>Ga0129312_1000003_pt1 | contig 333050 bp, 321 predicted proteins | sample O827metagenome_FD_94434 | JGI IMG/M metagenome (GOLD analysis project Ga0129312, IMG submission 94434) | Orangutan group fecal microbial communities from Wisconsin, USA - O827 metagenome | ecosystem: Host-associated > Mammals > Digestive system > Large intestine > Fecal | place: USA: Wisconsin... | reverse complement strand
TTGGCTTATACAAATTGACCGATACATTCATAGAGCACCTTGTTTTCTGCCGTTTTGTCGGGTAAACGGTTATGCACAATGTACAACATGCACATATCTATCAATTAGTATATGTTCATTTTATCCCCCCGGAAAATGTCAAGGGTTTTTGACGTTTTGTAACATAACTGTAACATTGGCATTTATACCTTTATCCACAGTCTTGCATTTTTCACCGATATGCGAGCATATCGGTCTTGACATTTTCCACGATCGGCAAACAAAAAAAACAGACTGCCAACCGACAATCTGTTTTTGGTGAAAATATTTAATTGATTCTTACTCGCCTATATAATCAAACGCAATTCTCGGACTTCCGTCATATGTATAAATAGTTCCGCATTCTTTAAAGCCGTATTTCTTAACGGCCGACTGCATGGGTTTATTGTTTTTATGTGTATCGATTCTGAGGTATTTATTCTTTTCTTTACAAAAATCAAAGCATATTTTTGAAAAGCCTTTAACCTGTCCGTTTGACGCTATCCTGTGAATTGTGCCGTATACGGCATTGCTGTGCCACTCACCGTTTTCAATAACCTTATAGGTTTCGTCCTCACCGACTATAAACGCAAATATGCCACAAATTTTTCCGTTCTCAACACCTACATACAAATTGTTTTTTGCAATATCATCTTCGAGCATTTCTTTTTTGGGATAGCCACCTGCCCATTGTGTCGGGTTTCCAACGGTTTTCATAAATTCTCTCGCATATGAGTATATTTCCATAACTTCCGGTAAATCTTCGTTTTCTGCCAATCTTATGTCCATAAAAATTTTCCTTCCGGTCTGAATATTACAAAAGCCATCTTCTTTAAAAGAAAACGGCTTTTGTATAAGCATTTATATTATTCTTCTGTTGTTTCTTCTTTTGCAACTATTGCGATTCCGAGCTCGTCAAGCTGTTTCTGGTCAACAACGTCAGGAGCATTTGTCATAGGGCATGATGCGTCCTTAACCTTAGGGAATGCAATTACATCTCTTATGCTTGTTGCTCCGCTCATAAGCATTATTATACGGTCAAAGCCGAATGCAAGTCCGCCATGAGGAGGAACTCCGTATTTGAATGCGTCAAGAAGGAAACCGAATCTTTCCTGTGCGCTTTCGTCAGAGAAGCCGAGAAGGTTGAATATCTTCTGCTGTATGTCACGTCTGTGGATACGGATACTTCCGCCGCCAAGCTCAAAGCCGTTAAGTACCATGTCATAAGCCTTTGCACGAACCTTTGAAGGATCTGTGTCAAGAAGCTCAAGGTCTTCGTCCATAGGGCATGTGAACGGATGATGTTCAGCAACATATCTGTTTTCTTCTTCGTCCCACTCGAACATAGGGAATTCTGTTACCCATAAGAATCTGAAATCGCCGGGCTTTGTTAAGTTCTGGCGTTTTGCAATTTCGCATCTTAAAGCTCCGAGTGAATCGAATACAACCTTATCCTTGTCTGCACAGATAAGAATTAAGTCGCCGGGCTTTCCGTCAAGTGCGGAAACAATCTCCTGAAGCTTTTCGGGTGTAAAGAATTTTGCAATCTGTGACTTAAGTGAACCGTCATCATTAACAACGATCCATGCAAGTCCCTTTGCTTTGTATGTCTTAACAAATTCAACAAGTGAATCAATCTGTTTTCTGGGGTAATGGCCACAGCCTTCCGCATTGATTGCTCTTACGCTGCCGCCTGCCTCAATGGCATTTTTGAACACAACAAACTCTGTATCCTTAACGATTTCTGTTATGTCATGAAGCTCCATGCCGAAACGTACATCAGGCTTGTCTGAACCAAAACGTGTCATTGCCTCTGCATATTTCATTCTCTGGAGGGGAATCTGAACATCAACATCAAGAATTTCCTTGAATACCTTCTTGATAAGTCTTTCGTTTACGTCAAGAATATCGTCAACATCAACAAATGAAAGCTCCATATCAACCTGTGTAAATTCAGGCTGTCTGTCTGCTCTTAAGTCCTCATCACGGAAGCATTTTGCTATCTGGAAATATTTGTCCATTCCGGATACCATAAGTAACTGCTTGAAAAGCTGCGGTGACTGAGGAAGTCCGTAAAAGCTGCCGGGATGCACACGGCTGGGAACGATATAATCTCTTGCACCTTCGGGAGTGCTCTTGCCAAGCATAGGTGTTTCGATTTCAAGGAAGCCTTCATCGGAAAGGAACTTTCTTATAACCTGTGCTGTTCTGTGACGCATTTCAATATTTTTGAACTGGCAGGGACGTCTTAAATCAATATATCTGTACTTAAGTCTTAAATCGTCCTTAACAGTAATTTCGTCTTCAACCTGGAACGGAGTTGTTTCGCTTTCGGAAAGAATACGAAGCTCGTCTGCTATAATCTCGATAGCACCTGTCTTCATGTTCTTGTTTACGTTTCCCTCTGTTCTCGGCGCAACCTTGCCTCTGATTGCTACAACGTATTCGCTTCTTATTGTTTCAGCCTTATTAAAAAGCTCCTTATCAGAATTGTTTCCGTCTACAACAGCCTGTACAATTCCTGTTCTGTCCCTGAGGGCAATAAAGATAAGCTGGCCAAGGTCACGTCTTCTCTGAACCCAGCCCATAACAGTTACTTCGCTTCCGATAAGATTTTCACTGACATCGCAGCACATATGGCTTCTTTTTAAGCCTGTCATTGCTTCTCCCATAGTAATTTATCTCCTTAAAACAATAGTATTAAAATTTAACGCACTAAGAACAGTATATCATTATTATGTCAAAATTCAATAATAAACCTGTTTATCAGCATTCTTTTGCGTCGCCCCAGATTCTTTCAAGACTGTAGAACGAACGCTGTTCTCTGTCAAAAATATGGATTATAAGATTGCCGTAATCAAGAAGTATCCAGGCTCCGCCGGAATATCCTTCCGAATGATGAAGCTTATATCCGGCTTTAAAAAGCTTTTCGTTTGCACTGTCTGCCATAGCTCTTACCTGGTTAGGATTGCTGCCGCTGCCGATAACAAAGAAATCGGCAATGTTGCTTAAGCCCGAAAGGTCAAGTACCTTTATATCCTCACCCATTTTATCATCAAGAGCCTCTTTTGCGATTTCGGCCATCTTTAACGCTTCGTTGTGTAATTCTTCGTTCATATATTTCCTCCTTATTCGGTAATTCTTTTATAGTATTTGAGTGCCTCAACCGAATACGGGTGAAGTGCTCTGTTTCTTTCTTTAACATATTCAATGGTGCTTTCAAGAATATATGCCATAGCCTTGTCAAGATCCTCATAAGCAAGCTTTCTTGCCTTTTCAAGTCCGTCAAAAGGCTTTCTGTTCGGCTCGATGTAATCGGCAATGAACACTATTTTTTCAAGCACAGTCATTTCCGGCTTTCCTGTCGTATGCCATCTTATCGCACCTATTATATCCTCGTCCTCAACGCCGTACTCTCTTTTTGCCACCTCTGCACCGAGAAACGGATGAATAAGTCCGAGCTGTTTTTTCATAACGTCATCAACCGGAACATGATATTCCTTGCAGAAACGCTTTTTCATGTCGTCGGGATAGTCCTTTGCACAGTCGTGCAGAAGTCCGGCATATTCGGCTTTTTTAACAAGCTCCGCATCACCGTATACTGCGGCAAGCTTCTGTGCCTCTTCCGCAACGCCGAGCGTATGAATATATCTATCAATCGAAAGTGCCGACTGAAGTTTTTCTTTTATAACATCAACAGATAACATTTAATTACACCTTCTATATAAATTATGCTCATTGATATATTTTTCCGTTTTGTCAGGAACAAGATATTTTATTGACCTGCCTTCCGATATTTTCTCTCTTAAATCTGAGGAGGATATATCCAGTGCCGGAACATCAATATAGTGAATATCACAGCAGTATTTTTTTCTTACCTCATCAACGGTTTTAATAAGCTCGTTTCTGTCAAAGCCGGGACGTGATACGGCAATAAAGCTGCACATTTTCAGCAGTCTTTCCGGCTCATGCCATGTATCGAGCATTTTTGCCTCATCTGCTCCTATAACAAAATATATCTTAAGCTCCGGATTGATTTTCTTTATTTCGGCTATTGTATCAACGGTATACGTCTTTCCTTTGCGGTTTATTTCCATATCGGAAATGTCAAAAGCATCATTGTCGTCTATTCCGGCAAGCACCATATTGTATCTGTCCTCAGCATTTGTGCGGCTGTTTGCCTTGTGCGGTGCATCTCCCAGCGGCATTATGATAACCTTATCCACATCAAAGCTGTCATAAACCGTCTGTGCCGTAACAAAATGTCCGAAATGCGGAGGATCAAATGCTCCGCCCATAATCGCTATGCTTTTGTATTTTTTGAAATCCGCTTTACCCAACCGTATCAATCCTTTTTTGTTTTAGGAAGCTCAATAGACGGCTTTTTAGCCTGTCTGTAAAGAACAAATTTATTTCCGATAACCTGAACAACATCAGCGTGTGTTCTTTCGGCAATTATCTGTGCCGCTTCTCTTGTGCCCATAAGGCAGTTGTCAAGTATATTGATTTTCACAAGTTCTCTTGCTTCAAGTGCATTGTCCACCGCATCTGTAAGTTCGGGTGTAACACCGCTTTTGCCTATATGAAAAATTGTTTCAAGTCCGTTTGCCATGCTTCTGAGATAAGCTCTCTGTTTGCTTGTTAACATAGTTCTCTCCTATTCTTTTATATCATTCTAAGTATATCCAACAAAATCGTTTTTTGCAATAAATCCTTAATAAAAACGCTTTGTTTCGGCTGAATACAAAGCGTCTTTTGTTTTATTTATAGAAAGTAAATTCAAGGTCGTATATACGGACTGTGTCGCCTTCCTTGATACCCTTCTTTTCAAGAGCCTCTATAATGCCCTTTTCTCTGAGGTATCTCTGGAAGAATGCAAAGCCGTTTTCGTCCTCAAGATTTGTATAGCCCATCATCTTTTCAACGCCGACACCGGATACAACGTAGTAATTTCCGTCAAATACTTCTATTGTATAAGGCTCATTGCCTGCCGAAACATCGTCAAACTCTTCATATTCGGGTTCAAATACAATATCATCGGGATAATCGTCAAGAATTTTTCTTACTTCTTCAATAACAGCATTAAGTCCTGTGTTTGTTGCCGCCGATATAGGTATTACCTTAATGCCCTGCGGCTCAAATTCAGCCTTAAGTCTTGCGACATTTTCCTCCGAACCGGGAATATCGGTCTTGTTTGCCGCAATTACCTGCGGACGCTTTGCAAGCTCCGGATTATAGCTGATGATTTCGTTATTTATCTTCTTAACATTTTCAACAGGATCATCACCTTCGATTGCCGCCGCATCAACAACGTGTATGAAAGCCTTTGTTCTTTCAACATGACGGAGAAATTCTATTCCGAGTCCTACGCCCTGGCTTGCACCTTCAACAATACCGGGAATATCCGCAAGAACAAAATCCTTGCCGGAATTGAGCTGTACAACACCTAAGTTAGGTGAAAGTGTTGTGAAGTGATAGTTTGCAATTTTAGGATTTGCGTTTGTAACCATTGAAAGGAAGGTTGACTTTCCTACATTGGGAAAACCGATAAGTCCGACGTCAGCAATAAGCTTAAGCTCAAGTATAACATCGTATTCCTTAGATTTCTGTCCCGGCTCTGCATATCTTGGAGCCTGTCTTGTCGGCGTTGCAAAGTGCTGGTTTCCTCTGCCGCCCTTTCCGCCTTTTATAAGCACAACGGGTTCATTGCTTGTGGCAATATCCGCCATTATCTTGTTTGTGGACGCCTCACGTATAACTGTTCCTTTAGGAACCTTTATGATTATGTCCTCTCCGTCTTTTCCGAAACGATTTCTTTTTGCTCCTGCCTGTCCCGGCTCAGCCTTGAACATTCTTTTGTATCTGAAATCCATAAGCGTGTTCATGCTGTCGTCACCGACGAATATAACACTGCCGCCTTTTCCACCGTCACCACCGTCCGGGCCACCGTGTGTAATGTATTTTGCTCTGTAAAAAGATACGAAGCCATCACCGCCGTCGCCGCCTTTTACATGAATTTTAACTCTATCTACGAACATTTTTATTCACCTCTTAACTATCATACCTTAAGTTCATCAGAATTAATCACCTATGCTGTCATTTCGGTATAAAACTCTGATCAGCTTAAGACAAAAGAAGGTTTCAAATACTGGATTTGAAACCTTCAACTTGATTATTCTGCGATTTCCACTGTTTCAACGGGATAAACAGAAACCTGTTTTTTGTCTCTGCCTTTTCTTTCGTATTTTACACGTCCATCAACAAGAGCAAAGAGTGAATCGTTTCCGCCGATGCCTACGTTGATACCGGGATGAATTTTTGTTCCCCTCTGTGTATATAAGATATTGCCGGCTCTTACGATCTGTCCGTCTGCACGTTTAGCACCAAGTCTTTTTGACTTAGAGTCACGACCGTTCTTTGTAGAACCCATACCTTTTTTATGAGCGAAAAGCTGAAGGTTTAATTTTAACATTTAGAGCACCTCCTCGTTTATCGATATATAACGACTGTATTCATTTTCAATGTCGTTTAGTCCGCCCAGCATTGCATCAAGCAAAAGCTGAACATCATGATTGTGTTCTCCGTCCTTAACGGCCGGGAGCACCAATTCCAAATATCCGCCTTTTTTATCATCGGTTTCACAACTGAAATGTTCATCGGTAAAACGCTCAATGGAATTAATCGTATTGACCGTAAGCACCGACACCGCCGAGCAGACAATATCTCTGCCGCTTTTTGCATAGTCAGCGTGTCCCGTAAGACGGAAGCCGTAAATATCTCCTGAATTATTACGAAATATTTTTACTCGTATCATAATAATTAAAGAGCGATTGAATTAATCTTAAGCATTGTGTAAGGCTGTCTGTGACCGTTTTTCTTATGGAAGCCTTTTTTAGGTTTATATTTGTAGATAATAACCTTCTTTGCTTTGCCATCGCCGATTACAGTTGCGTTAACCTTTGCACCTTCAACGTAAGGAGCACCAACTTTAACTCCGTTATCGTCTGAAACAACAAGAACTTTATCAAAAGCATAAGCTGTACCTGCTTCAACAGCAAGCTTCTCAACCTTGATCATGCTTCCTTCAGTTACTTTGTACTGTTTTCCACCTGTTTCGATAATTGCGTACATACATACACCTCCTCGCAATTTACTCGCCGAATACGGTATTCCAACCCTTTGTCGGAATTTCAAACCTCTTCGTGCGGCTGAACACACTTGATTATAATAACATCAACATTGGTATATGTCAATATTTATATAGCTTTTTCTTAATAATTAATATTAAATTCTGTTAATCGACCATTCAAAAAATAATATGTATCCCATAAATAATTAAATTTATATGTATATTCCTCATATACACCATATATTGTGTTTCTCGAATTAACTATATGCGGTCTTGTATACCCTAAAAGTTGGAATGCTGTTTTTGACATTCCTACCCATACCTTTCCATTTTGGATACCATTCCATTCATCATCAGACAGCTTATAAACATTTCTAGGATTATCCCAACTTGCAATACAATACGAATTTATTCTATAATCTTCTCCTGTAAACAAAATATCAGAATTAATAGCTACTCTTTTATTATCTTCCCAGAAATAAAACTCCTTTATCTTATATTGATTGTCATTTATTTTTTCTAAATTATCCGCATTAAAACCGGATATAGTATCCAATTTCCACACTGTTCTCTTCGACATATATTCGGAATCATACGGAAAATCCGAATATGGCAGACATAAGTCGTTAATCCATACTGTTTTTCCGACTATCGGACAGCTTTCATACCAGCCGACCTTTTTATATGCCTCAACTTCTGACTCCAAGGTATATCTTATTCTTCCGTCTGCGGAATAAAGCGGAATTGTTTTCTCGCTTTGCACTGTTCCGGCAGGAAAATTCGAAGTTTTCATATAATCCGGTATAGGATTGCCGTTTACATGAATCAAAACGGCATATACTCCTGTGTCCACAGGTATTTTTTCTCCACTGTGTTCTACATAAGGAGTATCAAAGTCGGAATAGCTGATAATCAGTCCATAATCGCCGGAATTAACGGCAGTTACACATTTTGACACAGCATCAAACGTAACTCCGTAATTTATAAGTACCGTGTTATTTGCCATATCAACAACAGCATACTTTAAATTGGCATTGTAATCCAGTCCGCTTATATTGAAATATGCCTTTTCGCCAGCATTTAAAGCTATTTCTTCACTGTTAAAGTTATTAGAAACACAGAATGAATATCCGTTTTTATTGACTTTTATTTTCTGCTGTTCCGGATTATATCTTACAGTACAGTCAAAGCAAGCTTCTATTGTATCTAACGAAACCAGAACATTATTGCCGTATGTCAAAAATCTGTATGGCTCATTAAATATAATTTTGTTAATTGTATTATTGCCGATTTTGTACAGTTCTATCGACTTTTGAGCTTTGTTAAAGTTTACTGCCTTAAATTCGTTTGTCAAAATTTCAACCTGATTATACGAAGTTCCGTAAGTTATATTTTTAATTCCGAGAGCATTTACGGCAAAATCCTCCAATGAAACATATGCAATTCCGTTTGATACTATCGGTTCAGTACCCAATGTGACATCTTTTCCGTCAGATACAACATTAATGCTGTCGGCAAAAGCATTAACGCAGTTTCCCGGCACAATAATTAAAACCATAATCAAAACTGCCCATAATCTTTTTAATGTTCTCAAAGTAATCTCTCCTTTGTACAAAACATCTATAAAGCAACTAATCTAATTATATACTACATTGTAATATTTTTCAATTTTATTTGATATATGGTTTTAATTTAAAATACTTACTTTTCTTTAAATTTCAGCATAACCAGTTTTTTATATGCCTTTGTGTTTTTATAAGCCTCTGCAAGCATACCGGTTAATTCTTTTTTATGGTTTCCGTATGAGTCGAGCTTTTCGATTTTCTCAATCACTTCGCCGTTTTTCCCGAGTGCTGCAAGTGCCTTGCACATATCAGTAAAAGCATTTATGTACTTATCGGATTTTTCTCCGTAAACCTTTGAGTATATTTCCAAAGCCTTTTCATAAAGCAATATGGACTCCTCATATCTGTTCTGAATGCAGTACAGTCTTGCGGAATTGAGTATATATTCGGCAAATCTTATCGACTCGCCTTCGCTTTTTCTTATCATAAGTGCATTTTCGCTTATATATTCAACAGCCTTTGAGTATTTGCCGATTTTTTCTGCCACAGACGCCGCCATATCCAGAAACATACAGTAATTCTCGACATCAATATTTTCTCTGCTTTTCGCCTCTTTTATGCCTTCATCAAAATGCTTGTCGGCTTTTTCCGTTTCGTTAAGATTGCCATATACCTCACCGAGCATACAATATACAATGCTTTTATATTTCTCCAACACATTGCTGTCTGCCTCAATCAGGCTCTTGATTTTCTCAAGCAATTCCACCGATTTGTCATATTTTTCAAGCTTAAGCTGTGCCTCTGCCATAAGCAGCAGCATATCCGCTTTTTCAATGCCTGTTTTGGCATACTCAAGTGCATTTTCAGCCTTTAATGCCGCATCTTCATACTTCTGAGCGTTATAGCATGCCTCCGCATATATGCTCATAACCTCATAAATAACGGCATTTTCGCCGTTTTCCTTTACCTTCTGTTCAACAGCCGAAAGTTTTTCCGCAGCCTTGTCATAATCTCCGCCGTTCAGCATAAGCTCTGCATAAGCAATCTGCTCATTTATTATGAAATCGGTATTACAGCCTGCTCTTGATGCCGCCCCTTCGGCTCTGAAGGCACATTCGTCTGCCTTTCTCGGAAATCCGAGCATATACTGCGTTTTTGCCTGAAGATACATTATTTTTATTAAATCCTCTTCACTGCCGTTATATCTTTTATACATTGATGCGGCTTTTCTCAGTCTTTCTGCCGCCTCATTGTATTTCTTAACCTTATATAACAATGCTCCGCTGTGATAATAGCACTGACGGCAGAAAACCGTATCGTTTCCCATCATCATTTCAGCAATGTCGCAGGCAGTGTCAAGACATTCGGAGGCCTTCTCGTTTTCGCCGAGCTGTTCATAAAGCTCGGCACAAAAATGCAGTGCTCTTGCATATTTAGGGTGCTCGTCACCGTATTTTGATTTTCTGAGCTCCAAATATCTGTTGCAGAACTGTATCGTTTTATCAACATCTTTTTTCTTACAGCAGGCCTCAGCCATTATTCTGACGTTTTCCGTATAGCTTCTTATTTTGCCCGGAGTTATAAGCATAAGCTCCTTGCTCATAATCAAACCCTGCATTATAAAGCCCTGTGCCTTAAGCAGTTCGCCCTTTTCCATATTAATTCTTCCGAGATTAATAAGAATTTCCGGTATCTGTTCATTCACTTCGCCGAACATATCTCTCTTAAGCTCAAGAACCTTATCCTGTATCTCAATAGCTCTGTCATATTTGCCTATATTTTCATAAACCTCGGACAAAGCCAAAAGTGTTGCCGTATAATGCAGACTTTTTTCTCCCACTGCCTCTTTCTTTATATTCAATGCTCTGTTATGGTACTCCACAGCCTTATCAAAATCGCCCATACGGCTGTAATCAAGACCTATATTGGTCAACACATCGCCATAAAATATATGGCTTTTTCCAAGCATATTTTCTATCATTCCGAGTATTCTGTTATGTACCTCAAGAGCCTTTTCATACTTACAGTCCTTTGTATAAATCGCCGCAAGTCCGTTTAGCATTGAAATATAATCAAGATGATTTATGTCCATAATTTTTTCGCGTATATTCAATGCCTTTATATAAATATCTGCAGCCTCTGAAAACTTATCCAAGCTCTGACAAACATTTGCATAATTCATAAGATAAGTCATTTTGAAATATGTATCTTTTTCTCCGGCTCTTTCGCCTGCTTTTACCGCTCTTTCGTATTCATCTGCGGCTCTTCTGTAATTTCCGGTATTTTCCGCCGCCTCTGCTATGCTTACATGAATATCGGTGAACATATTTGCGTCGCATTCTTTTGTTCTCTTTGCACATTCCAGCGACTCCGCAAGAAATGTAATGCCCATATCGCTTTTATCGTTGTCGACATACATATTTCCGAGATTATAGACTGCCTCTATATACGGAACGGAATTTATTCCATGCTTTTCCTTTGCATGATCTCTTATATCTTTAAGTATATTTTCTGCATTCTTATATTCTCCGGTTATGCTGTAAAGTGTTCCGAGATTGGTCAGAGTATCATAATAGCTTTCACTGTCCTCACCGAGAACCTTCTTTTTTATTTCTGCCGCCTCAAGATAATAGCCCTTAGCCTTTTCCGGTATGTGCATATCATCATAAAGTATTGCAATATTATTTATGTCTTCAGCATATTCAGCCGTATCTGTTTCATTATTTTTCTTATAAATATCAATAATTTTGTTTCCGCAGTCAAGTGCCTCTGCATATTTCATTTTTTCATATGCGTTCACAAAATTTTTTCTTAATTCGATAAGTTCTTTAAGATAGCTTCCCAATTCATTTCCTCCAAACAACAAAAGGATACCCAGTTAAAACGCCGGGTATCCCCATTATAAACTTAAATGCCTTCATCCGCAAGCTCTCTTACCGCCTCTTTTATTGTGCCGTAGGAAAAGCCCTTACGCTGTAAAAAGCCATAAACCTTGGCAAGCTCTTTTCTGTCCATTCCGGCAAAATCTTCATATTTTTTCATAAGCAGTTTTTTTGCCGCATCAAGCTCGTCTATTTCCGCCTCTTCAACCATTTTTTCGGCAACCGACGCTTCTATACCTTTGTTTTTAAGCTCCTGCTTAATAAGATATTTGCCCTTAGGACGTATTCTCAAGGTTTCCTTTATATATTTTTTGCAGTAAATTTCGTCATTTATATAGTTGTATTTTTCAAGGCCTCTTATAACCCGTTCGCATATTTTCTCCGTATATCCGGAGTTCATAAGCTTATCATATATTTCTTTTCTGGTACGCATTTTGTAGCCGAGAAATCTTGCCGCTGTGTCCTGTGCCTTTATATAAATGACGGAATCCATTATATAATCGTATTTTTCCTGAGGCAGCTCCATTCCTTCTTTTATTTTAAAATAAAGAATGTCGTCCATTATAAGGCCGAAAGCAAACTCGCCGTCAATAAATACCGAATATCTGCTTTTGTCCTTTTTCTGCTGTTCTATTGATGTAACTATCATATCAAAACTCCGACATCAGTTATTCATCAAAGCCGTCATCATCGAACATTTCATCGTCAATAGAAGTGTCAAGGCCGTCATCTTCATCTGAAAGATAAGCATCGGAAGGAATTATGAGTATATCATCGTCATCTTCGGCAACAACTCTTGTTTTCTTTGCTTTTTTAGCCTTTTCAGCCGCCTTATCCTCTTCGACAGCCTCTTTTATTGCCTCTTCGCTTATGCTGTAATAATCTCTGACCTTCTTATCAATTTCGGCAAGAACGTCCGGATGCTCCTTGAGATATGCCTTGGCGTTTTCTCGTCCCTGTCCTATTCTTGTTTCGCCGTATGTATACCATGCACCGCTCTTATTTACGATATTTATTTCAACGGCAAGATCAAGCGTATCTCCTTCTTTTGAAATACCCTGTCCGTACATAATGTCGAACTCCGTTGATTTGAAGGGAGGTGCAACCTTATTCTTAACGATTTTTGCTCTTGTTCTGTTTCCGACAAGCTCATTGTTTGCCTTAATTCCGTCAATTCGTCTTATATCAATACGTACCGATGCATAGAACTTAAGCGCACGGCCGCCTGTTGTTGTTTCGGGATTACCGAATGTAACACCGATTTTTTCACGAAGCTGGTTGATAAATATAATCGTACAATTTGATTTGCTTGCAAAAGCCGTAATCTTACGGAGCGCCTGTGACATAAGTCTTGCCTGAAGTCCCATGTGTGAATCGCCCATTTCGCCCTGTATTTCGGCTCTGGGAACAAGTGCCGCAACAGAGTCCACAATAACTATGTCGATAGCACCGGAACGCACCATTGTTTCGGCAATCTCAAGTGCCTGTTCGCCATCGTCGGGCTGTGAAAGATATAAATTTGCCGTATCTACACCGAGATTTTTTGCATATACGGGATCAAGCGCATGCTCTGCGTCGATATATCCGGCAATGCCGCCCTTTTTCTGAACCTCTGCAACCATATGCAGTGCTATTGTTGTTTTACCTGATGATTCGGGACCGTATATCTCTATGATTCTTCCCTTTGGTATACCGCCTACACCGAGTGCAATATCAAGGCTTAAACAGCCTGTCGGTATAACCTCAACATTAACCCTGCTTTTGTCATCACCAAGCTTCATTACCGCACCCTTTCCGTACTGCTTTTCAATATAAGCAAGTGCCGCCTCAAGTGCTTTTTCTTTATCGTCAAATTTACTGAAATCCTTTAAATCCTTCTTTTTCTCTGCCAAAGCTGTCTATCCCCTTTCAATGCCGTAAAGCATATCTAATATCGAAATTATGTTCTTATTATAGAATACATATTTTCGCCTGTCAAGTAAATAAATCATGCTTATATATTTTTAACAATTTTTCTTCTTAAAATATCAAGTGCCGAATATGCGGCTCTTTCTCTTACAGCATTTCTCTTTCCGTTAAAATGAAGTTCCTTTGTATATGTTTCGCCGTTTATATATATTCCGACATACACAAGACCTTCCGGTTTTCCTTCCGAAGGTCCCGGTCCTGCAACTCCAGTTGTCGAAAGACCGATAGCCGCTCCGGCTGTTTTGGCTATTCCTTCTGCCATTTCTGCCGCTGTCTGTGGACTTACAGCTCCGTATTTATCAAGTGTTTCCTTCTTAACGCCGAGCCTTCTCATTTTGGCATCGTTTGTATATGTTACCGCACCTTCGATAAGCACTTCCGATATTCCCGGATATTCGATAAGCTTTGCCGCAACAAGGCCGCCGGTACAGCTTTCGGCAACGGCTATTGTTGTTTTGCTGTCTATAAGCATTTTAGCCACAGTTTCCTGCATGGTTGTTTCACCTTCGGCATATACGTTAATTCCGAAACGGCTGTATATTTCCTCTGCCATAGGCTCTATAAGCTTTTCTGCCTCTTCGGCTGTTTTTGCCTTTGCCGTAACTCTTAAAACCGACTCAGTTTCCTTTGCATAGGGTGCTATTGTCGGATTGGTCTGGCTGTCGATAATGTCCTTAACTCTTGTTTCCATTGAGCTTTCGCCTACTCCGGCAATTCTGAGCGTTCTTGATACAAGAGTATATTCCTGTTTTCCGGCAAGATAAGGCTTTACCTGTTCACTGAACATAGGCTTCATTTCCTTAGGAGGTCCGGGCATCATGATCAGTATTTTGTCCTTGTTTTCTATTATAATTCCGGGAGCTGTTCCGTTATCGTTATACATAACTATTGCGTCTTTTGGCACCATAGCCTGTTTAACATTGTTTTCGGTCATTTCCCTGTTCATTTTCCGGAATGCTGTTTTTATTCTTTCAAGTGCCTTTTCGTCAAGTATAAGCTCACGTCCAAAATATTCCGCACCTATTTCTTTGGTTAAGTCGTCCTCTGTCGGCCCAAGACCACCTGTTGTTATTATTACGTCCGCACGCTCAAAGGCTATGTTCATAGCCTTTTTCATTCTCTCCGGGTTATCCCCGACAACCGTCTGATAATGAACCGTTATCCCCAGTTCTGCCAAGCCCTGTGCAATAAACTGTGCATTAGTGTTTACAATATCTCCGAGCAGCAGCTCTGTTCCGACTGCAAGAATTTCAGCATTCATATAAAAGCCTCCCAAACAGCTTAGTTTTTAAGCACCGATATATTTTTTACAATATAATCAACTCCGGAAACAACCGTAAATATTGTTGCAAGAACAACCAGTATTGTTCCGATCACCTTGTTTACACCCAGTAACATAAGAATAATCATTGCCATCTGTGTAACCGTTTTTATTTTTCCCCACCAGCTTGCGGCAATTACAAGACCGCCTTCTGCCGCAATAAGTCTGAATCCGGTTATTATAAACTCTCGGCTGATTATAATTATTACTACCCATGCAGGCAGCATACCGAGCTCAATCATACATATCATTGCCGCAGACACAAGAAGCTTGTCCGCAAGCGGATCCATAAATTTTCCGAAATTGGTAACAAGATTATATTTTCTTGCTATATGTCCGTCAAGATAATCTGTGAACGATGCAACGCAGAATATAACAACGGCTATATATCTGCTTGCCGGCTCTGCAATAAGTCCGCTCATAAGAACAACAATGAACACCGGTATCAGAACAACTCTGAACATAGTAAGCTTATTAGGTAAATTCATAGACATTAATAAACAGCCTCCCCTATAAGGTCATAATCACTTGCTTCATTTATTTTTACATCGGCAAAATCTCCGGACATAATTTCATAATCGGCTTTAAAGAACACAAGTCCGTCAATATCGGGAGCGTCCTTATAGCTTCTTCCGCAATATACGCCTTCCTCCGGAATTTTTCCGTCTGTAATGATTTTAATTGTTTTTCCTATCATCTCTTCGCATTTTTCGGCTGAAATTCTTTTCTGGATTTCCATTATATAATTTTTGCGTTCTTCCTTTACCTCTTCGTCAATCTGGTTATCCATTTCCGCCGCAGGCGTTCCTTCCTCCGGTGAATATGTGAATACACCGAGCTTATCAAATCTCATCTTTTCCACAAAGCCGCATACTTCCGCAAACTCTTCTTCCGTTTCTCCCGGGAAGCCTGTTATTATTGTTGTTCTTATGCAAATATCCGGCATAGCCGTTCTGAGTGCGGCTATTTTATCCGATATAAGCTTGGAAGATGTTTTTCTTCCCATTCTCTTAAGCACTGTGTCGCTTCCGTGCTGGATAGGTATGTCAATATATTTGCAGATTTTGTCTTCCTCTGCCATAGTCTGTATTGTTTCGTCCGTAAGTGTTTCGGCATAGCAATACAGAAGTCTTATCCATTCTATTCCTTCTATACGGCAAAGTCTTTTAAGCAGCTCATGGAGCATAGGCTTTCCGTATAAATCTCTTCCGTATATCGAGGTGTCCTGTGCAACAACCAGTAACTCCTTAACTCCGTTTTCGGCAAGCATTTTTGTTTCCTCAACAAGGCTTTCCATTGTTCTGGAGCGGTGCTTTCCTCGCATTTTGGGTATTACGCAGTAGGTACAGTGGTTGTCACAGCCTTCCGATATTTTGAGATAGGCATAATGTCCGGCGGTGGAAAGAACTCTTTTCGAAGCGTTTTCCTCCTTCATCTGTGAGTCTATGTTTTCCATTACCTTAATACTTTTTTCTCCGTTCAGTATTCTGTCGGCAACATCGGCAACACTTTCGTAAGCTGTTGTGCCGATAACCGCATCTACCTCCGGCATTTCACGGAACATTTCCTTTTCAAATCTCTGTGCAAGACAGCCGGAAACAATAAGTCCCTTGCACTTTCCGTTTTTCTTGTATTCTGCCATCTCTATTATCGTTTCAATGCTTTCTTCAAGTGCGTCTTTAATAAAACAGCAGGTATTTACAACAATAATGTCTGCCTCTGTTTCGTCGGAAACGATTGTATATCCTCTTTCTCTGAGTATGCCGAGCATTACCTCACTGTCTACTCTGTTTTTATCACACCCAAGTGATACAAATGCAATATTTGCTTTCAATATATTTACCTCCGTAAAACGATTATTCGTTTTGTTCACTGTTTTTTGCGGCGTTATATTCTGCCTTTGATATAAGAACCTTTCTCGGCTTACTGCCGTCCTCCGGTCCGACTATTCCGGTTGCCTCAAGCTCATCCATAAGTCTTGCCGCACGGTTGTAGCCTATCCTGAACTGTCTTTGCAGCATGGAAACCGATGCCTTTTCCTTATTAACAACAAGCTCTATCGCTCTGTCATAATATTCGTCATGCTCTTCACTGCCGCCTGTTTTAACCGATGATGTTATTTCATCAAGCACGGCAGTGTTATATTCCACAGATTTATGTTGCTTTAAAAACTCAACAATACTTTCCACTTCCTGGTCTGTTACAAATGCACCCTGTATTCTGACAGGCTTGCTCATGCCGACAGGATTAAAGAGCATATCGCCCTTTCCGAGAAGTCTTTCGGCTCCGACCGAGTCAAGTATTGTTCTTGAGTCAATTCCCGAAGAAACCGCAAAAGCAAGTCTTGACGGAATGTTGGCCTTGATAAGACCTGTAATAACGTCAACCGACGGTCTTTGTGTCGCTATAATAAGATGTATTCCTGCCGCACGAGCCATCTGTGCAAGTCGGCATATGCTGTCCTCTACTTCTCCGGGAGCCGCCATCATAAGGTCGGCAAGCTCGTCGATAATAATTACTATCTGCGGCATAAAGTCTGTTTCGCCTTTTTCCGCTTTCAGTCTGTTATAGCCCTTTATATCCCTTACGGAATTTTCGGCAAAATCATTATATCTCTGGAGCATTTCCCTTACAGCCCAGTTAAGTGCACCAGCCGCTTTTTTCGGATCGGTAACAACAGGTATGAGCAGATGAGGTATTCCGTTATACACGCTCAACTCAACAACCTTGGGATCGACAAGCAGAAGCTTGACCTCATCAGGCTTTGCCTTATATATGATACTTGTTATAAGTGTATTTATACAAACACTCTTACCGGAACCTGTCGCACCGGCAATCAGAAGATGCGGCATTTTGTCAATATCCGTTACAACCGGATTTCCGGCAATATCCTGTCCAAGTGCAAACGCAAGCTTGGACGGGAATTTCTGAAATTCTTCAGACTCAAGCACTGTTCTTAAATATACCGAACGAGGATTCTTGTTCGGAACTTCAATTCCGACTGCCGCTTTTCCGGGTATAGGCGCTTCTATTCTTATTCCGCTCGCCGCAAGATTAAGAGCAATATCGTCCGCAAGATTAACTATCTTGCTTACCTTAACGCCCTGGCTTGGAGAAAGCTCGTATCTTGTAACCGTAGGGCCTTGGTTTATCTGCATAACCTTTGCCTCAACGCCGAAGCTCTTTAAAGTGCTTTCAAGCTTGCTTGCCGTATTGAGCATTTCAGCCTTTGACTCTTTTCCGCCTGTGTTAGGATCCTTTCCGAGAAGTGAAAGCGGAGGAAATTTATATGGAATAAGCTTTCTTTCCGGTTTTGATGCCGGTTCGGCAGGCATATTCGAATCAACGCCTGTAACTGCCTTCTTTTCCTCTTCTGTATATATTGCTCCGCCTATTATTCCACTGTCTATGTGGCTCGGAAGCTCTGTATCGCTTTTCTTAGCATTATTTTCTGTATTATTCTGCACCGGTGATATTTCTTCGTCATCAGGCTCATCATCGAACATTATTTCAAACTTAGGCTCTGATACGGCTTTTTCTGCATTTACATTCTGTGCAGGCTCGTTTTCTATATAATTGTCTTCAATGACAGGCTCATTCTCTCTGTTTGCCGAATTGAGCTCAAACTCGCCGTCATATTCTTCTATTTCTTCATCAATATCATCATCGTCGTAGTACTCGTCACCGCTTATTACACTCTGAATACCTCTTTCTTTATTGAAATCGATACGTGTATTTTCTGTATCATTTTTAATATTCATTTCAGGTGCGGCTGTACCGTTGTGTCTTGCAATATTTCTTATAAGATAATCCGAAGGAAGCTCTCCTTCCGGGAATTTCTCCGGTTCTTCCTCATCATATTCAATTCTGTCGTCATAATCCCAACTGTCATTATCGTCAAAGTCATTCTCGTCCATAAGTATATTAAATACCTCACGACGTTTTTCCGCCTTTTCCGCACGCTGGGCAATTCTGTATTCCTTTTCTTCTCTTTTTGCAAGTCTGCGTTCATTTCTTTCTTTAACATGCTCATTATGTTTTTTCGGAGCATCGCCGACATATTTTGCCGCAGAAGACATTCCGTTTATAAACGACAGTTCGGTAACAAGAACAATCGAAATTATTATCAATACCGTAAGTATTATGTATGTACCCATTTTACCGAAAAAGCTTATAAGAAAGTTTCCAAAAACTCCGCCGATAACTCCTCCGTTGAGTGCTCCTCCGGTATCATAGAGTCTCTGAACGGATATACTGCCCTGTCCGTCGGACGAAAGTGCAAATGCAAACGCAGCTATCGAGCATAAGAACAACGCCGACGCCGCTATTTTCAGCTTAAAGCCTTCACGTTTTTCGCTCATGAATATCCAAATGCTGAATATAATAACCACAAACGGCAACAGATAGCCGCCAAGTCCAAGCAGCCCTTTTAATACAGCAGAAATCGTTTCGCCGAAAACGCCCATTTTGCTTGAAAACAGGCTTATTATTGCAACTACGGATATTGCTGCAACTATTATTGTTGCGGATTCATTCACTGCTGCATTGTTTCTGTATAAATCAGCCGGAGCTTTATAAGAACCTTTTTTACTGCCGGCTCTGTTATATGTACTCCTTCCGGAACTTTTTCCCGAACTCTTTTTTGTACTGCTTTTGGCATTGGCTCTTGAGCTGCTTTTTGATGTTGATTTTTTAGCGGCTGTTTTTTTATTGGCAGGCTTAGATGTAGTTTTTGTTGAATTACTCCTTCCTGCCGCCTTTTTAGATGCCATATTTTTCACCTCATAAATTTAAGTAAGCATAAAAACCTATCGTAATAGTATACCATATTAGTCAAAAAAAATCATTCTATTTTATTGATTTGTATGCTAAAGTATTTAAGTAAAACAACAAAATCATTTATGGGGTGACACTTATGAATATAAATCAAACTAAAACGCCTATAATAGATACTCTGCTTAAATTTGACAAGCTTAATCCCGATTATTACTGTATGCCGTCACATCACAGAGGCTCCTGTGCAGACGAAAGCTTTTTAATGCTTTCCGATACAATATTAAAATACGATTTAACCGAAACACCGATTACAGATGATTTACACGAACCTGAATATGCAATAGCTGAGGCACAACAGCTTGCGGCCGAACTTTTCGGTGCAGACAAAACCTTTTTTCTTGTGAACGGAACCACCTGCGGAAACGAAGCAATGATAATATCTTCAGTTCATGAAGGCGATAAAATACTGATTTCAAGAAATTGTCACAAATCGATTCTTATGGGACTGATTATAAGCGGAGCAACTCCGATATACATAGAACCGGAAAAAAGTTCAAAGCTTAACACTTTCGGAAGCATATCACCGCAGAAGGTCGAACAGGCATTTAAAGAAAATCCTGATATAAGAGCTTTTATTCTCGTTAATCCGACCTATTACGGAATATGCAGTGATTTAAAAGCCATTGCCGATATATGCCATTCACATAACGCTCTTCTGCTGGTTGACGAGGCTCACGGAGCTGCATTTTCTGTTTCAGACAAACTTCCGCTTTCTGCAATGCAGTCCGGAGCGGATATGTGCTCACAGAGCATTCATAAAACAGCCGGAGCAATGACGCAAAGTTCAATGCTGCACATCAAAGGCACTCTTGCAGATATTTCAAAGGTTGACTCTGCATTAAAGATAGTACAATCAACAAGTCCGTCATATATACTTATGGCATCTCTTGATGCCGCAAGACACAGGCTTGCCGTAAACGGAAAATATGACATTGAGCATTTAATAAAGCTTTCGGACTATATACGAAACGGGCTTAATTCCATAGACGGTGTAAATTGTTACGATAAGCATTCCGACACAGAAGTATTTGATTTTGACAGAACGAGAATTGTTTTTTCAATAGATAACAAATGTGGCTTTGATATATTTGATGAGCTTTTTAACAATTACAATATTTGTGCGGAAATGGCAGATGATTTTAATGTAGTTCTGATACTCGGTCCTTCCGATAGCATTATGCAGGCCAACCGATTAATCGCCGCTGTTAAAAAGATTGCAAATAAAAAAGAAAGTTCAAGAAATTCCGAATTTTCAATGCCTGCAATTCCATCTATGGCTTTAACACCGAGAGCAGCATATTTTTCAAAAACAGAGTCTATCCCTCTTGAAAAAGCGGAAGGAAAAATAAGTGCCGAAATAATTGCACCGTATCCTCCGGGAATACCTGTAATCTATCCGGGAGAAGTATTTACTGCTGATATTATTGAATTTATATCAGACGCAATAAAAGAAAAACGTCATATACATGGATTTTCGGATAAAACAATGCAAACAGTCAAAATTTGTATAAATTAAAACATATACATTGATAATCGAAGCACCGCATATCCATAAAAATATATGGTTTAATTAAACACTTTACATAAATAGAAAAAACAAATATACTTTATTCTATAATAGAATTTTATTCTTTAAGTATTGACAAAACCTATGCATTGCATATATTATCCTATTTACATACGATTTTTATTTATCTATACTTAAACCGTATAATCTTTAATATGGGGAGTGACGACTTATGAAAATAGAAAAAATCAGCGATACCCAGATTAAATTCATACTCAGCAAAGAAGACCTTGCCGGAAAAGATATTAAGTTAGAAGATCTTACTTCATCAACAGAAAAAACGAAAGAGCTTTTCCGTGATATGCTTGCAAAAGCCCTTGAAGAATGTGGATTTTCCATTGATGATGCACCGCTTTTGATAGAAGCATTGCCCATTGCCATGGACAGTATAATGATTATAGTTACCAAAATTGATTCTGAAGAAAAAGAAAATTCTTCCGAAGACAGCGAAACAGCTTCCGCAAAGGCAAAGGATAACCATAAATATAAACGCAAATCAATAAATGTACATAGAAGCGAACCGATAGGCTCAACCGATACATTTATATATTCATTTGAAAAACTCGATGATGTTATAGACGTATGTATTAAGATAAACAGACGAACAATAAACGATAGTTCATTATATAAACAGTTTGGTAAATATTATCTTGTTGTTTCTGTCAATAAGGACTCCATGGAAACCTTTGAAAAGTTTTCATATATTCTCGGAGAATACGGTCAGAAACAGAATGCTACATCTCTTTCCAAATATCGTCTTATGGAATATGCCGAAACAATTATTGCCGAAAAGGCAGTTGATATTCTTGCTGAAAATTTTATCTGAAACTCAAAAACCGAGTGTGCTTTTTGCGGCACACTCGGTTTTTATATATCCTTAAGATATAAGAAATACGGCTTAAGGAATTTAAATTTTTCTTCAACCACATCAAGAATATCCTTTGTGAACAGCTCCTCGTCCATTCTGTAATCAGATGTAAATGCAACATTTCTGAATTGAAACCATTTTTCAATATTCTTTGGCGTACCTTCGGGAATAAAATTCTTTTTATACAGTCTGGTATCAGCCTTAAAAAAACTCTGTCCTGCAAGCTTTTTTTCAAGTCTTTCGACAGCCGCATTATCAGCCGCAAGCTTATTTCTGTATCGTGTCAAAAATGCAGAATCACTCTCATATGAGCCTACACCACAACACCAGCCTTCCGGTGCTACCTCAAAATAAAAACAGATTTTACCTTGCCAACGACCTTCTCTGTAATTAAAAACAACCCATTTTCTGTCCTTATACGGAGATTTATCCTTTGCAAATCTTATGTCCCTGTTTGCTCTTGATATTGCCGGAACAAAGCTTTCTCCAAGCTTCATATTATTAAGTCTTTCCGCCATTTCATCGGAAAACAACTTCATCGGCGTTTTTACAAGCGTATCATATCTGTCCTTGTTTTCTCTGAACCATTCGGTATTGTTATTCATTCTGAGTTCCCAGAAAAAATCTATAATTTCTTTCGGAAAGCCTTTAAATTCATCATTCATTATATCACCGCCATATTAAAGTAAAAGGCAGCCTAAAAAGGCTGCCTTAGTATTTCAGCTATAAAACCGTATCAATTATAATAATCCTGCACCGCTGTTGATTAAAGCGAATAAAGGAGCGAATACGAGTGAAACAACTGTCATAAGCTTAATAAGAATGTTGATTGAAGGACCTGATGTATCTTTGAAGGGGTCACCAACTGTATCGCCAACTACGGCTGCCTTATGAGCTTCGCTACCCTTTCCGCCATGATTTCCTTCTTCAATATATTTCTTTGCATTATCCCATGCACCACCGGCATTTGACATGAAGATAGCCATAAGAACACCTGTTACAAGTGCACCTGCGATAAGTCCGCCGAGTGCTGTTGTTCCGAGAAGAACACCGATGATGATAGGTGCTACGACTGCCATGATACCGGGTACAAGCATTTCCTTAAGAGCAGCCTTTGTTGAAATAGCAACGCAGCTCTTGTAGTCAGGTTTAGCTGTTCCTTCCATGATACCGGGGATAGCTTTGAACTGACGTCTAACTTCTTCGATCATCTGGAATGCAGCTTTACCAACTGACTGCATTGTGAATGCAGAGAAGAGGAAAGGAAGCATACCGCCGATGAAAAGACCAACAATAACCTTTGTATCAAGAATATCGATTGCTGAAAGACCAACTGCCTGTGAGTATGAAACGAAAAGTGCAAGAGCAGTAAGTGCAGCTGAACCGATAGCAAAACCTTTACCCATAGCAGCTGTTGTGTTACCAACTGCGTCAAGTTTATCTGTGATTTCACGAACGCTTTCATCAAGACCGCTCATTTCGGCAATACCGCCGGCGTTGTCTGCGATAGGGCCGTAAGCGTCAACGGCAACTGTGATACCTGTTGTTGAAAGCATACCTACTGCTGCAAGAGCGATGCCATAAAGTCCGCCAAATGCGTAAGCAACAAGAATACCGATTGCAATAAGGATAATGGGAGCAGCTGTTGATTCCATACCTACTGCAAGACCGCTGATGATTGTTGTAGCGGCACCTGTTTCTGACTGATCAGCAATTTTCTTTACTGATCTGTAATCGCTTGATGTATATCTTTCTGTAATGATACCGATGATAACACCAACGATAAGACCTGCAATGATTGAAATTGCAAGGTTTACTGAGCCAAAGAATTTTGAGCTTAAGATAAATGATAAAACAATTACGATAACACTTGCTACATAAGTACCTGTCTTAAGTGCCTTATGAGGATTTGACTTTTCATCGCCTCTTACGAAGAAGCATCCGATGATTGCTGCAAGAATACCAACTGCTGCAAGTACAAGGGGGAATATAGCACCCTCTGCACCGAAAGCAGCAACACCAAGTGTTACAGCTGAAACGATAGCACCAACATATGATTCGAAAAGGTCAGCACCCATACCAGCAACGTCACCTACGTTGTCACCTACGTTATCGGCAATAACAGCGGGGTTACGAGGGTCGTCCTCAGGGATACCTGCTTCAACCTTACCAACAAGGTCGGCACCAACGTCGGCAGCCTTTGTATAGATACCGCCGCCAACACGAGCGAAAAGCGCAACAGATGAAGCACCAAGGCTGAATCCGAAAAGGATGTTTGTGTCGTTTGTTACCATGTAGAAAATGCTGACACCAAGAAGTCCAAGACCAACAACTGACATACCCATAACGGCACCGCCGCTGAAAGCGATTGAAAGGGCTCTGTTCATACCGCTGTTTCTTGCTGCATTGGCTGTTCTTACGTTAGCCTTTGTAGCAACGCTCATTCCGAAATATCCAGCAAGGATTGAGAATAATGTTCCTACAACGAAAGCGATAGCTGAACCAAAACCGATTCCGAGTCCGATAAGGATAAATAATACGATAATAAAGATTGCGAGAATTTTGTACTCAGCTGTAAGGAATGCATGTGCACCTTCGCTGATTGCAGTAGAAATCTCTTTCATCCTGTCTGTACCTACTTCTTCTCTGGAAACCTTACCAGAAAGAATGAAGGCAAAAACAAGAGCTATAACACCAAGTACCGGTGCTACATAAATAAAGCTTTCCATTTTTAGTCCCCCTGTAAATTAAATTATAAAATTATAAATTTTTATATATAAATTAAATCCGGCGACCGAAATAGACACAATTATCAAATGAATTATAATACCGTTCAGCCGTCTGACTTAAATCATATTCTTTTAAAGCTGTCCACAAATGCCTATATATTATATCCCAATACTTTGTTAAAATCAATATCCTAAATCTCATTTAATATTGTTTTTCTTTGAAAATCCACTATTTTTCCTATTATTAAAGCCGATTTTCCTATATCATATTTTGCATAATTATAATGATAATGTCAATACATAGTAACATAATTTATTTACTTAAAATTCTAAAATAATATGTTAGGTATAAAAAACGTAGCTTATTGTGTATTTTATTAGAAACAAAGCCAAAACAGTGGATTTTTATGTAAGATTGATGTATAATGTATTTTATTATTATGTGATAACAATACGTCAAAAAGGAGATAATGGTACATGGAATTTCAAAAGCATACTATAAACAAAGACGTCCCTATTCCATTGTATTATCAGGTCAAACAGATTATCCTGGATGAGATTAACAATGAGGGCGTGCGTGCAGGCGATGCCATTCCCACAGAAAAGGCTTTCTGCGATATTTATGGCATAAGCAGAACCACAATCCGCCAGGCAATCAGCGAGCTTGTTAACGAAGGCTATCTCTATCGTGTTAAAAGCAAGGGTACATTCGTTTCTCAGCCTAAAGCTAAGACCGACCTTGTTAATATGTATGATGGATATAACATGGAAATATTCAACATGGCCATGACTCCGTCAACACAAGCGATTGAGCTTACTCTCGTAAAAGCCAATTCCGAACAGGCAAGAGCGCTTGAAATCAATGAAGGTGACAACGTAATCTATCTTTTAAGACACAGATATGCCGACGGAATGGCAATGGGATATGTTGAAAGCTACTATAAATATCCTCTCTGCGATATTCTTCTTAAAGAGGACGAAAGTGCACTTAACACAACCTCAATTTACGAAATTCTCGGAAGAAACAAATCTTCTAAAATTCATAAGATTTCCAAGACTATCGAGGCTGTCGGTGCAACCGAGGCAGAGGCAAAGTTCCTCAATATCAAAAAAGGCAATCCTTTAAATATGTGTACAAACATCTGCTATTCGGCAGAAACCGGAGAGCCTATCCTCTATGAAATACTTAAATACAGAGGAGATAAAAACAAATTCTCAATAGAAATCAATATCGACTGATACATATAAAGCTAAAGCTGTCACATTGTCTGTGGCAGCTTTTTATTTTATCTCATATACATATTTGTTTTTCTTTCTCTTTCGAGCGTTGTTGAAGGGCCATGTCCGGAATAAACCTTATAATCACCGTCAAGATTTTTTAAAAGCTTGAGTGATTCGGTCATCTGTTTCCAATCGCCTGTCGGAAAATCGGTTCTTCCGCAGCTTCCCATAAAAAGCGTATCTCCGGAAATCATTGTATCTCCACATATATAGCAAACACTTCCACAGGTATGTCCCGGAGTGAATATTACCTTGAACTTCATTTTTCCGAGCTCAACCTCTTCTCCGTCCTTAACATATCTGTCGGCAGAATAGCTTTTTGCTGTGCCAATCATTGTTGTAAGGTTTATCGAAGGATTTTCGAGAACAGGTTTTTCGTCCTCTCCGGCAATTACCTCTATTCCGTATTCTTTTTTCAATGCCTCCATAGCTCCGACATGGTCAAAATGTGCATGCGTAAGCATTATTGCAAGCGGCTTAAGGTTATTTGCCTTAATATAGTTAATATACTGTGCTGAACTTCCTTCCGGATCAAAAATAACGCAGTTGTTATCTTCGTCCGAAAGTATATAGCTGTTTGTTTCGCACATTCCGCTCACAAAACTTTTCATATTTTTAATCATATTTTTTCCTCCTGTTTTCTGTTGTTTTCTATCAGCTTTTCTGCCTGTCTTATTCCGTCAACAGCCGCAGAAACTATACCGCCGGCATATCCTGCACCTTCTCCTGCCGGATAAATTCCTTTGATATTTACACTATAACCTGTTTCTGCATTTCTTGTTATTCTTACAGGTGAAGAGCTTCTTGTTTCAACACCGGTAAGAAGTGCATCCGGATTGTCAAAACCCTTAAGCCTTTTTCCCATATTGGGTATAGCCTCTTTCAATGCCTCGCATATAAAGTCCGGCAATACATTATTCAGATCGGCAAAAACCGTATTCGGTCTGTAAGTATGTTTAACGACACCTTCGGCCTTTGTTATCTGTCCTTTTGCGAAATCCTCATATCTCTGAACAGGTGCATAATAATTTCTTTTGCCGGCTTCAAATGCCTTTTCTTCTATTCTTCTCTGAAACTCAATTCCGGCAAGCGGACTGTCCGAGCCGAAATCTTCCGGATATACCTGCACAAGCAATGCACTGTTTGCGTTTTCGCTGTCACGGGCATATTCACTCATTCCGTTTACAACAAGTCTGCATTCTTCCGATGCTGCCGCAACAACATATCCTCCGGGACACATACAAAACGAATATACTCCTCTGCCCTTCTTTGTCGTATATGTAAGCATATAATCAGCCGCAGGAAGGCTTTCGGCTTTGTCGCCGTATTGTGCATAGTTTATATCAGACTGTTTGTGTTCTATTCTTACTCCGGCGGCAAATGGCTTCTGCTCCAAAAATACATTGTTTTCATAAAGCATTTTGAATGTATCTCTTGCACTGTGGCCTAACGCTATTATAACATTTTCAGTGCTAAGCTTTTCAGCATTATTTATTTCAACTGCCGAAACAGCTCCGTTTTCAACAATTATATCGGTAAGTCTGCTTTCAAATCTGACTTCACCACCAAGCTCAATTATCTTTTCACGGATATTTTTAACAACACCTTTTAGCTTATCCGTACCTATATGCGGCTTTGCATCATATAATATTTCCTCCGGCGCTCCGGCAGCAACAAAGCTTTCCGTAACATAGCTGCATCTGTTGTCCTTAATTCTTGTCGTAAGCTTTCCGTCGGAGAATGTTCCGGCGCCGCCTTCACCAAACTGAACATTGCTTTCCGGATTGAATTTTCCGCCATTCCAAAGGTTTTCCACATCTGCAGTTCTTTCATCAACAGCCTTTCCTCTCTCAAGTATTATCGGTTTCAAGCCTTTCTCGGCAAGCACAAGCCCAGCAAACATTCCGGCAGGGCCAAATCCGACAATAACAGGTCTGTACTTGAGCTCAGTATCATAATCGGGAATACTGTATTTTTTATAGCTTGATATGCTTACATTTTTGAGCTTTTTGTTGTTCAGTATTTTTTTCTCATCATCAGCGACAATATCCACAGTATATAAATAATGTATATCGTCCTTTTTTCTTGCATCAAGAGATTTTCGTCTTATATACAGCTCTTTTATGCTCTTTTTGGAGATTTTAATATTTTTACATACCGCTTTTTTTATGTCACTGTCGTTTACATTCAATTTAACGTTACTTACACGAATCATGCTTTATCTTTCCTTCTGAAATATATGTAATTCATATTTTCGCATATTCAATCTGAAATTTCAACATAAATATATTAATATTGGGGTGCCGTCAAAAGACACCCCATAACCTCGGTTAATATATTGATTGTGTTTTAGAATATGAACCCATTCCACCATCTGTATACATTTCATCGGTTCCGTTCATTATTCCTGTTCCGTGGGCATTGTTTTCCATGCCTATATCACTCATGCCATTCGTACCGGTCATATCATTTATACCGTTTACGCCGTTCATGCCCTGTGTATTTATTCCGTTTACACCATTTACACCGTTTATGCCGTCTGCTCCATACATCTCATCTGTCGGTGCATCATTCATTCCGTTTCCGGTATTGTCATAATATTTTGCATTATCGGCGGTATCCATGGCATTGTTTTTGCCCGATGAGCAGCCTGTCATAAAAAATGCTGCCGCTAAAAACATAAGAGGGATATATTTAAAATTCATGTCTTTTTCCTCCTTTATATTTACTGCAACATTATTTTTTGCCTTTACAATAAAAAAATACTGTGCGTATTATGGCACAGCATGAAAAAATTTCTATTTTTTATTAATCCTCCGACATTTCTTCTTTTGTCAGTTTTTCCGGTGATGCAAAATATTTTTTAACCATATATTCGGGATAATAGCTTCTTTTTGCCTTTCTCATACCTTCAACGCCCATATCTTCTTCTCTGTTGATGTAGGTAACTCCTTCGCATTCGTGAAGAACATACTGCTGATTGATTATCGCAAAAAGACCGTTTATCTCTGCATCTGCTTTTTCTATATGGATAAGCTGGACATCTTCTCTTATCCTTTCTCCGATACTGAAGGCTTTTATCTTTCCGTCAATAACTATTGCTCCGCCCGTAAGCCCGAGTGCCTCCATATTTTGAAGTGCAAGTGCAACAGATTTTCTTTCATTGGCAAACTCAACCTCAGAGAGATCTTTGCCTTCCTTCCATTCGTCATATACAGAAATACACTCCTCATACATTGAAGAATTAAGCTTTCTGTATTCATAGTCCGGATAGTTCTCTAAAAATCTGTTTATATGGTTTCTCTTTCCGTGGAGCTTTTTGCCCTTAAGCGTTGCAAGCTTTTCTCTGAGATATACATAATCCCATGAAATATCCGCAGGCTCCATATATATTCCCGGATAAGCCTTTTCAATTATTTCTTTAAACGGCTCCCATATGTTTCTTATCATAAGCGGAAGATTTTTTCTTCTGAGATAATCATAAACATTATCCATAAGCTTTTTATAATCAAAATCAGAGCCGTATCTCGGTATCGGCGGCCAGAAAAACTCCGGAACTGTCTGAAAATTAAGCTTTATATAAAGCACATCTTCATATATAGTATACTGAAATTTTCCGTCTGCTCCCCATATAAACATATTTGCAAAGGACAAATCCGAGCAATCCAGCTTCCAAGGCTTTGTAAAGCTGTCAATAAGCGGTTTATCCTTAATTTCAAAATTTTTAAAATCCGATAATACTGTTTTATTTTCTGTTATCGGACTCATACACTGAAGTCCCATAATTCCTCCTTTTACGGAAATCAATTTTTGCGGTGCCATACAAGGGCAATTTTACATAAAGGCTTTCCGTTTACATCATTCACAGACGAAATTGTCTGTTTTTTGTTATCATCATAATCTGTTATATATGTTTTTACAGTAACATTGTCACCATATCTGCATTCCTTGCGGTAAAGAACACGTATTTCCTCTGCCATATATCCGGCATAAATATCATCGGGTATATTGTCACACGCCCATTGTACATAGCAAACATTATTAACATGTCCGTTTGTATCGGTTTCACTTCTTCTTATTTCGATGTTTTTCTCAGATATAAGCATTTCCTCTTTTTCTTTGGGAAGTGCAAAGTTTCCGGGATCAAAAGGCGCTTCTTTATCGCACGTATATACCTCATACATTTCTTCGGTAAATCTGGTTGGATGACGTTTTGCAAGATCAAGGAATGCCCAACGAGATGCAGCCTCGGAATAAACCTTGCCGTTTTCATCTTCCATTGTAAAGTATCTTGTTGCCTGAAGTGAGTTGCCTTTCTTTGCCCATGTTGATATTTTTATATTATCCGTAAATTTCGGATACTCATACATTTTTATAAACCAGTTGAGCACAACCCAGCCTCTTTGTTCTTTAGCAAGCCACTCAAAAGTATAGCCTACGCTTTCGGAATGGTCAATAGCCGTTTCCATATAATACTTTACAATATTCTGTATACTCATAACCGCATTCATATCGGTATCATGCGAATGCACATAAAATACATCTTCAAATGGTTTTTCCATATGTTTTCTCCTGTTCTGTAAAAATTAAAGCATAGGTGATATAAGTCTTGATACGGCCTCTCGTATTTTGAACCAAGCCGATCTCTTTGAATACCACTCTTTAGTTATTTCCGTTGAATCCTCAATATCTCTCATAAACTGTGCCTGATGCTCTTCGGTTAACTTTCTGTCATATATAAATGCGTTTACCTCGAAATTGAGAGCAAAACTACGTATATCCATATTTGCCGTACCGACAGACGTAACAAAGCCGTCAACATACATGGTTTTGCTGTGAACGAAGCCTTTATTGTACTGATAGCATTTAACTCCGGCATCCAGAAGCTCGCCTAAATATGACATACTCGCCCAATAAACAAACGGGTGATCAGGATTCGCCGGTATAATTATTCTTACATCAATTCCGGAAAGTGCCGCAACCTTAAGTGCCGAAAAAATACCGTCGTCCGGAACAAAATAAGGCGTTGTTATATATACGTTTGTTTCCGCCTCGTTTATCATCTTAAAATAGCCGTTCCGTATATTTTCTTCCTTTGTGTCCGGGCCGCTTGAAACAATCTGCATTTTCGCATTGCCTCTTGATTCCTTTGCCGGAAAATATTTATCGGAAAGCTTTATTTCGTTATCGCATACAAAATTCCAGTCCATTATAAATCTGAGCTGAAGCTGATCAACCGCATCTCCGACAATTCTTATATGTGTATCTCTCCAAGGTCCGTATCTTTTAACCCTTCCAAGATATTCGTCACCAATATTAAGACCGCCTACATAACCTATCTTTCCGTCAATTACGGATATTTTTCTGTGGTCACGGTAATTGATTCTTGTTATAAGCGGAGGAAGGAATACTCCGACCTTTCCGCCTGCCTTTTTATATTCCGCAAACATTTTTTTCGGGAGTGTGTGATTTCCTATTCCGTCAAACAGCAATCTTACCTCAACGCCTTCGGCGGCTTTTTTAGTAAGCTCCGAAACTATTTTGTTTCCGAGTCCGTCATTTCGCAATATATAGTATTCCATATGAACATATTCTTTTGCATTTCTTATATCGTTTATCAGATCCTCATATTTGGAATTACCTTCATAATATGATTTTACCTCGTTATCATATGTAATACAGTTTCCGGAATTTATATGCAGATAGGCAAGGTCATCATGGTGTTTCGCATCAATAATATCTATTCTGCCCTCTATTGCCTGTTTTTGTGCACGTATCATAGTGCTGTATTTTTCCATTCTGTGCAGATAGCTGACATATGTATTCACATCATGCTCAGCCTTTCTTTTGAACATTTTCTCTTTTTTACCTTCTTTTCCGAAAATGCAGTAAAAAATAAACCCTATAACAGGGACAAAAAATATAACTGTAAGCCAAGCCCATGTGCTTGACGGATTTCTGCGTTCAAAAAACACCGTGATTCCGGCTAAAACAATGTTGGCAACAAACAAAAGTATTACAATAATCTGTATAATATCCGATATCGACAAAATAACGCCTCCTTACCTATCTATCGTCCTTGCAATTTCATTAGAGTTATATTATACTATATTATTATATAGTTTGCAAAAAATCAGCAAAAAATTTGTACCGACTTTTAAATTTACTATTTCATTATTTTAGGATAAATGATAGAATGTAGAGTACATTAAATTTCGGTCTGTAAAAAGATACTAAGAGGGGGATATTTTAAAGTGAATTTAAGTGTAAGCGATATATTTATAATCGTTATTGTTGTGGTTGCTATTGCTATTGCAATTCTTTATACAGTAAGCCGCAAAAACTACAAAAAAGTAATCGAAGCAGAAGATTTTATCGCAGCAAACAAACAAACTGCTTCAATATTTGTTATTGATAAGAAAAATGCTAAACCTACTGAAAAGGATTTAGGCAAAAATGTATTTGCTCAGCTTGACAGCAAATCAAAAAATCGTAAGCTCTGTATGATCAAAGCTAAGGTAGGGCCTCAGATTGTTACTCTTATAAGCGACAAAAACGTATTTGATGTATTGGTTCCCAAAAAAACTTATAAGGTTGAGCTCAGCGGACTTTATATTGTCGGTATTGTCGGAATGAATCTTGCAAACAAGAAAAAGAAAACTATCAGAGAAAAGTTAACTGTTTTCTCAAAAGAAAATTCTAAAGACGTAGCTAAAAAAATAGTAAAATAAAAGAAATGACCGCATATTTTATATGCGGTCATTTCTTTAGTACCTTTGGTTTATATATCCGTCTATTAAGGATTTTCTGCTGCCTTCCGAAAAAACTCCTTCTTCCTTAAGGCTGTTCAATATCTGCTCATTTGTTGAATGCAGTATCATGTTGTAATCATTAAGTATTATTTCAAAAAGCCTTCCTCTTAGTTCCTTTGAACGTACCTTAACAAAATATGCCTCAACGCCTTTATAATCTATCATCTGTAGAACCTTCATTGTCGCCCTGTCCTTACGGCTGTAAAAATAATTACAGCTGTCGAGATATTCCTTCTTTTCGTCATATCCGAGATCCTTTATAGTGCTTGCCTGCTTTTTCTCCTTCGCTCTTGCATTGTAATACTGATAGTTAAAAAGTCCCTTAAGGACAGTATCTATATTTTTAAACGGCTTTATATCATTGTATACAACCGCCTCATAATTTGCCTGCAAATATTCTCTTTTTGTCATATCGCCCTTAACAAACTGGTCAATAAGACTTTGTCTGTATCGGAAATACTTTTCTATGCCGTTCATAACTACACACCCATCGATCAAGACCATATATTACTTATGGAACTTGATTTTTTATTTGATATAATAATTATATATTTTTTAAACATATTTATCAAGGAGTCAATATATGTACGGCAAAAATCATCCAAAAACCTTTCTTTCTGTATATCGGCAAAATATAGCTCCACGCATTTCGGAGCTTGATATATTTCTTAAAACCGAAGAAGAACCGTATGATATATCAGATACCGCACGGCTTCTTAATATAACGAATGGTGAAATAAATACTATAATGTCTGTACATAATATTGAGGAAATAAACCGAAGTACGTTTCCCGTTATAATGAAAAACTGTTCGAGCGAATTTTGCCGTATGTTTAAAAGAATGCTTGAATGCGGCATTCCCGGCAAATATTTTCCCGAACAGATTTCATATATTTACAATATTGATATTGAAAAGGTTTCCGATGCTTTCAAAAAACTGAATATTTCCTTTATACCTGCTAACAGGCTCGAAGAATTATTCGAAAACATAATTCTCTGATTTTCAGGCAAGTATGCTTTCTTTTACCTGATTTGATATTTCTTCGGAGGCAAGTATTTTTATTATTTCAAGAGCAAAATCAATGGCTGTTCCTACGCCCTGTGATGTAACAATGTTTCCGTCAACGCAGACTTTGTCATCGGAAACCTCTGCTCCCGTCAACGCTCCTGTACACGAAGGATAACAGGTTGCCTTTCTGCCTTCAAGAAGTCCCATTTTTCCGAGTATCATCGGTGCGGCACAGATTGCACAGATAAGCTTATTATTTTCATAAGCAGACTGTATTATTTTCTTCATTGTATCACATGTCATAAGGTTATCAACGCCGGGCTGACCACCGGGAAGTACAATAGCGTCAGCCTCATTGAGAGTTATCTCATCAATCTTAATATCGGCCGTAACAGGAATTTTGTGTGCTCCGGTAACTATATTACTTGTGGAAACAGACACCGTAATCGCCTCTATTCCACCTCTTCTCAGAAGGTCAACTGTTGTAAGTGCCTCAACCTCTTCAAAGCCATATGCTAAAAATAAATAAACCTTTTTCATATGAAATACCTCCTTTAATAATGTCCGCATTGTTTTAATTATTATACAATAAATTTAAGTATATAACAACATTAATGTAAAATCATTCCATTGAATTCAATCAATTATTTCATTATAATTACCGTAAGGAGTGATATTATGGAAATTGAACGAAAATTTCTTGTTGCCGAAATACCTGAAAATTTAGACCGGTATCCTCATAATGAAATAGAACAGGCCTATATAAGCACCAGTCCTACAATACGCATACGCAAAAGCGATTCCGATTATATACTTACCGTAAAAGGTAAAGGTGCTGTTGCAAGAGAAGAATTTGAGCTTTCAATTACCGAAGAGCAATACAAAAATCTTTCCGAAAAGGTCGAAACAAGGTTTGTTTCAAAGACAAGATATATAATTCCCATAGACGGCGGACTTAATGCCGAGCTTGATATTTACCACCTTTATCTTGACGGACTTTTAACCGTTGAGGTTGAATTTCCCGATATGGCCGAATGTATGTCTTTTGTTCCTCCGAAATGGTTCGGAAAGGACATATCCGATGATAAACGATATAAAAACACTGCCCTTTCATTGTTTGGAAAACCCGAATAAATTGTACGCCATGCCGATATTATAAAGCATGGTGTATTTTTTTACTGCATTTTAGTACAGTTTTCCATCTTTTGTCATTTTCACGTTATTTTTATCGATATTTTTTGCACGTTTTTTCATTTAAAATATTGCAATCTGTTTATCTTTCCATTATAATGATTTTAGATGTAAGTTATTTACATATTTTCTAATATTTTACACAATCCAATTAACTTAAATCACAGGAGGGATTATTTTGAGTCAAAATAAGATACGAGTAATACTGGCAGATGATAATAAGGATTTTTGCGATGTTGTGAGTTCATACTTAAACAAACAGGAGGACATAAGTGTGGTCGGAATTGCGTACGACGGCATTGATACCTTCAACAAAATAAGAGAATTAAAACCGGATATTGCTATCATAGACAGCATTATGCCAAGACTCGACGGTCTTGGTGTTCTCGAAAAATTACAGAAACATTCGGATATTTCACAGAAACCAATCTGTATAATGCTTTCAGCCATAAATCAGGAAAAAATAACACAGAGAGCAATCGAACTCGGTGCAGAATATTATATAGTCAAACCATTCGACATGGACGCACTTGTTCTAAGAATAAGACAGCTTAAATATACAAAAACAGGTGAAAAATCAGACGGCAAGGCGCTTGTGGTCGGAAGCACCTCCGAAAAAGCCGCCGCATATGACCTTGAGGCAAAGGTAACCGGAATATTGCATGAAATAGGCGTTCCCGCACATATAAGAGGTTATCATTATATGCGAGAGGCAATAATAATGTCGGTCAATGACATGGATGTACTCAACTACATAACAAAGGAGCTTTATCCTGCCATTGCCAAGAAATGCAACACAACTCCGAGTCGCGTTGAAAGAGCAATCCGACACGCCATAGAAGTTGCATGGAGCAGAGGAAAAATAGACGCAATAGATGAGCTTTTCGGTTATACAGTAAACAACCATAAGGGTAAACCGACAAACAGTGAATTTATAGCACTGATTGCCGACAGACTAAGACTTGAACAAAAAGCAAGCTGATAACTTTGCCCTCTTTAAATATCTCCTTTTGCCTCACAGTGGTCAAACATTGTGGGGCTTTTATATTTTTATAAGCATTTAAAAACCTCACAGAATATGCTATCATAATAAACATATCTGTGAGGTGAATTTATTTGGATAAGTTAATTTTATTTGATACAAACCTGTATATGAAAATACATAATTTCGTTATGAAACATAAAAAGCTCCATAAGCCAGTAATATTTTTGAACGATAAAGCTCCTAAGGTTATGATGGTTTTGTTCTACGGTCTTATGCCTATACTTGTCGTAATGCGTGACATAAGAGTTATAGCCTTTGCCGCCTGTCCGCTTATCGAGCTTACTCTTGTAACTAAATTCAGAGATAAGGTTGACCGTCCAAGACCGTTTGATGTTCTCGATGTAACGCCGCTTGAAAGCCATTCCAGCGGACATAGCTTTCCCAGTCTGCATTGTTCAAGCTCCTTCGTTATAACAACATCTTTATTTTATATCAATCCCTATTTAGGCATTATCGGTCTTATTGTATCAATAGTCGTTGCCGTAACAAGGCTTCTTGTCGGCGTACACTATCCGCTTGACGTGCTTACCGGAATACTTATCGGTCTTGCCTTTGGTATACCGTATTTATTTCTCTGATATTTTATCTCTCATCATAAGATCATAAACAACGTGTCTTACGTCCTTGCCATTGAATAATACGCCTGTAATCGCTTCGGTTATGGGCATGCTTACATTAAGCTTTCTGGCAAGCTCCGATGCCGCCTGTGCGGTATTGACACCTTCAACAACCATATGCACCGCATCAAGCGTTTCCTGAAGGCTCTTTCCTTCACCTATCATAATACCTGCTCTTCTGTTTCTTGAGTGCATACTTGTACATGTAACGATAAGATCTCCCATTCCCGAAAGACCGTAGAAGGTTTCTCTTCTTCCGCCCATAGCCATACCGAGTCTTGTTATTTCAGCCATACCTCTCGTCATAAGAGCAGCCTTTGTGTTGTCACCATAGCCAAGACCATCGGACATACCTGCCGCAAGAGCAATTATGTTCTTCATGGCAGCTCCTATTTCAACGCCGATAACATCTGTATTTGTGTAAAGTCTGAATACAGGATTTGAAAATTCATGCTGTATCATCTTTGCAATTTCTTCATTCTCACTTGCAATAACAGCGGCAGTCGGTATTCCTCTGCCGACCTCTTCCGCATGGCTCGGTCCCGAAAGAACTGCAACCTCGCACTGAGGCACACATTCCTTTATAACCTCAGCAAGTGTTTTAAGGCTTCCGTCCTCAAGTCCCTTCGCAACATTTACGATAATCTGCTTTTCATTGAAATACGGAGCAAATTTCATTATATTAAGTCTTACAAATTTTGAAGGAACAGCCGCAATTACTATTTCGGCGTTCTTTACAGCCTCTTCGGGTGATGTAACAATTTTTATTTCTTTTCTTATCGGTACTCCGGGAAGAAATTCCTTATGCTCTCCGTCCTCACGAATTCTTCTTGCCTCTTCTTCCTTCCATGACCATATAGTTAAATCATGTCCATATTTATCAAGCATTACAGCAAGCGCAGTGCCCCAGCTTCCGCTTCCGATAACAGAAATTTTCATAATTCTTACCTCTCCTTCTTTTTAGGCTTAAGCTTTCCTATAATATCAAATCTGCTTTCAGTTCCGTTCAACAGACGTTTTATGTTCGCTCTGTGCTGGAATATTGCCAGACACATAAGTGCTATCGTCACCCATACCGCTTCCGAAGGGTAACCCCAAATATGTAAAAATATCGGTATAAGTACAGACAATATCAATGATGTAACCGAAACATAGCCCGAAAGCAATATAAGAAGTGCAATAATAAATATAATAAGTGCAGGGAACGGCCATGTGGCAAAGGTCATTCCGACCATTGCCGCTATTCCCTTACCACCCTTAAATTTATGGAAAAACGGAAAATCATGTCCGAGTATTGCTCCGGCAGAACCGTAAAATCCAGCAACTATCGGATCAGCCTTAAATATCGCCTTACAGATAAGAAACGCAACAAGCGATTTTGCCACATCGCACCAGAATGTAAAGAGTCCGACCTTTGCTCCGAGTGCTCTTACCGTATTTGTTGTTCCGAGATTTCCGCTGCCGACCTTGCTTATATCGACATGATATGCCTTACCGACAAAGTAGGCAGTCTGTATACAGCCTATAAAATAACCTATTACAAGGCATGCTATTCTGAACATATCAATCCTTATCTCCCTTTTGTCTTACTACAAAATGAATCGGCGTTCCCTTGAATCCGAAATTCTGTCTAAGCTGATTTTCGATATATCTTCTGTATGAGAAATGCAGAAGCTCTCTGTCGTTTACAAAAATAACAAATGTAGGCGGCTTTACTCCGACCTGTGTCATATAATAAATCTTAAGCTGTCTGCCCTTTTCTGCCGGCGGCTGCTGCATAGCCATTGCCTCTACAAGCACATCATTTAGTACGCCTGTCGATACACGGAGATTGTTGTTTGCATAAACCTCCTTAACTGTATCAAGCATCTTGATTACACGCTGTCCAGTAAGTGCGGAAATAAACACTCTCGGAGCGTATGCCATATATGAAAGATCATTGGCAATGTCCTTAAGGAATTTATTCATTGTTTTATCGTCTTTTTCGATAGCGTCCCATTTATTTACCGCAATAATTGCAGCTTTTCCTCTTTCATGGGCAATTCCGGCTATCTTTGCGTCCTGGTCGGAAATGCCTTCCTGTGCGTCAATAACAAGAACGGCAACGTCACAACGCTCTACTGCCGCAACGGCTCGTATAATACTGTATTTTTCAATATCTTCTTTTATTTTGCTCTTTCTTCTCATTCCGGCGGTGTCAATAAGAACATATTTCTGTCCGTCGTATTCAAAAGGCGTATCTATCGCATCTCTTGTTGTGCCGGGAATATTGCTTACAATAAGACGCTCTTCGCCGAGCATTCTGTTTATAAGAGATGATTTTCCTACATTGGGCTTACCGATAAGAGCAACCTTGATTACCTCTTCGTCCTCAACATTTTCGCTTCCGTCCGGGAACTGACTGCATACGGCATCAAGCATATCACCGAGTCCCAATGCCTGTCCGGCTGATATAGGATATACCTCGCCTATGCCTAAGCTGTAAAACTCATATACATCAAGGTTTTCCTTACGCATATCGTCAACCTTGTTTACAGCAAGCACAACAGGCTTCTTTGTTCTTCTGAGCATATTGGCAACCTGTGAGTCTGCCTCTGTAACACCCTGTTTAACGTCTGTAACAAATATAATTACATCTGCCGTATCAATGGCAATCTGTGCCTGAACAAGTATCTGTCTTAAAATAATATCCTCTGTGTCCGGCTCCATACCGCCTGTGTCAATAAGCGTAAATTTATAATTAAGCCAGTCAATATCAGCATATATTCTGTCTCTTGTAACGCCGGGAGTATCCTGTACAATGGATATTCTTTCTCCGGCAAGTCTGTTAAAAAGTGTAGACTTACCTACATTAGGTCTGCCTACAACCGCAACTATCGGTCTGCTCATTTATTTATCCTCCAAATTCATCAATTTGCCAACAAGGCTTGCCGCCGAATTAAGTGCAATTCTTATAGGCACGCCAAGCGCTTTTTCTATATCCTCCAAATATATATCATCAAGAAGCACCGTTTCGCCATTTCTCAGAAGTGTATCCGGCAGAACAAGATATTCTCCAAGCTCCTTATCCCTAAGCTGGTCTATTATATCGTGTCCCGTAAGAAGTCCGGCAACGGTAATCATTTCTCCGAAGAAATTGTTTTTTATGCAATATACATTTATTGTTGTATTCTCACATTTTTCCGAAATTTTATCGCAGACTTCCTTTATAAGTCCGTAAGCCGCAACGCCTGTTGCAACCGACACAGTTCTTTTTCTGTCCGTCCGCTCCTTTATATCCGGAAGCATATCATAAAATTCACTCTTAAAAAGCGAAAGCATTCCGACACCGTTCTCAAACTGCGGAAAATCCTCATAATTCTCTGGCTGGGGTATCTCTCTTTCTGCCTTAAGATAAAATTCATCAGCGGCATATATTATCCTTGAACCGTATTTTTCAAGATTTTTCTTCTGCCAGCCTTCTATCTGGTCAAGAACCTTTTCCGCATCTTCCTTTGTGAAAGGCTCCTGCTCATATAAGCCTTCCCTATATTTCGTAAGTCCGACAGGCACTATCGACATGCTTTCTGCCTGAGGGAATAACTTTACAACATCACCTATGGTTCTGTCAAGCTCTTTGCCGTCATTAACATTCTTGCAGAGAACCACCTGCAAATGCAGCTCTATTCCTGCGGCGGCAAGCTTTTTCATTCTCTCCATTATGTTTCCGGCTTTATTGTTATGGAGCATCATTTTTCTGAGCTCCGGATTTGTTGTGTGAACGGAAATATTTATCGGCGACAAATGATAATATATTATTCTGTCTATATCGCTTTCCTTCATATTCGTAAGCGTAACATAGTTGCCCTGAAGGAATGAAAGTCTTGTATCGTCATCTTTGAAATAGAGCGTTTCTCGCATACCCTTCGGCAACTGGTCGATAAAGCAGAATATACATTTATTACGACAGCTTCTTGCGTCGTCCATAAGTCCGCTCTCGAACACAATGCCTATATCCTCATCATAGTCCTTTTCAACCTCGGCAATATATTCCTCACCATTGCTGTCCACAAGAACCATTTCCAGATAATCGTCATTTATCATATAACGGTAGTCGAATACGTCCTTTATTTCCTTATCATTTATAGAAATAAGTACATCGCCTGGTTCTATTCCTATCTCTTCGGCTATACTTCCCTTTTCAACACTGATTATAACATTTTCTTTTTTGCCTGTGTTTAAATTTTCCACACTAAATCCTCATTTCAAAAAAAGGAATGCACCCATTGTGCCTCGGTTTTCTCCCATAACACGATGTGAATAGAAGGTTTCCGGGTGGCATTTTGTGCATATTCCGCCGATCTCTATATTATCGGCTTTTACACCCTTTTCAAGCAGTATTTCTTTATTTATTCCCCAAAGGTCAATTTTATATTTTCCTTCGCAAAGCTTATCGTTTACAATATATTTATCCGCAAATTTATATTTTTCCATGAATATGTCCACAACAGGCTTATCCACCTGGAAACAGCATATTCCTATGGACGGGCCTATGCCGGCCTTTATATTCTCCGGCTTTGTTCCGAACTCGTCCTTCATTCTGTCAACCATGGCCGCAGCCATGCCGTCGGCAGTTCCTCTCCAGCCGGAATGAGCCATGCCGATTGCCTTATTTTCGGTATCTACAAAAAACAACGGAACACAGTCTGCATGGAATGTAACAAGAACAATACCCTTTTTATTTGTAACAAAAGCGTCTGCCTCTATTCTGTCAACATCCTTTCTGAATCCCATGCCTTTAATGCTTTCATCGGCTGTTATTATTTTTGTCGAATGCACCTGCTTAAGTGTTACGCAATTCTCTTTTTTAACGCCCAATGTATTGCATACTATATCAAAGTTTTTATCAACATTTTCCGGTTCATCGCCTCTTGAAAAGCCGAGATTAAGCGACTCAAGATAACCGGTACTTACGCCGCCATGTCTTGATGTAAAGCAATGTCCGATAAAATCTATTTTTTTCAAGCTCTCAAATGTATAATATTTAAAATTGCCATCTATATTTAATTTCATTATTCTCTCCATTCAAACGCATTTTCAGTATAACGGACATAATAAACACCGTCTTTCTTTATAAGCTCAACAACATCGAACCTAATGTTTATATCGGCAGTATTATATTTTTTCTGCACATACCGCAATGCGGCTTTGCATATACGGCATTGTTTATTTTTATTTACCGCCTCATAAGGATAACCGAAGTCAGTTCCGTTTCTGAACTTTACCTCGATAAATACAAGTGCTTTTCCGTCTTCGGCTATTATATCTATTTCTCCATAGCCTGTCGAATAATTTCTGTCAAGTATATTATAATTTTTATTTTTTACAAGCCATTTAACGGCTATATCTTCACCTATGTTTCCAATACTGCGTTTATTCATAATTATATAAAGTTTTTAATAAATGTTTTTCTGTGTATAGGACAAGGGCCGTATTCCTTTATTGCCGCAATATGCTCTGCCGAACCATAGCCCTTATTTTTCTCAAAGCCGTATTCGGGATATATTTTAGCATATTCGTCCATCATGGCATCTCGTTCCACCTTTGCGATAATGCTTGCCGCACCTATGGAAATGCTCTTTGCATCGCCTTTTATTATACCTCTTTGCGGAACGGTTATCTCCGGTATTGTAACCGCATCGGCAAGCACAAAATCCGCATTGGGGTTTAATGCCGATATTGCCTTACGCATTGCCCTATATGTAGCCTGCAATATGTTTATATCGTCAATTTCAATCGGTGATGCCATTCCGAAGGCATAAGCAACAGCCTTCTCCTTTATAATCGATGAAAGCTCTTCACGCTTATGTGCCGTAAGCTTTTTGGAATCGTTCACACCTTCTATTTTACAGCCAACCGGCAATATAACCGCAGCCGTAACAACCGGGCCTGCAAGAGGGCCTCTTCCGACCTCATCAATTCCGGCAATAAGCTTGTAGCCTTTAGAATAAAGGTCTTTTTCAAACATAGTTATTTCTTCAAGCCTTTTCAGCTCGGCTAAATGTGCTGAATATTTGTTTTCAAACTGCTTTATAAGCTTTATAACACCGGAACGCTCGTCGGCTCTGAAGCCGTCCAGAACCTCCGGAAGTTCGTCATAATCAGTAGTGCTCAATATATTTTTTATTTCTGTTATAGTCAGTGACATTCTACCACCTCAATATTTTATTATACACAATACGGCGGTATATAGCAAATATAATATGTTTTTCATTCCTTTGAACAATGTAGAGTTACAATAGATATGAGACTGAACACTATACAAAAACGGTTGAATCCTATAGAATTTTAATCGCCAAACAAAAACTCTAACAATAAGGAGATCAACCGTCATGAATACTATAACACACTCACAACGATATTTACCACATGAACTTTCAACAAAATTTTATGCTGTTAAGCTTTACCGCACCGGCGTTAGTGTTTCTTTTGTATGTCGCCGCTATCACATTTCTAAATCTTCTCTTATGCGGTGGAACAAAAAGTTTGATGGTACAAAGGAGTCTCTTCGTGATAAATCCCACAAACCTCTATCCAAACACCCTAATACTCATACTGATGAAGAATTAAAATGGATTAAAGACTATCTTAGACGTAATCCAAAAATCTCTATATGCGAATTATACGGTAAACTTCGTTCTGCAAAAGGTTACTCAAGATACCCCTGTTCATTGTATCGTATTTGTCGAAAACTTGGTTATTCCAGTTTTACTCCCTCAACAAAAAACTTATACAAACCTAAGCCTTATGATACTCCAACACAGCTTGGAGTTAAATGGCAGATGGATGTTAAATATATTCCTTTTGTTTGCTATTCTGGTTCTGTGCCTCAGAAATTTTATCAATATACAGTCATTGACGAAGCTTCAAGAAAACGTTTTATTTTTCCTTATATGGAACAAAGCAGTTACTCAACTATAGACTTTTTAAAACGTGCTATCATTTACTTCGGATATAAGCCCAGTATACTTCAAACTGACAATGGCGCTGAATTTACACATATTCACAAAACTAATCGTTTACATCCGCTTGATATTCTCTGTGAACAGCTAAATATCAACCATAAATGAATTCGTCCGCGTATGCCTCGTCATAATGGTAAAGTGGAACGTAGTCATAGAAATGACCAAGAACGCTTCTATAATCATTTATCTTTTTATAGTTACAAAGATTTACTGTTACAAATGAAACGATATCTCCATCGTTCTAATAACATCCCTATGCAGGTACTTGGTTGGAAGTCGCCATTGGAAAAACGCCATGAATTAGAAAAATAATATTTTACTTTGACGTTTTATCTATAGTATTATTCCATTTTTTTATTTTCAAAACTCGGTGTCACATCATTGACTAATGTACAAATGCTTAAATTAATAAATTATATAAAAGCCAGTAAAACATAAAACAATATAAAAAGCCCTCATTTATTCTACTGAGGACTTTAAACATAAAGATCAAATTTTTTCAGATAACAATTTATTAGGAATATACTCATCAAAAAAGGTTAATGCCTCTATTCCAGATATCTTTATTATTTTTTTGTTTCTATTATCATTATATTTTATAAAAGTATATCTCTCGTCTTTAGTATCAGTATATACTTTGCTTTTTTCTCTTCCTCCAATATATGCCCCTATCGGACCTGCAATAGCTCCTCCCAAAAGTGCTCCATTCAATGATGCATCTTTATGTATAACAGTATCCTTTCTTGAAAATCCTCCACCGACACCATATCCAATTATATCTTTTTCACTTATTGAATGAATTGAATATATTTCATCCCAATTGTATCTTTCTAAATCATCTGTATTAAAAATTATCTTATTCATCCCATATGGTAAAAAACATAAATTATTTTCACCATCTATCCAACAATAATAATTTTTATTTCCTGAATAATTTTTCCATGGTATATCTACTATAAAAAAGCTTTTGACCGGTGATTTTTTAATCTGAGAATCTAAAACAATATGTGACTTATTATAAAATTCATTTATTATATTAATTGCGTTTATTTTTTCACTTTCTTTTTTATTTTTTTCTTTTTCTTCTACTTTTTTAGCTATATTTTCTGCTTTGATGTATTCAGTATTAAATATATCATTTCCTACCAAATTAACCGCAAATGCACATGTAGCAACTATAATTATCACGCCTAAAATCGCTAAACTTTGCATAATAATCAAAAGTATTCCAAGACAAATAAAAACAACTATTCCTGCAAATACTCCTATTTTCCATAATTGAACTTCTCTCGTTATCTTATATAACTTAATCCCATATAATACACTCAGTATTGTTGGTATTATTAATATTACTACTATAACAATACTCTCCATATGCATATAAACCCAATTTTCCATAATTGCACCTTTCCTCTCTTATATATAATATTAATTTTTACTTTACCCCCCCTTGAAAATGTCAAGTGGTTTGCCGCTTTTGTAACATAACTGTAACATTACTTTGGTTCCATTACACAATGCTTCGGCTTAATGCCGATACGTTTCACGTATCAGCAATGACATTTTCTAAAATCTGTTCCGAAATCGGCAATAAAAAGACCCGATACCGAAATATCGAGCCTGTCATAATTTTTATCAATTTTATCCGTTCAATCTTGAAAGCAGTTTGTTCCGTCTATCCGCAACCGAGTTGCCAGTTTCTGCTTTTGTAATAATTTCTTTGCCTTTATGTGTTGTTACAACATATCCGCCGGTATTGCTGTTTGATATATCGACAACATTTGAATATACCGCATTTTCGTTTTCGGTATAATAAATCTGCCATATAGTTTCACCGTCCGCCCATGTTACCATTCCGTTATTTTCAAGTACAGCTATGTATTCCTCCAGACACCAGTTATTCGCATACATAATGTCGGAATGCGGTCTGCCGACATAACGTATATGCCAAGGCTCATAGCCTATTCCCGTCATTTCTTCCTTCGCCTTTGGGTAACGGACAACAAAGCCGTATTTATAGCAGTTTTTCTTTATCCATTTCCCGGCTTCGGTGTCTATAAAGTCCTCTTCAAGCGTTCCGTCATTGGATAAATCTATCGCCAATGCAGTATGGTGCTCACTTGCTCCCGGAAGCGCAACATATCTTCTTGTCTGTTTCATTGCCTCTTCGGGCGAAAGTCCCTGTGCAAGCTTTCCGTTATAATCCGTATTGAACAAATCGACCTGCTTTTGATATGTGCGGTATGTACTTACGACCATAGGAGCCTCACCGAGCTCATTTTCCATATCATCAAGCATTATCTCAATATTCTCTGCCGCCTCTTCACGCATTAAATAATATGTATCCTCAAACATCACTTTGTCCGGATCAAACCCGTCCGGTATTCTGTACTCGGCATTAACAAGCATAAGCAGACCGCTGTCCGTATCCTTCGGCGTCTGTGCAAATGCCGTTGTGCTCATCGTTATTATGCTTAAAGCGGAAATAACCAGTATTTTTGACAATTTTGCCATTAAAATACCTCCTTTTGACATAATTATAAAAGGTTTTGACATTAATGGCAATTTTTATTTGATGTCAATTTGTGGCATTAAAAATCCGCTGTAAACACAGCGGATTTTCTGACTTAAACAATATTCAATCTTTTTCCGATTTTATCATATATATCTGCAACCATACCTGAAAGTACTTTCTCGCAAAGCATATATTCCTTTATATCCTCGTTTATCGAAAGCTCTCTGTATAATTCGTTTGCAGTGTTTTCCATTTCCACAGAAAACGTATTAATAAGCTTTATTTTTAAGCATTTATATCTTTTGATTTTTTCCAGCTCATCGGAGCTGATTTTTTCTTCTGCCGCTTTAAAGCTTCTATACTCGTTTGTATAAGAAATCTGTGCGGCAAGCTCGTTTATAAGTTCGTTTATTTCCTTCACTTAAATTCACCCGAAGCCATACTGTCGTTATACTTCCATAATTATCGGCAGTATCATAGGGCTTCTTTTCATCTTCTGCCAAAGGAAATTTTTAAGCGTATCTTTTATTGTATTCTTTATGTTTGACCAACCGGAAATATGGTTAGCCTCGCATTTCATAAGTGCATCATTAATAACGCTCTTTGCCTCATCCATAAGGTCTTCTGATTCCCTTACGTAAACAAAACCTCTTGAAATAATATCCGGTCCGGAAACAATACAGCCGGACGCAGAATCAATGGCAACAACAACTATCATCAAGCCGTTTTCAGAAAGGTTCCTTCTGTCACGAAGCACAATATTTCCGACATCGCCTACGCCAAGGCCATCAACAAGCACCTGTCCCGAAGGAACTGTTCCGTTCACCTTTGCATCTTTTTTGGATATTTCCAAAACCTCACCGATATTCATTACAAATATATTTTCTTTGGGAATACCGAGTGACAAAGCCAAATCCCTGTGGCTTAACAGATGAACATATTCGCCATGTACCGGCATGAAATATTTAGGCTTTACAAGAGAGAGCATAAGCTTAAGCTCCTCCTGTCTTGCGTGTCCGGAAACGTGTATATCGGCAATGCCATCGTATACAACATCCGCACCTTTACGCATAAGCTCGTTTATTACGTTTGAAATATTTTTTTCATTTCCGGGTATAGATGAAGCACTGATTATTATTTTATCGCCAGGTCTTATGGAAACCTGTTTGTGCTCGTTTGATGCAATTCTCGAAAGAGCCGACATAGTTTCGCCCTGACTGCCTGTTGTTATTATAACCAGCTTATCATCGGTATAATTTTTTATTTCGCTTATATCTATGAGTGTATTATCAGGCATATTCAGATAGTCAAGCTCGATAGATGTCTTAACCGCATTGACCATACTTCTGCCGATTATCGCAACCTTACGTCCGTATTTGTATGCCGAATTTACGATCTGCTGTATACGGTGTATGTTTGATGAGAAGGTCGCAACCATTATTCGGTTTTTAGGCGTTTCGCTGAATATATCGTCAAAAACACCGCCAACCGAGCTTTCGGACATTGTAAAGCCTTTTCTTTCGGCATTTGTGCTGTCGCTCAGAAGAAGAAGCACTCCTGCCTTGCCAAGCTCCGCAAATCTGTGGAGATCCATAACTCCGCCGTCGATAGGTGTATAATCCACCTTGAAATCTCCCGTATGGACAACAACGCCTACCGGTGTTGTTATAGCCAGTGCTACCGCATCGGCAATAGAATGGTTTGTATGGATAAACTCAACCTTGAACTGTCCGAGCTTAACCATTTCCCCGGGAACAACCGTATGGAGAGTAACAAGCTTGTTTATGCCATGCTCCTTAAGCTTATTCTCAAGAAGTCCGAGCGTAAGCAATGTACCGAAAACCGGCACATTTATCTCCTTAAGCACATACGGTAATGCACCTATATGGTCCTCATGTCCATGCGTAAGCACAATACCTCTTATTCTGTCCATATTTTTAACAAGGTACGAAATATCGGGTATAACCAAATCTATACCGAGCATATCGTCCTCCGGAAAAGCAAGACCGCAGTCCACAATTATTATATCGTTATCGTATTCGAAAACGGTCATATTTTTTCCGATTTCCTGTAATCCGCCCAAAGATATAACTTTTAACTTTGGTTTCTTTGAAGCCAAAAAAACACCTCCTGTCTTATATATTTATAAATGCTTTCACTTATTATTCAAAATTAAAATTCAACGTCATATTCGTCATTTCCGAAAAGTGCCGCAACGGCCTCAAACTCTTCTCCGTCGTCAACAACCGAATATGTAATGTCGTCCTCTGTTTCTCCGACAACCTTAAGTATTTTTGCATCAGCCTCATCATCGTCGATATACTGGCTTTCTATAACAAGCATGTATTCGGCACCGTTATTGCTTATTCTGTCAATAACAACGCATTCTGTTTCTTCGCCTGTTTCATCATCAACCATAGTTATTACAGGTACTTCTTCGTCCATATCGTCTCTTTCAAAATCATCAGCCATTTTATTTTTCTCCTTCTATTCTTTTGCTGTCCAGATACCCTTGAAGTATATGTACAGCCGCCATTTTGTCAATAACGGATTTTCTTTTTTCGTGGCTCAGTCCTGCCTCCATCATACTGTTGTTTGCGGCAACGGTACTGAACCGCTCGTCCCAGAGAATAACAGGTATTTTCTGAAATCTGCGTTCAAGATAATCCTTATATACCTTTGTTTTTTCGCAGCGTGTTCCTTCCGAATTATCAAGATTTTTCGGATAGCCGAGAACTATTGTTTCAACGCCGTATTCATCTATGAGCTCGGCAATTCTTCCGAGGCTCTGTTTATGTTCATTCGGATTGTTTCTTCTTATTATTTCAACGCCCTGGGCTGTCCAGCCGAACGGATCGCTTACAGCCACACCGACGGTTTTGTCCCCAAGGTCAAGTCCCAATATACGCAAATCAGCATTTTCCTTTCAGATAGTCCGTAATAATTTCCTCAAGAAGCTCATCTCTCTCCAGCTTACGGATTATGCTTCTTGCGTTTTTGTAGCTTGTTATGTATGTCGGATCACCGGAAAGTATATAGCCGACAAGCTGGTTTACGGGATTATAGCCCTTTTCTTCGAGAGCCGCAGTAACGTCCATTATTATTTTTTCTGCTTCACTTGTATATTCCTTTTCAACTGCGCCGAATCTCATTGTTTCGTTAATCGAGTTTTTCTTTTCCATACTATCACTCCCATGTAAAAGAAATCATATCATCATTAGTAATACTTAATTTTATACCATTTCAAAGTTTTTTGCAATGAATTAAACTATTCTTCCTTCTGCCATTTCGTGTTCAACCGACATTATTTTTGTATCTGCAATAACATTGCAGAGGTTTTTGTCGCTTTTTGAATGAACTCTTATATAATTTGTCGTATATCCTTCGTATACTCCTTCGGCTATCTCCTGTTCATAAAGAACCGGCATTGTTTTTCCTACAAAGCCTTCTATGAATTCATCAGCCATTCTGTTGCTTAAGCTTATGAGTCTGTTTGTACGCTCATTCTTAACCGAATTCAGCACCTGGTCAGGCATTTTTGCCGCCGGAGTACCTGTCTTGGGCGAATAAGGAAAGGCGTGAATTTTTGAAAATCCGATTTTTTCCGCAAATTTATAGCTTTCCTCAAAATCTTCTTCTGTTTCTCCCGGAAATCCAGCTATTATGTCCGTTGTAAATGCAACATTAGGAAAATACTTTTTCAGTCTTTCCGCCGATTCAATATACTGTTCGGCCGTATATTTTCTGTTCATACGCTTAAGCGTTTTGTTACAGCCGCTCTGAAGAGAAAGATGGAAATGGTCGCATACCTTAGGCAGCTTTGCAAGCTCGCTCACAAATTCCTCTGTTGCAAAATTCGGCTCAATGGAGCTGAAACGTATTCTTTCTATTCCGTCAACCCCATGTACTCTTTTTATCGCATCAAGAAGAGTTGTTCCTTCTAAATCTTTGCCATATGAGGCAACATGTATACCGGCAAGCACAACTTCTTTAAAACCGTTTTTTGCAAGTGTTTCAACTTCTTCGGCTATATCATCAATGCTTCTGCTTCTCACCGGACCTCTCGCATATGGAATTATACAATAGGTACAGAACTGTGAACAGCCGTCCTGTATTTTTAAATAGGCTCTCGTTCTGCCTTCAAGCTTTTGTATAGACAAATGCTCAAAGCTGTGGTCCTTCAATATTTCACCGACAGTACATATCGTTCCCTGCTGTGCCGAATAATTTTCCACAAGGTCAACTATTTCACTTCTTTTGTTTGTACCGACTATAAGGTTTACACCTTCGATTTCCTTTATTTTTTCCGGCTGTGTCTGTGCATAACAGCCTATTGCCGCAACTATGGCATCGGGATTCTGGCGTTTAACCTTTCTTATAAGCTGACGGCTTTTTTTATCTCCGAAATTCGTAACCGTACAGGTATTTATAACATAAACGTCTGCCGGCTCATCTATACCGACAACCTCATAGCCTCTTTCCGCAAAAAGCTCGGCAATCGCCTCACTTTCATATTGGTTCACCTTACAGCCGAGTGCATGGCTCGCAACCTTTTTCATATCAATGTATCTCCTCAATAATACCTTTAAGTGTTTCTATAACCGCATTTTCGTCATTACTGCCGATAACCTTATCGGCTTTATTTCTCACATATTCATCGGCATTGAGCATTGCATAGCTCATTCCCGTTTCTGCAAACATTTCCAGATCGTTATAATTATCTCCGAAGGAAACTGTATCTTTTTTATCTATTCCGAATTTTCTGCATATTTCCTTTATTGCCGTTCCTTTGCTTGCATCGATATTCATTATGTCAAGGCAATTATAGCCCGATGTGGCAAGGTACATTCTTCCTCTGTATTCCGGCTCAAGTATTTTATAGGAACGCTCTCTCGGATCAACCGAATCAAACAGCGATACCTTCAAAATGTCATCGTCTATTTCGCTTATATCGTTTATTTTAACTATATCATAGCCGAATATAGGCTGGCGCATAAACTCAATAAGTTCGTCATTTTCGCAATATGCTCTTTTCTTTCCGCATAAAAAGCACGCACAGTCACCTATATTTTTGATTTTATCAACAAGCTCTTCAACAATATTTCTATTCATAACATTGCTGTATATTTCCTCGCCTTTGTATACAACATAGGTTCCGTTTTCGGCAAGATATATTATATCGTTATCAACAGGCAGAAATCTTTTTTTAAGCGATTCAAGCTGTCTTCCGCTTGCCGCCGTAAAGATAATGCCAAGCTCTTTAAGTCTATTTATTATATCGTATATTTCGTTGTCAAGTTCTCCTCTGCTGTTGAGAAGTGTTCCGTCCATATCGGAAGCAATAAGCTTAATCATTCTTTTCCTCCACAGGTTTTTGCGGATATTTTGTGATTTACCAACCTTATTTATTCATTTTAACACATTTGTACAATATTAACAACCATATGCCCGATTTTAAAGCAATATAAATATGTATTTTGATAAACATGACAAAAGCGGTATGAAATGCTTTAAAGCACAATCATACCGCCAAATAAAATTCTTTTTTATTTTATATGAATCATTCCGTCTTTTTCATCATATTCAAGCTTTGTTCCGTATGCCTCACTGTACTTAGTCATGTGCTCGGCTATTTCATGTGCAGTCTTTGTGTCTGCAACTCGAGGGAGTCCTCTGTGAAGAGGCTTTTCGGCATTCATACAAAGGTCGATAGGAAGAAGTCCGTAAGTAAATTTACCGTTTTCGTCCATGTCAATCTGGAGAAGACAGTTTTCGGAGAAACGTCTTTCGGCATTAAAGCCTATGAAGTTTCCGTCCTTGTCTTTAGCTCTGTGTGTATGAAGGTCGGAAGGTCTGCTGTCAACCGCATATCCGTATGCCTCATACATTTCCGGTGCTATTATGGATTCTCCGGCCTCAAACTCCATAAGTATACTTCCTATATTATAGAATATAGGCTTTCCTTTGTATACCTCAACACCTCTAAGGAAATGGGCACCGTGTCCGACAACAACGTCTGCTCCGGCATCAATGGCATCATGTGCAATCTTTTCCACAAATTCAGGTGGTTCTGCCGCATACCAGTTTTCGTTAAGTCCTTCGTGTGTATGAAGGCTGAATATTGTTAAATCAGAACGCTTTGATGCGTCTGTTACGCTCTTAAGCACTTCTTCGGCATCTTTCTCATTTACAAAAGTACGCACATGAGATTTTTCTCCTCTTTCTATCTGTAAACAGCCTTCAAAAAGAGAACCGAATTTAAAAGAATCATTGCCCTGAGGCGGATAGGTTTCCACCTTACAGCCTTCGTCCATACTCTTTCTTGTTCCGAGTGCAACATCTATATTGTGGAGCTGTTCAAAAAGCTCATCTGTAAGCACATATGCTCTTCCCCAACGAAGAGGATTTGAACCGGGACGCTGTGCAACTCCGGCACCGCTGTTGCTTGCCGCAAAAACCTCAGAACGTGTTGAACCTGTTGCAACAATGCCTACTCTTCCCGTAGGTGTATCAAGGAATTTAGGAAGACGGGCCTCTCTTAAATCGCGTCCGACACCGCATGCAATCAGTCCATGTGCTTCAGCCGCATTCATTGTATCCATAACTCCCTGCCAGCCGTAATCACCTGTATGGTTATTAACAAAGCCGACCATTTTAAGGTTTAAATCCGAAAATTCCCTGAGCGTTGCCGGTCTTACGGAGGTCATGTATCCTCTTCCGCAGGCAGGCGGTGTTTCGGGATTAGGTGTACAAAATTCGGCATTAACAAAGCCGCCGTCGGCTGATTTAAGCTTTTCAACAATTTTTTTATCTAAACGGTTTTCAAGATTACGGCTTGAAAACAACGCATCACCGCAAACAATAAAACGCATTTTTTTCCTTCCTTTCATCGTGCAAGCATATGCTTTAAGAAATCCTTTGTACGTGCTTCACGGGTATTAACAAAAATGTCCTCCGGAGTACCGGATTCAACTATATTTCCGTCTGCAAAAAACGCAACTCTGTCAGATACATCTCTGGCGAATGCCATTTCATGCGTAACAATAATCATTGTAAGTCCCTGATCCGCTATTGAACGGATAACGTCCAGAACACCGCCGACCATTTCCGGATCGAGTGCACTTGTAGGCTCATCAAGAAGCATTACCTTCGGATTGATTGCAAGTGCTCTCGCAATTCCGACACGCTGCTGTTGTCCGCCGGAAAGCTGATGAGGATAATAATTCATTCTGTCCGAAAGACCTACTCTTCTGAGCTGTTCCTCCGCAATGGCTCTTGCCTCCTGTACAGGCTTTTTCTGTACAATAGTCAGAGCCTCCATTACGTTTTCAAGAGCTGTACGGTGCTGAAAAAGGTTATATGATTGGAACACCATAGCTGTATTTCTGCATAACGCCAGTATATCCTTTTTATCCGCATTTGCCGCATCAACGCAAATGTCATCAAGAGTTATTTTTCCTGCATCGGCTCTTTCCAGAAAATTTATTGTACGCAGAAAGGTTGATTTTCCGCTTCCGCTTGCTCCTATTATAGATACAACTTCACCTGTATTAACAGTAAGATCAACGCCTCGCAGTACATGATTATTGCCAAACGATTTTTCTATTCCCTCAAGCTTAATCATTCTGCACCACTTTCCTCTCACGAATATTAAATTTCTTTTCGAGCTTATTAACAACAAACTCGATAATTATGCACATTACCCAGTATAAAAGAGCAAGACCTATATATACCTCAAAAAATCGCATATTACTTCCCGATATAACCTTTGCTCGTCCCATCATGTCCATAACACCGATGGTAAATGCAAGCGAAGTTGATTTAACAAGGCTTATAACGCTGTTGCCGAGATTGGGAATAGCAACAATCATAGCCTGTGGAAGTATTACTCTTCGCATTGTCTGTCCGCCTGTCATTCCGATTGAATGAGCTGCCTCAATGTCCTTTCGATCAACCGAAAGAATTGCCGCACGTATTGCCTCTGCCATATAAGCCGCCTCATTGAGTGAAAAAGCAACATATACAAACACCATATTAGGGATTTTATTTATGCTGAAGGCTGTTCCGAAACGGTAATTAAGTATGTTGAGCATAACCGGAATACCGTAATACGAAAGGAATATCTGTACAAGCAGGGGTGTTCCTCGCATAAAAGATATATAAAGCGTAGCAAGCTGGGAAAGCACCGGAAGCTTTTTAACTCTGAACAGTGCAAGAATAAAGCCTAAAATTATACCTATAATAGCAGCAACAACCGCAATCTCAAGTGTAATCGGAATATTGGGAATAATTCCTTTTATACCTTCAAGTATTGCGGATGGTTTAAAAATATTTTCCATTGTAATTCACACCTGTCTTTATAGCAAATTACCACTGCCAAAATATCTCGGCAGTGGCTAAATTTCGTTGTTTCAGCAGGATTTAAAAGCCTTAGTTTTTAGGAACATAATCTTCTCCGAAGTATTTTACGCTTATTTCGGAAAGAGTGCCGTCTGCTTTAATTTCAGCAAGCGCATTGTCCATTTCGTCTCTTAATTCCGTATTGTCTTTGCTGAAAAGAATCCAAGCTTCAGGGATTTCGATCTCATCAGCATTAGGTATTTCATATACGTTGTATTCATAACCGTATTCATCCATAACGCCTGTTACGTATGTCTGGTTATAGATACAAGCATCATAACGTCCGTTGTAAAGGTCTACAAGAGCTGCACTTGCATCAGCATCTGTATACTGGATGTCAATAGGATTGTCGGGATGCTGTTCGTTATAAGTTTCCATGAAAAGTGCATTTGCACGTCCTGAACCTGCGGGAACTCTCTTGCCACCAAGATCTTCAATGCTCTTGATGTCTGTGTTGTCCTTAGCTGTTACAAGAACGATTTTGTTTTTGAAATACGGCTCTGTGCTGAAAAGATATTTTTCTTCACGTTCGGGCTTCTTTGAGATGTTACCGATGATAAGGTCGTAACGTCCTGCATCAAGACCGGCAAACATTGACTCAAATTCAGTTACCTGGTAGTCAAGCTTTACATTCATCTTTTCTGCCATAGCGTTGAGCATGTCAATTTCATATCCTACAAGCTCGCCTGAATCATTAACATAGTTATAAGGCTTAGGTGTTCCGGGAACGCCTACAACAAGTGTTCTTTCTCCGTCGGCAGCCTCATCTGTTGCTGCATTGTCCTCTGTTTTGTTATCGGTTGTTGATGATGAGCTTGAGCAGCCTGCAAAAGCTCCGACCAGAAGTACAGCTGACATAATTCCTGTACAGATTTTAAGTAAATTTTTCTTCATTTTTTTATTTCCCCCTAATCAAAATACAGTCATTATGATTTTCAATGACTGTATGCTTTATCGTCTATTATATATATTTATATCCTATCCTGTCAATATGTTTTGAGACTTTAAACCGTTAAATTTATCATATTTTGATAACTATTACTTAACAAGCATAAATAAAGGCATTATGTGAGAGGCAATTATCAAATTTTTCCCTGTAAGCCATACAACATATGGTTTAAGCTGTTCCCACTTATATGAAGGTTTCTTATCTGACATGCAGATTTTCTCTATTTCTTCTATCTTCTGTATTGCTTCGCTCTTCTGACTTTCACTAAGCTGTTCGGACTGCTCGAAAAACAGTCTGGCCGAATCAAATTCATTTGCATCATAAGGCAGTATATCCTGTTCGGGATTGTTTTCTGCTCCGAGTCCGTCATTTTTATAACCGTTATCTCTGAATTCTTCAAGCTTTTTAATAATCAGCTTTACATTATGTCTGTAAACATCACCGGCATCACTGTCCGTTTCATATGCGAGAACAACCTTCATATCTTCATCAAAATTCTTTATTATTTTGTCATATCTGAACATCATTTTGTCAAAAAGCACAGCCATCTTTTCAACATCAAAGGAATATTCGTCCCATTCGTGCTTACAGTATTCTATATCGTTATTTACCATTCGTTTGATCTCATATTCGAGCATAAAAACACCTCCCTTAAGCCTTGGTAAGTAAATTTGTTTTCTCCTTCATTTCGTCACTTACCCTGTAAGACTCTCTTATTTTAGATACCGCTTTATTTCTTACCCATATATCAATGCTTTCATTTTTGAGATATTCATAAATTTTTTCAGGATACTTCACCATGCAGTCGGCGATAAGCCATGCCGATGCCATTCTGTCATAGTATCCTATGTATTCCTTATCTCTGCATATGGCAAGTATTTCTTCTATATATTCATCATTTATGTAGTCATGTCTTGCTGAAACAAGTCCGAACCTTACGATAAATTCCTTATCTGATTTACAGCATTCCTTTATATAATTCCAGAACGGATCTTTTTCGGCTTTTTTCAATCTTATTGTTGAACATACACCGTCGCATACTGCCCAGCCGTCTATAAACGGAACATATTTTTTGCACAAATTTATTTTTTCATCTATGCCGAGCTTGGAATAAAATATAGCCATACCCGTTATTATTTTTTCCTCATAGCTGTCATTCACAGTAAGTTCATCAACGAAATACTCTAAATCATCAAAAGCTATTTTCTTGGCAAGCTTTCTGATTTCCGCCGACCTGACACCTATGACCTCCGACTCGGAAGGCTTAAGCTTTGAATGAAAGGCTTTATATTTTTCATCGCCGAGTTCTCTCAGCTTCTTGTCCAGCTCCTGTTTATTCATAACTTGAACACCTGTCCCGGTTTAGTAATCTTCTCTATTCTTTCACGATATTCCTTTGTTCTCGGATCACCCATAAGCTTGTTATATATGGCATAATCCTGCCAGAAGTGCATAGGGAATACATGCTTGATGTCTACATTCTGCATAAGATAATCTATTGCAAGAATATACTTATCCTCAAGTCTCGGATCAACCGGAACAAAGCCTATGTCTATGCTTACGCCCTTTATTTTCGATATTTCCGAGGTATACTGTTTTTTAATCATGTTGTTAAAGGCATCACTTTCGCCGTTCCAATGCCACCAGTTTAAATCTCCGGCATGGTATATGGTTATTCCGTCCGAATGAACAATGTATGCAACGCCTTCGTCTGTTGATTTAAGCGTTTCTATTGCAACACCGTCAATTATGTAGCCCTTATTTGCATTCACAACCGTAACATTTTCAAGACTTTTATCATACATACAGTCCTTTGAAAGAATATATCTTACATTCATATCCTTCCATTTGAATATCACATTTCTGTCATAATGATCCTGATGAAAATGAGATACAAAAACAAATACATTTTTTCCGTTGAACGCCGACAAATCTATGTTGTCAAACTTTCCGCCGTCTGTATAATAATCAAATACAAGGCAGTTTTTCTCTGTTTCAACCATAAATCCGCTGTGATGCAGATAAGTCACTTTTGTCATAAATATTAATGCCCCCTAAATCCCCTGTTGTTTATATTTTATTATATCCTTTGCCAATATTGTTTGTCAAAAAATATAGTACAGAAATTCAAATCTCAGTAGAAATTGACCGTTTCTTATAGTATACTGTATAAAATATATTTTAAGGGAGGTTATTTTATGGAAAACAGAATTGATTCTGCACTCGGATACCAGAAGGCTGATATAGTTCTCAGAAATGCAAAATACATAAATGTATTTACAAACGAGCTTCTTGACGGCGACATCGCCATAAAAGACGGCTATTTTGTAGGAATAGGAGATTACGAAGGTATTACGGAAATTGACCTTAAAGGAAACACCGTCATTCCTTCTTTTATAGATGGCCATATTCATCTTGAATCATCCATTGTTTCGCCTTACGAATTTGCAAGAGCAACAATTCCTCACGGAACAACAGCTGTCGTTGCCGATCCGCATGAAATAGCCAATGTTATGGGAACAGACGGAATCGACTATATGCTACAGAGCACAGAAGATATTCCGCTTGATGTATTTCTTATGCTTCCTTCCTGTGTTCCGGCAATGCCCGATGACGAAAACGGAGCTGTTCTTACTCACCATGAGCTTGTTCCGTATTTAAGAGAAAAGCGAGTTCTCGGTCTTGGTGAGGTTATGAACTGCCCTGCCGTTCTCAACAAAGACTTTGAAATGATCGAAAAGCTTACATCTACACTTGCCTACGGCAAAAAAATCGACGGTCATGCTCCCGGAGTAAGAGGAAAGGCACTCAACGCCTACATAACCGCCGGCGTAACAAGCGACCACGAATGTACAAATCTTGATGAAGCTCTTGAAAAACTTCGTAAAGGTATGTGGGTAATAATACGTGAAGGTACTGCCGCAAAAAATCTTGAGGCTCTCATAAGACTTTTTGATGAAAAATATCATTTTCGCTGTATGACCTGTACCGACGATAAGCATCCCGGTGATTTATACCATGACGGACATATGGATTATATAATCAAAAAAGCTGTTTCTCTCGGTGCAAATCCTATACTTGCTATCAAAACAGCAACAATAAATACGGCAAAGCACTTCGGAATAGACAATGTCGGTGCTATAGGCATAGGCTATAAAGCAAACTTCTCAATAGTTGATGATATTCGTGCATTGAATATTTTGTCAGTATACAAGGAAGGAAATGAAATTTACAACAAGCAGACGGGACTTGTTCCTTTTGAAAAGCCGAAGGTTGACAAAAAGCTTATGCTCAGAATTAACCATACCTTCAACATAAAGGAATTAAAGCCTTCCGATTTTTCAATAGAAAAACAGGATAAATACACAGTTATCGGCCTGCATAACAAGCAAATAACAACAGAAAAAATAGTTACATCTGATATTTCCGACTGCGTTATGCTTGCCGTTGCGGAACGCCATAAAGGAACAGGACATATCGGCAAATGCTATCTTTCCGGCTACGGTCTTAAAAAAGGCGCAATAGCAACAAGTATCGCACATGATGCACATAACCTTATTGTTGCCGGAAAAACCGAAGAGGATATGGCTGTTGCCGCAAACTGCGTAAGAAACAACAACGGTGGTTTTGCCATAGCTCTCGACGGAAAAATCATCGGCGAACTGCCTCTGCCTCTTGCCGGCCTTATGTGCGATAAGAGTGTTGAAGAAGTTACCGAAATAATGGATAATCTGCATAAAACAGCCACTGAGCTCGGTGTAAATCCAGAAATAGATCCGTTTATGACTTTAGGCTTTGTCAGCCTTACGGTTATTCCCGAAATACGACTCACAACAACAGGCATAGTTGAAGTATAATACCAAAAATACCGACACCGGAACAAAGCCGATGTCGGTATTTTCTTAATACACCTTGCCGGAATTGAACCGGCAGTCTTTCGGTCCGGAGCCGAACGCTCTATCCATTAAGCCAAAGGTGCTTATCATAAGCAATTTATTCTATATAAAAATTCTGTAATTATCATCTGTCTGCATATGCACTCGATAAGAAATCTTCTTGCACAGAAGGATCGTATCATATCGGCATATTCTTCAAACTGTCCATAAAAGGCAAACGCCGCATCGCAGGCATCTGACGCCGCAGCCTCAATAAGCTGTTTATTGCATACATTCTCAATATCAAGAAAGCCTGCACCTTCAATGCCGTTTACAGCCGCCTGAACAAATGGAGCGAGCTTTATGCTCACCGCATCAAAAACCTTTTTCTGTATCTCAATGCCGTTTCCGGACAGAGCCTCCGAAGCTCTGTCCATAAAATCAGCACTGTTTTTTCGTTCAATATATTCTCTGAAAATGTCGTCCATTTTCAGTCCTTCATCAAAATCTCTGCCGAAACTATACATATAAACCTCTCCAAGCCGCCATATATTTTTATTATATGCAGCCCGCAGCACACAAGTGCTTAAATCTCAATATGAAGAGGCTTTATATTCCATATTTCCGAAGCATATTCTCTTATTGTTCTGTCGCTGGAGAACTTACCGCTTTTCGCTGTATTTATAACCGCCATCTTGGCCCAGTTGTCTTTGTCCTTGTATGCCTGACTTACCTTCTCCTGTATATCAACATAAGATGCGAAATCCTCAAGCACAAAATATTCATCTCTGCCGATTATCGAATTATAAATATCTCTGAATATATCGGGATATTCGGGAGCAAATGTGCCGTCAACCAGTGAATTCATTATACGCTTTATGCGGTTGTCGTATTCATAAACAGTCCAAGGATTATAGCTGTGGTCTGCATACATTCTTGCAGTTTCCTGTGCGGAAAGTCCGAAAATAAATATATTGTCCTTTCCGACCTCTTCGTAAATCTCCACATTTGCACCGTCCATTGTTCCGACCGTCAATGCACCGTTAAGCATAAACTTCATGTTTCCTGTTCCGGAGGCTTCTTTTCCGGCTGTGGAAATCTGCTCGCTTATATCTGCCGCAGGTATAAGCTTTTCCGCAAGCGTTACACAATAGTTTGCCATAAACACAACCTTTATTTTTCCCTTTATATCCGGATCATTGTTTACTACATCGGCAACGGAATTAATAAGCTTTATTATATCCTTTGCTATTTTGTATCCGGCGGCAGCCTTTGCTCCGAAAATAAATGTTCTCGGAACAATGTCCATATCAGGATTATCCTTAAGCATGAAATAAATATTTATAATATGGAATACATTAAGCAGCTGTCTTTTATACTCATGCAGTCTTTTTACCTGTATATCATATATTGAATCGGGATTAATTTCAATACCATTTGTTTTTAATATATAATCCGCAAGCTCTTTTTTATTATGTTTCTTTATTTCTATAAACTTATCTCTGAATTCTTTGTTGTCCGCAAGCGGTATAAGCTTATTCAGTTCATCAAGGTTTGTTATCCAGCCGTCACCTATATTTTCTGTAATAAGCTCCGAAAGCTTTTTATTTGCGTGCAATAACCATCTTCTCTGTGTTATGCCGTTTGTTTTATTATTGAATTTATCCGGATAAAAGTCATAGAAGTTTTTAAGCTCCTGATTTTTGAGAATCTCCGTATGGAGCTTTGCAACGCCGTTTACGGAGTGGCTTCCGACAATGGCAAGGTACGCCATTTTTATCTGTCCATCGGATATTATAGACATATCGTGTACAATTCCGGGATTGTTTCCGTATTTCTGAACAAGGCTTATACAGAAACGTCTGTTTATCTCTTCAACAATCATATAAATTCTCGGAAGAAGTCTGCTGAAAAGCTCAACAGGCCATTTTTCAAGTGCCTCCGACATGATAGTATGGTTTGTGTACGCACATACCTTTGTTGTTATGTCCCAGGCATCGTCCCATGGAACATCGTTTTCGTCAACCAGCACTCTCATAAGCTCTGCAACTGCAATGCTCGGATGTGTGTCATTGAGCTGGAAAGCAACCTTATCCGGCAATTCCTTGAAATCGGTATGGTTTGTTTTAAATCTTGCAATAACTCTCTGAACCGTTGCCGAAATAAAGAAATATTGCTGTCTTAATCTAAGCTCCTTGCCCTGTATGTGTTCGTCGGCAGGATAAAGCACCTCGGTTATTGTTCTTGCTATGTTTGCCTCTTCAACAGCCTTCGCATAGTTTCCTTCGTTAAAGGACTGAAGGTCAAACATATTTTTAGGTCTTGCCTCCCAAAGTCGGAGTGTATTAACCGTATTATTTCCGTAACCTATAACCGGATAATCATAAGGTACGGCAATTACAGAAGAATAATTTTCCTGTATAAATTTATATTCTCCATCCTCTTTTGCTTCTATTCGGACATCACCGCCGAATTTTACCTCAACCTCATATTCTGTACGCTTTATTGACCAGAAATCTCCCGATTCAAGCCAGCCGTCGGGCTTTTCAACCTGAAAACCGTTTTCTATCTTCTGTTCAAATATTCCGTAACGGTATCTTATTCCACAGCCGTATGCAGGATATTCCATTGTAGAAAGGGAATCCAGAAAGCATGCCGCAAGTCTGCCAAGGCCGCCGTTTCCGAGTCCCGGATCTGGCTCTGTGTTTTCAATAAGGTTATAATCAATACCAAGCTCCGCAAGAGCCTCTCTTATGGTATCATACATCTGGAGATTTATTACACCGTTGCCGAAAAATCTTCCCATAAGAAATTCCATGGAAAGATAATATACCATTTTTACATCTTTCTCTTTATATTCATCATGTGTCTTTATCCATTTTTCAGTAAAAACCGTTCTGAGCGCATATATGCACGCCTCGTAAAGCTCCACATCTGTTGCAGTTTCCACAGTCTTTCTGAACAAATTTCTAAGACATTCTACAACAGCATTTTTAATAGTTTCTTTTGAAAAGCTCTGCTCCATTTTTCTTCTCCCTTCGGAATTTAAAGAATCAGTATAACCGCTGTGATGAATCCGACGGCAGCTGCCGCTCCCGTCAATGTATTTTCGGACATTTCTTTTTCCGGCAGTGCCAGCAGACAGCCTGCATAAAGCACCGTTCCCGAAACAATATATCCTAAAAGCTCAATTTTTGAAAAATATGCGGCAGCAAGAATAACCACCGACAACATACTTACAAAATATCTGTTTATTCTCAATATATCAATCAAAATTCCAATAAAAGCTCCGACAATCAAAAAAGCAACAGCCGCAAATGATTTATCCGGATTTTCCGTAAAGCCTATTGCCGAAAATGCCCCGACAGCAATAAATACTCCTCCGAACAAACCTTCCGCAAATTCCGTAAGTCTTTTTTTATTAACTCTCATGGCATTCTCCCATATACATATAATCTTATTACATTATATGATTCAAACGCCTGTCTAAAATTATTATTCTTCTGTCTTAAGCTTTTCCGCCTGTTCAGCGGCAGTAAGCGTATCGATTATTTCATCAATATCGCCTTCCATTATTGAATCTATCTTATAAAGCGTAAGATTGACTCTGTGATCTGTAACTCGCCCCTGCGGAAAGTTATATGTTCTTATTCTTTCATTTCTGTTGCCTGTTCCGACCTGTGCTTTTCTTTCTCCGGCAATTTCTGCATTGTGCTTTGCAAGCTCCATGTCGTAAAGTCTCGCATACAATACCTTCAAAGCCTTATTCTTATTTTTAAGCTGGCTCTTTTCGTCCTGACATGAAACAACTATGCCTGTAGGTATATGCGTTACACGCACAGCCGAATCGGTTGTGTTTACGCACTGTCCGCCGTTTCCCGATGCACGGAAAACATCAATTCTTACATCATTCATATTAAGGTCTACATCAACCTCATCTGCCTCCGGAAGAACTGCAACCGTTACCGTTGATGTATGTATTCTTCCGCCTGACTCTGTTTCGGGAACTCGCTGTACTCTGTGTACACCGCTTTCGTATTTAAGTCTGCTGTATGCACCCTGTCCGGTAATCATAAAACATACTTCTTTAAATCCGCCGAGGTCACTTTCACTAGCGCTCATAAACTCTGTCTTCCAGCCATGCTTTTCAGCATATCTTGTGTACATTCTGAAAAGGTCACCGGCAAACAGTGCCGCTTCGTCGCCGCCGGCACCGCCTCTTATTTCCATAATTACGTTTTTATCATCATTTGGATCCTTCGGAATAAGCATAAGCTTAAGCTCCTGTTCGGTTTCCGCAAGCTTAGTCTTGTTTTCAGCCAGTTCTTCCTTTAAAAGCTCACGAAATTCCTCATCCGGATTATCGTCAAGCATTTCTATCGCTTCTTCAACAGCCTTTTTTGCATCGCAATATTCACGATATTTCTCCGCAATGGGCGTAACTGTGCTGTATTCCTTCATAAGTGCCTGCCAGCGTGTCTGGTCGGCAATTATATCCGGATCATTTATAAGTGAGGAAAGCTCCTCATGTCTGTTTATAAATTCAGCTAAACGATCAAACATTTATTTCCTCCTGTATGCCGAAACAACACGGTCAAGTCCGCTTAAATCTTTCAAAACCTCTATATCTGTATATCCGTTATTTATTAATATCTCACTTACGCCTTCAGCCTCATCATATCCTATTTCAAAGAATATACCACCGCCGGCATTGAGCAGTTCAAAGCCGTCCGATGCTATTTTTCTGTAAAAATCCATACCGTCATCGCCTCCGAAAAGTGCATTTGACGGTTCATAGTCTTTAACGTCCGGCATAAGTGTTTCCATATCCGCTTTATTTATATACGGCGGATTGGATACTATAATATCATATTTTCCATTTTCGGGTAAACCCTTAAATATATCTCCGTCATAGAAAAAAACTCTGTCCGAAACATTATTAAGCTCCGCATTCTTTCTTGCAAGCTTAACAGCAGCCGGATTTATATCTGTACAACGGCATACGGCATTTGTATATTTTGCAATGCTTATTGAAATACAACCGGTTCCTGCACCGACTTCCGCAACAAGAGCCTTTCCGTTTCTCTTTTTTGCCTCTTCTATAACTCTTTCAACCAATATTTCCGTATCCGGACGAGGTATAAGAACACCGTTTTCAACATAAAAATCCAAGCCCATGAATTCTCTGCTTCCGATTATATACGCAGTCGGCTCATTTTTAAGCCTTCGGTTTACACACCGATTAAAATATTCAAGCTGTTCCTCAGTAAGCATTTTGTCGCCTTCGGTTATTATATGAATTCTGTCCATTCCGACAGCCTTCATCATAAACAGCTCTGCATCAAGTGCATATTCCTGTATTCCGGCTTCCTTCAATATCTTTTTTGCATTATATAACAGCATTTTTATACTGCCTGTTTCCATATTTACACCGTTTCCTTTACTGTTTCTTCCGGTTCAAGATATTTCCATTTAACATGATATTCCGGTACAGCCTCCGGCTCTTCCTCCATAATTACAGACACAAGTGCGGCTATTGCACACTCTATTTCATCGTCCTTCGGTTCTGCCGTAGTAAGCTTTTGCAGACACATACCGGGTGCACTTATTATTTTTACCAATGTTGAGTCGCTTCTGCCTGCCCATTTAATTATTTCATAGCTTATACCGGATACAAACGGCACAAGAAGTATACGGCTTAAAAGTCTTAAGCCGATATGGTCGGTTCTTATAAAAACAAACACAATCATGCTGACAAACATAACTATAAGCAAAAAGCTTGTTCCGCAACGCTTGTGCATTCTTGAGCATTTCTTTACGTTTTCAACAGTAAGTGCCTTTCCAGATTCAAAACAGTTTATTGTTTTATGCTCTGCTCCGTGATATTCATAAACACGTTTTATTTCCTTCATTCTTGATATTATGAATATATACACAAGGAATATTGCTATTCTTATTAAACCTTCTATAACACCGAGAAGATATGTGCCGGATATAAATTTATTAAACAAGCTTCCGAGAACTACCGGAAGAAGAAAAAACAGCACAAGTGCAATAATCATGGAAACACCGACACTGAAATACATAAGATAATCAGTAAGTTTGTCTCCGAATTTATCCATAAGCATTTTTTCAAATTTAGACGGTTCTTCCTCTATTTCTTCTCCGGCAAGAGATGCACTTCTCATAAGTATTTTTGTTCCGGTTACAAGCGAATCTATAAAAGCCGACATTCCTCTGAAAATTGGCAGTTTAAAAAGGCCTATGTTTCCGAGAACCGTTTCATTTTCTTTCTTTTCAACGGTAATCTCTTCATCGGTTGTCCGCACAGCTGCCGCATATATTTTACGGCCCCTCATCATAACTCCTTCTATTATTGCCTGTCCGCCGTAATAGAAAGTAGGTTTGTTTTTTGTATTTTCATTAGGCATATTTTATTCCTTCTTTACTTTTTAAATGTAAGTGTAGTAGCCTGTTATTTTTATTTCTGTATATTTCCAAATTTTGGTCAAATACGCAAAAAGGGCTGGCAACAAATGCCCGCCCTCTCTCTTTTTAAAATTACTTTCTGCCGTATTTCTTGTTGAATTTCTCAACACGTCCGCCGTTTTCAAGGAGGAGCTTCTGGCTTCCTGTGTAGAACGGATGGCATTTTGAGCAAACTTCAACAGTGATTTCATCTTTAGTAGAACCTGTTACGAATTCATTGCCGCAATGACATTTTACTTTTACCTGTTTGTACTCAGGATGGATACCTTTCTTCATTGTTATTCACCTCATTCTGTATACTCGTTGATCAATAGTTTCTATCTCTATTTATAGACAACAAATAGATTATAACATACTGCTTTTCATCTTGCAATATACTACTTTACAATATTTTTCTCCATTTGTGACAATCTTTCCACAAATTCTTTGTTGTTTTTTGTCTTGGTCATCATTTCGATAACAAACGGAGTTGTTTCAGCCGCATTGGACATACCGGCCATTCTTCTCATTGCATACATTGCCTCAAGCTCTGCCTTGCTTAAAAGAAGTTCCTCTCGTCTTGTGCCGCTTTTGTTCACATCTATGGCAGGGAATATTCGTCTTTCGGCAAGCTTTCGGTCAAGAACAAGCTCCATATTGCCTGTTCCTTTAAATTCCTCGAATATAACCTCGTCCATTTTGCTTCCTGTGTCTATCAGTGCTGTTGCAAGAACAGTAAGGCTTCCGCCGTTTTCTATATTTCTTGCTGCACCGAAAAATTTCTTAGGAAAATACAATGCAGACGGATCAAGACCGCCCGAAAGAGTTCTTCCGCTGGGAGGAACAATAAGATTATAAGCTCTCGAAAGCCTTGTTATGCTGTCCAGAAGTATAACCGTATCCTTGCCTTGTTCAACCATTCTTTTGGCTCTTTCAAGCACCATTTCCGCAACAAGCTTATGATGCTCCGGCTTTTCGTCAAATGTTGAATAAACAATATCCACATTATCGCCTTCGATTGAACGCTGAATATCCGTTACTTCCTCGGGACGCTCATCGATAAGCAGCATTATGAGATTTACTTCCTTATGATTTTTGGTTATCGCATTGGCAAGCTTTGTGAGCAAAATTGTTTTTCCTACCTTAGGCGGAGCAACAATCATTCCTCTCTGACCTTTGCCTATCGGTGAAACCAGATCTATAATTCTTCCGCTTATTTCGTCCCTTGTTGTTTCGATTTTCAGCTTTTCACAGGGATATATCGGTGTAAGATTTTCAAAAACAGGTCTTCCGACAGCTTTATCCGGATTATCTCCGTTTACGCTCTTGACATAAAGTATTGCATCATAGCGTTCGCCTTCTCTTGCCGCACGGGTAACACCCATTACGTTATCGCCGGTTCTGAGCCCAAATCTTTTTATCTGTGACTGCGCTATGTAAATATCATTATCGCCCTGTTCAAAATTTTCCGTACGGAGAAAACCATAACCGTCAGCCATTATTTCAAGAATACCGTGGCTTATTTCGCCTTCGGCAGATGCCGGATCGGGCTGTTTTTCTTTCTTATCCGACGTATCCGTTTTTTCGGATTTTTCATTTTCCTGTGATTCAGACTGCTGAGGTTTATTGTTTTTTTCGAATTTCTCGTTTTTCTCCGTTTTTTCGGATTTATCCTGTTTATTTGCACCTTCGGCAGCCGATTTTTCGTTCTTTTCGGCCGCCTCCGCTACATTTATTTCATGTATTGCTATTTTAATATTTTTCAAAAGCTCGTCTTTTTTCATTCCGCTTATGCGTTTGATACCGAGCTTTTTCGCTTCTTCTCTAAGCTCTGCAAGCGTTTTGCCCTCTAAGTCAAGGTACATATTTATTCATTCCTCCGAATTATAACGCAGGTATGGTAAGGACTGTACCAGCCTGGATTGTATCTTTTTCAGTAAGACCGTTGGCAGAAAGAATCTTTGTATAGTATGAGCCGTTTCCGTAAACCTTTGTTGCGATTCCCCAATATGTGTCGCCGCTCTGAACAGTATATGTTGTTGAACCGGCAGATGTTGAATTGGAGCTCTGGTTAGTATTGGTCTGGCTGTTGTTTGTTGTTGAAGCTGTTGTTGTATCTCCGTTTTCGCCGTTACCGTCTGTGCTGTTTGTTGTCTGTCCGCCGCCGAGAGCTTCAACCTGTTCTGTAAGGCTAAGGTTGTCAAGCTTAAGCTGTTCATATTCCTGTTCCATAGTCTTATATGTTTCAATCTGCTCATTAAGCTTAGAAACCTGTCCCGAAAGCGATGCAGCCTTATAAATAAGGAATGCAAACACAACAATAACAACGGCAATTATAACTATTCTTACAACACTGTTTCCGGAATGCTTTTCATCATAATAATCATCATCTTCACGGAAAAGCTCATTGAGATTAGCCTGTTTATCAATGTTTGAAAGCTCAAGATCCTTTTCATCGATACGTTTACGTTTCTTTCTTGCAGGTCTTTCTTCTCTCAAATGCTCTTTCTTTGCTTCTTTTTTAGAATGATGCTTCTTTAAAGGCTTTTCCTCTTCAACTCTTTCTTCCGGAGCATTTTCATTTTCGTTTTCGTCCTCAAATTCAAAATCATCATATTCGGACTCATCAACAGGTGTAACATTGCCGCCGCCGAGCATCTGTGCTATTTTTTCGGCTGTAATGTCGTTTTCGCTCTTGTTTTCGGCAGGTTTTTCCTCCGGCTCTTCCGATTCTTCCTGTGCAGCCTCTGCAGCACCGTGTTTACTTGCCGCTGATGCTGAAACAAGGCCTTTTGTGAAGCTTGTTACATCATCAATATCTTCGTTAAAATCATCTGTTGCCGGTTCCTCCGGAATTTCATCAACAGGATCCTTTGAAGGTGCAACATCATGAACAGATTCCTCTGTTATATTCTGTTCTTCGGAATATACCGGTTCTTCCGGCTCTTCCATAGCTCTTCTGTTTTTTGCTCTTGCGGATCTTATTCTCATGTTATGAGTAAGCTCCTCACTTACCTCTTTTTTCATAAACGGATGTGTTCCGATAAGCATTTCCGCTACATCTTCCGGCATATCGTCATAAAGCTTTTTGTAGTATTCGCTTGAACCGAAAGTTGTTTCTGAATTTTCATCTTTCTGCACATCATCAATTTCCTCATTGTTGAGGTTATCGTTATTCATATTATCGTCCATATTTTTATTATCCTCCTGACAATATATATGTGTCAACAACTGTATGTTTACATAGTTATCCACTGTAAGATACTTTATTGTCTTATTTTACATTTCCTTAGCCGATGTGTCAACATCCGAGGCTTTTATTTAAGTATATTGTAATTTTTATGTAAGACGGCCAGTGCGGTTAAAAGCAAAACGAGATATGCACAAATGCAGTACATATCCCGTTTAAATCAATTTTTATTCTGCCGCTTCGAGAAGCTTAATTCCTTCTTCTATTCTTCTTATTGTTTCCTCTTTGCCGAGAATTACAGCAAGCTCTGTTGCTCCTCCGGGTGATGAAGGTTTGCCGGAGAGAGCTGTTCTTACCGGCCATAAGATCTGACCGTTCTTAAATTCCATGCTCTTTGCAAGTCCCATAAGACATTCATAAAGACTGTCATTTGTCCAGTCCTCATGTGCCTCAAGAACAGGTACAACAGCCTTAAGTGCTTTAAGTGCAATTTCGGGTGTTGTTTTCATCTTTTTATGAACATAGAGATCTGTTGAATATTCGGGAAGCTTATCCACAAAATCAACCATTTCTGCTATATCATTGAGTGTTTCAAGTCTTGTTTTGAGAAGCTGTGCAATAAATTTAAGGTCAACTCCCGGAGTTTTAACAGCGTCCTTAAGTCTGCTTTCGGCAAGCTCATAGAACTTATCAAAATCCATAGCCTTAATATATTCACCGTTCATCCATGTGAGCTTTTTAATATCAAAAATAGAAGGTGACTTGCTTATTCCGGATATATTGAATTTCTTTATAAGCTCATCCATTGTGAATATTTCCTGGTTGTCCGAAGGACTCCAGCCGAGAAGTGCAATGTAGTTCATTATTGCATCTACAAGATAACCTTCGTTTATAAGATCCTCAAATGACTTATCCCCGTGACGCTTTGAAAGCTTATGCTGTGCATCTCTCATAACGGGCGGAAGGTGGATATATGTAGGTGCCTCCCAACCGAAAGCATCATAAAGAAGATTATATTTAGGTGTTGATGAAAGATACTCACTGCCTCTTACTACATGAGTGATTTTCATTGTATGGTCATCAACTACATTTGCGAAATTGTATGTCGGGAAACCGTCGGATTTAATAAGTATCTGGTCATCAAGCTCGCTGTTGTCAACAGTAATTGAGCCGTATACAACGTCCTCGAATGTTGTTGTGCCTTCGTTAGGCATAAGCTGACGTATAACAAAAGGCTTTCCTGCCGCAAGATTAGCCTCTATCTCTTCCTGGCTGAGTGAAAGACAGTGACGGTCATATCTTGCAAAGGCATCACCATGCTCATTGCTTGCCTTAAGTGAGTCCAGACGTTCCTTTGTACAGAAGCAGTAATATGCTTTGCCTTTTTCCACAAGCTGTAAAGCATAATCCATATACATTCCCATTCTTTCGCTCTGTACATAAGGGCCGTAATCTCCGCCGACATCGGGACCTTCGTCATGCTGAAGACCTGTCATTTTGAGTGTATTGTAAATAACGTCAACCGCACCATCAACCTTTCTTCCCTGGTCGGTATCTTCTATTCTGAGTATAAATTTGCCGCCCTGTGATTTGGCAATAAGATATTCGTAAAGTGCTGTTCTTAAATTTCCGATGTGCATATAACCTGTCGGGCTTGGTGCAAATCTGGTTCTTATCTCCATTGTTTTACCTCCGATAGTATTCATATTTATTCTATAATATCATATACTTTTAAGTTATAATTGTAAAGCAAAAAAAGCAGAGGCCTGCATAAATCGCAGACCTCCTGCCGATAAAATCAGTAATTTACATCATTTTCTGCTCTGCTTTATCCAGACAGTTTTCCGCTTTTTCAAGCACATCTCTACCGTCCTGAACAATCTGTCTGCCCTTATCCTTGTTTTTATCCAGATAATAAGCTCCTGCCATTGCACCGATACCGCCTAAAATCAATCCGTTGACAAATCTGCCCATACAGCCACCTCCATAAAAAATAGCGTATCTAAAATCAGATACGCTATTAGTATTTCATATAATTATATTTTTAATCCAGTGAATGAATAAATAAACCGCTTCTTAATTTTGGCTCAAACCATGTTGATTTTGGCGGCATTATTTTGTTTTCGTCCGCTATTGTCATAAGCTGATCTATTGATGTGGGATACATTGCGAAGGCAACCTTCATTTCTCCGCTGTCAACTCGTCTTTCAAGCTCACCAAGACCTCTTATTCCGCCGACAAAGTCAATTCTTTTATCGGTTCTGATGTCGCCGATGCCAAGAATCGGAATAAGCACATTGTCCTGTAAAATCGAAACATCAAGTCCGGCAACGGCATCGTTTACACGAAGATTTTCCTTTGCGGTAAGCATATACCATTTTTTGTCAAGATACATACCGAAATCATACTGCTTTTCGGGCTTCGCTCTTCCGTCAGCCTCATGTATATCGAATTTTTCGGCAAGCTTATTCATAAATTCTTCGCTTGTCATTCCGTTAAGGTCTTTTACAACCCTGTTGTAATCCATGATTTTGAGCTGGTCTGACGGGAATATAACCGCAAGATAGTAGTTAAATTCTTCATCACCTGTATAATCCGGATGCTCCGCACGTCTTTTAAGACCGACTTTAGCCGCCGACGCATTTCTGTGATGTCCGTCCGCAATATAAAGATTGGGAACAGCCTTGAAAAGCTCAATAAGCTTATTTGCCGTTTCATCATTATCTATTACCCATGCTCTATGTTTTATTCCGTCTTCTGCGGTAAAATCATAAACAGGTGCATTTTTCTTTACATTTTCGATGATCGCCGATATTTCATCAACGGTTCTGTATGCAAGGAATATAGGGCCGGTGTTTGCGTTGCATATGTCTACATGACGTATTCTGTCCTGCTCCTTATCCTCTCTTGTAAGCTCATGCTTTTTAATTATGCCGTTGAGATATTCGTCAATAGATGTACAGGCAACAAGACCTGTCTGGCTTCTGCCGTCCATAGTAAGCTCATATACATAAAGCATAGGCTTATTATCCTGTACAAGTATTCCGTCACTTACCAGCTTATCAAGGTTTTCCTTTGCCTTTGCATAAACCTGAGGTGAATAAATATCCGTACCGACAGGAAGGTCTATTTCCGCTTTATCCACATGAAGGAATGAATAAGGCTTATCCTTAGTCATCTCTCTTGCTTCTTCGCTGTTTACAACATCATAAGGAAGTGCTGCAACAGCCTCTGCCATTTTGCTTGTGGGACGTATAGCTTTAAATTTTCTGATTACAGCCATATTATCAGCCCTCTCTTATGCTTCCTGTACTATTCTTACACGGCAGATACCTTCGATTTTTCCAAGCTCTTCAACAAGCTTGTCTGCTTTTCCGCCGAATGTATCAAGGTCAATAAGTGTATAAGCCCATGCACCCTTGCTCTTATTAACCATGTTATCAATGTTGAGTGCGTCTGCTGAAAGTATGTTTGTGATTGCACCGACCATACCTGATACATTTTTATGTAATAATGCAATTCTTGCCTTTCCTGTGTAAGGTGCGTCACAGTTAGGGAAGTTTACCGAATTTTTAATTATACCGTATTCAAGATACTGTTTAAGCTCGATAGCAGCCATTTCTGCACAGTTGTCCTCACTTTCGGGTGTTGATGCACCAAGATGAGGAATACAGATTACGTTTTCAAGCTCAATAACCTCTCCGTCGGGGAAGTCTGTAATATATTCTGTAATTGTTCCGTCTGCAAGTGCAGTCTTAAGTGCCTCTGTGTCAACAAGACCGCCTCTTGCAAAGTTAAGAAGTCTTGCACCTTTCTTTGTTGCTGCAAAAAGTTCTTTGTTATACATTCCTCTTGTACTGTCATTAAGAGGTACATGGATAGTAATATAATCGCACTCAGCAACAAGTGCCTCCATGCTTGCAGCCTTAATTACATCGCTTGAAAGATTCCAAGCCGCATCAACAGAGAGGTAAGGATCGTATCCGTATACTTCCATGCCGAGGCCGACTGCCGCATTGGCAACAAGAACACCGATAGCACCGAGTCCGATTACACCAAGCTTTTTGCCTTTGATTTCAGGGCCTGTGAACTGGCCTTTACCTTTTTCAACAAGCTTATCAACATTTTCTTTGCCTTTTAATTCCTTTGCCCATTCGATACCGGCAACGATCTTTCTTGATGAAAGGAAGATACCTGTAAGAACAAGCTCCTTAACGGCATTTGCGTTTGCACCGGGAGTATTGAATACTACGATACCTTTTTCCGAACATTTGTCAATGGGAATATTGTTTGTTCCTGCACCTGCTCTTGCAACGCCCGCAAGTTTTTCTGGAAGCTCCATATCCTTCATTTCGTAGCTTCTTAAAATTATACCGTCGGGATTAGCCATTTCTCCGCTTACAGCGAATTTTTCCGGCTCAAGTTTATTTAAACCAACCTCTGAAATTGAATTTAATGTCAAAATATTATACATGCTATATTCCTCCGTATCCTACACGCTTGAATTATTTGTTTTCAAGCTCGAACTTCTTCATAAACTCAACAAGCTTTTCTACACCTTCAACAGGCATTGCATTGTACATGCTTGCTCTCATACCGCCTACTGTTCTGTGTCCCTTAAGGTTTACAAAGCCTGCTGCTGTTGCTTCCTTAATGAACTTAGCGTTAAGCTCTTCTGTAGGAAGAATGAAAGGTGCATTCATAAGTGAACGATCCTTAGGTACAACAGTTCCTTTGAAGAAATCACTTGAATCAAGGAAATTGTAAAGTATTCCCGCTTTCTTTTCGTTGATTTCCTGAACTGCCTTTACACCGCCCTGTTCTTTTACCCATTCAAATACAAGACCTGCAACATAAATTGCAAATGTAGGAGGTGTGTTGTAAAGTGAATCGTTATCTGCATGTGTCTTATAATCAAGCATTGTAGGTGTGAAATCCATAGCGTTTCCGATAAGGTCATCACGAACGATTACAACAGTAACACCGGCAGGACCTACGTTTTTCTGTGCTCCTGCGAAAAGAAGACCGAATTTGCTTACGTCGATTTCTTCCGAAAGAATGATTGAAGAAATATCTGTTACAAGAGGTACGTTTCCTGTATCAGGAAGCTGTGTATATCTTGTTCCGTAAATAGTGTTGTTGTATGTAATATAGAAATAATCGGCTTCGGGATCGAATTTGCTCTTGTCAAGTTCGGGAATATAGCTGAATACTTTATCCTCTGAAGAAGCAACTACGTTTACTTTACCGTATTTAGATGCCTCTGATTTAGCTTTCTTTGACCACTGTCCTGTAAGAACAATATCACATTTTTTGTTTTTGTTCATAAGGTTTAAGGGAATCATAGCAAACTGTGTTGAGCCGCCGCCCTGTAAGAAAAGAACCTTATAGTTATCGGGAATATGCATTAACTCACGGAGTGTAGCCTCTGCACTCTGAATTATCTTTTCGAAAGGCTTAGATCGATGACTCATCTCCATTACTGACATGCCTGTGTCTCCGTAACAGACAAGCTCCTTCTGTGCCTTTTCGAGCACTTCGAGCGGTAACATAGATGGTCCGGCAGAAAAATTGTAAACTCTTTCCATTGTAAATAAGCCTCCTTAAAATAATAGATATACCTGAGAGTATTTCTCTCAGAGTAATTTGTGTTTGTTCCGCATATTATACCAATATACTATGAAATAAGTCAAGTCTAATTCCTACTAAAAGTATAGTGGTTTACTCCAATAAATTGACCTTATTTTTACATTATTGTTGTTACACTTTAATCAAACAATCTCCTATTGTTTTAATAGGAGTTCTCAAATATGTAAAATGTGTTCAAATCATAAAAAATCATTTAATTCTTTTTGTGTAAAACTAAAGAAAATATATGTTTATAAAAATATATTTGTCCGCGTAGCGGCAACTAACATTAAAAATTAAAAGAACAGTCATTATGACCGTTCTTCAACTTTATCATTCTATTTCAAAATATTCCTCTCTGCCTATGTTTGATGCTGTATTAATTATTTCGGTTACAACACCATAAACATATTTTCCGTCTTTGTATTTCTTTAATACTCTTTGTTTTTCTACAACTTCATTTTTGTAAAGCTTGATTTCTTCAAGTGCCATCTGTTTAAGCTCTTCATCGGAATAGTATTTTATATCCGGAAATTCTTCATCATTACACAAAGGATTTCCCATTATTACCAGCTTTATTGCCTCATTATTGAATATATAAAAATCATATCCACTGTCAGTTCTGAAACCGTTAAGCTTATATTTTAAAGACAGTATGCTTAAATTTGTTATTCCACCCACATTAACCGACGAATTTTCGTATACCGCAAATTTATTTATATCAAAATTTTCATCTATATTTCTTCTGATAAATTCTGATATATATTTAAAATCCTCGTTTTCCGCATCACAGGCAATCGGCATATCAAGCTTAATCTCTCTTTCATGCTTTCCGTCATACACCGGGATTTCCGCAATGCTGTACAAATCAACGCTATCACCATTCCATTCAACAGTATAACCGAAATTTTCGGCTACAAATCTCAACGGCACATAGGTTCTGTCGTTTCTAAGTATCACATTATTGCCGCAATCAACAGCAGTAGTTTCTCCGTTTTTGCTTATCTGCACCAAGGAAGAGCCGACCGCAAGAATCATTTCGGTATCTTTATTTTTCGCCGTAATTCTTCTGTCGTTCCATTCTACCATATAGCCCAATTTTTCGAACACAGCTCTGTAAGGAACAAAAGACCTGTCATCTTCAATAATTGCCGAAGTGCCAATGTCATTTCCGTTCAACCTTACCGAAATATCTTTTCCGTATACGGTTGTTGTTACAGACATAAAGGCTAAGCTGATTAATACTGATTTTTTGATATTCATAGCGTCAACTCCATTAAATTATAAGCTTACATTCTCGCCGGCTTCCTTAAGAACATATCTTGCCTGTTCAAGTGAATTTTTGTCCACATATACATAATACTGTGTTTCATATTCGGTTCTCTCAAAAATTGAAACCCATGCACCGGTTCTTCTGTTTGCAATTCCGTCATATCTTGTAAATACATAGTATTTTATGTTATGTTCATTCAAGGTATTGATTACTTTTGATAAAATTTCTATTTTGTAGGTCATAAATAACTCTCGTCTGCCCTTGAAATATTCAAGAAATCTCGTCATAAAACCTCAACCTTTCCAACAAGCTCAAATGTCATTACATAACGACCTTATTAATTTTAATTTATCATAAGAAAAACACTATTTCAACAATCTTCAAAATTTAGAACAGAAATACTGTTTTCCGACACAAAAAAGAACGGCCATAAAATGACCGTTCTTCGAAATTTCAGCTATAAGTTTTAAATTAAAATTACTTAAGTGTAACTTTAGCGCCAACTTCTTCAAGTTTTGTCTTGATAGCTTCAGCGTCTTCCTTAGAAGCCTGCTCTTTGAGTGTCTTAGGAGCGTTGTCAACAAGCTCTTTAGCTTCTTTAAGTCCAAGACCTGTTACTTCTCTAACTACCTTGATAACTTTGATCTTTTCTGAACCAACTTCTGTAAGTTCTACGTCAAAGTCTGTCTTTTCTTCAGCTGCTGCTGCAGGACCTGCTGCTACTACTGCAACACCTGCTGCTGCTGATACGCCATATTTTTCTTCTGCTGCCTTAACGAGGTCGTTAAGTTCGATAACTGTAAGTTCGTCTACAGCTGCAAGGATTTCTTCGATTGTTAATTTTGCCATTTTATAGCACCTCCGATAATATTTTTAAAACTTTTTTCTCTGTTTAAATTTCTGTTCTTTGCCGAATAAATTATTCAGCTGCTGCTTCGTTGTCCTTGTCTGCAATCGCCTGAATAACTCTTGCGAATGAAGAAATGGGGCTCTTGAAGCTTCCGAGAAGCTTGGAAATAAGAACTTCTCTTGAAGGGATGTCAGCGATAGCCTTGATACCTTCTGCATCATAAACGATACCTTCTACAACGCCGGCCTTAAATTCAAGGTTCTTTGCTGTTTCAGATACTTTTTTAACAATAGCAGCACCCTTTGTTGCTTCGTCATATGCGATAACAACTGCTGTAGGTCCCTCAAGATACTGAGAAACACCTTCAAACTGTGTGCCTTTAATTGCGAAGTTGATCATTGTATTTTTGTATACTTTGTAATCAACGCCAACTTCTCTGAGCTGTTTTCTTAAGTCTGTATCCTCAGCAACTGTAAGTCCTCTTGCATCAACAAGTACAAGTGATACAGCCTTGTCAAGTTTTTCTTTAATTTCGTTAACAACGGCCTGTTTTGCTTCGATCTTTGCCATTTTAACACCTCCTTAAGTTTTTTATAAGGATTGCCGTAAATAAACAGCCCCTTCGTCATTGCAGACAAAGGGGCTCAAGTGCTCTTTTTTAATCAAGTCTCCTCGGCTGGCAAGGTTTTCACCTTTTATGCTTTCGCGCCTGCTGTCTGCGGCAATATTCAACTATTTGATTATATCTCAAAAGTCAATGCCTGTCAAGCACTGATTACTCAGAAATCTTTGCAGGGTTGATTTTGATGCCGGGGCCCATTGTTGATGTAATAACAACGCTCTTAAGATACTGGCCCTTTGCAGTTGCAGGTTTAGCCTTGAGAACTGCGCTCATAAGAGTCTGGAAGTTTTCGAGTAACTTTTCTGTACCGAATGATACCTTACCAACGGGAACATGGATAATGTTTGTTTTGTCAAGACGGTATTCAATCTTACCAGCTTTAATATCCTTGATAGCCTTTGTTACATCCATTGTAACTGTGCCGGCCTTGGGGTTAGGCATTAAGCCCTTAGGTCCAAGTACACGACCAAGACGACCAACAACACCCATCATATCAGGTGTAGCAACTGCAACGTCGAAACCGAACCAGTTTTCACCCTGAATTTTAGGAATAAGATCTTCTGCGCCAACAAAATCTGCTCCTGCTGCTAAAGCTTCATCAGCTTTATCACCTTTAGCAAATACTAATACACGAACTGTTTTACCTGTACCGTGTGGAAGAACAACGGCACCACGAACCTGCTGATCAGCATGTCTGCTGTCAACGCCCAAACGAATATGTGCTTCAACTGTCTCATCAAACTTTGCAGCAGCTGTTTCCTGTACAAGTTTGATAGCTTCATCTGTATCATAAAGCGTAGCTCTGTTTACAAGCTTAGCTTTTTCTGTATATTTCTTTCCTCTTTTCATTACTGTACCCTCCTTATTCCTCTACAACAATACCCATGCTTCTTGCTGTACCGCAGATCATGCTGTATGCGGAATCAAGGTTAGCAGCGTTAAGATCGGGCATTTTCATTTCTGCGATTTTCATAACTTCATCTTTAGAAATCTTAGCTACTTTTGTTTTGTTGGGTACACCTGAACCTGACTCAATCTTGCAAGCCTTCTTAAGAAGAACTGCTGCGGGAGGAGTCTTTGTGATAAATGTGAAGCTTCTATCCTGATATACTGTGATTACAACAGGGATAATAAGACCTGCCTGAGATGCTGTTTTTTCATTGAATTCTTTACAGAATCCCATGATATTTACACCGTGCTGACCAAGAGCGGGACCTACCGGGGGAGCCGGTGTTGCCTTTGCAGCCGGAATCTGTAATTTAATATAACCTGTTACTTTCTTTGCCATTGTGGCACCTCCTATAAAATGTGGTAATTAACGGGGAACTGTCCCTCCCACGCACATCCGAAAACGGACATGCTTTCCAAAAACGAACAATTACATCTTGATAACCTGGTTAAAGTCGAATTCTACCGGTGTTTCACGACCGAATATCGAAAGAACAACCGTAACAGTCTTTCTCTGCTCATTGATTTCTTTGATCTTTCCGATTGAATCAACAAAAGGTCCGTATGCAACCTTAACAGTATCGTCAACTTCCATATCAAAGTTTTCGGAAACAGTTTCAATACCCATCATTCTTACTTCTTCGGGAGTAAGCGGAACGGGCTTGCTTTCGGGGCCTACAAAGCTTGTAACGCCTCTTGTGTTTCTTACTATATACCATGTATCCTCATTCATAATCATTTTGATAAGCACATATCCGGGAAATGTCTTTCTCTGAACAGTCTTTTTCTGACCGTTCTTCATTTCAACAACTTCCTGAACAGGCACGCTTACCTCATGAACATAATCCTGCATACCACGGTTCTCAACGATTTTTTCGATATTAGCTTTTACTTTGTTCTCATATCCGGAATAAGTATGAACAACATACCATCTGCTTTCGCCTTCAACCGGCTTATTGATTTCTTCTGACATAACAATCTTCCTTTTTAAATCAGCCTAAAAGGCCTACAATTAAATTAATAACTGTTGTGTAAACAGTATCCATTCCGAAAATAATAACACCGATTATCAAAGATGTGCAAATTACTGTGATTGTATTTTTTCTGACTGTTTCACGATTAGGCCAGATAATTTTTTTGAATTCAGCTTTACAGTCAGCCGCTTTTTCAGATAAGCTCTTCTTATCATTCTTTTTCTTATCGGTCTTTTTAGCCGCAGTCTTTTTCACTTCGTTTTTTTCGTTTGGGTTTGTGGTTTTCTTTTCTTCTTCCATTACATTTTCACTCCCTTCGAGCTCAAATTACTTTGTTTCTTTATGGAGAGTGTGTGTTTTGCAGAATCTACAATATTTTTTTGTTTCCATTCTGTCAGGATGAGTTTTCTTATCCTTTGTAATACTGTAGTTTCTCTGCTTGCATTCTGTACATGCTAAGGTAATTCTTGTTCTCACAACTTCCACCTCCTGTTATTAAATTCAAAGGCAAAAACGGCACACTAAAACAAGCATACCTATGCCAATCATATCGATACTATCATAAGTACCGCCCTTTGTCAACAAATTTTATCAAGCGTTTTTCTGTTTTTCAAGAACTGCTGTAAGTGCCGTTGCAAGCTGGTCCGGACAGCTTGTGCTCTTCATTCCGCATCTTACTCCCTTAAGTTTTGCAATTACGTCTTCAACCTTCATGCCTTCGACAAGCTTTGAAATTCCCTGAAGATTTCCGTTGCAGCCGCCTGTATAAACAACATCTTTAAGTATTCCGTCCTCAACCGTAAACTCGATAAGTCTTGAGCAAGTGCCTTTTGTTTCATATTTATATCTCATAGCGTTTCATCCTTTTCTATATTAATTTAAAATATATCGTTTTTCGTCATTTGAATATAACACAATATTTTAACTACTGCAATAAAAAATATTGACATATCACCAAATATGATAATATAATAGTCCTTGCACTTAAACGCAAATCATTTGCATTTACAAAATACCTTACGGAGGTAATTATATATATGAAACAGCTAAAACACATTCTGTCAATTATAATTTTGTCTGCACTGTCAGTGTCAACGCTTTCCGCATGTTCTGCTTCAAAGCCGGACGAAAGTACTCAAGATAATAATTTAACCGTCATGACATCATTTTATCCGATGTATGTCATTGCCGAAAACGTAATAGGAGATGCCGACGGAATATCGCTCGAAAATATGGCACCGCCTCAAACCGGCTGTCTGCATGATTATCAGCTTTCAACAACGGATATGAAAAAACTTGGTAAAGCCGATATTTTTATAATCAACGGCGGCGGTATGGAAAGCTTTCTTGATAATGCTCTTGCATTATATCCGGATTTGAGCATAATTGACACATCAATAGGAACAATCGAAATTGACGAGCACGATGAAGGCAATCTCGATGAGCATGACCATGAGGAAAACGCTCATTTCTGGATTTATCCCGAAAATGCCGCAATACAGGCACAAAATATATGCAACGCCTTATGCGAGGCAATGCCGGAAAACAGCGAAGTATTTAAAAATAACACAAAAGCATTTATTGATTCACTTTCTTCAATTCCTTCATTTGACGGCAGTGGCATAAAAGCCTGTGTATTTAATGAAGCTTTTGAATATTTTGAGCTTTCATACAATATGGACATTCCATATTGTGTCGAGCTTGACGAAAACCAAAGTCCGTCCGCAAAGGAACTTGCGGAAATAATAAATTCAGTAAATGAGGACAACATCCAGCTTTTGATAACGGCAGATGATGCCGGAGAGCTTATCGCCGACACAATAGCAAGAGAAACAAACGCAAAGGTCATAAGACTTGATCCTGTTCTTACCGGAGATTATTCTGTCGACAGCTATGTGAAAGCTATGATAAACAATACAAACATATTGGAAAATGCAATAAACGGAGGATTAAAATGAGTATACACAATAATTGCGGTCTGCACCGTGTAAACATAGAAAATCTCGCCGTATACGACGGAAACAAACCTATTATATCAAACGTAAACATGGAATTTCACTGCGGAGAGCTTACAGCATTAATAGGTAAAAACGGCTCCGGCAAAACAACTCTTATAAAAGCCCTGCTTAACGAACGTCCACATACCGGCGAAATAAAATATTTCGATAACAACAGCAATCAAATAACAACACATAAAACAGGATATGTGCCGCAACAACTTGCTTTTGACAAAAGCACTCCTGTTTCCGTGCTGGACTTTATGGCGTCAACGGTAACAAAACGTCCGGTATGGCTCGGAGTTAAAAAAGAGCTTAGAAACAGTATCCAAAAAAGACTTGATGATTTTAATGCCGGACATCTTATCGACCGTACTCTCGGAGAGCTTTCCGGCGGTGAACTACAAAGAGTTCTTCTCGCAACCGCAATAGAGCCTATGCCCGACCTTCTTATACTTGATGAACCTGTTTCCGGTGTTGACATAAACGGTCTTGATATGTTTTATAAAAAGGTAACCGAGCTGAGAAGCAAATATCATATGGCCATTCTTCTCGTTTCCCATGACATCGGGCTTATAAAGCACTATGCTGACAGAATAGTTTTAATGGACAGAACAGTAATCGCACAGGGTACACCGGACGAAGTTTTTCAAACCGAAGCGTTCAAAAATATATTCGGCTATACCTTAAAGGAGGCAGAAAACAATGCAGACAATATATAATATAATGGAAGCAATTATTCCGTTTTCCTTCATAAAGTTTGACTTTATGAAAAACGCATTGCTTGCGACAATTCTTCTTACACCTCTTTTCGGTATGCTCGGAACTATGGCAGTAAACAACAAGATGGCCTTCTTTTCAGACGCACTCGGTCATAGTGCTCTCACAGGCATAGCAATAGGCGTAATACTCGGAACAAAAAACGTAATAATAAGCATGATCATATTCGGAATAATATTCGGCCTTGCCATAAGAAAGGTAAAAAGCAACACAAAAACATCTTCCGATACTGTAATCAGCGTATTTTCGTCAACATCTATTGCACTCGGTATAGTCATACTTTCCAAAAGCGGAGGCTTTGCAAAATATTCTTCATATCTCATAGGTGATATACTTACAATTTCACCGGCTGATATAAAGATAATGGCTATATTCCTTATAGTTGTATATGTAATATGGTATTTTATATATAATCAACTTTTACTTTTAAGCATAAATCCTTCACTTTCCGCAAGCCGAGGAATACGAAACGCACTTATAGAAAATATTTTTGTTGTAACCATAGCCATAGCCGTTATGATTTCTATAAAGCAGATAGGTATTCTTACAATAAATTCCCTGCTCATTCTTCCGGCAGCGGCAACAAGAAACATATGTTCAAATTCAAAGCAGTATCATATAATTTCCACAGTTATCGCTCTCGTCTGCGGTATTGCCGGACTTGTTATATCCTTCTACGCCGGAACAGCTGCCGGAGCAACAATGGTTCTTATTGCGGCAGCGGTATATTTCATAACCTATTTAAAATCGAACAAATAACAAAAATGCAGTCAGTTTTATTCGCTGACTGCATTTTTATTAATGACCTTTATGCTTTTCCTTGCGTTTTAGCTGTTTCAGATTAAACCTCAAATACTTTTCAAGCATATTTTTCTCATGCCTATTTGATTTTCTTGTAAGCTTAGCCTGCTCCTGTTGTATTTTCAAGGCTTGCTGAGATTTTGTTCCTATTCCGTTGTTTTCAACGGCTTTTCTTATCTCTCTTCGAAGTCTTTTGGGATTTTTTATTTTTTCCTTTACAACAGCTGCAACAGCCGGACTGTATTTGAGCTTATAATATTTTCCGATTATAAAGTTATATACCTCTCCGTCCTTTGGTTCTGCACCAAAAACGGTACGGCATACACACAGCTTGTTTTCAGATGTGCTTTCAAACACTCCCATCCAAAACTGTCCGTCAAATAAAACTGTAAGCTCAATAGATACTTTGTCCATGACAATTCCTCCTTAAATAAATTGATATGAACAAAGAACGGACGGCCCAAGGAGGGAGGGTTACTTACATCTGTTAATTTTAAGATGCGGCCGGACTACCTACCGGCTCTGGCAGAGTTTCTTCTGCGTTGTGTTTTTATCTTTGTTGTTTTTAACATTAATATGTATATTCGTTTGGATGATTTTTATGCCAGTTCCATGCCGATGCAATAATTTCTTCAAGACTGTCATGCTCAGGCTTCCAACCAAGAACCTTTTTAGCCTTTTCGCTTGACGCAATGAGCTGTGCAGGATCTCCGGCACGTCTTTCCACATCTTTTACCGGTATAGGATGTCCCGTTACCTTTCTTGCTGTCTCGATAACCTCTCTTACCGAGAAGCCTACTCCGTTTCCGAGATTGAATATATCGCTGTTTCCGCCATTCATAAGATATTTGACTGCTAAAATATGTGCCTGTGCAAGGTCGGTAACGTGTATATAGTCTCTTATACATGTTCCATCCTTTGTAGGATAATCGTTACCGAATATACTTACAAATTCTCTCTGTCCGTTAGGCACCTGGAGAATAATCGGTATAAGATGTGTTTCGGGATTATGTGCCTCGCCTATTTTTCCACTTTCATCTGCACCACAGGCATTGAAATATCTGAGCGATACAAAACGAAGTCCATGAGCATTTGCTGTCCACTTAAACATTTTTTCCATAGACAGCTTTGTTTCGCCATATGGATTTGTCGGTTCTGTTCTGTCACTTTCGAGAATGGGAATGTTCTCCGGCTCGCCATATGTAGCGGCTGTTGACGAAAATACAATTTTATCTACATTATTTTTAACCATGCTCTCAAGCAATACCTTTGTACCGCAAAGGTTATTATCATAATATTTAAGCGGATCAGTAACGCTTTCGCCTACAAGTGAATATGCCGCAAAGTGTATTACCGCATCAATTTTTTCCTTTGAAAAAAGATCATCAAGAAAATTAATATCTCTTATATCACCTTTATAAAACTTTGCTCTGCTGTCAACTGCCTCAATATGTCCCGTAACAAGATTATCAGCAACAACAACATCTATATTTTCCTCACATAATGCCTTAACGGTATGCGAGCCTATGTATCCGGCTCCGCCGAGTACCAAAACCTTCATTTATACACACTCTCCTTTATACACACAAATTAAATAATATATCCTTATTATATTACTGTTATCGGCATAACACCAGCATTAAAAACAAAAACCGTATCCAAATTAACGCACAAATGTCATTAACCCGATACGGTTTTAATTCAAATACAGTTTCAATCAGTTTCCGCATTCAATACTTATTTTATTGAATACATCAAGTATATCATCTACGTTAAGGTTTGCCTTTTCATCTCCGCCTTTGTCCATAACTATATGGCCCTGATTCATCATTATAAGTCTGCTGCCATATTCAACGGCATATCTGAGGTTATGTGTTACCATAACTGTGGTCAAATGCTTTTCTCTTACCACATCATCGGTTATCTTCATAATAAGGTCTGCCGTTTTGGGATCAAGTGCCGCAGTATGCTCGTCCAATATAAGGAATTTAATATCAGTCATTGTTGCCATAAGGAGAGCCATAGCCTGTCTTTGTCCTCCGGAAAGAACACCGACCTTTATATGAAGCTTGTCCTCAAGACCGAGATTAAGAGTGCTTAACTGCTCTTTGTAATACTCAATACGTTTTTTGTTTATTCCAAGGCTTAAACCGTAGCTTTTTGCCTTATTATCGGCAAGTGCCATATTTTCCAATATTGTCATATCGGGGCATGTTCCCATTGAAGGATTCTGATATACTCTTCCTATATCGTTATATCTTAAAAATTCCTTTTTGTTTGTTATGTCCTCGCCATTCATTATTATCTGGCCGCCGTCAACATATGTGCTTCCGCATATAAGATTAAGCATAGAGGTTTTGCCTGAACCGTTTGAGCCGACAACCGAAACAAATTCACCGTCATTGACCGTAAAGTTAAAATCATTGAAAAGGCACATTTCGTTTACAGTACCTACATTATAATATTTATCTATATTCTTAAGCTCAAGCATTTTTCTTCACCTTCTTTTTTCTGTCCATAGTTATTACAAGTATCACTAAGAACAAAAATGCCGTAATAAATTTCATATCCGTTGCACTTAAGCCTCTTGATATTGCAAAGGCAACACAAGCCTTATACACAACAGCTCCGAAAAGAACCGCTGTCGTTGCCTTAACTGCCGAAACATTTTTAAACACATTTGTACCTATTATTACGTTTGCAAGACCGATAACAACCGTACCCGTTCCCATTGATATATCAAAAAATCTCTGCTGCTGGCACATTATTGAGCCACTCATTGCAACAAGGCCGTTGGCAATGGCAAGGCCGAGTATTTTAACAAGTCCTGTATCCTTTGCAAGCGTGGTTACAAGTGTTTCGTTATTTCCTACGGCTCTGAGAAGAAATCCGCTCTTTGTATTGAGATAGGCGTCAAGAATAAACTTAGTAATAAGAGTGAGTATAAGTGCAATTATTACCGTTTTATACAGAACAAGTGACTGCGGAAATATTGAATTGACAAAGCTGTTGTCAAAAACAGTATTCTGGCTGAAAAGCGGTACATTCGCCTTTCCGGCTATTCTTAAGTTTATACTATAAAGCGCCGTCATCATTATAATTCCGCTTAAAAGGTCACGAACCTTAAACTTAACGTGTATAATACCTGTAAGTGCACCTATCACCATACCCGATATAAAGGATATAAGCAGTGAAAGATATGGATTTACACCTTTCGTAAGCAAAACGGCTGTTATAGCCGCACCTGCCGGAAAGCTTCCGTCTGTTGTCAAATCCGGAAAATCAAGTATTTTATATGTTATATAAACTCCAAGAGCCATTATTCCGTATATAAGGCCCTGTTCCAATACTCCTATGAGTATACCCATGTCTTTACTGCCCCTTCCATAAAAACCTATTACTGTTCTGCTATTGTATCAAAAACCTCTACTGCTGTTGATGCATATTCGTCGTCTACTGTTACTCCAAGCTTATCTGCAACTGCTGTATTTAAGTATAATCCGCATTCTGAGATTGTTTCATAATTCATTTCCGAAGCCTTAGCCTCACCTTTTAATACCTTTGCTGCCATTTTACCTGTCTGAACACCAAGACTTACATAGTCAAGACCAACTGTTGCAAGGCATCCGTTCTTAACCTGTTCAATTTCTGAACCAAATACCGGAACGCCGGCTGCTGTTGCCTTAGAAATTTCTGTTGCAAGTCCCTGTACAACTGTGTTGTCTGTAAGGTTAGAGATACAGTCAACCTTTGTAACTATGTTATCCATTGCAAGAGGAATATCCGCTATTGTGCTGATACCTACTGTTTCAAGCTCAAATCCGTATTTTCCTGCAAGTGCTTCATATTCTTTAATTGCTGATTCTGAGTTTACTTCGCTTGTTGTGTAAAGAATACCGATTGTCTTTGCATCAGGAAGAATTTTTCTTATCATTTCAAGCTGTGCCTCAACAGGAAGCTTATCACTTGTACCTGTTACATTTCCGACAGGTGTTCCGTCCTCGTTTGCAAGGCCTGCCATTACGGGATCTGTTATAGCTGTAAATATAACAGGAATATCTGTCTTCATTGCTGCATTGTATGCACTTAATGCTGCCGGTGTAGCTATACCGCAGATCATATCAACGCCGCTTGAAATAAAGCTGTCTGCAATCTGTCCGGCTGTTCCTGTGTCAGCCTGTGCGTTCTGGTAAACAATTTCAAGGTTTTCGCCTTCAACAATGCCTTCTTCCGCAAGTCCCTGTATAAAGCCTTCACGGCAGTTGTCAAGTGAACCATGCTCAGCAAACTGTGAAATACCGATTTTGTATGTTGTTCCGTCTGTTGTATCTGTTGTTTCCTTTGTATCTGTTGTTGAACCTGAGTTTGATGTTGATGATGAGCAGGCTGCTGTTGATAACACCATTGCTGCTGCAAATACAATCGCTAAAATTCTCTTTTTCATAATATTTCCCCCTTAAACACATTTTAAATTCATTCATAAATAAAAAAATCCGTCTCAAACTAATCGTTTGAGACGGTTATAAACATAATTATAATCGTGGTACCACTCAATTTGCCCTAAAGCCACTCTAATGTACAATCATACATTTCTCTTTGATAACGGGTACAGAAACACCCGTCAGAAACTACTAAGAAAACCGTTCGTTCTGCCCTCAGAAGTCCATTCGTACTTATTAAAAAATACTGTCCTCTCACCACCGACAGCTCGCTTTGAAGTTCCGGAATAAGTCTACTACTCTTCGTCATAGGTTTTAACAAGTCAAATACTATCACGTTAAATAGCAAAAGTCAAGTATTATTTCAAATACATTGAATAAAACTCAGCCAACGTAGTCAATACTTAAGTAATTTAAGAACACAGCCACACTTAGAATGGTATTAAAATCTATAAATAAAAGCATTATTCATCAAACCAAAAATTATTTTTTCTGTTCTCTCTCAATCCCCAGTATGTCATAATATTCATCACTATACTCAATACCGCTATTATCAAAATGTGCTTGTATTTCTTTTACATATTCATAAGGATTATCCATAGGAGCAATACCTAACTCTGTTTCTATATATTTTATTGATGTTTTCTGCTCCTCCGTTCGGATCGCTTTCTCTTCTTTTAGATGCTCTATAAATTTATTTTTATCCATCCACACAATCTGCTCAATAGGATTAGCAGAACCGCAAGCAATAATAAGACGCATAAAATCCTCAAAGCTTTTTGCCAAAGGATATACAAAAGCATCGGCACAGGTATCGGGATTGCAAGCAAAAACCATATCTCCATAAGGCTCAATAAAGCAATACATAATATTCCCTTCAAAGCCTATCGCCTTTGCGTTGATAGGATAACAAAAGTATCCGCAAACATCTTCAATATGCTCAAGGCCTATCAAAGAACCATTTATATTCAATTTCTTATATCGTTCAAAAAGCGACTCCATACCATCATATTCCTTTTTACAATCATATTCATCTTTACTTATCCAAATTATTCCTAAAGCCTCAAACATTTCCACTCAAACTTCAGCATATATCAGAAAAGTATCAACAACCTTTTTCTCCGCCCTATTCTATTCATCACCGTTAAAAGGCATAAAAAAAGAACTACTTCTGAAAGCAGTTCCTTTTTTTATGTAGATCTACATAAATTTCACTTTATAATGGAAATTAAGCAAGTTTAGGAGCTCCTACAGGACAGTTACCTGCACATGCACCACACTCGATGCAATCTCCCTCATTGATTTTGAAAACGCCACCGTCTTCTACGATGCAAGATGTAGGACAGTCTGCTGCACATGCACCACATCCGATGCATTCTGAACCAATATGGTATGCCATTTGAATACACCTCCTCAAATAAAATCTTTTATTATTTTATAACATAATACAAAAAATTGCAAGAAAAATTTGCGTAAAACATGACAAAATTTTGTTAGTATTAGATAACAGCACTTAATATTGAGGAGCCATATTTGCAAATTTTGTATATTGTCCCAACCATGTAAGGTTTACCGTTCCCGTAGGGCCGTTTCTCTGTTTAGCTATAATAAGTTCGGCAACATTTTTCTTTTCCGACTCCGGAAAATAATATTCATCTCTGTAGAGGAACGTAACAACATCGGCATCCTGCTCTATAGCTCCCGACTCACGAAGGTCGGAAAGCATAGGTCTGTGGTCTGCTCTTGCCTCACAGGCACGGGAAAGCTGCGAAAGTGCTATTACCGGAGCCTCTATCTCTCTTGCAATAGCCTTAAGTGAACGGGATATTTCCGATATTTCCTGCTGACGTGAATCGGTTCTCCCATTTCCGCTCATAAGCTGGAGATAGTCGATTACAACCAGTCCGAGCCCTTTTTCAAGCTTAAGCCTTCTGCATTTTGCTCTTATATCCATTGCCGTAATTCCCGGAGTATCATCAATATATATAGGTGCCTCACTGAGCACACCCATTGCATCGACAAGCTTGCTCCAGTCATCGGCATTAAGGTCACCGGTTCTTACCTTCTGTGCGTCAACAAGTGCTTCAGCACACATCATACGGTTTACAAGCTGTTCTTTGCTCATTTCCAGAGAAAATATAGCAACCGGAACATGCTGTTTTACAGCCGCATTCTGGGCAATATTAAGCGCAAATGCTGTTTTTCCCATGGACGGTCTTGCCGCAATAAGTATAAAATCGGATTTCTGAAGTCCGGCTGTCTTTGCATCAAAATCAACAAAGCCGGTTGATATACCTGTTATTTTCTCATTCGAGTTATATATTTCCTCTATTTTTGAGAACGTATTATAGGCAACGTCCATAATTGAAGAAAAGCTGTCCGTATTTCGGTTCTGCATAACATCGAATATTCCCTTTTCAGCTTTATCGAGAATATCGTTTATATTTTCCGCACCTTTGTAGCTCATTTCGGAAATGTTTCCGGAAAGCTTGATTAATCTTCTGAGAACGGACTTTTCCTCAACTATTTTCGCATAATTTCTTACATTAACGGAGCTTCCTACCGCACCGACAATATTAGCAAGCGTTTCAACGCCGCCGATTTCGTTAAACACATTCATTTCTTCGAGCTTATTTTTTACGGTAACGACATCAATAGGCGTCCCCTTTGTATAAAGCTCAAAGGCCGCCTCAAAGACAGCCTTGTTTTCCGGTGAGTAAAAATCCTCGCTTTTTAATATTTCAAATGCCTCAGCGGCCGCATCTCTGTCCATAAATATGGACGAAAGCACAGCCTGTTCTGCATCAATATCATGGGGCATTCTCTTCTGTATTAAATTATTGTCATTTTGTGACTGCTCCATGATAATCTCTCCTTTGTATCAAAAAATCTATTATTCTCCGGCTATTTCAACCGCAAGCTCAACCGTTACCTGAGGATGAAGCTTAATCTTAACAATTCTTCTGCCTACCATCTTAATGGGAGCGTCAAAAGAAATTTTCTTTTTATCTATATCCATTCCTGTCTGCTTTGCAAGTGCATCGGCAATTTCCTTGTTTGTTACGGATCCGAATACCTTTCCGTTTTCTCCTGCCTTTACGCTTACCTTTACAACCTTGTCATTAAGCTGTTCGGCAATTTTCTTAGCCTCTTCAAGCTCCTCTTTCTTTCTCTTTTCCTCTGCTTTTTTCTTAAGCTCAAGGTCATTCATATTTGCCTTTGTTGCCTCAACCGCAAGTTTTTTAGGAATAAGGTAATTAAGTGCATAGCCGTCGTTTTTGTTTACGATGTCACCCTTTTTACCAACGCTTTTTACATCTTCAAGTAATATAAGTTTCATATCAATTTGCCTCCTCTATATACTGCTGTACAGCCTCTTTCACAAGCTCCTTTACAGCCTCAATATTCGTATTTTTAAACTGGGCACCGCTTATCGTCTGATGTCCGCCACCGCCGATTTTTTCAAGTATAACCTGCACATTGACCTCACCAAGGCTTCTTGCGCTGACAAATATTGTGTTTCTGTCGTCACAAAGCACAAATGATGCCTTAACACCTTCAACATCAAGCAGCTCATCTGCCGCCTGTGCGGCTGTAACTGCTGAATTTCCGTAGTCAGAAGGGCATATGGAAAGATACATTCCGTCTGCTATCATTTCGGCATTTGCCGCAGCAGCGGCTCTTGCACGGAACACACTCATATCCTCCTGCAAAAGCTTTCTTACTCTTATACCGTCTGCTCCGCATCTTTTAAGATATGCAGCAGCCTCAAAGGTAATTGTTCCCGTTTTCATGCTGAAATTCTGTGTATCAACAGTTATTCCGGCAAGGAGTGCATCTGCCTCAAGCGGCTTGATTTTAACCTTTTCGCCGATATACTGTATCATTTCTGTTATAAGCTCACTCGTTGACGAAGCATACGGTTCATGGTAAACCATAACCGCCTTATCAATGAAATCTGTGCTCTTTCTGTGGTGGTCAAACACAACGACCTTAGTTGCCTTATTCAGAACATCAACAGATTCAACTCTGCTGTTTATATGCGTATCAAGAATAACAAGCAGTGTGTTTTCGGTAAGATCCTGCCATGCTGTCTGTGAATCGATAATAAGCCCTTCATAATCCGTACCGGCAGTAAACTTAGAAACAGTTTTGCTTATTATTGTCGGAACTTCATCAATTATTATATGGCAGTCCTTATTCAACGCCTTTGATATACGGTATATGCCTATTGCAGAACCAAAGCAGTCCGAATCAGGAATTTTATGTCCCATAACAAATACCTTTTCGGATTCAGTAATAAGCTCCGAAAGTGCATCTGCCTTAACTCTTGCTCTGATTCTGGCATTATGGGATACCTCTCCGCTTTTTCCGCCGTAAAATATATATTTCTCTCCGTTTTTGATAAGTGCCTGGTCGCCGCCTCGTCCGAGAGCCAGATCGATAGCCGCTTTTGCACTCTTCATTGCAGCTTCAAGTGAAGCTTCGCCTATTCCGATACCTATACTCAAAGTAACGGGAATATGCTCACCTATTGTTATCTCTCTTATTTCATTGAGTATTTCAAACTTGTTTTTCTGGAGCTTTGTAAGCTCTTCTGCCGCAATACAGAAAAAATATCTGTCCTTTTCCGTTTTCTTGAGTATACCTTTTGCATCATGTACCATTGCCGTAAGCTTTCTGTCCACAATGGCAGTAAGCATAGGTATAACAGAATCATCAACACTTTCGATAACCTCATCATAGTTATCGATATATATAAGTCCGACAACGGTTTTATCGTTTTCAAGGCTTTTTCTGAGCGTTGTAAGCTCGGTAACATCCATAAAGCATAAAGAATTTGCTATGCTTCCGTCTGTAAGCTCCGCATGAGAAGAATATATACGGTATTGTCTGTCATTAAGACTTACTATCTGGTTATTGAGATGCTCATTGTATTCCGGTATTTTTTCTTTAATATTAAGATCCTTAAAGCATTTAAGCCCCATAAGCTGATAAAACTCCTCATTACAGCCTATAAGGTTAAATTCTCCGTCGATTACCGCATACGGCACAGGTATATCGTTTTTAACAACTACTTCCGGCTCATCATCTTCTACGGTAAGTTCCTCAATTTTTTTCTTCTGTTGTATAAGCTGATTTCTCTTGATTGCGGTAGCAATAACCGCCTCTGCCGCAATAATAATTATGCCGAATATACCGCTGACAATAACACCTATTGCACCAAGCACAGCAAAAAGAAGAATAATCAAAAAGTCATTACTTTTTTTAAAATCATCATTATCCATATTAGCCACCGTCAGTCCTCAATCAATAGATAAATAGCTTCCGAGATATTTAAAAAACGATACCTTTCTTTTAAGAAGTTTTATGGCATCATTAAGATCATCATCGTTATCAGCAACAAGGTCAATATAAAAAACATATGTACCAAGCTTATGTTTAGCCGGTCTTGATTCAATTTTAACCATATTTATATCATATATATTAAGAATATCCAGAACACGGTAAAGCTGTCCGGGACTGTTGTCATCATCAAGCGTAAAGGCTATGCTTGTTTTTTTATTAGCCTGAAGTTTTCCTTCCGCCTTTGATATAACAACAAATCTTGTTGAGTTTGTATCATCATCGGCAATATTTCTTCCGATTATTTCAAGTCCGTAAACCTCAGCCGCTCTTTCGGGAGCAACAGCCGCCAATGTTCCGTCGCTTTCGGCAACAATATGAGCTGCCTCGGCAGTTGAAGAAACCGTAGAGGTATGTGTAAATCCCATATCCTTTAAATATTTTCTGCACTGGGCAATACCCTGCATATGTGACACAACCTCTTTGATATTTTTAAGCTCCGTGCCTTTTTTAACCATAAGGTTCTGATTTACCTTAAGTATTAGCTCGCACTTTATATACAGCTGAACATCAAAAATCAGCTTATCCATAGTACTTGTAACAGTACCCTCTATTGAGTTTTCCAAAGGAACTATTCCTTCGTCCACAGTTCCGTCCGTAACCGCCTCTATAACATCGGTTATTGTCGAAAATATTTTATATTCACATACATCCTCTTGTTTATTAGCATATATCATTGCCGCCTGTTCGGAAAAGGTTCCGTTAGGGCCAAGATAACCAAGCTTCATCGATTTATCTCCTTTAAAACAAACTCTGATATAATATTTTACCACACAAATTAGATTCCGTAAATAAATAAAAGACTTCCTTAATATAAAAGCTTAAAAGTACAGAAAAATTTCAGACAACTCTATAAAGACTAAGGGTGAAAAGCCGTTAAAAAGCCATTCACCCTTAATTTTAAATATTATTCTGTCTTAAAATTATTTGTCAAGAAAGTTCATAAATATCTGTGCCGCTTCCGCTCTTGATGCTGTTGCAAGAGGAGCAAGGTTTCCGTTGCCTTTTCCGGAGATAAGGTCTTCGCCAACTGCCCATTCAACAGCCTTTTTTGCCCATGCGGATATGCTTTCCGTATCAACAAATACCGCTAAGTTTCCACTTTCGTTTACGTCCATGCCTTTGTAAAGTGCATAGCTGTATAATATAGCCGCAAGCTGTTCTCTTGTGATAACATCATCGGGTCCGAAGGTATATTCATCGTAACCGTTTACGATATTGTTTTTCTTAGCCCACGCGATTGCTTTTGCATAATATTTATCCGAACTTACGTCTGTAAATGTTGATAAACCTGCATCAGGCTCGTTTTCAATACGATGGAGTACGGCAATAACCATTCCTCTTGTAACACTGCTGTTTATGCCGAATTCATTATTTGCAATGCCGCTCATAATGTTGTTTTCGTAAGCATATTTAACTGCATTATAGAACCAATCGTTTTTATTAACATCGTTGAAGGGATTTACAAATCCGTCTGTTGAGGTGTTCTGTTCATCATCTGTGCTTTCCTCAACGGGCACATATTCTGCCTTTATTTCTACCTTTGATGACGGCATTTCGAATGAATACTTTCCATTGCCTTCATTTGTAAGCTTAATTTTGTTTCCGTTCTTGTCTGTCACAACAAGGCTATCAAGCTTATATCCTTCATCGGGAGTAACCGTAATTGTTACCTTGCTGCCCTTTGATGCAGATGTTTTGTTTACCTTTACTGTTCCGTTATCAACGTCTGACTTGACTACACTGTAATTCTTTTCTGAGCTGCTGCTTCCGCCGGAAGATGAACCACTGCTTACTTTCTTCCATTCTGCAGTAACTGTTACATTTTCATCAGGCATAACGAATGTTGTGTCTGCCGAGCTTTCATCTTCAAATTTAATGCCATCAGCTGTCCAGCCCTTGAATTTATATCCGCTTCTCTTGCCTGCGGAAATTGTTACTGTTTCACCGGCAAGATATTCTCCGGCACCTGTATTTGAAGCCTTACTGCCTTCTACTGTTACTGTGTGTTTTACCTTATCAAGGCTTGTTCCCGTAAGCTCTTTATAAGCTTCTTTTAATGCGGCTGCCGCATCATTGTAATCCTTAGCCGATGCTTCATAGCCGTAAAGCTCCTTAGCCTGATCAAGAACCTCTTTGAACTTAGCCCAGTTCTCAGCCTTATAATCTGTCTCTTTTAACTTTTCAGCCTCTTTTATTACATTGCCTAAAGCGTTCCAAGCCTGCATTGTTTCATGCTCTTCTTCGATTTCGCCGATAAGCTGTTTGAAGCTCCATTCTTTATTTGTGTCTGTTACCATTGCCTTATGGTCGATAACCGCATCAGTCTCTTTCATCTTTGCAAGGAAGTTATCAAGCTGTGTTTCACTTAAGCTGCTCATAAGCATGAACTCTGATGTATAGCCTTCACCTGTGAAGTCCTCTGCATCTCCGTTATAGCCCTTAAAACCTGCAAGATAACCAACTGTCCGGTTAATCTCACTCTTTTCAACCGTTACTGCTTCGATGCCCATTTCTTTAAGGATATTTCTTATTTTGCTTCCCTTTACAGTGTCTTCACCGAGATTGAAGAGAAGTACTTTTGCAACAGGCATTTCTTCATCAGCACCGATTACAGGTACGGAATATGAAAGATAATCAGCCTCTTCGCCTGCCCATTCGGGATGAGGAAGTCTGAGTTTAACAATAAGTCGTTTTCCTGCCTCAAGCACATCAGCCTTAACCGGAATGCTTATTGTTGTGAAGTATTCCTTCTGTTCCTTATTTGCATCGCACTGACCGACACGCTTTGTTATTGTTGTGTTTTCATGAAGCTCATTCTTTTCAAAATCATCATCTGTATATGTTGAAGGAAACTGATAAGCTGTTACATTGCAATAGTAGTCACTCATCTCTGTGTATCCCTTGTCATATGTTACTGTTACGGGAATTGTTGTATCTGTTGTTCTCACTGCCGCAACGTCTATTGAAACGGTAGGTGTTGCCCAATCGGGTGCAGCCTCAACAACCTTTACGTTTGAATATACTGTCTTTGTTTTATCGTCCTTAACAAGTATAAGCTTGATAACAAGCTTTGAACCTGCCTCAAGAGGTTTAACCTCTGACTTAAAGCCTATTGACATCTGACCGGGATTATATATATTATCACCCTGTGCAGCTATCTTGGCTGTGCTTTCGTCAAGTGTATCGCCTGTATAGTTGTAAACAACATAGCTTACTTTATCATAGTAATATTTTTCGAAATTGATATAAGCATCCATCTTAGTATCGCCTTCGGAAATATGCTCTTCTCTTATGTATGCTGAAGGCTCTGTAATCTGAGGAGGTGCCTGTATTGTTTTAGAATCAGAAACCTTAACAACCCTGCTTTCTCCTCCATTGAGTGTAAGAACAGCAACAATTTTGTTGCCTGCTGTGAGTGCGTCTGTAAAGCTTACTTTGTTGCCATATTCGCTCGGTGTTACATTTCCTGTATATAAAAGAACATTGTTTTCATTTGCAAGATCAAATTCACCGGCATAGCTGTATGTATAAATATCTAACTGTCCAGTAAGCTCTGCATCGTAATCAGCCTTTACATAAATTGCATTGTCTGTTGAAAGAATCTTTGATGATGTTATTTCAACAACAGGCTCTTTTTCTACCTTTCCTGTTATGGGAAGATAAAGCTTATCGCTGTAATTTGTTCTGTCTGTATCAATATCATATTTGTAAAGATATACAAGCACATATTTTCCGTGAGTAAGCTTACCCTTTGTATCAAATGTATATGTTCCACTGCCTGTATATTTCTTTCCACCTCCAATGAATGTTGCCGAATCAGGATCAGTATTTTCACTGTTTGCAAGCTTAGCAAATACATAACCGTCTTTATAAGAATCATATCCTTTTACAGAAACCGTAATGCTTTCTGTATCTGCTGTTATTGTTTCGGGAGAAACAGTGAAGTTATCTCCTTCAACGGCAGCCTTTACAGTAAAAGCTGTTCCGGGATAATAATACTGTCTGTCCGCATCAACATCATAGTAGTAGATATACGGAACAATAATATCTCCTGCCTTTAATTCTCCTGTAACAGGTATTTCAACATTATCTCCGCTTACAACAGGACTCTTGCTTCCTACTGAAACAGCACCGCCCCATACATCTACTTCTCCGTTTGAATCAGCTACATAAAGATTTATCATGCCTTTTCCGGAAGGAATTAAATCTGTTTTGCTTACATTAAGGCTTACTGTTTTGCCGCCTTCAAAAACATTTCCGTTTACGGTAAGTATAGGCTTATCAACCTCTGTTTCCGAAACAACAGGCACTGCATTTGAGGTCGCAACAATCGTTGCACCCTTCATAAGAACAGCCGCAACATATTTGCCTGCCTCAAGCTTCTGAGCAGCTGAATTTTTATCAACAGAAACATTTCCTGCTTCCGAAACAGATGTGCTTCCGAAGAAATTCCAATTATCTGTTCCTACATCGTCTAATGTAGCATACTGTCTTACTATAAGCATAGTGCCCGATTCTATGTCGCCGGCAACCTCAACACTTACATTTGTTGCTCCAGCTTTGATTTTTTCTGCATTGATTTTTAATGAAGGTGCAACAGGCTCTTCGGGAATAAGCACTGAATCATCGAGTATTCCGGCTGCCTCATAGTCATTTCCTTTCGGAATGAAAAGCTCCTTATTCTGTAACCAATATACAACCGCACGAACACGATAGCCTGCAAGAAGCGGCTCATTGAGAGTTACTTCATAATTATCAAGATTTTCGCTCACTTGCATGGGCGAAATCATCTGGCGCATATAATCTCCTTCAAAGTCAAACTTCTCGTCCTTAGGATACTGCTGAATTGAAATAGTCATGTGGAAATCCACATTTTCATCCTTTGCATATGCAAGAAGTCTGTCATCTGCCGAAAAGTTGATGTGGAGCTTTGTATCTCCTGCCTTCAATTCTGTATCTGCTATACTTACTTCTGGCCATACATACTCTTTAAAGCCTTCACCGTTTTCGTCAACAACGACAAGCTCTCTGGAACGTACCTGTCTGTAATTGTCATCTCCGATGGGAACATTAAGATATGCACTTACCTTCTGGCCTACCTGTAACGGAAGATTTGATTTAGCAAAATTGCATGTATATGTTCCGCCGTCTACTACTTTTCCGCTGTAAAGCACCTTTACTGCACTGCTGTCGGGATCAAACTCGACATTTGCAGGATATGAAATAACTATCATATAGCAGCTTTCAACGCTCTTATGAAGCTTTACATTTGCTGTTAAAGATGTTGCGTCCTCTGTTATCTTGCTGTCTTCATAGCCGTCTATTGTTACTTCACAGCCTTTAAGTATCTGATCGGTAGTCGGTGCTTCCTCTTCTCCGCCGCCCTGTGATGCTGTTACCTTAATAGGTCCTGCAACATATTCCTGTGATTCTCCGGATGAAGTATCACGAAGAACTGCATATACATCCATGCCTTCTGTCGGTTCTGACACCAAATCAAATGTATTGCTTCCTTCGGTGATGTTTTTATAACCGATAACACCACTTAATCCGTCATATTGAAATAATTTCTCCGGATTATACTCTTCATCACCGTCGATCTGAATTATTTTTGCAAATCCACCTGTTACTGCCTGTCCAATATTTACCTCAACAGTTTTTGTATCAGGTGTTATTGTATCGGTAATAAATAATATACCCTGTGTTTCGGCAAAAGCTGTAAATGCCGCAAACGGAAGCATTGAAACAACCATAAGCAATGCAATTACACAGCTTAAAACCTTTTTTCCAATCTGCTTTTGGAAATTCTGCATTTTAAATACCCCTTCTTTCTTTAGATTTTTGTTTGTCTTAGCTAACATTGTATCTTTAAAAAAGCCTTCGTCAACAAATCCCTATTACGCAATAAAAATCTTCTTTACGACATTTTTGCATAAGAGCTGTTAAACTAAGGTTTAAAGCTTAAACATTAGCATTTGCTAACATATTCTGTTATATTATACTAACATAATAAACTAATTTCAATTTCATTCAGTCAAAAAATATGCTAAAAAGCCCGTATATTAAAATACGAGCTTTTTCAACTTAAATTATTTTATTATTTCTCCAACCGCCGCCATAATCGGCATAGATGTATCAAAGCTATAAAATGCAGTTTCATTCCTTACCGCAAATTCTCTGAGTTCATTTCTGTAATTATCAAGAGCTTTTTTATATCTGTCAACAACCTCCGGCGTTATTTCAAGCTCTCTTTTTGCGTCTGTTTCACTGTCAATCAGCCTTACATTGCCTTTTTCCTGTGGTTCAACCTCGCTGAAATCCAAAATCTGAACCATTATAACATTCTGTTTCTTTCCTTTTAACAGCTTAACAGCCTTATCATATCCATCATTGGAAAAGAAATCCGATATTATAACTGAAACACCGTCACCGAGTCTTTCATTGGCAATCTGTTCGGAAAACTTATTGAGAAAAGTTTCCCCACCTTTTCTTTCCTCTGCTATGAAATTTACACATCTGGAAAACGCCTGTTTCGAAACAAGTCCGGTGCATTTTTCCAGATTCATTCCGTCCGCAATAAATATATTTACCTTATCGGAATTGTTCAGTGCTATGTATGCAACCGATGCAGCAACTGCCTGTGCAAAATCAAGCTTTTTCTCAAAAAGCCGCATTGACGTACTTCCGTCAAGTATTATATTTATCGAGGCTTGTCTTTCTTCATTGAAAAGCTTTGTATACAGTCTTCCGAATCGTGCATAGCTGTTCCAGTCAACCCTTCTCAAATCATCGCCCTGTGCATACTCACGAAAATCCGAAAACTCTATTGACGAACCCTTTGAGGAAGATTTTCGTGCTCCGGACGAAGGTGCCGCCGAAAGCCTTTTGCGTATGGACATATCCAGCACTTCAAGCCTTGAAAGATATTCATTTGTAAGTATATCTCTAAGCATAGCTTACACCTTATTCCTTAATAAGCTCATCAATTATGTTTTCAACCGTTATTCCGTCCGAAAGTGCATCAAAGTTGAGGAAAACTCTGTGTCTTAAAACATCATAAGCAACAGCCTTAATATCATCATATGAAACATTGTATCTTCCCGATGCAAGTGCATTTATTCTTGCTGTCTTTATTATTGCCTGTGCACCTCTCGGACTTGAGCCGTAACGTACATATTTCTTTACCGCCTCCGGTGATGCCTCAAGCTCCGGATGGCTCTTTATTATCACACTCATTGCATATTCCGCAACGGCGTCTGCAACGGGAACCTCAAGTGCCATATCTCGCATTTCTTTTATTTTATCTGCATTAAAAAGCTTCTGTGCCTGTGCACCTCTTGTTCCGGTCGTTATATTTACAATGCTCAAAAGTTCCTCTTTTGAAGGGAACTTAACGTCAAGCTTAAATATAAATCGGTCAAGCTGTGCCTCAGGAAGAGGATATGTTCCTTCAAGCTCCAACGGGTTCTGTGTAGCAAGAACGAAGAACGGATCGGGAAGCTTATATGTTGTGTTTCCGGCTGTTACCGTTTTCTCCTGCATTGCCTCCAGAAGTGCCGAATGTGTTTTGGGTGTTGCTCTGTTTACCTCGTCGGCAAGAACAATGTTTGCAAATACAGGGCCTTTTTTGAAGGAAACCGTACCTGTTTCGGCATCCATCATGTTTGTACCGGTAACGTCGGCAGGCATTAAGTCCGGCGTAAACTGTATTCTCGAAAAGCTTAAATCCATTACTCTTGCAACGGTCTTTACAAGCTGTGTTTTTCCTGTTCCGGGAAGACCTTCAAGAAGTACATTTCCGTCTGCAATCATAGAAATAATTATTTTATGTATTATATCCTTCTGTCCGATAATATCCTTGGATATTTCATCTTCTATTTTTTTAAAATCCGATGCAAAGCCTTTTATTTTATCTTCATCTATGCGGTCAGCCATATTCTTATCCTCCCGAATTATTTAATGACATTTAAAATTTTATTTATCGTATTTCCAGTATATCCTTATATCCACTTTGTAGTCAATCGGCTTAAGGTTTCTTTAACATTTATTTAAGATTTTAATACGATTAATGGGTTTTCTTCATATAGCAATAAGCTGTACATTATGGTACAATCAAATTGAAAATATTTCCGAGAGGTGATAAGCTTGCGTAAATTCAGACCGGATAAAAAGTATACCAAAATAGCAATATACAGCTTTATCGTTCTTGCTGCCTGTATACTTCTTTCGAAATTTCTTGACAATGTCGATGTATTTTTTGCATCTGCCGGAAGCTTTATAGGCAGAATAAAGGATATTCTTATTACTTTTATATACGGTTTCTGCATAGCGTATTTCTTTACACCGCTTGTTAATTTTCTTGAAAAATTTCTCGGAAACAATATAAACGGCTTACGCAAACGGCCAAAAGCATTGCGTAATCTTACTATATTAATAACCTATACAATATTCATAGGCTGTTTTATATGGCTTATGGTCTACATGATACCTACGGTAGGAAAAAGCTTTTCAATGCTAATTTACACTCTGCCGGATAACCTGGATTCTCTTTCCGAAAAATTGCCGGTTTATCTCGCAAAGCTTGATGAGGAAACAAGAACAACCATTATAAACACAATAATGGAGCTTATAATTCCTCTAAGACAAAAGCTTGCAAATCTTCCGGAGCTTATGGAAACATATATGTCAGAAGGCAAGAACATATCCGATTTTATAAACGGAACAGTGAATATATTCTCGACTGTTATTAATTTTATAATCGGAATAATTATAAGCTTTTATATGCTTTCCACAAAGGAAAGTATTGCCGCATCGTGCAAAAAGCTGTGTCTTGCCATATTTAAGGAGGATCGTGCGGAAGGATATATCCACAATATGCAGCGTGTTAATATTATTTTCCAGAATTATGTTCTCGGAAAACTTCTTGATGCAATAGTTCTCGGTCTTATGTGCTTTGTCGGCATGATAATCTTAAAAATACCTTACGCTTTAGTAATAAGTGTTGTAATAGGCATAACCAATATGATACCATATGTTGGCCCGTTCATAGGAACAGTGCCTGCTGTATTTATCGTTTTGCTTGTCAGCCCAATAAAAGCTCTTTGGCTTTTGATCTACATACTGGTAATCCAGCAGATAGACAACTATCTTATATGTCCCAGACTTCTCGGTGATCCGACAGGTCTTTCGCCATTGCAGGTACTTTTTGCAATAGCTATTGGTGCGTATTTCGGCGGTGCATTAGGTATGTTTATTTCAGTTCCGGTAGTCGCTTCAATAAAGCTTTTCCTATCCGAAGCAATAAACCGCCGTTATCGTGAAAAATATCCTAACGGAAATCCCGATATTCCCGATGACTATTCAAACGACTGGTCATATGATGAAGATGACATTGATACCGAAATCAATAATGATATTGATGACACAGACAGCACTATTTAATAAAGGAGTTTTTATTTTGTCTAAAGTAAAAAGAGCTTATATAATGTTTTTTATATTCATAGTTTTATATTTTGGAAGTAGTTTCGTATTGTTTTCCATACCCGGCTTAGAGAATATCGATTTAATGCTCTATAACATAATAGGTCAGCTTATTATGTTTATTCCACTTCTTCTGATATGTATTGCGGTTTCAAAAGAAAGTGCAAAAAATATATATCAATTCAACAAAGTTCCTGTTTTGGATATTATTCTTGCTATATTCCTTGCATTAGCCATTGAACCGGCAATGTCCCTTTTATCCATGCTTTCGACGATAATATTTCCAAATGAAGTATCGGAATATATGGCTGTTACCTATGATTCACCGCTGATAATATCCGTTATATCAACAGCATTAATTCCGGCTGTATGCGAGGAAATGTTTTTCAGAGGCGCATTATTCTCACAGTTTAAAAATATTCCGTTAAAATCAGCCTGTCTGCTTACCGGCGTTCTTTTCGGAATCGCCCATTTTGATGCACAGCAGTTTCTTTATGCTTTTGCAATGGGTGCGTTGATGTGCTATGTTGTTTATAAAACAAACTCAATAATACCGACAATCGTTGTTCATTTTACTATAAACTTCAGTCAGCTTATTCTTTCAAGGTTTACAACCGATACCGAATTTACAGAAGAACTCACAAACACAATTACAGAAGCAGCGGCAGCCTCCGAAATGACAATAGGCCAGCTCGTTCTGCCTTATGTACTTATGACTGTAATTTCAATACCTCTTATATACATCATATTAAAATTTATGGGCAGAAGAAGGACTGTTTCTCTTCCCGCCGACAATATGATTTTAACGGATAACGAATTCCTTCCCGTATATAACGAAACGGTTTTTGATTACAAGCCTCAAGACGGCTTTGCGGAAAAAGTATTTACTCCGGCATTTTTCGTAATTTTGATTATATATATCGGATATATAGTTCTTACATTTGCATAATCAATACCGAATTTTTCATTCCTATGACTTTATCTGTCATAGGAATTTTTTTCACGCATAAAAAATTCCATATTGCAAAGATTAACTCCATAAACAATTTTAATTCGGAGGATAATCAAAATGACTGAATTTACTTATGCTATAAAAGATCCAAACGGTATTCATGCACGCCCTGCCGGAATGCTTGTAAAGGAATGTGCAAAATATAACTGCTCCATAACCATTGACGGAAACGGAAAAACCGCCGACGCAAAAAAGATATTTGCAGTAATGGGCTTAGGTGTACGCAGCGGAGATACCATAACGCTAACCTTTGACGGTTCGGACGAAGCTGAGGCAAAAGCCCATATATCCGAATTTATAGGCAAAAATCTTTAAAGGAGGTCGTATATATGCAGACTCTTAAAGGAAACAGCGTATGTAACGGCATTGCCTGCGGAAAAATATTTTTCATAAACAAATCATCCGTCAATATCGAAAGAAAACCGACAGACGATATACCAAAAGAGCTTAACCGTCTTGAAAATGCTGTAACTAAAGGCATAGATGAACTTGAAGAGCTTCGGCAGAAAACCGAAAAATCGGCAGACGCCGATACTGCCGGAATATTCGATACACATATTCTTATGCTTTCCGATGATGATTTCACCAATGACATCAAAAGCTATATAACTGAAAATAAGGTTTGTGCCGAATATGCCGTATCCGAAATATCAAAAAAATATGTACAGCTTTTCAGAAATATGGATAACGCATATTTACGTGAGCGTTCAAGAGATGTTGCCGACATTTCCGAAAGACTTATAAACATTCTTTCCGATACAGAATATAACAGTCTTACGTCAGGAAATGTAATAATAGCCGCCGATGATCTTTCGCCAAGTGAAACAGCCGGCTTTGACCGGGAACACGTTATGGGCTTTATACTCAAGGGCGGCTCTGCCACATCTCATACATCAATACTGGCAAAAACAATGAATATACCTGCAATAATAAATATAGGTGACGCTTTAACTCCGGATTATGACGGAAAAACCGCTTATATAGACGGTTCTGACGGAAAAATATACATTGAACCGGATACAGCCACAACCGAAATGCTCGAAAATAAACGCATACATGAAAAAATGCGGCTTGAAGAATTGAATAAGCTCAAAGGCAAACCCAATATAACCAAAAACAGTAAGGAAATAATGCTTTTTGCAAACATAACCACATCGGCCGACGTAGACAGAATTATAGACAACGATGCAAGGGGAATAGGGCTTTTAAGAAGTGAATTTTTGTATATGGACAGAAAAACACTGCCTTCTGAAAATGAGCTTTTTGAAATGTATAAATCCATTGCGGAAAAGATGGACTGCAAGCCTGTTATAATAAGGACACTCGACATAGGTGCAGACAAAAAGACAGATGCTTTAGACTTACCTTATGAAGAGAATCCTGCATTGGGCTGGAGAGCAATACGAATATGTCTTGAACGCACTGATATTTTTGAAACACAGTTAAGGGCAATATACAGAGCCTCGGCATACGGAAACATATATATAATGCTTCCTATGATTATATCAGTTGATGAAGTTGTAAGAGCAAAGGAAATAATTAAAAAAGTATGCTCTGACCTTAAGGCCGAAAACATACCTTTTAAAGAAATACCCGTCGGCATAATGATAGAAACGCCTGCTGCCGCAATAATAAGTGACAAATTAGCCAAGCATGTTGACTTTTTCAGTGTAGGCACAAATGATTTAACACAATATACGCTTGCCGCCGACAGACAAAATCCACATCTGTCCAAGCTTTATACCGCACATCATACTGCAATACTCCGGCTTATAAAGCTTGCTGCCGACAATATACACAAGGAAGGTAAATGGATAGGCATTTGCGGAGAAGCCGCCGCAGACAATGAGCTGTTAAAGCTTTTTATAGCAATAGGTATAGATGAATTTTCGGTTTCCTCCGGCTACCTACTCTCGGTAAAGGAGCTTATATTGAATACAGATTTAACCGGCTATACCCTTCCAAATGAACTGAACATATAAAAAACAGGTATCCGCATTCAATACGGATACCTGAAATATTTTTTAGCTTAAAAGAGTTCTAAAGCATCGCTTGTCACATAAGTTACACCGTCAATTAATTCTACGGGAGCAGAAATTTCATAAACCATATCTCCGTCAACTACAACCTTATTGCTTCCGATTGTAACTTCAGCCTTAACCTTATCGTTTGAAATAACGATGGGCTTATCATTTGCTGTCCATTCAACCTTATAGCCTTTTTCTTCAAATGCTTTTCTTAATGTAACCTTTTCAACGGGTTTTGTTTCTTCAGGTTTTGTTTCTTCGGGTGCTTCAACATCAGCATCATTGTCAAGAATAACAACAAAGTCAGGTGTTGTAATAGCAGGAATGCTCTTTGTTGATACTCCGTAAACCACGATAGCCTCTTTGCCCTTAATATCGTCAGCCTTAAGAATCTGCTTTGTTCCTCTTACATCAAGAATCTGTGTATTGTCACCGATTTCAAGCTTAAGCTCATCGTTTTCAAGATTATCATTAAACTTTCCTACAAAAGCATTGTTGTTCATAACTATTGCAACAGCGCCGTTAGTCTGTCCGGGAAGGCTCATTGTCATAGGTGCATTGTTGTCAAGAATAACTGTTACCTCAGTATTTGCTTTGAGTGCTGTAAAATCAGCAAGCTTTGAACCATCAAATACTAAACAGCCGTTTTCAGCCTCATTTAAAATAATTGTTCCCATTTCGTTGCTTTCGAAAGTGATTGAATAGCCCTGCTCGTTCTTTTCGCAAGCTGTAATTTTGCCTGTAAGTGCAGAATATGCTGCTGTGGCAACCTTTGTTGTATCAACCGCAGTTGTTGTGTCCTTTGCACTGATGAGTACAGGTTCATTTGCAAATGCTGTAACCCCAACTGTTGATATAATAAGAGCTGAAAGAGCCATTGCTGAAATTCCTAAATATTTTTTCATATAAATCTTCCTTTCAAATAATGCTTTTTATTTATTTGTACAACCATAATATCATAAAAAATCACACTTGTCACAAAAGTCAGTTTTTCTTAAGAATTTTATCGGTTTGTTTTAAAAAATTAACTTTATTAAATTTTCTGAAATAAACCTTGATTTTTTCTTAATAACTGGTTATAATATAAATACTGCGTCGGGGTGTGGCTCAGTTTGGTAGAGCGCTGCGTTCGGGACGCAGAGATCGCAGGTTCAAATCCTGTTACCCCGACTATCGAAAAAGTGCCGAAAATCCAGTAATCTAAGGATTCTCGGCACTTTTGTTTTCTAAAGTGATTTTGTTATTTAACGTAAAAAATGCAAGTCAAAACTATCGAGCAAATCTATGTATACTGGTGAATTTTTATGCAAAAATAAAAATGTGCATACCTTAATTGGATATGCACATTTTCTCGTTAATAATTTTTTATAATTAATTCCTTGAATTGATTTCCGTAACTATTTAAGTTTTTGAAAAAGATATTTTATTTCCAATGCTCCAATTTGGGCAACAAGCCCGAAAAATATTCTCTCGCCTGTTCCTTTGTAAAATTTTCATTCGACATATGCCCGGAGAGAAAATCCAACAGCTCATCCATGCTTTTATAAGCAAAATCTCCGTCTGTATAGCACCATTTGCAATAGTCCTCATTAAAGCTGTTATCTTTTTCTCTGCTTATAAAGCTGTCGTCCTCCAACGGCATACCGCAGCATTGGCAGATAAGCTTGCGCGGACTACCGAGCAGAGCATTTATCGAAACATCAAACTTCTTCGATATTTCCTTCAAAATTTCTGTATTCGGCGTCGTATCACCGTTTTCCCAACGTGAAACAGCCTGCCGTGTAACAAACAGTCTTTCAGCCATTTCGTCCTGTGTCAAATTGTTTTTTGTTCTTATTTCCTTCAATATATCCTTAGTTTCCATATAATCACTCCTCCTAAGCTGATTATATGCCAACACAATGCCAATTAGCAAGCAACAGCTTGTTGCCGTCATAAATAACTATACTTTTCTATAATTTTGTCTGCCTCACTATTAATTTTATCCGGATTTATAAAGTACTCTTTCAAAACTTGTTTTTTTCAGTTTTGTTCCCTGCATTCCACAATAATCTGTATCAGGATCTAAACATCTATTTCTATGTGTTTGTAAACGAATACCTTCATAATCTCGAAAGGTTGGAGAAATATCTTTTCCGGTTAAAAATTTTTCTCTGTTTCTCAAAACATTACTAATAAATTCTTGTCTGCATTTTATTTCATCTTTTGACAATAATTTAGATTTAAAATATTCTGATACTAACACAACTACTTCTTCTCTTACCCATTTTCTTTGCATTTGAGCAACATCTTTATTCACCATTGCCACATCTCCATTATACGAAAAACAGTCCCATGAACTCAATCATGGGACTGCAAAAATCAAATTTTATATCAGCCTTTAAGCTTCTTAACTTCTGCTGTAAGTACGGGAACAACCTCAAGAAGGTTTCCTACGATACCTACGTTAGCAATATCAAAGATTGAAGCATCTTCATCTTTGTTGATAGCTACGATATAGTCAGCACCTGTGATACCTGCAACATGCTGTGTAGCACCTGAGATACCGCAAGCGATGTAAAGCTTGGGAGCAACGCTCTTGCCTGACTGACCGATCTGGTAAGCTCTTGAAATCCAGCCAGCTTCAATAGGTGCTCTTGTTGCACCGATAACGCCGCCAAGTGCATCAGCAAGCTCTTTAAGGATTGCAAAGTTTTCAGCAGAACCAACACCACGTCCGCCGGCAACGATTACGTCAGCCTCTTCAAGGTTTACTGTTTCAGAAATTTCTTTTACAACGTCAACAACCTTAGCTCTGATTGCATCTGCAGCACATGTGATAGGCTCAGCAATGATTTCTCCTGCCTTTGCTTCATCGGGTTCAGCCTTCTTGAAAGCACCTGAACGAAGAACAGCAAATTCAACGTCGCTTTCGCAAACTGCATCGTTAAGGATAGCACCTGCATATACAGGTGATGTGTAAACGATTTTTCCGTCTTCAACAGCAACGCCTGTTACGTTAGCAACACAGCCTGAACCTAATTTTGCAGCAGCTACGGGAGCAAAATCTTTTCCGTCAGGAGTAGCACCAACAAATACAGCATTGGGATTATATTTCTTAACAAGTTCAACAAGTGCGTTTGCATAAGTATCTGTATTGTATGTTGCATACTGAGCATCGTCAACAGCGATAACCTTATCAGCACCGAAAGCGATAGCCTGTTTTGCAGCCTCTTCAACACCGTTTCCGATTACAACAGCAGTAACTTCTCCGCCGTCAGCAGCTACTCTTGCAGGTGTAAGAATTTCAAGACCTACATTTTTAGCCTTTCCTTCGGCAGCTTCAACATAAACAAAAATATTTTTACTCATTTGAATAGTCCTCCTCCCTTATTATAATACTTTTGCATCAACTAACATAGCGAATGCCTTAAGTGCAGACTCTTCATTAGTCTCTTCTTTGATTTTTACGCCGGCTGATTTCTTAGCAGGTGTATAAACCTTAACAACTTTTACGGGAGAAGCAGCGTTTACGCCTGTTTCAACTACAGGAATGTCTTTCTTTCTTGCAGCCATTTTGCTCTTCATGGTCGGGTATCTGGGCTCGTAATCGGGCTTGATGATACCGAGAACACAAGGTGTTCCGATTTCAAGCATGTTGTAGCCTTCTTCTGTTTCTTTCTTAACTGAAAGAACGCCGTCCTTAGGCTCGAAGCCGATAACGTCAACTACTTCACCATAGCCAAGCTTTTCTGAAAGCTCCTGTGAAATCTGTCCGCAAGCAAAGTCTGTTGATTCTTTACCGCAGCAAACGATATCGAATTTTTTGCCTCTAACTTCTTCAAGCTTAGCAACTGCAGCAGCAAGAACTTCGCTTGTAGCAAGTGTATCTGCATCAGCAATAACATCGCTGATGATATAAGCTTCGTCAGCACCAACAGCAAGGCAGTTCTTCATTGAATCCTTAACATTGTCAGATCCGATTGACATAACAACAACTGTACCGCCGTTAGCTTCTTTAAATCTTGTAGCCATCTCTAATGCATATCCATCAAATGCATTAACAACAGGTGCAATGCTATCTACATTGGGTTTGCCATCAGCGTTTAATTTTACTTCAACGTCTGCATCGGGAACCTGTTTAACACAAACTAAAATTTCCATTTAGAAATTCCTCCTCATAGTATTTTATAACAGCAGTAGGCGTACACATAATTGTGCGCGTCTACTGTCAAGTTGTTTATTATTAAGTTAATTAGAATTTTCCAAGAATGTGGTTTGCAATAACAACTCTCTGAATTTCGTTTGAGCCTTCGAAGATCTGGAAGATCTTAGCGTCTCTTAAGAGTTTTTCTACAGGATACTCTCTTGAATATCCATATCCGCCGAATAACTGGATGCCGTCAAGTGCAACCTGAACAGCGATGTCGCCTGCGTAGCATTTAGCCATAGCAGCTTCCTTACCATAAGGAAGACCAAGTTCATAAAGCTTGTGAGCATGTAATACGAGCTGACGAGCTGTTTCAATCTGGATAGCCATATCAGCCATCTTGAACTGAAGTCCCTGGTTCTTAGCAACAGGTCTGCCGAACTGGCATCTTGTCTTTGTATAAGCGATACCTTCGTCAAGTGCTCTCTGAGCGATACCTACTGCAAGTCCGCCAACGAACATTCTTGCAAGGTCAAGAGTCTTCATAGCTGTTGCGAAGCCTGTACCTTCTGCACCAAGTCTCTGTGTTGCGGGGATTCTTACATCTTCAAGAACAACGTCACTTGTGATTGATGTTCTGATACCCATTTTGTTTTCATGGTTTGTTGTGCTTAATCCGGGTGTACCCTTGTCGATGATGAATGCACTCATACCCTTAAGACCTTTTGATTTGTCTGTAAGAGCTGTGATGATGAAGAAATCAGCAACGGGTGCGTTTGTGATGAAGCATTTTCTACCATTAAGGATATAGTCATCACCGTCTTTAACTGCTGTTGTTTTTCCTGCACCGGGGTCTGAACCTGCATTGGGCTCTGTAAGACCGAATGCACCAAGGCTGCCGTTAACAACCATGTCACAGTATTTCTGTTTCTGTTCTTCTGTACCTGCGATAAGGATAGGTTTAAGAGCAAGGTTGCTTGCTGCCATTGTTACAGCGAAACCTGCATCTGACCAAGCCATTTCCTCATACATTGCAAGGATTGTTTCTCCGGGAAGTCCAAGTCCGCCGTATTCTTCGGGAACTTCGAGCATCTGGTAACCAAGTTCGATAGCTTTGTCATAAATTTCTTTAGGCCATTCGCCTGATTCATCATAAGCCTTGCACTGTTCTTTTACTTCTTTATCACAGAAATTCTTAACGTCAGCAACTAAAGCACGTCCGTCGTCGTCTAAAATATAAGCCATTTTTTATTTCCTCCCCAAATTATTACAAATAACTATTGTTGTTTATTCAAAATTAACTTCCGTTTTAATTTTAATTCTATTGATTAAATTAGTCAAACTTCTCGCAAACTTTACCGGGATTCAAGATGTTGTTAGGGTCGAATACTTTCTTGATACCCTGCATAAGTTCCATCTTCTTCTCGCCGGCTGCTTCTTCAAGGAATCCAACCTTGCTGTGGCCGATACCATGCTCACCAGAAATTTCGCCACCCATTTCAACAGCTTTTGCATACATTTCCTGCATAACGTCATGAGCCTTTTCTGTGAACTCTTCAAGTGACATATCGCCTTCTTTACAAGCATAGATATGAAGGTTACCGTCACCGGCATGACCAAAGCCTCTGATTGTAACTTTGTATTTATCCTGAAGTGTAAGTACCCAGTTGAAGTACTCAGCAATCTTATCTCTGGGAACAACTACGTCACATTCGTCAAGTTCATCTGTTGCAGCCTGAATTGATTCAAGGAACTGGCTTCTTGCAGCCCAAGCATCTCTTCTCTTGTCAGGTGTATCAGCAACGAATACGTCGAGAGCACCGTTCTCGAATAATACTTCACTAATCTGCTCGCAGATTGCATCAAGCTGATCTCTATCGTTACCATCGAATGTCATAAGAAGGTAAGCGCCTGCTTCAACACCGTCGATAACTTTAGGGAAGTTTTCTTTTTCAAGATATTTCTCGCTCATTTCAACAATATCTCTGCCCATGAACTCAAGTGCCTGAGGCTCGAACTTGTTGAGGAAGATCTGAGGTACTGTAGCGATACATGATTCAAGATCTTCGAAAGGAACGATTAAGCTTACGAATTCCTTAGGCATAGGGATAAGTGAAAGTGTAAGCTCTGTGATAAATCCAAGTGTACCTTCTGAACCACAGATGAGGTTGATGAAGCTGTAACCTGAACTTGTCTTTGTTACGTTTGAACCGAATCTTACGATTTCGCCTGTAGGAAGAACTACCTGCATAGCACGAACGTAATCTCTTGTTGAACCGTATTTAACAGCTCTCATACCGCCGGCATTTGTTGATACGTTACCACCGAGTGTAGCGAACTTTTCACCGGGATCGGGTGGATACATAAGACCCTGTTTCGCTGCATCTTCAGCGAGATCGTTAAGAAGAACACCGGGTTCAACAACTACTGTAAGGTTGCCAAGGTCATATGATTTGATCTTGTTCATTCTTACTGTTGAAACCATGATTCCGCCGTATTTAGCAACAGCACCGCCTGCAAGACCTGTGCCGGCACCTCTGGGGATTACGGGGATATTGTTCTCGTTAGCAAGTTTAAGAATAGCTGAAATTTCCTCAGCTGAAGTAGCCTCAACAACTACATCGGGAAGCTTTGTTCCGTAAAATCTCATTTCGTCATGAGCGTAGTCTTCGTTGATTTCACTGCCTGCAAACGCTCTGCCGGGTGCGATTGCTTTAAGCTGTTCAATAATTTCAGGTGTAACCTTATTAAATTCCATCTTAAATTTCCTCCTTTTTAAAAATCAAATTATCTGTTTACTTAAGACATTGTGATGCATTTACTTAATTTGGTGCTGATTATTATGTTCTGACCGAAGCTACCGATTAAATTGTTTGTTAATAAACTATCGGTATGATGGTCTAACCAGTCATGCTAAAAAAAATTTTCCTGACGGAATTAACTTAAATTTTGTACGTAGTCCAAATGATCAGACATTTTGTACGTAGTCCAAATGATCAGACATTTTCTTGACTGCCGTACAGCTATCTCCTGCAACCAACGCATCATAAATTTCTTTATGCTGGTTGAATATCGCCACATTTGAATTTGTTTCTTCAAGTGCGGCACTTCTGTTGTAGTTGACTGTTTTTTCAAGTATATACTCAACAAAATTCTGCACCGTTACAAGCACTCTGTTGCCCGTAAGCTCAAATATATGCCTGTGAAACCGAATATCAAGCTGAACGCTTTTTTCGATGTCATCGCCGGCACAAGCCATTTCGTCGATTATATCCTTAAGACCTTTGTAAAACTCCACACTGTTGCCTTTAAGGGCTAAGTGCCTTATAGAGCCTTCTTCAAGTATTTTTCTGAACTCCAGCAAATCCCTTTCCGTGTTCTCATTGGCTATTATAACGGGCCAGACCATTGATAAAAACGGCTGTACATTGAAATCCGACACTATCGAGCCTTCGCCCGGTCTGATTTCGATTATACCCATTATTTCCATAACCTTAAGTGCTTCTCTTACGGAAGTTCTGCTTACATTGAGCATCTCCGCAAGCGATCTCTCCGGCGGAAGTTTATCTCCGCATTTGAGGCTGCCGTCATGGATAAGGTCTACTATCTGTTCAACGATGTTTTTGTAAATTTTTTGGGTTTGGACAGTCTTGAGTTCCATGACAACTCCTTTCTTTCCGCCCTAAAAATCTTTTATACATGCTGTCTTACAGAATTGCTTAAGTTATTTAAAAGGGTACTAAAAATAGTACAAAGTGTCAACCGTAATTTTTTACGTATTTGTTACCGTAAATTTATAAAAATTACCCTAAAGAAATGAACCTCAAAAAAATTGTATCAAAATCCGACCTTATTTTTCATACATCTGCAAAGTTATTCGTCATATCATTATGTCATATTAAACAAATTGCACAAAACAATCTCTGCCGGATTCGCCGACAGAGATTTAATAAGCTTTAAATTTGATTGTTAAAAATTTATAAAACTTGACAACAAAATATAATACCAAAGAGACAGATTGTTAAATTAATATTTAACAACATTCATAGGTTTGCCTTCTAAGTAAGCATATAAGTTATCAAACACTATATTGGCTCTTCTTATCATGGATTCCTTTGACGCAAATGCGACATGAGGTGTAAGAAGTGTATTTTTAGCCGAAAGTAAAGGATAATCCGCAGGAATAGGCGGTTCCATATCAAATACGTCTATTGCCGCACCGGCTATATTTCCGGCATTAAGTGCCTCCGCAAGTGCTGTATTGTCAACAACAGCTCCTCTTGCACAGTTTATAAGTATAGCGCTCTTCTTCATTAATGCTATTCTTTCCTTATTAATAAACTGCTTTGTTTCTGCCGTTGCCGGAATATGAAGAGATACTATATCGCTTGTCTTAAGCACATCATCAAGCTCCATATATTCGATACCGGCCTCAACAGCTTCGGGCTTCTTTGTTCTGCTGTAACCGATAACCTTGCAGCCGAATGCCTTGAAAAGCTTGGCTGTCATTATTCCTATTCTTCCCGTTCCTATTATACCGACTGTCTTTGTATTAAGCTCCGTTCCCATAAGTCCGGCACTTGCGAGTGTTCCGCCGTTTCTTACAGCTTTATCGCCTTCGGCCATTTTTCTGAGAACAGCTATCGCCATTCCTACCGCAAGCTCGGAAACCGTTTCGTTTGAATATCCAGCAGCATTGCATATCATAACATCCTTTGCTTTGCAGGCGGTCTGACCCACATGGTCAATTCCCGTAAATGCAACATCAAGCATTTTAAGCTTATCGCATTTTTCTATTACGCTGTCCGGAAGCGGATTATTTGCAATCATAACTATCTCGCTGTCACAGGCTCTTTTTAAAAGCTCGTCCTTATCCGTAGTTTTATTGTCATAATAAACAAACTCATGTCCCATATCTTTTAAAGGAGCTGAAAGCTTATCCATTAATTCCGCATCAATTCCTATAGGTTCCAAAAGACTTATTTTCATATTCAAACCTCCTATATAATAGTATACATAAAATTTTAGCATATTTTTCTGTAAATACCTATGTATAAAATTACCGTAAATAAAATAAGTCCATTGTGTATTATTCCAATGGACTCATTATCGTTTGTGTTATCTGTTATTCTTTTTCTTGTATTCTGCCTTTCTTGCGGCATCCTTTGCCTTCTTTTCCTTCTCCTCACGAACCATTTTAGCTTCCATTTCGTGAATATCCTCAGGCATTTCCAATGTAATTTTTCCTATTTTTCCGCCTCTGAATTCATCAAGAACTATTTTTGCCGTTCTTTCGCAGTCAGGTTCTCCGCCTTTTTTGATAAAACCTCTTGAAACAGCTATTTTTTCAAGAACATCATGCGGTTCGTCGATAGTATCAAATTCAACATTGTATCTGTTCTTTATAAAATTCGGATTAACAACCATCATAAGATTGATATATTCGGTACACAATGTTTCCGTATCGAGTATATTATCATTAATTGAGCCTATCATGGCAAGCTTAAGCCCGACCTCTTCGTCCTCAAATTTTGGCCAGAGTATTCCGGGAGTATCCAGAAGCTCAAAGTCCTTTTTAATCCTTATCCACTGCTTTCCCTTTGTAACACCGGGTTTATCTCCGGTTTTTGCGGTTGTTTTTCCTACCGTTTTATTTATAAATGTAGATTTTCCTACATTGGGTATTCCGACTATCATAGCTCTTACCGGAACAAAAAGTCTGCCTCTTGCTTTTTCTCGCTCAATTTTGTCCTTCATAAGCGTTCTTGCCGTATCAGCAACCTTGTTTACGCCTGTTCCTTTAACCGCATCAGCAAGTATAACCGTAAAACCCTTTGCCTCAAACCATTTTTTCCAGACCTCTGTTTTTGCCGAATCCGCAAGGTCGGTTTTGTTCATTACTATAATTCTTTTTTTGTTTTTTGCAAGATTATCTATATCGGGATTTTTACTGCTGTATGGTATACGAGCATCTATTAATTCTACAACAACATCAACCAACGATATGTTTTCCGACATCATTCGTACGGTTTTTGTCATGTGTCCCGGGTACCACTGTATATTCATATTACACCTCTGTTATGCTTTACTCATTATTTTAAAACGTACCTTGCCTATTATTTTATCTCGGTCAAATATACCGATATAGCTGTCACGGCTGTCCGCACTTATATTTCTGTTATCACCCATAACAAAATACTCGTCTGTAACAAGCTTTATGGGATACTGCCAGTCACCGCCGCTTAGCATAGGCTCCATTATATAATCTTCATTAATTGTTTCACCGTTTACTGCCACATTGTAACAGCTTTTGTCTTCATTATAATATATATTTATTTCATCACCGGGTCCTGCAATAACTCGCTTAATAAAAAGCTCGTTATCCATTCCGCTGTCATATTCGCATATTACAATATCATTTCTCTTTGGTGCAGATACTTTATATGTAAACATATCCGTAAACACCAATTCTCCGTGTATATAATTCGGCTCCATTGAAACACCCTTAACCGTAGTGATTCTAAAACCGAAGTTTCTTATTCCGATAACAAGTACTGCTCCGATTACTATTACCGTAAGCCATTCCTTTAATTCCTGTTTGGGGCTTTTTTTAACTTTTTCCTTGCTCATAAAGCTACCTCCGAAACAAAATTACGCAACTGTGAAAACAGCGTGCAGAAAATCTGCACGCTGTAAAAAATTATCTGATTGCTTCTTTAACTTTAGCTGCTTTACCAACTCTGTCTCTTAAGTAGTAAAGTTTAGCTCTTCTGACAATACCACGTTTTACAACTTCGATATGGTCAATTCTGGGTGAATGTACAGGCCATGTCTTTTCAACACCAACGCCTGATGCAATTCTTCTTACTGTGAAGTTTTCTCTTACGCCGCCGTTCTGTTTTTTAATAACAACGCCTTCAAACATCTGGATTCTTTCTTTTGAACCCTCTACAACCTTGGCATAAACACGTACTGTGTCACCAACATTGAACTGAGGAATGTCGCTCTTAAGCTGTTCAGCTTCGATCTGTCTGATTAATTCGTTCATTTTCGTTCCTCCTTCCTTCCAACGGTGTTCATAAATACTACTTATTTTCGTAACAGCGGAGCACCGGTAATAACCAACAAGACCTTTTCAGGTCAAACGCATTTGCTATTATATCAGATACTTTCCCGAAAAGCAAGCATTTTTTAATATTTAAGTATACTCTTTACGTTGTAGCCTTTAAGTACATCTCTGCCCTTAAGGTCTTCAAGCTCAATAAGGAAACAAAGACCTGCAACCTCTGCTCCTACCGACTCAACAAGCTCGATCATAGCCTTTGCTGTTCCGCCTGTTGCAAGAAGGTCATCAAGGATAACTACCTTCTGTCCCTTCTGAAGTGCATCAACGTGCATTTCGATTGTTGCTGTGCCATATTCAAGAGCATATTCCTTGCTTACTGTTTCGGCAGGAAGCTTGCCTTTCTTTCTTATAGGCACAAAGCCTTTGCATTTATTATAAGCAATAGGCATACCGAATATAAATCCTCTTGATTCCGGTGCTACCACAATATCATAATCAACATCAGAAAGAGCATCTGCCATTTCGTCAACTGCCTGTCTTAAAGCATTTCCGTCTTTAAGAAGTGTAGTTATATCTCTGAAAATAATACCCTTTTCCGGAAAATCCTTAATGCTTCTTATGGTATCTTTTAAATCCATTATTATTCCTCCTCAATAGCCGAGTGAATTTATTTATAAACAACATTTTTATTTTACCACCTGAATGACGTTATATCAAGCTGTATTCGCTCAAACCCATTATATTTATTTATCTTTGGTACATAAATAATATCTGTGTATACATCATTTTCTTTTCCGGCAAACATATTTGACACCTGTTTGTCGCTGTATTTGGCTTTTATATTTTCAACAACCTTATCGACATCACCAAACCATATGGCTTCAAGCTCCGTTGTTCCGTCGTCAAGATACAGCTTAAGAACATTTTTATTTTTTCCCAATATCATTGCCCTTCGTATCGAAACATTTTTAGCCGCAAAAACAGGCTTTGTATTTGCCTTTCCGCATGGCTCTATAAGTGCCGTTTCATTAACTAAATTACTGTTGATTTTTGAAAACGGAACAGCCGCATCTATTACTATTCTTTTAAATTTATCAGCACCCTCGGGCCAGCCCGGTTCATTCATTCTTCTTACAAATTCATCGAAATTTTTCTTTTCGAGCGTAAGCCCTGCCGCCATAGGATGTCCTCCGAATCTGGAAAGCAGATCACGACAGGTCATTATTCTTTCAAATATATCAAAGCCCTCAACGCTTCTTGCCGAGCCTTTTATGCTGTTTTCGTCACTGCTGTCCGTCAGTACTATAACAGGTCTGTGGTAAATATCCTTAACTCGTCCTGCCGCTATTCCGGCAACGCTTTCGTGACAGTCGGGAATATACTTTATTATAACATTTGAATTTTCGGCATCGTCGCCAAGCTCCGATACAATTTTCCCTACAGCGTCCTCTGTTGCTTTTTTTCTTTCATTATTATATGTAATAAGTTCATCAAGTATATTTTCTGCCTCGTCTCTGCTTTTGCTGAAGAACAGACGCATTGCCAGTATAGAAGTTGACATTCTTCCTCCGGCATTTATTACCGGTCCTATGAAGAAGCCTATTCTTCCGACCGAAATTTTTTCTCCGGGCTTAAGACATCTGTCGAGCAAAGCTCTCATTCCGAAATTTTCGGTCTTATCAAGTATCTTCATGCCTTCTCTGGTAATTATTCTGTTTTCACCCGTTAAATCAACAATATCACACACCGTTGCAACTGCCGCAAACTGCATAAGCTTATAAAGCTCACCTTTAGCGATTCCGAATTTTTCATAAAGACATTCGGCTATTTTATAGGCAATTCCGGCACCGCAAAGCTGTTTAAACGGATAATCGCAGTCCGGTCTTTTTATATCTATAACCGCATCTGCCTCCGGAATTATATAATTCAGACCGTTTTCCGTATGCTCATACTGCACTTCGTGGTGATCACTTACAATAACCGTAAGTCCAAGCTGTTTTGCAAGCTTAACCTCATTTATTGCGGCTATGCCGTTATCACAGGTAAGAAGTATATCAACACCGTCAGCCTTTGCGTTTCTTATTATTCTTTCATTAATTCCGTAGCCTTCGCTTTTTCTGTCCGGAACATCATAATCCGCATCAGCTCCGCATCTTTTCAATGCCGTAACAAGTATGTAACCGGACATACAGCCGTCAACATCATAGTCCTGCACTACCCTTATTTTTTTGTTTTCATTTATTCCGTTCAAAAGAATATTTATGCCCTTTTCCATGTCCTTCATTAGATACGGTGAGTAAAGGTTATTTATTGTACCGAATAAATATTCATGTATATTTTTTTCGCCTATTATTCCTCTGTTCGTTATTATTCTTGCCAATATAGGAGAAATACCAAAGTGTTTTCCTATTGCATCAAAATCCGCTTTTTTATTTGCTATAAACCATTTTTCCATTTTATTCACCAAAATAGGGCCACCAAAGGCGGCCCTTTATTTTTTTAATATTAAATTACTGGCCGAGAGCATTAAGCACAGCAAGCTTTATAACTCGGCTGGAATCGGTTGCCTTTGTAACATCATCAACCATAACGCTCTGATCCGAAACAATGGTGTCTACTATATCGGTAGCAGCCTCACCCTTATCTGTTTCAAATTCATCAAGAGTTATTTTCTTAATCTCATTGTCTTTTACTATTACAGTAACCTTGGCACTTATGGTTTCAAATGTATATTCTCCTTCATATGTACCGTCTGCAACAGTATCAAGCTTAACTTCGTTTATGGGAATATTCTGAACAGCATCAAATTTCTGACCGAGTCCTCGGTAAAACTGGATGCCGAAACCGATTGCAAAGAGAGTAACTCCCCATAAGACAATCAACAAACATTTTTTTAAATTTTCATTTCTATAAAAGCTTGCCATATAAAACTCCCCCAACATTAATATCTTCCTCTGACATATTATATCATCTTTTTATATATTATTGCAACACTATTATTGGTATAGTATATTTTAATTGTATATTTTGTCGGAAATAGCACTAAAAATACCAAAAAGCAACTTATTATGCACAATCATGTATTAAAATTTGTTTGCACTGCATAAATATTCACGTTTTTAATTATTTTTGGATTAAGTTGTTGCAATTTTCACAACATCAATGTATACTTCTTTATATTGAAAAACATATATAAAATTTATTATAAATCGGAGGATTGAATAATTATGAAAGAAAAAATCGTACTTGCTTATTCAGGCGGACTTGATACAACAGTTATTATCCCTTGGTTAAAAGAAAACTACAACGATGCTGAAGTTATTGCCGTATGTGCAAACGTAGGACAGGGCTCAGAAACAGAAGGTCTTGAAGAAAGAGCACTTAAAACAGGTGCAAGCAAGCTTTATCTTGAGGATCTTACAGAAGAATTCATCACAGATGCTATTTTCCCTTGTGTAAAGGCTAATGCTGTTTATGAAGGAAAATATCTTCTCGGTACATCAATGGCAAGACCCATCATCGCAAAAAGACTTGTTGAAATCGCTCGTAAGGAAGGCGCAACAGCTATCTGCCACGGTGCAACAGGAAAAGGAAACGACCAGGTTCGTTTTGAGCTTACAATAAAGGCTCTTGCTCCCGATCTTAAAATCATCGCTCCTTGGAGACTTGATACATGGAAGATGGATTCTCGTGAAGCAGAAGTTAAATATCTTGAAGACAGAGGAATTCCCGCTCCCGTTAAGAAAGGCGACAGCTACAGCCGTGACCGTAACATCTGGCATTTAAGCCATGAAGGTCTTGAGCTTGAAGATCCTGCAAACGAGCCCAACTATGAGCACCTTCTCCAGCTTGGTGTATCACCCGAAAAGGCTCCCGACAAACCTACATATGTAACACTCGGATTTGAAAAAGGTATCTGCACAACACTTAACGGTGAAAAGGTTGGCCCTGTTGAACTTCTTACAAAGCTTAACGAAATCGGCGGAGCAAACGGCATCGGTATCGAAGACATCTGCGAAAACCGTGTTGTAGGTATGAAGTCAAGAGGTGTATACGAAACTCCCGGCGGATCAATCCTTATGTATGCACACAGAGAGCTTGAATATCTTACACTCGACAAGAAAACTCAGGCTTTCAATGAAATCGCAAGCAACAAATTCACAGAGCTTGTTTACAGCGGCGAATGGTACACACCTCTCCGTGAAGCTCTTTCAGCATATTTTGACAGCGTAAACGAAACAACAACAGGTACAGTTAAACTTAAACTTTACAAAGGCAACATCATTCCTGCCGGATCAACATCACCTTATTCACTTTACAACGAATCAATCGCAAGCTTCACAACAGGTGAACTTTACAACCACAAGGATGCTGACGGTTTCATCAACCTCTTCGGTCTTCCTCTTAAGGTTCGTGCAATGATGTTACAGAATGTAGAAAAAAACAATAAGTAAGGAGTCGCATTATGAAGCTTTGGGGCGGACGTTTTACAAAATCAACCGACAGCTTTACTGACCACTTCCATTCTTCAATCTCATTTGACCAGAGAATGTATAAGGAAGATATAACCGGCAGTATGGCACATGTCGATATGCTCGGAAAACAGGGCGTAATTCCTGTTGAAGACGCAAAACTTATACACAAAACCCTTCTTGAAATACTTGACGATATTGAAAACGGCAAAGTTGTTTTTGATGAAAAAGCAGAAGACATTCATATGAATGTCGAAACAATACTTATTTCAAGAATAGGCGATGTCGGCAAAAAACTTCATACCGGCAGAAGCAGAAACGACCAGGTTGCTCTCGACATAAGAATGTATGTAAAGGAACAGATTACAGACATCAGAAAGCTTATGCTTGAGCTTATTGAGGCACTCAACAATATAGCCGAAGCAAACATCAACACAATTATGCCCGGTTATACACATCTTCAGCGTGCCCAGCCTGTCACACTTGCTCACCATGTTCTTGCTTACTGCGAAATGTTCAAGCGTGATATAGAAAGACTTGACGATACATATAAGAGAACAAACGTAATGCCTCTCGGTTCAGGCGCTCTTGCCGGAACAACTTATCCGCTCGACAGAAGCATGGTTGCCGATACTCTCGGTTTTGCGGCAATAACTCTCGACAGCATGGACGGTGTATCCGACAGAGATTTCTGTGTTGAGCTTCTTTCAACGCTTTCTATAATAATGATGCACTTAAGCCGTTTCTGCGAAGAAATAATTCTCTGGAGCAGTCACGAATTTAAGTTTGTTGAGCTTGATGACGCATATTCAACAGGCTCAAGTATAATGCCTCAGAAGAAAAATCCCGATATGGCAGAGCTTATCCGCGGAAAGACAGGCCGTGTATACGGCGACCTTATGGGAATGCTCACAGTTATGAAAGGACTTCCGCTTGCATACAACAAGGATATGCAGGAGGATAAAGAAGGCGTATTCGATGCAATCGACACAATTAAGATGTGTGTTCCCGTATTCACAAATATGATTAAAACTGCTGTTTTCAAAACAGATAATATGTATAATGCAGCAAAGGGCGGCTTTACAAACGCAACCGATGCGGCAGACTGGCTTGTTAAGCACGGCGTTCCTTTCAGAGATGCCCATGCAATACTCGGTCAGCTTGTGCTTTACTGCATAAACAACAATACTTCGCTTGAGGATTTATCACTTGATGAATTCAAAGCAATATCGCCTGTTTTTGATGAAACGGTATATGATGCTATCTCCGTTGAAAAATGCGTTCAGGCAAGAAACATTGTCGGCGGACCTTCACCGGAATACATCAAAACACTTATTCAGAAAAACAAGGAATATCTTGCAAAATAAAAGTAACTGACAGGTCGGAAAAATTTCCGACCTGTTTTTATATAAACAACCTCGCTATATTTGAAAACAAAGTGCATATTATAAAACCTGCCGCCAACGGCATTATTAACGAAATCACAGTCCATTTTGCACTTCCGGTTTCTTTTTTTATCGTCATAAGCGTTGTTGCACAAGGCCAGTGCATTAATGAAAACAGCATCATACTTACCGCAGTTATCCATGTCCAGCCGTTTGAAATTAACAACGCCTTAAGCTCGAATAAACTCGACATATTTACAATAACGCCATTCTCCATATAAGCCATTATCATAATCGGCACAACTATCTCATTTGCCGGAAATCCCAATATAAATGCAGTCAAAATAACTCCGTCCAATCCTATTATTTTCCCTATCGGGTCTAACGCTCCGGATAACATAGAAAGCAAGGTAATATCTCCGATATAGATATTTGCCATTAACCATATGAGTATACCTGCCGGAGCTGCCGCAGTTATCGCCCTTCCGAGAACAAATATTGTCCTGTCTATTACCGACCGCAACACAACGGTTTCTATTTTCGGCTTTCGATACGGCGGCATTTCAAGAATAAATGACGAAGGCGTCCCCTTCAATAGCGTTCTCGTAAGTATTCCCGATGCAATAAACGTCATTACTACACTGAACACAATAAATGCACAGAGTATAACAGCCGAAGCCGCAGTCTGCCTAAATCCGACAGCATAGCCAGTAAAGAACATTGTTATTATCGAAATAAGCATTGGAAACCTCCCGTTACAGGGAACAAAGCTGTTTGTTATTATCGCAACCAGCCTTTCTCTTTCCGAATCAATGATTCTGCACCCGGTTACTCCGGCGGCATTGCACCCGAATCCCATGCACATGTCAGCGGAATTATTTATTTTCTTTTCCTTACTTCCGATATTTTCTCGAATGTCTTTCTATCGATTATCGCTTCATGTCTATTTTCACTTTTTATCCACTCATTCTTAGGATTCCGTATCATTACATCACTTTTGAATGATACCTTCTTTGATTTTCCCTGTACAACACTACCTATGTATACCTCATTGGAAATTATTTTACACACAGTTGATGCTCTCCACATAAGCTTATCTTTCACGTATCCTTTTATAAAACCGTATTTTCTGTATTCCTTGGGCGTAAGTACATTTTCTTTATTAAGCATTTCTGCAATTTCAGTCGGTCTTAAGCCCGAATACGCATATTCAAAAATCCGTTTTACTATTTCTGCCGAAGCATTATCTATAATTAAATGATTTTTATTGTTCTCATCTTTTTTATATCCGTACGGTGCAAAATTTCCTATAAAACTGCCTTCAAGCATTTTGCTGTGGAGCGAACTTCTTATCTTTCTGCTTATATCTCTTGCATACATTTCATTTAATACATTTCTAAACGGTATCATATCAGAAAATCCGCCGAAGGAATCATATCCGTCATTGACTGCAATTAGCCTTACTCCTTTTGAGGGAAAATAAATTTCCGTATATTGTCCCGAAATTATGTAGTCCCTGCCTATCCTCGATAAGTCCTTTACCATAACCGTATTGATACTTCCATTCTCTATATCCGTTATCATTTTATTCCATGCCGGTCTGTCGAAGCTTGTTCCGCTGTAACCGTCATCAATGTATTCTTTGTATATATCAAAACAGTTTTCTTCTGCATATCTTTTCAATATCTTCCTCTGATTTGAAATACTTGAGCTTTCAATTTTTCCGTCATCTTTTGAAAGCCTCATGTATAAGGCCGCAACATATTTTTTCATCAAAATCCCCTTTTTGAAAGTATAAATTCGTCTTTTAATACAACTTACCTTTAATAGATTTCTTGGCAAAAAATTGTTAAAAAATGTTGTTTACATACCCTAATAGTATTATAATTTAAATATATGTCTGTTTTTTTAATCAACCAAATTTTTAATAAAACGGAGCGGAAATGCTATGAAAAAAATAAATAATAAAAAAGGCTTCACTCTTCAGGAGCTGCTTATTACAATCGGAATAATCATAATAACGCTTGCTATTGCCATTCCGGCAATAGCCTCACTCAGAAAAAATCTTATGATTGCGGAGCTTGACGACACAGCCCGGCAGATATATCTTGTAACGCAAAACAAGCTTACAACCATGAAAGCAACGGGATCTCTCGCTAATTTCCAGGACGATCTCGAAGCCGGGTATCTCGGACGAAGACTTAGTGAAACGGATATGTGTCCGCAGGATTACGATTTAGGCGACGATGACTGGAAAAAACTTTATGTACTGAACAATAACGATTCTATTTTACAGGATTATATAATAGGCGACGATTCAATACTTGTATCTTCGCTTGACCAGAACGGTCATTTCATAATTGAGCTTAATCCTGAATCAGGTGACGTTTACGGCGTATTCTATGCCAAAAAGAGTTTCACGTATGACGAAGTTAATTTCAACGGACTTCCTTCAAGAGACCGTTCGGACAGAAAACCTGTAATGATAGGCTATTACGGCGGTTCAATCGGTCTTTCGGCCGAATCGGATTATCCCGAAAATTTGAATCCTACTATAGATATAATCAACAAAGAAGATTTATATGCCAAAGTTACATGCTCAGGTGTAAGAAAACTCCTTAAAACACAGCGTTATATAATCGCTACGGTAACTCTTACAGATGAAGAATATGTTGCCGGGAACGAAACAGAGCATATATGGTCAACCGATTTACGAGGCGGTACGGATTTCTGGCTCAGAAACGATACGCTTTCATTTAACACTCTGTTTGACAGTATTCGTGGCGATCGCGAATCCTTTGAAAAGATTACTAACGGAAAACTTAATCCCGGCGATAATCTTAAAGTAGCAATAAGCCTTACATATTCATATGACGGAATGACTCTTACCGGCTACGGAGAAGTTTCAAATGTAAACAGCTTATTCGGTTCAAGAGATGCAGACGGAAATATCGAAGTTCATGCGGTACGTCATCTTAACAACCTCAGAAGCACAATTTATGATGCTAAAAAAGGCGGAATAACAATAACGCAAACCGCACCAATAGATTTTGAAGTAAAAAGCACAGATGTCGGTTCAAAGAACTGGGATGATGACGCAATTATAAAAGGAAAGCCGTTGGCAAATCCTTATGCGGACACAGGTATTAAGCCTATAAGCAACTCAACTCTTTTCAACGGAACAACGTATAACGGAAACAACAACAGCATTAACCATTTCAAAATATCAAACACATCATCATCAACAAATACAGGGCTTTTTGAAACACTTAACAACTGTACCGTTCAAAATACCCGTCTTGTAAACATTGATGTTGACGGTATAAGCAATGTCGGCGCTCTTGCCGGAGAAATGAATGGCGGAAGTGTTATATCGACAGGCGTTTATCTTACTAATGTCGATGAATACGGAAGACATCTTCCCGATATGGCTGACAGAGTTGAAAAATACATGATAACAGCAAGAGGAAGCAATGCCGGCGGACTTGTCGGCAAAACTTCAAGAGGCGTTACATTCACCGATTCCTTCGGTGCAATAAATGTCAAGGCATCTTCTTATGCCGGAGGTCTTATAGGCTATCACGAAAGCGGTATAATCGGCAAATGCTATACTTCTGGTGATATTACAACAACCTCTAACTATGCAGGCGGTATAGTCGGCTTTGCACGATCGGCTTCACTTACGGATTGTTATTCAACATCAGATATTACCGCAACCGGATATTCTGCCGGAATCGTCGGCTTTGCGAACAGCGGACTTATAACAAGATGTAATGCTTACGGACGAGTGGCCAAAGAAGACGATTCCGTCGATTTAAATACATCTGCGGCAATCTGCGGAAACAAAAACATAGCGCTTTCAGGTTGTAAATTCCTTCGACAGGCAAATTACAACTCGGATTATCATATTCCTTCCGGTGCTCTCGCTTACGGATATACGGATTTAAAGAAGGGAGTAACAAACAGCAAGGCAAACTGCCATCCTTACTCAACAGAGCTTGCCAATGCGGTATTTCCGTTTGCTATGCTTAACGATTCAACCGGTTCTCTTATGGATCATTACGGCGACTGGCCAGCAGAGCTTAAGCTTCAGACTTCACTTGTATATTATGAAAAATATGCAACTCCAGATGCTGATGGAAGCTATTTCGGCTACTATGCCGAAACAAGCCTTACAGCTGTTGATGCCGGCCTTGACACAGGCGGCCTTAACAACTGGAAGGTCGATACCTTAAGAGATGAAACCTGTATAGAAGACGGCTATGCAATAATGAGTATTTATTCTTTATCAAGCTATGCATACAAGCTTAATGATGATATAGATAAAAATGCAAAGCTAAATACAGTAAAAATAAGCGAAACAGCAGGTGATAGCTTATCCGTAAGAATAGACAACAACGCAACACTGGAATTCAAAAATGTAAAAGACGGATCTTCATATACGGTAACAAGCTGTAAAATATTCCAGCTTCCGTTTGCTCTTCAGATGACACAACGAAACAAGGCCGCAAGATTTTATGATAAAATCACTGTTACAGGTTACATAAATACAGAGGCTAAGTTTGAGAATTATACATTCTTCTACTGCCCGGACTTTGCAAAAAATGCAATAAATCCCGACATAAGCGTTACAAATGCAAAATGTCCAGACGACCCTACCGGAGAAGACAATCCGGTTTATGTAAGAAGTGCAAGACATATAAACGCTTTAGGTCATGCATCATATTACTGGAACACATTTAACGGAAGTAAAAAAATGTATTTCTTACAGGAAACCGATATTAACTTCGGAACATATGTAAAAACCTACTGCGGTAAAACATATGACCTTATGGATACATCAAAGGGAAATACATACAGAAATGTTCCTATCGGAAGACCTAACTCACAGCCGTTCACAACTCCGAGCGGTGTAAAGTATTCACCGAGCAACTTCCGTAACACTTATGACGGACAGAATAAGGTTATTATCGATTATAGATGTGTTACATACGAGGAAGACAACTATCAGTTCACCGGCCTTTTCGGAGAGGTTCAGGAGGCGACTCTTAAAAACATTCATATGATTGCATCAGATCCCGATAACGAAAGCGGATATGTAAAATCATACTATCGTGCTACCGATGAAAAACATTCCGGTGTCGGTGCAATGGTCGGTCTGCTCTATGTTGAATGCGAAAGTGATAAGGAGTATATAAAGAATTACGGCAACACTGACCCATACAGTCATACATATTCTACAATGTACAACTGCTCCGTTTCCGGATATACAGTTGCACAGGGAATAGAATCCGACTCAAACGGAAAAAAGCATAATCCTTATGCTATTGGTGGTCTTGTCGGAGAGTGCTTTGGTAAGATTGAAAACTGCTCTGCTGTTTCCAAAATTGTCAAAGCAGATACAAATTCTTCGTTTAATCCCCAATATAAGCTGATTGGCGGTCTTGTCGGAGGTTTAAACGGCCGAGGCTCAATAATAAATTCCTATGCCGGAGGCGAAATCTCCGTTACATACGGAGGAGGTATTGCATACGTCGGAGGTATTGCCGGCGGCTTTGACAATATTTACGGTGCATACTGGGGTAATAATAACGAAAGTAAGAGAGCTCAGAAAATAACACAGAGCTACAGCTATTGCACGATAAACGGCGAAAACCTTAAGGGTGATGTACGTGCTTATGGTATTTCAAGTGATTACAAAACACTTACCGTTAACAGTTGTTATTATCTTAAAAACACTATCGTTAATACAACAGTAAGGACACCATGGTCGGGCTATCCCAACTGTCTTGGTTATACTGCGTGTGATTACACTGAACTCACCGAAGTAACGCTTCCTAAGTATGGCAACGCCGCCGCTTCGGGAAAAGCTTCGGCTGACAACACATATCCTTGGTCGGACGACCTTAAGGGAAGGAATTATCCGTTCCCTGCCGTTGTAAGAGATTATGATCCGGAAACAAAGACCTACGGAGATTATCTCCACTTCGGTGACTGGTATGCGGAGGCAAATCCTCTTCCTACCGGATATATTGCGTACTATGAAAAATATTCCGATGATACCTACTTCTATAATTACATGGACGATGAAGGGAAAATGGTTTCAGTCGGAACCATGGATACGACAAATTCAAAGAGAATCACATCAGCAGGCTATGGTTTATTCCATCTCAGCGGAGATACACATAAAATATCTCTCAACGGACTTGAGGTTTCAAACGGTGACGAGGTTCTTTCAAATATAAAGATAGGTAAAGGCACCTATAATCTTTATAAACTTACAGCTGCCGCAGTAAACCGTATCAAACCGAACGGAACAAATATTTACAGTTCGGTAAGAGTTGATTATAATATTGTAGATTATAATATTTCATCAAGTAAATCGGTAACAGTATATATCAATCCTTACTTTGCAAATGCAATATCGGATAAAGCACTCACAAATTCAACCGCAAACCGTTTCCAGGTCAGAACAGCCGAACAGCTCCAGAACATGAGCAACGCCTCTGCCGGATGGTATATAAAGGTTACTCACAACATATATGCTTCCGACTCAACCGGAAACATCGATAATAAAGGCTATAATTTTGATGGCGGTTATGTTTCGGGAGGCAGCGGTGCTCACTACGGAAGCTACAACAGCATAGGAAATAAAGGTAATTACATAATCGGTCTTACTAAACCGTTATTTAACACAATAGCCGCAAACGGAACGGTAACAAACACTGCAATAATTGATGCCGCCGTTGAATCATCAGCGGTAAGCACAGCTCCGTTGGCAGTATCGAACTTCGGAACAATAAATAACTGTTTCACAGAAGGTTCTGTAACGGCATACGGAACAGTATTCGCATCCGGCTTTGTCGCTCTTAACAGCGGAAAAATTTCTTCCTGCTATGCTAACTGTGACGTAACATCGGATTACGGCTTTGCTTCCGGTTTCACCCGTTCCAATACAGGAACAATATCCAACTGCTATGTGGCAGGCAAGGTTAATTCGGCAGAGGCAACCGGCGCAGGCTTTGTCGGAGCGAACGACAAAAACGGTTCAATAAGCAACTGCTATACAATATCCGAAATAAACGCAAAGACCTCATATGGTTTTGCACCGCCAAGCAATTCGATAGCAACAAATTCATGCTATTGGGCTTACAGTGCGGCCGGCATAAATTATTCCGTTACAGGAACAAGTGCCGGAACAAGAAAATCGTTAAGAGAAATAAAGAGCCTTAATATATCAACCGCATTTACAACAAACAATGCCGGTCATACATGGCCTAAAGATACGGATATTGATGATACAACATATCCTTATCCGAGAATTTCTTCATTAGACCACTGCGGAGACTGGGCAAAATCGCTGGATAGTGGTAGAATAGGTGTTGTAAAATATTTCACGAACGGCAGAAGCTATAAAGGAAACGGCGTATGCGTTGACTCAACTGACGGAAAAGTAACAACATATATCAACAATGATTATTCATATAGTACATCTTACCCTACATCACTTGCTGTATTGTGTGATTCGGATATTCAAAGACATCTGTCCGACTGGACAATATCACTTAACTATAAGGACGGAAATGACAAATTACGTTCAAAGGAAATACCATGGGGTAACAGTACTCAATATTTAAGTATTGAAAATATTGACGGCGATTTATATGCTATAAATATTTCAAACAACTTTAAACTCGGAACTATAACAATGGATAGCTTGACTATCAAAAACGAAAAATATAATGCCGCTTATACATTTAAGTATTCAACGACAGATCAGACTTTTACTTACAATTAACTTTTAACTACTCAAGGAGGCATCACTATTTTGAACAGAATATCTAAAAAACTTAAAAGCCAGAGTGGTGCCTCACTTATAATTGCACTTGTTCTTCTCCTTGTCTGCGTTATGGTCGGCTCGGTAATCCTTTCATCAGCCGCAGGAAATGCAGACAAGATGAGAAAACGTGAAGCAGAACAGCAGGAATATCTTGCATTAAGCTCTGCTGCCGAATTAATAAGAACTTCTCTCGGCGGAACGGTTTATTCCGCATGGGAAAACAACACCGTATACCAGTGCTACGGATATTATGACTGGATGAGTCCGGAAAAACATACCGACGTAGCAGATGTATGCGATGAAATGACCTACGAAAACAACGATGATGCCGGTTTAAAGGCTGATATAGCCGATGTAGTTTATACCGCATATCGTTCACATACAAAATACTATGCACCTACAATAGTGCCTTCGGAAATAGAAAAGGAATTTACTGTATCATCGGCAGATACCGATATACCCGATGTAAAAGTAAAAATGATTTTTAATACACAAACCTACGGAACTATCTTTTATCTTACAATAGCCGAAAACGCTGTTTCGGACTATGCCTTAACTCTCAGATTTAATCCGGTAGTCATTTCTCCAAACAAGGGAAGTGTCGATGAACAAATCGAGTACAAACCGAATTCAGATAAGCATTTGGTTCTTGAAATTGTTAAAACCGATGAAGGCGATGAAGAACACGAAGTAGAGCGTGGTTTTGATGTAACTATATATACTTTGAATACAACAGTTACCTACGATTCAGGCACAATAACAAAGGGGGTAACGACAAATGCGTAATATCCGCAAAAGAGCTTCTAAAGGCGAAACACTTGTGGAAACACTTGTTGCAATAGTAATAATCACCTTTTCGGCAATCATACTTGTAAACATGACAATAGCGTCAACCAACATAAACAGAAAGGTTGAAAGCTCAGATACAAACTTCCGTGATGAGCTTGCCGCCGCAGAAGGCTTGCAGAATCCGGCAAAAGGCCAGATAACTGTCAAAAGCGAATCCGGAACATATAAATATTCGGTTGAATACTACGGAAAAGAAGACGGACTTCGTTCTTACCGTATTCCTTCGGAGGTGACAAACAATGGATAAGCTTAAAATCAAAAGAAAGCTTAAGTCCTCTAAAGGCTTTTCTCTGCTGGAAACGCTCGTTGCCCTTATAATTGTCCTTTTGGTTGCATCATGCGTCACCATAGGAATAAGTGCATCAAACCGAGTATATAAAAGATCTCTTTTCGTATCGGAAAGCGACCTGACCGCATCAACGATAGATATAGGTCTCTCCGATGTTTTGAGATATGCTTATGATATAAACTGTGCAGATGACACAAACACAGTTTCATCGTTCTCAAACAAAAATTACAGCATCGAAGACGGTCATTTTGTAATTAAACAGGGATTTTTATACATAAACACAACAGGCGAACCTGATGACAAAATCGGTGATTATCTTAAGCCTCTTATAGGCGGAAGCACATATACAGCATCAAAAATGACTGATTTTCAGTTAAATTACAACGACGGAGAATTTACCGGAAGCTATACATTGCAGAGCAAAATGTATTCCGATTTATCAAAAACCTTTACTTTCAGCTTCAGAACTATATCCTGACATTAAGGAGTGACAAATATAATGAGATACGCAAGACTCGGTGACCTGCTTATTTCTGCCGGACTTATCACGCAGGAACAGCTCGAATCGGCATTAAAAAATCAGAAAATAACCAAAAACCGTTTAGGTAAAGAACTTATAGAAGAAGGAATAATAACAGAAAGCCAGTTAATCGAGGCTCTTCAGATGCAGCTCGGTGTTGAAGCAATCGACCTTTCTACCGCATCCATATCGCCTCAGCTTACTGAAATTCTTCCTAAAAACATTGCTAAAAAGCATAGCCTGGTTCCCGTTAAGCTTATCGGTAACGCTTTATACATAGCCATGAGCGACCCTCTTAACTTCGTTGCGATAGAGGACGTTAAAAACGCTACAAGAAAACGTGTTATCCCGATGATAGCAACCGCTGATTCCATTGAGCGTGAAATTGCCACACTTTACGGAAACGAAGGTGCCGCAAGAGCTATCGAGGAAATGAAGCGAGAGATTTCCGACACACCTTCTTTCGCTATGGATAACGTAAACTCACTGGAAAACGATAACCAGTCCGCTCCTACTATCCGACTTGTAAACTCTCTTATCGAGCGTGCTATTGTTGAGCACGCCAGCGATATTCACCTTGAGCCGGAAGAGGACGAGCTTCGTGTGCGAATGCGTATCGACGGACTTCTTAAAACAATTATGTCTGTTCCGAAAAACCTTCAGTCTTCCGTTATCTCCCGTCTTAAGATAATGGGAAACATGGACATTACGGAGCGTAAGGTTCCGCAGGACGGCCGTTCAAACGTAAGAATCAAAAATTCCGATATTGACCTTCGTATGTCAACCATACCTACAATAAACGGCGAAAAGTTCGTTATCCGTATTCTTGACAAGAACTCACAGCTTTTAAGCAAGGAAAAAATCGGTCTTAAGGACGAAAATCTCGCAAAGTATAACTATCTGATAAATAATAAAAACGGCGGTGTTATACTTATAGCCGGCCCTACCGGTTCCGGTAAAACATCAACTATGTATTCAATGATCCGAGAGCTTAACACAGAGCTTGTAAACCTTGTTACTCTTGAAGATCCCGTCGAATACAACATACACGGCATAAACCAGGTACAGATAAACGAAAAAACAGGCATGACCTTTGCCGGCGGTCTTCGTTCCATACTCCGTCAGGACCCGGATATTATCGCTGTCGGCGAAATACGTGACGGTGAAACCGCACAGATAGCAATGCGTGCCGCCATAACAGGACATCTCGTTCTTTCTACTATCCATACCAACAATGCCATCGCAACCATAGAGCGACTTCTGGATATAGGTGTTGAGCCTTATCTTATCTCCAGTGCATTAAACGGCGTTATTTCACAGCGTCTTGTAAGAAAAATATGTCCCGAATGTCGTGAGGAATATACTCCGACAGAAGAGGAATTAAAAAGCGTAGGCTTTACAAAGGAAACTGCCGCCGGCCATAAATTCTATCATGGCAAAGGCTGTTCTGCCTGCTACGGCACAGGCTACCGCGGAAGAATCGGTGTTTTTGAAATACTTCTTCTTGACGGAAAGCTCAGAACCGCAATTTCAAAGAACAAACAACGTGACGAAATAACCGCAATAGCAAACGAAAGCGGTCATTTCACAACTCTTGCCGAAGGATGCCGCAAGCTTATTCTTGACGGAACAACAACCATTTCCGAGGCAAGACGTATAACAAACACAGGTGATTACGACTATGAAGATTGAAGATCTTATTTTAGCTGCAAAAGAAAATAATGCCTCCGATATTCATATAATCTGCGGACTTCCGCCTAAATACAGAATTATCGGTGAGCTTAAATCCATGACAGACCACATACTCACACATGATGAGTGCGACTCTCTTGCAATACAGCTTGCAGGCGAGGAAGGCTATCAGCAATATCTTGACGAAGGCGAGGTTGACCTTGCGGTAACTCTCTGCGACACACGAATCCGTGTCAACATATTCAGTCAGCAGGACCATACTTCTATCGCTCTCCGTCTTTTGAACGACAACATTCCGCTTTTGGATTCACTCGGACTGCCTCCGGCTGTAATCAATTTTACAACTCTTAAGCGTGGAATCGTTCTCGTAACAGGTCAGACAGGCTCCGGTAAGTCAACTACGCTTGCCGCAATACTTAACGAAATAAACCACACAAGATGCGACCACATTCTCACTCTTGAAGATCCTATCGAGTATATCTATACTCCCGATAAGGCAATCGTCAATCAGCGAGAAATCGGCAGAGATACAAAAAGCTATGCAAACGGACTTCGTGCCGCACTTCGTGAAGATCCCGATGTTATTCTTATCGGAGAAATGCGAGATCCCGTAACAATCGAAACCGCACTTACAGCGGCAGAAACAGGACATCTTGTTTTTGCTACGCTCCATACGGGTTCTGCGGCAGATTCAATCGACCGTATCGTTGATTCGTTCGAGGAGGCAAAACAGCATCAGATTCGTTCTCAGCTTTCCATGACGCTTGTCGGCGTTATCTCCCAGCAGCTCATCCCCAAAAGGGATGGCTCAGGACGTGTTGTTGCCTGTGAGCTTATGATTGTTAATTCGGCAATCAAAAACCTCATTCGTGAAGGCAAAACAGCACAGATAGACAGTACAATAGCCACATCTGCCGACATCGGTGCAATATCTATGGATAATTCACTCTTGCGTCTTGCACGAAGCAAACAAATTTCCAATGAATCGGCAAGAATTTACGCAAGAAACCAGAATTATATAAAGAAAGATCTCGGCTTTTAACAAATCGCAAAATTAAACGGGCGGAAATGTTTTATAATATCCGGACATAATCCGCAGGAGGAATTTTTTATGCTTACCTACAAATATAAAGCCAAATCCAAAAACGGAGCTGATGTAGACGGCTATGTTGAGGCAATCAATGAATTTGACGCCGTTTCCAAAATAAAAGAAACCTGCTCCATTGTTACGGAAATAAAAGAAGTTAAACAGAAAAACCAGATAACCTTTGAAAGACGAATAAAGGAAAAGGATCTTTCAATAATGTGTTCGCAGTTTTCGATAATACTCGGTGCCGGTCTGCCTATTGTCAGCGCCGTTGACCTTATCGCAAAACAGACAGAATTCAAACCGCTCAAAAAAATACTTACTGCGGTTGCCGGCGACGTAGGCGACGGACATCCGCTTGCCAAAAGCTTTGAGGACGAAGGCCCTAAGCTTCCGGCTACCTTTATCGAAACAATTCGTTCCGGTGAGGAATCCGGTACATTGGAAACATCCTTTGAACGTCTGCACAGGTATTATGATAAGTCATCAAAAATAGCAAATAAGATAAAAAGTGCTATGATTTATCCAATTTTTACAATAGTTGTTGCAATTATTGTTGTAATAATTATAATGGTAGTTGCAGTACCAATGTTTACAGAAAGCTTTGACGCTCTCGGAACAGATTTGCCCGGTGTAACAAAGGCACTCATAGCCACATCAAACTTCTTCACCCACTGGTGGTGGCTTATGATTATAATTATGGCGAGCTGTGTAATAATGTACAAGCTTTACAGAAAGCGTGAGGACGGCAGACTGAAAACAGACAAGATGAAGCTTAAAAATCCCATTCTCGGTAGACTTACAAGAATGAAAACGGCATCACAGTTTGCAAACACAATGTCTACGCTTATTTCCGCCGGACTTCCTATTATGGAGGCGGTAAACATAACCGGAAAGGTAATAGACAATTATTATGTCGGCTCACAGATAATGAATGCTGTTCCTCAGCTTGAACAGGGACGTACGCTCGGAAACGCTTTGCAAAACTGCGAATATCTTCCGGAGCTGCTTATCGAAATGACTGCTGTCGGCGAAGAAACCGGTACTCTTGAATCAACTCTTGATACAATCGGTACCTTCTATGACAACGAATCAGATACAGCCGCAACAAAGATGCTTGCTCTGCTCGAGCCTGTAATAATTTGCGTGCTTGCATTTATTGTATTATTTATACTGCTTTCGGTTTACATGCCTATGTTCACAATGTACGGAAGTATGTAACAATTAATATGTTATCCCATGTGAAATCCAACCCATTCACATCCGATATATAAAAGAACTAAATAAAGATATTTAAGGAGGACGTTCACTATGAGTAAATTAGTAGAACTCAGAAAAAAACTTAAAAGCAAAAAAGGCTTCACATTAATGGAAATGCTTATCGTTGTTGCAATCATCGTTATTCTTCTTGCAATAGCTATCCCCGCATTCAACGGCTCTCTCAGAAAAGCAAGATTAGCTGCTGATGAAGCTAATGTTCGTTCATACTATGCAGAAGTTATGGTTCAGGCTATGGCTGATGATAGTTATACAATCCCCACAGATGATACGCTTCCCACTAAGTACAATGACGGTAAATTCCAGGTTAAAGGTGCAAAAATGAAAGTAGCCGGAGATACAGCAGATACATTTAAAATCACATATAAAGCTGGTACTGATACATATACAATTGGCGGAGATGGACAAGATTTAACCATAGATTAATAATATCTAAATATTTTTAAACTTTTAATCTGACACACACCGGTTAGTCGGATTCAACCCAATACAGGAGCCGATGGGTTGCGGCTCCTGTTAATTAATAGGAGGCAGAAATGTTGTTATATATGACTCCTGCTTTTAAAGCATACATATTTATACTTACATTTGTACTCGGAACGGTGCTCGGAAGCTTTACCAACTGTATGGCTTGGAGAATTGCCCATAACGAGGATTTTGTGCATGGCCACAGCCATTGTGCCACCTGCGGACATCAGCTCGGTGCAAAGGATTTAGTGCCTGTTTTTTCATGGCTTTTCCAAAAAGGCAGATGCCGCTACTGCGGTGAAAAAATCTCCGTACGCTATCCATTAACGGAGCTTATAACCGGTATTGCATTTGTGCTTGTGCTTTTCCGTTATGATATAAGCCTCAGTGCACTTCAATATTTGATTCTTGTAATTATACTTCTTGCAATATCGCTCATTGACCTTGATATTGCGATAATACCGGACAGATTTATTTTAGCCGGAATAATAAATTATGTTGTTTTTGCCGTTCTCGGCGGCGGAAATATAATAAAAAATATACTCACCGGAGTTTTTAACGGTATTGTTATTGCCGTTCCGCTTATTATAATAGTACTTATAATGGATAAGGTTCTTAAGAAAGAAAGCATGGGCGGCGGTGATATAAAATTATTTTTCATGGTTTCGATGTATTTCAACTGGAAATATAGTTTGTTTATGGTGCTTCTTTCATGTATAATAGGAATAGTGTTTACACTTATATTCAGTAATATAAAGGCGAATGATGAGGATAACCCAATGGCGTTTCCCTTTGGGCCTTCGATTGCCGCTTCGGCTGTTATCTCGCTGATTGTTGCAGAACCGATAATAAATTTGTACCTTGGCTTGTTCTTTTGAGCCTTTAAAGAAGAAAATAGTCTGAATTGATTTAATTCAGTAAAATATAAAATTAACTGTCTGTCGGCAGTTTTAGGAATTTATTTTGTGAGGTAGTAAACTCTTAAATTGCGAATGCTGACCTCACAAGACAGTGCGGTCAATATTTCCCGGCGGAAAGTACATACTCCCACACTTGAAGAGTGTGAAACATTGGTTTTAAAGGCACAGCCTTTTGCAGAAAATTATAACCCGTAGGAGGGATTTCATGTCTAAAGTTTATACCGGAATACAAATCGGTAATTACAGCGTAAAGCTCACTCAGGTTACCGATGACAAAATCGACAAAATATCTGTAACACCCCTTCCTGAAAACCTTGTTAAGGACGGACGTATTTTATCTATTGACGCAATATCCGAGCTTATAAAAGGCATTGTCAAAGACAATCAGATAAAATGCAAAAACGCCGCTGTCGTTCTTTCATCAGACGTAAGCTTTGCAAGACGTACCACTATGCCCTATATGCCTATTGAACAGCTTAAAATCAATCTTCCTTACGAATTTCACGATTACATACAGAACGAAAAGGAATCATATAATTATGACTATGCCGTAATCGGAAAGTTTGAAAACGAAAAAAGCGAGGTTGAGTCGCTCGACCTTCTTATAGCGGCGGCAAGAAACGATATTCTTGATGAATACACCGGCATGTTAAAAAAGGCAGGACTTAAGTTTAAGCTTGCCATTCCCGAACCGCTTACATACAGAAATCTTCTGCGAACATATCAGAAAAATAACGAAAACCATCCCGATGAATACTGTATTGTTGATTTGGGTCATGCCGCAACAAGAATGCACATGTTCAACGGCACAATATATGATACCACTCGTGTAATCGAATACGGCGGTGCCGCACTGGACGCACTTATTGCCGACTATATGGACGTAGACATTCATCTTGCATCTAATTACAAAATTTCAAATATGTATGATGTTCAATCTCTTGATGTCTGTCATGATTTATACAACAGGATAGCTGTTGAGCTTTTGCGAGCCTTAAACTTCTATCATTATAACAACCCGGAAAGCACTCTTAACGACATTTATTTCTGCGGCGGTCTTGTTAAAATAAAGCCGCTTATGGAGATAATACAGTCAACGCTTGATGCAAACATACATAATGTTGCGGAGCTTATTCCCGGTTATGATGCTGAAAAATATGACAGCGAAAAATCCGAAGCAGAGATAGCAACGGCGGCCATTGCCATAACATTACAGTAACAGGAGGCAGGTAAAATGAAGAAAAATTCAAACAAATATCCGGTTAAAACCGACATTAACCTTGCCATTCGTGAAAAGAAACAAAACAAACTGTCTACAAACATTCCGACATTCATCATTCTTGTTATTGCAATTGCCATTTTCTCTAAGTTTGCTGTAATCAACAGACTTGAGCAGGCAAGCGAGGCAGAGAACTCTGCTACAGTTGCACAGCAGCAGCTTGAAACACTTAAGGAATACACAAACAATTATCCTAAGGTGCTTGAAGAATACAATGCACTTCTTGCATCAAAGTCCTCTCTCAATGTTGTTGCAACGCCTATGGAAAGACTCGGTCTTGTGGAAAGATACCTTATATCCGCATCACAGGTGAACTCTTTCGATGTTGTGGACGATGTTATAACGGCACAGATTTCCGGCGTAACGCTTAACCAGATTTCAGCAATATATGCCAACCTTATGAGCGATCCGCTTATAGAAAATGTGCAGGTTTACACAGCGTCAACCAATGACAAAAACAACTCGCTTACAACAGCAACAATGACAATTCAGCTTTTGGTTGATGATTCATTGGCAATAGATGATACTTCATCATCAGCGGAATAAACAGGAGGGATACATATGTTTACATATTCATTTAATAATCGTGAAAAGGTATTGCTCGTTATCCTTGCCTGTATGCTTATCGGCGTTTTTTATTACTTTGTTGTTCATGTTCCCGTTACCGACAGAATAACGGCGGCACAGGCACTCCAGGCAGATGCAGAGGACAATATGGTTATAGAATCGGCAAAAGCAACAAAAATGAAAAAAATGCAGGCTGTTATTGATGCGGCAGATTCCAATACACTTAAAGCCGAGATACCGCAGTATAACAACATAAAGAACGTAATGGTACAGCTTGACAACATTGTCGGCTCTGCAACAACGGACTATAACATATCCTTCTCGCAGATTACCACAAACGAAGGACTTGTATACAGACCTATAAATATGTCCTTTGACTGCGCTAACTATGCCGCCGCAAAGAACATTATTTTAAATCTCAATAACTGTCAGTATCGTTGTATGATTGACAGTGTAAGCATTGAACCGGAATCATCGTCAAACGAGTCCATCGCAGCAAGTCCGGTAACGGTCAGCCTTACAATTACATTTATCGAAAAAAATTAACCTATAAGTTGAAAACTTAGCCTCGGAATTTCCGAGGCTGTTTTTGTTCCGCTGACACATGGTTAGGGCCTGCTTTCCACAGGTTCGGCATTTTCTGAAGCATTTGTCGAGATTAAACGCTACTCTCGGCAGATAGCCGGAGTCCTCAAGAATAGTAAACAGCGGAAAAAATATTGCCATAGGCGGCAGCATAACCGAAACAACCCATGCAACAACCCGATACATACCGAGTATTAGCATTTCGTAAATCCATGGTGTTATTTCCGTTTTTTCGAAAAATGCCAAAAGCCGTACCTCTATATCGGTAAAAAGACCGTTCAGCATATTTGACGGTATATTTGCTCCGACAATGGTTATCCAGAAAACCGATATTAATAACATTCCCATTATCAGAAAGCCTGTTTTTCGGCTTGTAAACAGCCTGTCGAGCCTTCTGTCCCTTTTGTCCGACTTACTGTCCCTTTTGTCTATAATATCTCTGCACAGCTCGTCAGCCGCCTCTATCGTCGCACAGGCGGTCATATCCCGATATTTTACCGCGTCAATGCCCTGCGACAAAAGATATTTAACTCCGTCATTCTCTTCATCAAAGCCGTCAAGCTCACGAAGAGCATTAAAACCTTTTTTTCCGTTTAATTCTGCCGCTTTTTCTATTTCGGGATTATATTTGATGTGATATTTTATTTTTGCTCCGTTTTTGACCAATTTTTCAAGTTCCTTCAGGAATTCATCTTTGCCGACACCGTTTCTTGCACACATCGGCACTACAGGAATGCCGAGTCTTTCCTCCAAAAGCCTATAATCAACCGATATTCCCTTTTTTTCTGCCTCATCCATAAGATTAAGACAAATAATTATGTTTTCCGTCACTCCGGCTATCTGCATAACAAGATTCATATTTCGCTGAAGACATGATGCACTACAAACAACCGCAACGGCGTCCGGTATTCCCGAGCATATAAAATCTCCGGCTACCTCCTCCTCTGCCGAATGAGGAAAAAGTGAATAGCTCCCCGGTATATCCACAAATATATAATTCACTCCGTTATAACTGCAACAGCCCTGTGCATTGGCAACCGTCTTTCCGGGCCAGTTGCCCGTATGCTGATTCATGCCGGTAAGCTCATTGAACAGCGTGCTTTTTCCGACATTCGGATTTCCTGCCAAAGCAATTATTTTGTCGCTTTCGGATTGTTTTTTTATAATAAGTCCGTTATCAATAGCCTCTGCTCCGGTTGACCTTCCCGTAAGCCCCATCTGCATCACCCTTTACTGACAAATATTAAATCCGCATCAGAATTTCTGATGGCTATTAATGCTCCGCATACATTATATGCAACCGGATCGCCCAAGGGACTTTTCTGTACGCATTCTATACAGCAGTTCGGAGTAAGGCCAATGTCGTGCATACGCCGTCTTATTGTTCCATCCATTTCCAGACGTACAACGCTTGCCTTTTCTCCTTCTTTCAAATCGGTAAGCCTGCATACCTCCATGTAGTTTCCCCTCCTTCCGGTCTTAGTCTAAGTATATGAAAACGGTGTATCATTTGTTACAGCCGCAACAAATCGTGCTATTTACAGATGCGGCTTTTGCCCGTATAATTTAGTCATAAAAGGAGGTTTTTCGATATGGCCTATATTCTTGATTATATTGACTGGTACGGTGATTTCACACTGGATAAAATCCCCTTCAATGATGTGGATAATCTTATATTTACACAGCTCTGCTTTGCGGATTTCAGCGAGATTGTTCCGACCGAGGCACAGTACGGCTCAATTTCCATAGCCGATGCCGCAGAGAAGTTTCTTGAATTCGGCAGAGATAAAAATGTAAATATGGGTGTTCTTGTTCCCAACCATGTTGTGGATTTATTTTTGAAAATGGCACAGAGCGAGCGTTATAAAAATATGAGGCTTGCAAAATACATAGATGAAATAGACAGCGAAAAACAACAGCAATTTTCGGCTGTTACGATAATACTCGGTGACGGTACGAATTATATCGCTTTCCGAGGCACAGACGACACAATCGTCGGCTGGAAAGAAGATTTTAACATGAGCTTTATAACTCCCGTTCCTTCGCAGATTTCCGGCGTTGAATATGTGAACAGAGTTGCCGACAGCTTAAGCGGAGCAATAATACTCGGCGGCCATTCAAAGGGCGGTAATATTGCCGTATTTTCCGGAATTTACTGCAAGGGCGACGTTAAGGACAGAATAATAAAGATTTATAACAATGATGGCCCGGGCTTTACAAACGACATTCTTACAACTCCGGATTATTTGCGAATAAGTGACAGAGTAAAGACAATAATTCCCGAATCCTCTGTTGTCGGAATGCTGCTTGAACACGATGAAAAATACACCATTGTAAAGAGCAAACAGCTCGGTATTCTCCAGCACGACGCCTTTACATGGGAGGTTCTCGGCCCAAGATTTGTTGTTTCAGAGGAACGCTCGACATACAGCGAAATTGCGGATATGGCACTGCGTACATGGATAAACAGCCTTGACGGTGACGAACGTCTGCTTTTTGTCGATACGCTTTTCGACCTTCTGGAATGCACAGACGCAACGACATTAACAGGCTTTAACAGCAATAAGCTTAAAGCCGCAAGCGGAGTTATAAAGACAATCAAAAACATGAGCGAGGAACAGCGTAACGGAATGATGAAAATTGTCGGAGCATTGTTCAAGGACAGTGCCATGGCAATAAATGCGGTTCTTAACGAAAACCACAATAAGAAAAAGCACTCCCGAAGCTCTCGGTCGATTAAGCTTATAGTTCGACATAAAAACAAAAAATCCGAATAGATAAAAACAGGCATCTATTTTGTATCTTAATAAGTGACACATCGTAGCTGCCTGTTATTTTTATGCGTTCTTTATTATTTTTTCTGTCAATGTCTTTAATATTATTGCCTCTGCCGAAAATCTTATTACACAGCTTTCTTCGCTCGCAACGCCGTCTTTAGCGTATTTAGATATATCTATATCGGCGGCTTTACGTACATTCGATGCAAAGGCTGTATATATTCGCTTTATTTCCTCCGGCTCTGCATCGCTTATAAGTATGCTGTTTATTACCGAAATACTGAATATCTGCTTAAGCATACATATTATTATTAAATAGGCAATATGCAGACGGGAATATTTTTTTCTTACCGGAGGCGGCATTATTTTCATTTTGACATAGTTATTTATCATATTTTTTGTTATAACGCCTTCATCTTCATTATCTCGCATTACATCAAGATATTCGTTTATAAGCGTAATAACCTGATCCATATACAGTTCAAAGGACGGAAGCTCGTCCCATGTCGGTATATTTATGTTTTTTATATCTGCCGCAGCCTTTTCAAGACCGTTTTTCAATTCTTCGTTCATAAAAATCTCTCCTTATGATCAAAGTATATCATTCAATTTATCAAACTTCAATACATAGTATTAAAAATCAGATTATTTAGTATTTTATATTGACATCAGCACATAATATACATATAATCATAATATAGTATTTAAAACCACTTATAATAGTTTAACAATCATTGATATGAGGTGAGGAAAATGACAGCAGCAGCTTTAAAAGCAAAACCGTTACCAAATTATACAAAAACCGAAGAGCTTATGAACACCATTTCCCATGCAATAGGCATAGCCCTGGGATTTGTTGCTTTAATAACCTGCTTAATAGCATCAAAGGATTCCGTAAACATAACCGGAAGCGTTATATACGGCATTTCAATGATACTTATGTACTCCGTATCAAGCCTTTATCACGGAATGTCGGCTGAAAGCATGCTCCAGAAGCAGGTTATGCGTATAGTTGACCACTGCATGATATTTATATTCATTGCCGGCTCATACGCACCTGTAATTCTCAATGTAATATACAGAGTTTCACCCGTAAAAGGAATAGTAATGCTTTCATTGATATGGGCGGCAGCAATCGCCGGAACAGTGTTCAACATGATTGACCTTGACAAATATTCAAAGCTTTCCATGGCGTGCTATCTTATACTCGGCTGGTTTGCAATATTTATAATAAAGCCGCTTGTTGCCTATATTGGGCTTAGGGGCGTTATGTATCTTATCGGCGGAGGAATAAGCTATTCGATAGGTGCTGTTCTTTACGGCATAGGCAAAAAGAAACGCTATATGCACTTCGTATTCCATATATTTGTTGTTATCGGAACAGCATTACAGTATGTCTGCATTTTGAACTACATCATAAAATAAAACAAAGCTCTGAGTCAAACCAAATCGGCTTAGAGCTTTTTAGTATACTTTTCAAAACCATGGAACTCCGTCCCATACCCGGCAAGCCTTTAAAAAGGCTTGCCCTAAATTCACTAAAAATCATTTTAACAAATGATTTTTGTGATTAATTATTAATATTTTTCCAATACTACGTTCACAGAATATATTTTATTAAAGGCTCATATGGTTTAGGGCATAGCCCAAGATATTTTTGAGCTATATTATTCAAAATTCTCCATACATTCAAGCGTATAGTCCACTTCCTCAGGTTTGTTGAAATACCCAAATGAAAACCTCAGCGTTCCCGACGGAAATGTTCCCAAAATTTTATGCGCATTTGGTGCGCAGTGCATTCCTATACGCAACATTATTCCACATTTTTCAAGATATGCCGCAAGCTCAGACATATCTCTTTTCATATCATTGCCGACAATCGAAACAACCGCAGTCCTGTTTTCTGTTCCGTTTATTCCGGCTATTTTAAGTGTATCAAGCCTATTTATGCCCCTTATAAACTGCTCGGTAAGCATAAGCTCATGCCGTTTTATATTATCAATGCCGACACTGTTTATAAACCTTATTCCTTCGTTCAAGCCGTAAATTCCGAGTATATTGAGTGTGCCTGCCTCAAACTTATCGGGGCAAAAATCCGGTACTGTTTCCTTATCGGATATACTTCCCGTTCCACCGCTTATGAGTGGCTCAAGCATTTCTGCCATCTCGTCAGTAAGCACAAAACCGCCTGTTCCCTGTGGCCCGTAAAGCCCTTTATGTCCCGTAAAGCACAGTGCCGATATATTGCATTTCTGCATATCTATTTTTTCCGTTCCTGCTGTCTGTGCCGTATCAACAATAAATTTCAAGCCATATTTTCCGCATATACCGCCGATTTTTTCAATCGGCATAATTGTTCCGCAGACATTGGACGCATGAGTGGTTATAATTGCCTTTGTGTTGCTTTTAATAAGCGGAGCTATCATGTCCTCGCACATTGTGCCGTTTTTTTCGGACGGTATTCTTTCAAAAGTAATTCCATAATCCAATAACTGTGTAAGCGGACGCATTACTGCGTTATGCTCCATTGACGAAACCAGGACATGGTCTCCCGGTTTAAGAAATCCCTTTATGACCATATTCAACGCCTCTGTTACATTTGCCGTAAATATAACATTATCGGTATTTTCGGCATTAAACAGCTCTGCAATAAGCTCTCTTGTTTCATATACCTTTTCGGCTGCGGACAAAGCCGATTTATATATGCCTCTGCCTATGTTTGCTCCATTATTTTTAATATAATCATAAACTGCGTCTGCAACGCTCTCCGGCTTCGGATAGGTTGTTGCCGCATTGTCAAAATAAACCTTCATCAATCATCACCGACTTAATTATAGCAAAAAAATACTCCGGTTTACAACCGGAGCAATGTTTTCAGATATATGCGGTTCCTTCCGCAGCTATTTTAACTTTTCCTGTAATAGCGGCTTTTTTAATGCCGTTATCGTATTCAACATCAACCGTTATTATTCCTCCCGGCTGCTTAAGCCCGCATTTAATGCTTTCTTTGTTTTTATATGCAAGATATATTCCCGTTGCCTCACTGCCGCTGCCGCAGCCTCTTTCCCAATAAACACTTCCGGCTGATTTAACGACAACCAACGGATCTATACGCATATTTTCTTCGTCAAACACAACTATTCCGAAAACATCATCTTCAATAGCATTTTTTAAGTTTTCAAGCGAGCCTTCAAGCTTTGCTTTAAAGCCTTCTCCAATGCTGTTTTTCGGAAGTATATAATGCTTAATTCCTTCAAAGGCTATTTCAGTAACATAATATTCCTTATCATTTATATTAAGCGTACATTCCTTTACCGACACAGGAAGAGGCATGCTTACCGTTCCTATATAGCCGCCATCAACCGCCTTAATATGACAATTTCTAATGCCTTCTGCTCCCGAAACCTCAAGCGTAATATCCGTTTCATTTCCTATTTCAAGTCCGTTTTTGAAGGCAATATACGCTCCCAATGACATTGTTGCGTTTCCGCAAAATTCACCTGCCATCATTCTGAGCCTTGCTGCGGCATTTTTGTTTATAGGCTCTTCAATGAAGCCTGCCTGCTCCGCATAAACAGAAGAATATTCTATAAGCTTTGCTCCGACAGCAAGCTGCTGTTCGGTCGGAACGGCTGTTTTTACGAGTATTGTCATGTTTTCTGTCGGACTGATTTTAACAAAATCGAGCTTCATTGTCTTCACCTATTCTGAGTATATTTAATAAAATTCTGTCGAAAGCTTTATTTATTGCTGAAAACGACTGAGGAAAAGCTTTGTTCTTTCCTGCTGTGGATTGTTGATAACGTCATTAGGTGCACCCTGTTCAACAATAACTCCGCCGTCCATAAATATGATATGATTGGAAACATCTCTCGCAAATGACATCTCATGCGTTACTATAACCATTGTCATATGCTCTGCCGCAAGATCCTTTATAACCTTAAGTATTTCGCCTGTCAGCTCCGGATCAAGCGCCGAGGTCGGTTCATCAAAGAACAGCATTTTCGGATTCATAGCAAGCGCTCTCGCTATGGAAACACGCTGCTGCTGTCCGCCGGAAAGCTGATGAGGATATGAGTCGGCTTTATCGGAAAGCCCCATCTTTTCAAGAAGAATTTTAGCCTCCTCCATTACCTCTTTTTTATCTCTTTTCTGCACTATAAGCGGTGCTTCGGTTATGTTTTTTAGAACCGAATAATGCGGAAACAGATTAAAATTCTGGAACACAAGTCCGAAGTTGGATTTTATCTTTTTAAGCTCCTCATTTGAGGCATATACAGAGCCGTTTCCGTTATCCTTTGCGGCATATTCGCCAAGATAGGCAAGATCGCCGCCGTCCATTGTTTCGAGAAGTGTTGCGCATCTCAGAAGTGTTGATTTACCGGAGCCGGAAGGCCCTATAATCGACACTATATTGCCTTTTTCAACAGAAAGCGAAATATCTTTCAATACTTCATTATCGCCAAAGTGCTTTCTGCAATGATTTATTTCAAGTATATTCATTTTTAAACCTCCTTAGCGATAATAGCTTAATTTCTTTTCTATTGTTTCCATAACAAATGCCACAACCGCATTAAATATAAAATAGAACACACCGGCTACAAAAAGCGGCATAATATTAGTTTTTGCGGCCGCAATCTGCTTTGCAAGCGTGAACATTTCCGCATAAGCAAGGGCATAGGAAAGCGATGTATCCTTAACAAGAGTTATAACCTCGTTTGTTACCGGAGGTATTACTCTTTTAACCATCTGTGGAAATATAATTCTTATAAACGTCTGACTTTTACTGTATCCAAGTATATTGGCAGCCTCATACTGTCCTATCGGAATAGATTCTATTCCCGAACGATATATTTCCGCAAAATACGCAGAATAGTTTATAACAAAGCCCAATATAAGAGCAACAAATCTATAGCTTGTTGTAAGCTGAACCTTAAATATATAATAAGGTCCATAAAACGCAACCAATAACTGAAGCATAAGCGGCGTTCCTCTCAATATTGAAATAAACACCTTTGTAATTCCTCTGAGAGGAGAAAATTTAGACATTCTGCAAAATGCTACAAGCAGACCGAGCGGCATAGAAAAAAGCAGAGTAAGAACAAATATGAGCAGCGTTTTTGTAAAACCGCCGGCAAGCTGCTGTACTATCATTCCGAAGGACATTAACAGTGACTCCTTTCACTTAAAACCAATAAAGCACAAAGCGGCGAAGAGGAATCTTCGCCGTAAATGCGTATTAACAATTAAAATTTATAAATTATTTACCGAGGCAAACCATCTGATCAAGGTTGTAATCTGAATAATTAGCAACTATTTTATCAAATGTTCCGTCTTCAACCATTTCATTAAGTGTGTTCTGAACCTGATCTCTGAGCTCTGTGTTGCCAAGCTTAAATCCGATTGCATACTGCTCTGTTGAAAGTGGCTCATCAAGCTTTCTGAACTGGTCGCCTCTTGAAGTAAGCTGATACTGTGCAACACCGATGTCAACTGCGATTGCATCAACGATACCGCTTTCAAGGTTCATAAATGCTGTGTTGTAATCGGCAACCTGTTCAAGTGAAGCAAATGAAGCGGCAAGAGCAAGGTTTTCGTCGTTATCCTCTTCGTTTGTAAGTGCTGTAAGAGCTGATGAATCAGCCTGTGTAACAACTACCTTGCCTGCAAGGTCTTCTTTTGTATTAATGTCTGAGTCTGCACGAACAACAAATACGATACTGTTATCTACATAAGGCTCGCTGAATGTATATTTATCTTCACGGCCTGTGCATGTAAATCCATTCCAGATACAGTCGATTGAACCTGAGTTAAGCTCCATGTCCTTTGTATCCCAGTCGATAGGCTGTTTAACAAGTGTCCAACCGTTTCTGTCGCAAACTTCCTGAGCAAGGTCAAGGTCAAAACCAACATAGTTTCCGTCAGCGTCCATATATCCGTAAGGCGGATATTCGGCATCGAAACCAACAATAAGCTGTGTTCTGTCTGCTGTATCTGTTGTTTCGGTATTTTCTGTTTCTTTATTATCTGTTGTATTGCTGCTTGAACATCCTGTCATAACGCCGAGAGCAACAACCGCACTGAGTGCAAGTGCCATAAATTTCTTCATAAAAATCTCCTCCTAAAGTTTAAAACAGTTTCCTTCTGTCTTATTTCTTTAATATATTATCATAGTAGCACGCTAAAGTAAAGAGGTATTTTATTATTTTTATAAAAAATTTTATTTATAAAAAAATGGCTGTTTTCACAGCCAAGTTTTATAGTCCCTATCAATCCTCACAACACTCCGGACAAAGGTGCTCTATATTGTAATAAGGCGAAAAATCGGTATTTTCGTCAACCTGTTCTGTTTTAACTCCACTTTCGGGACACTCCCATGTAAGAGTTCCGTCTTCCTTTAATATAAAGAAGGAATAATTTTCATCTTCAACAAGTGCCTCTTCAAATGTAAGTGTTTCTTCATAGCCGCATCTTTCGCAACGGTAATATACCTTACGTTCTTTTAAATCTATTTTAACTACCTGCATATCTCCACTGCAAACAACACAACGATAAACGTCCTTTAATCTTTTCATATTTGTTCCTCCTTTATATTTTTGATTTTCTTTATTATATCATAATAATTATTATTTGACAATATTTATTATCAAATAATATAAAAATGAGCATATTAATCAATTTAATATGCCCATTCAAGCTCAAAAATATTACAATTTTTAATAAGAAAAAATGTATTTTTCAATTTCCCAACTGCTTACTCTTGTGTTGTATTCTTCGCATTCTCTGTTCTTTCCGGCAATGTACTGTGTAACGATGTGATCGCCGAGAGCCTCTTTTATAACCTCATCGTTCTCAAATTCGGCAATGGCCTCGTGGAGTGAACCAGGAAGATTTCCGATATTCTTTTCTTCTCTTTCCTCACTTGACATTTCAAATATATTGTCTGTTATTTCAGCCGGCGGAGTCATATTCTTTTCTATTCCGTCAAGTCCTGCCGCAAGACAAGCCGCTATCGTAAGATAAGGATTGCATGCCGGATCGGGTGAACGAAGCTCAACTCTTGTGCTCTTTCCTCTTGATGACGGAATTCTTATGAGTGCACTTCTATTAGATGATGACCATGATATATAGCAAGGTGCTTCATATCCGGGAACAAGTCGTTTGTATGAATTGATGAGAGGGTTTGTTATTGCTGCCATACCTCTAACATGGTGGAGAATTCCCGCAATAAAGCTATATGCCTCTTTGGAAAGCTTCTTTTCTCCGTTCGGATCAAAGAAAATATTTTCTCCGTCCTTAAAAAGCGACATATTTGTATGCATTCCCGAACCGCTTATTCCGTATATGGGCTTAGGCATAAATGTTGCATGGAGTCCGTTCTTCTGTGCTATTGTCTTTACCGCAAGCTTAAATGTCATAATATTGTCGGCTGCTGTGAGCGCATCCGCATATTTAAAGTCAATCTCGTGCTGTCCTGCCGCAACCTCATGATGAGATGCCTCGATTTCAAAGCCCATTGTTTCCAATGAAAGGCAAGCCTCTCGTCTTGTGCTTTCACCGTGGTCAAGGGGGCCAAGGTCAAAATATCCTGCTTCATCATTTGTCTTTGTTGTAGGTCTGCCTTCATCATCTGTCTGGAAAAGGAAGAATTCACATTCAGGGCCTACGTTAAATGTATAGCCCATATCAGCGGCTTTTTTAAGCACTCTCTTAAGTGCACCTCTGGGATCACCCACAAAAGGTGTTCCGTCGGGATTATATATATCGCAGATAAGTCTTGCTACTCTGCCATGCTGAGGTCTCCAAGGAAGTATTGTAAATGTGTCCAGATCAGGATAAAGGTACTGATCGGATTCCTCTATACGTACAAAGCCTTCTATTGAACTTCCGTCAAGCATTATCTGGTTATTAACAGCCTTTTCAATCTGTGATGCCATAATGGCAACATTTTTAAGCTGTCCGAAAATATCCGTAAACTGAAGTCTTATAAATTTGATGTCTTCATCTCTTACGAGGTTTATTATGTCCTCTTTTGTATACTTTGGCATTCGTTTCACTCCTTAAAATTTATAACATTTTCACAAAATTCCGTAAGTATGTAAAAAAGGGCAAAGAATGACTTTATCTCATTAGATAAGCACCTTTGCCCTAATATGATTTAATTATACAGTACACCCAAAAATATGTCAATATGGAGCACACTTTAAATTTTATCAAAATTCGACTTACAAAACATTAAAATATATACCCAAATTCAGACTATTGTTTTAGTAAATTTTTACTATTGCAAATTATGAAAAACACTAATACTTTGAAAAATAGTTGTTGACATATCTTTTTTCGTGGTGTAATATCATTTCAACGAAACGAAATACATTATCGGCTATGATGGAGAGAAGTAATTGCGAGGTTCTGTTACAGTGAGCAGGTGATAGTGGAAAACCTGTACAAGAGGCGGAATGAATAACACTCCGGAGCATCGATCCGAACACTTCGGTCAGTAGGTGAGACGTAAACAGTGCGTTAAACTGCGTGAACTTGTTTGAGTTTGAAAGAGACTGTCAGTACAGTAATTTAGGTGGCACCGCGGATTTGCAGCTATTCGTCCTAAACGATAGGATATGAAGCTGCTTAATAATTCGGAGGTGTTTTTTATGTGTTCAATAATGGGTTTAACAACAAAAGCTTTATCACAGAAGGATTTTCAGGAGTTTTTTGACAGGACTATTTCAAGAGGGCCGGATATGTCGAGAGTTATCGAAACAAAATCAGGCTACCTCTGTTTTCACAGACTTGCGATAATGGGACTTACCGAAAGAGGTATGCAGCCCTTTGAGCTTGACGGAAACGCAGCTATCTGCAACGGAGAGCTTTACTGCTTCCGTCCCATAAAAGAAGAATTAAGCAAAAAATATACTTTCAAAAGCAACTCGGACTGCGAAATTATTCTTCCATTATATGAAGAATACGGCACAGAAATGTTCAAAAAGCTCGATGCGGAGTTTGCAATGGTTATATATGACGGTCAAAAGGACAGCTATATTGCCGCAAGAGATCCAATCGGAATAAGACCTCTTTTCTATGGCTATCTTAAAGCTGACGGTTCAATTACATTCGCAAGTGAGGCAAAGAACCTTGTCGGCCTTGTGGAAAAAGTATTTCCTTTTCCTCCCGGATATTATTATGAAGACGGCGAGTTTGTACGCTACTGCGACCTTACAACAGTAGCCACCTACTGCAAGGACGACCTTGAAACAGTATGCAAAAACATTCACGACAAGCTTGTATTCGGCATTGAAAAGCGTCTTGATGCTGATGCACCACTCGGATTTCTTCTCAGCGGCGGTCTTGACAGTTCACTTGTATGTGCCGTATCGGCAAAGCTTCTGAAAAAGCCTATCAGAACATTTGCTATCGGAATGGACATTGACGCAATCGACCTTAAATATGCAAAAGAGGTTGCCGACTACATCGGAAGCGACCATACAGAGGTAATTATTTCAAGAGATGACGTTATCAACTCACTTGAAGAGGTAATTTCAATACTCGGAACATACGACATAACAACAATAAGAGCAAGCATGGGTATGTATCTCGTATGCAAATATATACATGAAAATACAGACATCCGTGTACTTATGACAGGCGAAATTTCTGACGAGCTTTTTGGATATAAATATACAGACTTTGCTCCCAATGCCGAAGAATTCCAGGCCGAGGCAAAGAAAAGAGTTGACGAGCTTTATATGTACGACGTTCTCCGTGCAGACCGTTGTATATCAGCAAACTCAATAGAAGCCAGAGTTCCCTTCGGCGATCTCGACTTTGCAAGATATGTCATGACGGTTGATCCCGAAATGAAAATGAACAAATACAACAAAGGCAAATATCTTCTTCGTCATGCTTTTGAAGGCGATATTCTTCCTCATAGCATTCTTTACAGAGAAAAGGCTGCATTTTCCGATGCTGTCGGTCATTCAATGGTTGACGACCTTAAAGAATATGCCGAAACAGTATATACAGATGAAGAATTTGAAGCAGGCTGTAAAAAATATGATTTTGCAACACCCTTCACAAAGGAATCTCTTCTTTACAGAGATCTTTTTGAAAAATATTATCCCGGACAGGCAGAAATGGTTAAGGACTTCTGGATGCCGAACAGCAGCTGGGAAGGCTGTGACGTTAAGGATCCTTCGGCAAGAGTTCTTTCAAACTACGGTGAAAGCGGAAAATAACAAAAATTTAGGGAGAGTTAATCAACTCTCCCTATTTTTATACTCTTATTTTTATACTCTTACTCTGTCGTAGTTTGCCGGATTTACTCTTACCACAATCGAATCAAAGGCCGTAACGTAGTAATCTCCTATTTGTTTATTTTTAATGTCTTTTAATAACTCATCCTTAACCTTAAACATCGTGTCTATATCGCTGTCGTTTTTATATCTGCCAAACCCGAAGTTAATTTCTTTCTGCTCAACCTCGTTTTCTTCTTCTATTAAGGCTCCGTCTTCATCAAATTGATCGTCCGTACAGGTTGTATAAAATTTTGATATATACAGGCTTATTACTTCCGTATTATATGTAACATCAAAATTTATTTTATCAATCGGAACATTTTCATCTGCCACAACCGATACATCACATCTGTAGCCTGGATACATTATTTCTATAGTTCCGTCCGAATCTATATCTTTCTCAACGGTTTCTGTTTTAAGGTTTTCATCTCCGATTCTTTTTTCTCCTGCATAATCAAATCCCGAATATTGTGCAAAGGCTATTCCGCAGCCCAATCCGCATAAAAGAATTCCTATTCCGAAGGCTATGCCAAGCTTTTTTCTGTTCATCTTTATTCCTCCCCAGTGAAATCATCTGTATCATTCGGTATATCATCATATTCAACAGACTCAACCGTTACAACCTTTTTCTTTACCACAATGGATATAAGTAAGCCACCAAATGCCACAGATGCAATCGCCATACCTATTAATGCTATAAGCACTCCGATAACAGGGTAGCCCTGAAACATAAGAACGACAAGTATGCCTATACCGAATATAGAAATTACAGCCAGTGCCGCATCGGGAATTATACAGAGAATAACAAATATCCATTTGCATAATGTCCATATTTTTGATGTAAGCGTTTTTACACCGTTACCGACCGATCTGCCGACAGCCTTTCCGTTGTTTTTGCCTTTTTCGATAAATTCGCCAAATTCATCTTTTGATTTTTCCTTTTTCAAAGCCTTCTGCTCTGCTTTTATCGCTTTTTTCGCAAGCCTTTTATCATGCAGCTTCTTTTGCCATTCCTTAATGCCTTCCTTAGCCTCGGAAAAGGCTTTCTTTTCCTTACTTTTGTTTTCAATATTGTCCGAATCAATTATTTCTGATATTTCCGCATCATATTCATATTCCGGGTTGACATGGTAAGCAACCAATATTTCAGATGTAAGCTCCTCTATAGAGCCAAAGCTTTTTATTGCCTCGTCCTCAGTCTGTCCGTTGGATATTTCCATATCTATATGCTGTGAATATTCGGCAAGTATATCCTTTATTTCGCTCTTATCCAATACCCGTATTCTTTTTTCCAGTTCACTTAAAAATTCACTTTTATTCATATTCATGCTCCTTTAAAAAGCTGTTTACACTTCTTTGCAGACCGTCCCATTCATTTTCCAGCTGTTGTTTATATATTTTTCCGGCATCTGTAAGATGATAATACTTTCTGGGAGGTCCTTCGGTTGATTCTCTCAGATATGTTTCAAAATAATGCTCGTTGGTCAATCTCTTTAACAACGGATATATCGTTCCTTCATTTACATCGACTACCTTGGAAACCTCCGCAACAAGCTCATACCCATACATATCCTTTTTATTAACGGCCACAAGAACAATAAGCTCAAGCACACCCTTTTTAAACTGCACGTTCATGTATGACTATCGCCTCCTTGATTACTATATTACGTTTAGTACCTTGTAATGTCAAGTACTAAAAATCTATCAATAGTTAAATTAATAATTTTGTAAGAAAAAAGCCCACTTAGTTATAAGTGAGCTTTTGCTATCATATTAAACGCATTTATCGCATTTTCAATTATTTTATCATTAAATTCAAATCCGGAAGTATGCAGAGCCGCATAATCCTCGCCGTCGCCTATTCCGAAAAACAGCGTATCGGCATATTTTGAATAATGTCCGAAATCCTCCGACCACCGCAAAGGTTCGGCAAGATCTTCATAGGCAATATTGTTTTCGGTCAGCATATCTTTAAAGCCATAATACAGCTTATTGCTGTTCACAGTTGCCGGAAATTCATCATAAACCTCATATGTCATTGATATTCTGCTGTTATCTGACAAACTTTTTGAATAATCCAAAAGCAATGTCTGTAATTTCTGCAAATCCTCGGTATACTGTGCCCTTATGGTCATGGATATTTCACCTGTTCCGGCAGAAATACCGAAATTACGGTTTCCTACCTTTATTTCGACAATGGTTGCAAGCACAGGTGCTTTATATTCCGCATTAATAAAATCCTTAAGCTTATTTACAATATCGGCTATAACAAACGATGGATTTATTCCCGTTTCCGGATATGCCGCATGGCACTGCTTTCCTTCAAAAATAAGTCTTAATCCTTTAGATGCACAGGCAAACGAGCCCTTATGTATAAGTATATTGCCTTCCTTATGTCCGGGAATATTGTGCCAGCCGTATATTTCGGCTATACTCTCTTTCTTAAGCATTTCACAGCATTTTTCCGCACCTTTGCCGATTTCTTCTGCCGGCTGAAAAAGGAAAAACAGGTTTTTACCAAAGCTTTTTCCGTCCGTATCAACCGCAAATTCAGCCAAAACAGCCGAATGTCCGTCATGTCCGCAGCCATGGTATGCTCCGTTTTCACAGGGCAGTGCGTCCATATCGGCTCTGAAAGCTATGTTTTTCAGATTTTCGCCTTCGTAATGCACCGCATAAAAATATCCGTCCTTTTCGACTATTTTAAGCTTTGAATTGTTTCTTATATATTTTTTCAACAGCTCCTGTGTTTTTATTTCGTTTTCCGAAATCTCAGGTATGTTGTGAAGCTCATATCTTAATTTTTTCACTCTGTCCAAATCCATAATATCACCTTCTACGGTAAATTATAAAATGCCTCCCGCAAAACGCAAGAGGCATTGAAATATTTATTTTATTCTAAGTTTGCAATTAAATCGTCGGCAGTAATTTCTCCTTCGAGAAGTCCCTGTTCCTTGAGCCAGTCAATATCTTCTGTCCAGCTGTCCTTGTTTATTTCAAGGAAGCCATGTTCATCGCTTGTCATAAGAGGAAGAAGTATTTCCATGCTTGCCTGTTCAACATTAGGATCAAGAGGATAGTTTGCTTCGTCCTGGTTTTTAAGTAGAATATCAAGTGCCGCCTGAGGATCGGCAAGAACATCTTCAAAGCCCTTCTTTGATGCTCTTATGAAACGTTCAAGCTTATCGCTTTCATTCTTAGCCTGATCTTCACCTGTTATAAGAACAAGCTCTTCATAATCGGGAACACCTTCGTCAGTAATATTGAAATATGTTACGTCATAGCCTTCCTGTAAAAGTGTAGGATATTCATGGTTGATATATGTACCGATTACCGCATCAACATTGCCTGTAATAAGTGCTGTGTTAAGGTCAAAGCCAACGTCCTGCATTGTTACATCATCATATGAAAGTCCGTTATGCTCCATCATAGCTTTAATGAAGAATTCATTATCTGTTGTTCCGGGATAACCTACTACCTTTCCGGCAAGATCCTTTGCGCCGTTTATGTTGCTTTCCTTAAGTGACATAACAACATTAAGAGGATGCTGAACAACTGTACCAAGCACCTTTATAGGAATGTTCTGGTTAGCCGCAACAGAAATAATGTTGGGCTGATAATATAAGCCTGCATCTGCTTTTCCTGCCGCTGTAAGAGAGATTGCGTCGTTTGTGTTTGAAGGGAATTGTACATTTACTTTAAGTCCTTCTTCTTCATAATATCCCTTTTCCATAGCTACATAAATAAATGAATGTACCGCATTGGGATACCAGTCAAGAACTATGTCAAAGTTTTCAAGATCACCTGTTGCTTCGGCTGTATTTGTGCTGCTGTCATCATTGCTCTGCTGAGTATTGCTTGAACTTGATGAGCAAGCTGCCATTGAAAGCACCATAGCCGCCGAAAGTATTACCGCAAGTATTTTCTTCATAAAATTTCCTCCTGTGTAATTGTTTTATTATTTCATTATTGCGAGCATAACAGTGAAAAGCTCTGTCATTTCGCTGATTGACGGGATATAAACCTTTTCTTCCGTTGTGTGCATACCGAACTGTACAGGACCGAGTGCATCTATCGCCGGAACTCCGTAATAGCAGAACCAGTTTGCATCTGTTGCCGTAGGCTCTGCAACAGCCTCAACCGTAAGTCCTAAAAGCTTTCCTGCTTCTGACGCTATTTCGCAGGCCTTATCTCCTGCATCGCTCTTTTCAAGTGCCGGGAAAAGAGTTCTGTATGTAACCTCCGATGAGCATCCGGGATCTTCATTGCTTTCGGCAAGTGAACGGATATTGGCCTCTGCTTCGGCAAATGAATCATTCGTCGGAAGACCTGCACAGCAGAATTCCATTCTTGCATCTCCTGCAACAACTCCGTTGGGGCGTCCGCCGGAAACAGGTGCCGCATTGTAATAAATTTCTCTGTCATAATCATTAAAACTGTAAAGCTTAAGTATTTTATGAGCAAGCTCCTTTGTTGCACTGTGTCCGGCAAGATATGCACCGCCGGCATGAGCCTCTACGCCCTTTATGTCAAGTGCTCCAAGAATTACTCCTCGTCTTTCGTTTACAACGCCCAAGCCCTTGTCCGTTCTTACCGAGCTTTCAAAAACATATGCACATTCCGCACCTTTTGCGGCTTTTTCAAATACTTCTCTGCTTGTTATTGAACCGATTTCTTCATCACAGCTGTATATCATGACTATTTCCTTATTCGGAAGAAGTCCAAGCTCAGATGCAATTTTTACAGCGAAAGCGGAAACCGCAAATCCACCCTTGCAGTCGCCTGTTCCGAGTCCGTGAAGCCAGTTTTCATCATCAATAAACGGAGGATATTTTTCCGCAAAGCCTTTCGGAAATACGGTATCAAGATGTGAGTTAAGCACAATTTTTCCGTCGGGATTTTCCGGCTTGATAGTTGCTATGATATGGGTTCCGGTTCCTTCAAAGAACATTTCTTCGATTTTTATTCCGTCGATTGTTCTTAAAACCTTTTCAGCAACATCAACCGTTTTTCTGTTGCCTTCCACATCATTTGATTCACAGTCGATAGCCGCAAATGTCTTGAGCAGTTCGACCTGTTCGTCAAGATAGCCTTCCGCAAGCTCTTTTATCTTCTGAACATCCATTTTAATCTCTCCTTCTCTCGTAACAAAAAGGTGCTTTCGCCGGAAAGCACCTAAAATATACAGCATTCACTTTCCTACGTTGGCATTATCCAAATCAGGTTCGGCACACAAATATGTGTTGCCAAGGGTTAAAGCTAATTTTGCTTCTCTCAGCCTGCTAAACAAGCACCCCTAGTGTTTTATTCAATTAAAAACAATGCAAGTATATACTTTTTATTTATTTTTGTCAACAAGAAAATGGATATAATATACTTTATATCCATTTTGCACATATTTCATTTCCTTTTGTGTCCACAATGCAGATATTTTTCTCTTGTCGCCATTCCGCCTCTGATATGCCTTTCTGCCTTGTTTATCTCCAGAACACATCTGACAGAACGGGCAAGCTCAGGATCTATTTTCTCGACTCTGTCCGTTATATCTTTGTGTGTTGAGGTGATTTATCAGAACGTTTTTGTCCAGACCGACCTCACCCAACGGATTTAAGAATATTTCCACGTTTCCGGACTTGTCCACTTCAATCTTTTGAATGATTCGTTTCAACTGTGCATTTGTCATCTGTCGTATATCCGTAACATCTTCAATTCTCTTAAAGGTGCTGTTTAAGATACCCTCTAACTGCTCGCCTTTGGTCAGATGATAGGATACCAGCTTTAAGTCATTTTCCAGCCGCTCCATTTCTTTTCGCATACCGCCAATTTTCCGGTTCAGTTCCTCTCGGGAAATCAAATCATCCGTATACATTTCCATGTACTTCTCACGGGATTTTTGCAGCTTTGCAAGCTGTGCCTGCAACTGCTTTTCATACTCCAGATTTTCGTCCTTTGCCTTATAAATACGCTGAAATTCTTTTACAACATATTCCGTTACCTTCTTCTTGCTGTTTAAGACGTTTACAAAATATTTCTGCAAGGTTTCAATCAGTTCATCTTCATCCAAAACAATACTGTTGGGGCAACTGTCCGCTCCTTTTCCGTTGCGACCGGAGCATACCCAACGAATATAGGTGTTTTTATATTGGCGAACAATACGCCGATATGACCACCCACATTCCTTACACTTAATCAGCGTGGAAAACAGGTGCTTATTGCTCTGGCGTTCATGTTTCATATGAAAGGCATCGTGCCTGCCTCGTAAAATCTCCTGTGCCGTTTCAAAGGATTCATCGTCAATGATGCGCAGTTCCGGACGTTCCACAACAAACCATTCCGTTTCATCCTTCGCTTTTCTTTGTCCTGTCAGAAAATCGCTGACTTCCTGCTTGCCGTTAATGATTTTTCCCGTATAAAGCTCATTGGTTAAGATACGGCAAATGGCATTTTGGCTCCACTTGCAGTTTCGCTTTGTTTTGGAGCCGCTTTCATTGAGCATATTTGCAATTTTAGCCGCACCATAGCCCTCATCCAGATACCATTTGTAAATCTGACGAACGGTTTCAGCTTCTGCTTTGTTGATGGAAAGATTAAAATAATCACCGATTGTCTTATCATAACCGTAGACAATATTTGGAACCCGTCCTTTTTCGGCGTTCATTTTCTTGCCGAACTTTACTCTCTTGGACATATTCGCACTTTCTTCCTGTGCCAATGCACCGAAGATGGTAAGTACAAACTCGCTGTTCCCCATGCTGGTCATATTTGCGGTAAGGAATTGTGTTTCAATGCCTAAGGATTTCAGCTTGCGGACATTCTGCAAAAGGTCAACGGTATTTCTGGCAAAACGGGAAATATCCTTTACCACAACCAAGTCAAACAATCCATGCTGTGCGTCTGTCATCATACGGAGAAATTCCTTGCGGTTCTTGATTTTCGTACCGGAAATGCCTTCATCGGCATAAAGTCCCACAAGGGTATCACCTGTTCGCTTTGTGTATTCCGCAAAAAATTCCTTCTGTGCCTCCAAGCTGTTAAGCTGATCCTCTTTATCGGTAGAAACTCGACAGTAAGCTGCTATATTCATATCATCAAACCTTTCCGTTATATTTACATTGCCAACCTGCAACCAGAGTGTAATGGAAAAGTTCTTTTTTCGCAAAAAAGTTGCCGGCAAATTTATTTTTATTTATATAAAGAAAAGGTATTCTACGCAGCCTGCACAGAACACCTGTATGTTTCCGAATTTTATTATGTACTATCCTGCTTTGCGGCAGTTATAATCAATTCCTCCACCTTATTTGTGTTCATCTCAATGAGAACTTTCAGTAAATGATTGGCGGTAGCTTCCATTGAATTGGGATTGTGAAAGATATATTTCGATTCTCGCTTTTTCACAATGGAATCCGCACCTCCTTATTTTTCCTTTTTCTTATCCTATGAAAATACCTTGCAAAATAGTACAAGCATTATTTATACTTACAGACGGCAAAGGAAACTCCGATTTATTCTGGTGCATAGAGCAGCAAAAATATTTTTCGTCAGATAAAACAAAAAATGCAGGGAATACCTAAAATGGTATTTCCAAGGCTTTTTGTAAAATATGACAGAAAATAGACTGCTGATATATGTGCCAATGACTAAATCTGAGTTTCCTAAACCCATAGGAATCCCACCTGCCAAAAAGCGTGTTCCATTTTTCCATCTCAAAAACAGCAGTTGCATCAGGCTTTTGTGCACAGATCAGTACTTGCTCGTCAAAAGGACATTTGTAGTTGTTGCAGGCTGAGCGAAGAAAGGCTTTCTATGACTGCGGCATTTCGGTTACGGATACCAGCATGGTGCGATACAGTTTGGTAATGAGCTGATATTTATTTGCCATTGGTGTTCACCTCCTAAAGTTGATTGAAATAAAAAACGTATGCTTTTCTGCATACGTTGAAATGTGTTATATGAAATTTTAATAGCTGCAACAGTTTTTCTGTTAACCGTTTATAATCGTATCTTTAATTATTCTGGTTAAATATTGATATTCCGATAAATGAACTGCTTTCAGTCTGTCATAGTCAAATTTTTCGGATTTAATTTTATCATTTTTATCCAATAATTTGATGTAGGTGATATTGCTTTCAGCTTCAAGCACTTAGCCATAAATCAAAATATTTTCAAACAAATCCTCATACGTTTCATCCAATTTTCCAATTGTTTCTATATAAGAGCCATGTCCCGCTTTTGCATCACCTGTTTTGTAGTAAATTATTCCTGTTACCTTATCTACAAGAAACAGCCGAGATCCGCCTACAATCCAAAAACCGGCTGTTTCATCCACAAAGTTGATATCTTTCATGATTTCTTGCATCTGCGTTTTCCCAAGCTCATTATATGAAATCAGATTCTTATATGTATCGCTTAATTGAAATTGCTGAAAATATTCCTGCATCTTTTCCTTTACGCTGTTTACTGCCATTTCTCTTGAAACTTTTCCATCTCGACTCTCGATATTAATAAAAGGATTTCCCATAGGCATTATTTTTTGTAAACTATAGGTTACAGATGCTCCAAATGAAGTAGAAAAACATCTCACCGGAATATATATTTCATGATTTACATATACGCCTTTGCTATCAAGTGCTACTCCATTCTTCATAATTTCAAGTGTTTTCCGATTCACAGTAACCACATCGGAATCATTTTCAACTATTATCATTTTTTCATTTTCACTGACACGCAATCCTAATGCACTGCATAATGCCTTGAGTTCAATAAATGCCCGCCCATTTTCAATTATAATATCTTCTGCAGATAGACTACCATTGATAATCAAAAAAGTATGCTTTTCTCCTTCCTCCAGCATCACTTTATACCCAGAAGATGATGTAAATTTATATTTCCATTCTCCTGTATAAAAATCACTATTTTCCATGTCCACACAGTTCTGATAACAAATGTTATTTTTTTCATTCGCCCACACTTGACCACAAAAAACTTGCGAAAAGAGTAACCCGCAAACCACTATTCTTTTTCCAAAAAACCTCATAATAAATCCCCTTTCCAAAAATTTTTAGTTGACACAACCCATTATAAATTCTCTTTTTATATAGTAAGTAAAAACTTTAAATGTAAAAGGCTAACCATTTAAAGTATGCCTAACTTACTAAAAACCATCTCACAAATTCATAAGGAGGAGAAAATATAAATATTTCTACAGCAAACTATAAAAGTGTTATTGATGCTCTTAAGGTCGAAACCGCATCTAAGTATCAGCCTATCGGAGGCAATACATATTGCAATATCTTCGCTCAAAATGTCTGCAGCAATTATAAATACACCACTTCCATCGGTACCTGCAAAACTATGCTAAATGCATTAAAGGGAAATAATACACCCCATTGGTACTCTGTAAACTATTCCGATGCAAAAAGCCGAGCAAATAAGAGGTATCCTACCATTGGCATCACATCTGACCACATTGTTGTAATCTATCCTCACGGAAACACTCCAACAGCCGTTTCCGATCTGTATATGTCTATGTCTGGGTACAAATGTTTTAACGATAAAAAAATCACTAACGCATGAACCAAAGATAGACTGACGGAAGTAAAATTTTATTCTTGGTATGAAAAAGAATGATTTCTCAACTTCTCATAGTCTCTAGAATAATCTTGTTATAACTTATTGATAAAGATGGGTGAATGACCTATACAGGTTATTCGCCCTTTCCATATATCATTTGCCGCCTTCAATTCGATTGTCTGAAACTCTGTTTTCATCGTTGTCACTTTTTCTATCAATTCCAACAATTCGATTTCTATCATTTTATGCCCCCTCCCATCACGATTTTTCTGTTTTCTATTATTTTAATCGAATTTTATAGAATCTACAAATATAATTCGAATTATTTTTTGCTAAAATCCCTGTGATGTTTGAGAGCATCTTTATCTAATCAAAATTTACAGAAATGTACTCTCCCCTTTCTCTATATTTTTTATATATTTACTGCCCGAAAGAAAAATTCTTTTTTCGGTAGGTAATTTATTTCTTCGGTAAGTAATAATACAATAACTATTTTTCATCAAAACCGAATATCTTGTCAAAAATGAATTTTCCATGACAGCAATTTACCGATCCTTGTCCTGTGTTCGTTTTCGGTACCAATTTTCCAAAAGCTTTGTGATTACCTGCTACATCTGCATTGGCGTATATTCCTTACATTTAACGATTTATCACAAATCACCTTCTCCAATAAGTTTGAAATGGTATGTTCCAGCTTGTCCGGCTACTGCCAACCAAGTATTTCTATCAAGTTTCCTTGGCTGTCAGCATCTACAAGCAAAACATTCTTTCCCTGCCTTGCAAGACCTATCCCAAGGTTGACCGCCGTTGTACTTTTGCCCACATCGCCTTTTTGATTTACCAACGCTATCATCTGCATTACAAAACCTACTTAAAATAAGCATAAAAAAAGACATTGCTTTTTAAACAATGTCTGAAAGATCGGATATTATCTTATTACCCATATAAAGCGTTCCTTATTGTTACTGCCGTATGAACAGATGTAGCAATAAAGACATTTTTATTCTGCCATTCCGACTACGCCGAATGCGCCGGGGCCTCCGTGACAGGTAATTACACAGCCTGTCTTTACCCATTCTATTTCCTTAAAGCCACAGTCAACAGCCGCATCATATGCCGCTTTTTTAACCGCATCGGTTGTGCCGATTGCCCATATGAGCCAAAGCTTATCTCTGTTCAGCTTATTTTCTTCGGCATAATCATATACAAGCTGAGGAGCTATTTTAGATAAATTACCTCTGTGCTTTTTTGTTGCAATAAGCTTTCCGTCAAGTATTTCTATTCTCGGATGTATCTTTAAAAGTCTTCCGCTTATGAAAACAACATTGCTTACTCTTCCGCCTGCCTTTAAATATTCAAGATCATTCGGAACAAAGCACATTCTTGTTTTTTTACACACTTTTTCGGCATAAGCCAGTGCTTCGTCTACTGTAATATCCTGATTTTTTTCGAGCATTTCTGCAACGGTTGTAACAACAGCATACTGACCAACCGAAACATGCTTTGTGTCAAGCATAGTTATATAATCTCTGCCTTCTGACGCAATATTCGCACTTCCGAATGACACAGTTGTTGATGCGGAATAAGCCAGATATAAAATATGTTTGTCCGGATATTTTTCATGGATTCGATCGAATACCTTATTAAAATCCTCCGGTGAACTGCCGCTTGTTTTAGGAAGCTTACCTGTTGTGTCATAATACTCGCATATTTCGTCAACCGGAAATGTTCCGTCCGCACGAACCTTATCTCCCATTGATACGTGCATAGGCACAATCTCTATTCCGTATTTTTCCGCAACCTCCGGCGTTATATCCGAACCGCTTTCCGCAACAATAACTATGTTTTTATTCATTCAGTATACCTCTCTCATATAAACTTATATCATTTATATTAAGTATACCATAACAGCACCGCAAATTAAACACTTTTGCGAAAATGTAACATCAAATTTGCATTTTACAACATTTTTACTTAATTTTTTCAGATATTATTCTTCCCATTTCCTTTGTTCCTACCTTTGTTGTGCCTTCACTGTAAATATCCGGTGTTCTATAACCTGCGTCAAGCACTTCTGTTACAGCAGCCTCGATAGCGTCTGCCTCTGCATTAAGTCCGAATGAATATCTAAGCATCATTCCTGCCGAAAGTATAGTTGCAATGGGATTTGCGATGTCCATTCCCGCAATATCGGGAGCAGAACCATGTATAGGCTCATACATACCAAATGCACCATCCGAAAGGCTTGCCGAAGGAAGCATTCCGATTGAACCTGTTATCTGGCTTGCCTCATCGGAAATAATATCTCCGAATATATTTGATGTAACAATTACATCAAAATGCTTAGGATTTCTTACAAGTTGCATTGCCGCATTATCAACATACATATGATCAAGCTCTACTTCGGGATAATCCTTAGCAACCTCTATAACAGCTTTTCTCCAGAGCTTACTGCTTTCAAGAACATTGGATTTATCAATGCTTGTTACTCTCTTATTTCTCTTCATTGCCGCCTCGAAGGCCGTTTTGGCAATTCTTTTTACCTCAAATTCGCTGTATGCCTCAACATCATAAGCCTCTTCGCCGTATTTGCCTTCTCTGTGACCTCTTTCTCCAAAATAAATTCCTCCTGTAAGCTCTCTTACAACAAGAATATCAAGGCTGTCACCGATTATTTCCGGCTTAATCGGGCTTGCTGAGCTGAGTGCCTTATGTATAATAGCCGGTCTGAGATTTGCATAAAGACCAAGCTCTTTTCTGAGTCTGAGCAATGCTCCGGCTTCGGGACGCATATTTGAAGGAAGGTTATCCCATTTAGGACCGCCTACCGCGCCGAGCAAAATCGAATCGCAGTTTTTGCAGGCCTCAAGTGTATCATCAGGAAGAGGCACTCCACAAGCATCCAGTGCTGCTCCGCCGACAAGCTTTTCATTAAAATTGAATTTATGATTATATTTCTTTCCTACTGCCTCAAGAACATTCATCGCCTCCGCAACTATATCCGGGCCTATTCCGTCGCCTTTAAGTACCGTAATATTATAATTTCCCATTTCAGTTCCTCCAATCTTATTTACTATTTTATCACTTGTCCTGTTTTTTCCTCCGGCAAGTTTTATTTAGTATTTATTCACTTATTTTACTGCTTGTATAGCTAACGAGGCCGCCGGCAGCCATTATCTTCTGCATAAATTCAGGGAACGGCTCTGCCTTATAGCTTTTTCCTGTTGTGACATTTGTTATAACGCCTGTGTTGAAATCAACCGAAACCTCATCTCCGGCCTTAATGTCCCTTGCGGCTTCGTCACATTCAAGAATAGGAAGTCCGATATTGATTGCATTTCTGTAAAATATTCTTGCAAAGGTTGATGCAATTACACAGGATACACCGGCACACTTGATTGCAAGCGGAGCATGCTCTCTTGATGAGCCACAGCCGAAATTTTTCTCTGCAACAATTATATCACCTTTATGTACATTATTAACGAAATCCTTATCTATATCTATCATACAGTACTTTGCAAGCTCTTCACCGCTTGATACGTTGAGGTATCTTGCGGGAATAATTACGTCTGTATCTACATTATCACCATATTTAAAAACTTTTCCTTTTGCGTTTTCCATATCAGTTCTTACCTCCTGCTATTTCTTCGGGATCAACAATATATCCGGCTATGGCCGATGCTGCCGCAACTGCCGGGCTTGCAAGATAAACTTCACTCTCGGTATGTCCCATTCTGCCTACAAAGTTTCTGTTTGTTGTTGAAACACATTTTTCACCTGCCGCAAGTATGCCCATATATCCGCCAAGGCAAGGTCCGCAGGTAGGTGTGCTGAATACAGCTCCGGCCTCAATAAATATTTCTGTATATCCGCGTTTAACGCATTCAAGATATATTTTCTGTGTTGCCGGAATAATTATTGTTCTTACTTTAGGATTTACCTTCTTACCTTTAAGTATTTCGGCCGCAATCTGCATATCCTCAATTCTGCCGTTTGTACATGAACCGATAACTGCCTGGTCAATTTCCACCTTAGGCATATTGTCAACTGTCTTTGTGTTTTCGGGAAGATGCGGGAACGCAACAGTAGGTCTTAATTTACTGAGGTCGATTGTATAAACCTCATCATATTCCGCATCATCATCTGCTGTATAAACAACAGGCTCTTTAACCGAATGCTCCTTAACATATTCCATAGTTTTTTCATCAACAGGGAATATGCCGTTCTTTGCTCCGGCCTCAATAGCCATATTAGCCATTGAAAATCTGTCGTCCATTGAAAGATACTGAATACCGTCACCGACAAACTCCATCGAACGGTATAATGCACCGTCAACACCGATCATGCCTATAATATGAAGTATAATATCTTTTCCGCTTATCCATTTTGCAGGCTTGCCGGTAAGTACAAACTTAATAGCACTGGGAACCTTGAACCATGCCTCTCCTGTTGCCATTCCGATTGCCATATCGGTACTTCCTACACCTGTTGAAAATGCACCTAACGCACCGTATGTACATGTATGTGAATCGGCTCCGATTATAACCTGTCCGGGAACAACAATTCCTTTTTCGGGAAGAAGTGCATGTTCAATGCCCATCTGACCAACATCAAAGAAGTTATTTACTCCCATATCCCATGCAAAGGTACGACAGGCCTTGCACTGTTCAGCCGCTTTAATATCCTTATTGGGTGTGAAGTGGTCAAGTACAATTACTACCTTATCCTTATCAAATACTTTCTTTGCTCCTGTTTTCTTAAATTCCTTAAGCGCAACGGCTGTTGTAATGTCGTTGCCCATAACTATATCAAGCTTAGCCTCGATAAGCTGTCCTGCCTTTACGCTGTCCAGTCCTGCATGTGCCGCAAGAATTTTCTGTGTCATTGTCATTCCCATTTTTATTCCGCCTCCGTTGTAATCATTTTATTTACTGTGCTGACAACTGCTCTGAGTGATGATTTTGTAATATTGCTTGAAGTTCCTGCTCCGTAAAATCTACCGCCCTTGCCGTTTGAAATCTGTATATATGAAATAGCTCTTGCTTTTGTACCATATTCCATTGAATGTTCACGATAATCCACAATTTCCATGTTGACATTGAACTTCTTTTCAAGTGCATGGCAGAAAGCATCAATAACACCGTTACCAACACCTCTTACGGTTATTTCTACACCATAATATTTGATAACTGCCTCAACCTCTGCATAATCCTTTCTGTCGCCGGCTATTTCATTGTATTTAACAAGTTGTACCGGTTCTTTTATGTCCACATACTTATCCATAAAGGCATCGTAAATTTCCTGAGGAGTAAGGTCCTTGTGTTTTCTGTCGCTTATGCCGGTTGTTGTTGTGCTGAAATCCTGCTGAAATGCTTTGGGAAGGAATAATCCGAAGTTCTGTTCAAGTATGAATGCAACTCCGCCCTTACCACTCTGGCTGTTTATTCTTACGATAGGGTCATAGCTTCTTCCGACATCCTTAGGATCAATAGGAAGATAAGGAACCTCCCATCTATCGGGGTGCTCTTTCATTCTTTCCATACCTTTTCTTATTGCATCCTGATGTGAACCGGAGAATGCTGTATATACAAGTGCGCCGACATAAGGATGTCTTGGATGAACCGCCATTCTTGTTGATTTTTCGTATATCTCCACAGCCTCATCAATGCTGCTGAAATCAAGCTTCGGGTCAATGCCCTGTGAAAACATATTCATTGCAACATTCATAATATCTGTATTTCCTGTTCTTTCGCCATTGCCGAAAAGAGTTCCTTCCACTCTGTCCGCACCTGCCATCAATGCAAGTTCTGTTGCCGCAACTGCTGTTCCTCTATCGTTATGAGCGTGAAGGCTAATAATAACATTTTCTCTGTATTTAATATTTTCACAGCAGTATTCAATCTGGTCTGCATATACATTCGGTGTTGCCATTTCGACCGTTGACGGAAGGTTGATTATAACCTTCTTTTCCTTAGTCGGCTTCCATACGTCAAGCACTGCATTGCATATCTCAACAGCATATTCCATTTCCGTTCCCGTAAAGCTTTCCGGTGAATACTGGAACATAAAATCAGTTTCGGGAATTTTTGTAGCCTCTTCAATCATAAGCTTAGCTCCGTCAACGGCAAGCTGTATTGTCTGTTCCATGCTGTTTCCGAAAACAACATCTCTCTGAAGTGTCGATGTTGAATTATAGAGGTGTACGATTGCTCTCTTTGCTCCCTTAAGTGCCTCAAATGTTCTCTTGATTATGTGCGGTCTGCTCTGTGTAAGCACCTGTACAGTTACATCATCGGGAATAAGGTTATCATCAATAAGTCTTCTTGCAAATTCAAATTCTGTATCGCTTGCTGCCGGAAAACCGATTTCTATTTCTTTAAAACCAGTTTTAACCAGAAAGTTAAAAAATTCAAGCTTTTCGTCTATGTTCATAGGTATTTCAAGCGACTGATTGCCGTCCCTAAGGTCAACACTGCACCAGATAGGTGCTTTTTTAATAACATTGTTCGGCCATTTTCTGTTTGGCATGTTCATAGGGGGATAAGGTCTGTACTTAGTGTAGTTCATCATAATTTTTTTGCTCCTTTGCAATATAAATTTATTTTGAACTTCTCTTACAACAAAATTACCACAGTCAAAAAGCAAATAAAAAAGCCTTCCGTCTCTGTTAAGAGACGAAAGGCTGAACTTCCGTGGTACCACTCTAATTTATTCCATAGGAATACTCTCATATAGGTACGGGCTGTAAAACATAAAGCCGATACCCTGTCATTATAACGGTTGACTCTCCGATTCCACCTATATACAAAAAGTATTTTCAGCGAATCACTCCAAGGCGAGTTCAGTTTCCTTCCGTTACAGGCTCGCACCAACCGCCTGTTCTCTGAAAACTTTCGGCAACCTACTATTCCTCTTCATAGTGTTGTAAAAGTTATTCAATTCATTAATATGCTAATTACGTTAACACAAAACAAAATCTTTGTCAACAGCTTTTTTTAGTATTTTTGCAACAGACATTATGTACCGGAATGAATATCATTGTTGCTTTCGGCATATTTACTGTTAGAATCCTCTTTAAAACGCCTTTTAATATCCTTCACTATTATGTCAGCAATGACCTTCGGAAGTATGTCCGAAATACGTTCGGAAAAGTCCGACTGCTCCACAAAATGTATATCCAACTTCTATTCTCCAATATGTTTTTATTAATTATATTATTTACAATATTATTTATGATATAATTATAATAAAAAGAACGGCGGTGAATGCCTTATGGCTGAATACGAAAGAAAAACCAAAGACAGCAAGCCCGTACTTGCAATATGCTACGATTTTGACAGAACACTGTCACCGGACGATATGCAGGCACAAGGCTATATACAGGACGTCGGCTATGATGTGGATAAGTTCTGGACAGAATCCAACCAGTTTGCAAAGGCCCACAACATGGACAGAAATCTTGCATATATGTATAAAATGGTTGAAGCTGCCAAAAACAACTTTGTGCTCTCCAGAGAAGCTCTTGCCAACTATGGCTCAAAGGTTAAACTGTTTAACGGCGTTGAGGACTGGTTTCCGAGAGTAAAGCAATACGGCGAAGAAAAAGGAATAATAGTCGAGCATTACATAATATCATCCGGTCTTAAAGAAATGATAGAAGGCACAGCAATGGCAAAAAGCGGCCAGTTCGAAAAAGTTTATGCCAGCTCATTTTATTTTGACGAAAGCGGAAAAGTCAAATGGCCATCACAGGTAATAAATTATACAACTAAGACACAATTTCTTTTCAGAATACAAAAAGGCTTTCTTGATATAAACGATCCCGATGTAAATAAATACATAAAGCCGGAGGATATACGCATACCGTTCAGAAATATTGTATACATAGGCGACAGCGATACAGACATTCCATGTATGCGTCTTGTCAACATGAATGGCGGCCATTCAATAGGCGTTTATAATCCAGAAACAAAGGAAAAAGAAAAGGTCTACAAAATGATAGACACCAATCGCATAAGATATTTTGCACCTGCTGATTACAACAAAGACAGTGAGCTTGACATCCTTATAAAAGAAATAATCAACAAAACGGCATCCTACGAAATACTTGAAAAACGCTTTATAAGCAATCACTCCGAGGCAAACAGTTTTATTAAGCCTTGTTAAACAGTCCGGATTTCCAATCATTCCGCATTTGAATATTTTTCGAATGCGGTTTTTCTTTTTTCTAAAAGTTCATTCAAAGCAATATGTCACTCCAAGAATATATTTTGTTTTCTCCGTTACCATTGTTCTTGTCGAATCAGACATTAGCGAACCTAAAATACTGTCATCATCGGCAAGTACAAGCATATTTTCCATATCTATAAAATACTTGCCTATTCTGTTATGGCCTTCGCCGTTTCCTGCCTTACGGAAAACTATATATCCGTGGATATTTTCGAGATCATATGAGCCGACAGAAAGTCCGCTTTCGACAGATATGAGATTATTCACATCAACAAATGAACTTATATAATAAAGCTCGTCATTTCTGCGAACTCTTCTCAGCAACGCCTCCGAAGATACTCTATAACGTCCGGGATTTCTTACGAAAGCCTTGTATGCCGCACGACTTCCTTTTACTCCAGGAATTTTACTCCATTCTTTGCCTTCTATATTTTTACGTACATCCGGAAGCAATTCCTCATTCATATAAATCCAAAAGCTGTCGTCCGACGGCTTTACTCGGCCTTGAATTTAAGACAGCCCGGCCTTATTTCCGAATAAGTATCATAAAGTTCTTCATAAATTTTTACACAATCCACTAAACAACCTACTTAACCAACTTAATCTTAATACTGCCGATATTATCTCTAAATGTCAAAAAGGCTTATCCACATACTGCGAATAAGCCTTTTGATATATAAGTTATATTTTATCCAACAAGATTTGTCATACTCTTTACACTTATTCCAAGAGTAGAAACATTATGTAAAAGAGCCGATGTTGCCGGAGGAAGAATTCCCGCTACACCGAGAGCAATGAGCATTGAGTTAAATCCTATAACAAAACGATAGTTTGAATTAATTCTCTTCTGAAGTCCGTTTGCAATCATCTTAAGCATAACAAGCTCAAAGAGATTATCCGCACCGACTGTTATATCGGCAATTTCTCTTGCTATTGCCGCACCGTCGCTGATGGCTATTCCGACATCGGCAGCAGAAAGTGCCGGTGAATCGTTGATACCGTCACCAATCATAATTACTGTTCTGCCTTCTGCCTTTTCGCTTTCTACAAAGTTTGCCTTGTCCTCGGGAAGAACTTCGGCATAATACATATCAACACCTACCTGCTTAGCTATTGCCGCAGCGGTACGTTCATTATCGCCTGTCATCATAACAGTTTTCTTTATACCGAGCTTTTTAAGGCTTGTAAGCACAGCCGCAGCCTCTTCTCTCAGAGGATCGGATATGCAGACAACTCCGGCAAGAACGCCGCCGATTGCAAGATAAAGGTGTGAATATTGTTCGGGAAGATTTTCGAATTTATACTCTTCACCTTCGGGAACAGTTGCATGTTCGTCTTCAAACACAAAATGCTTGCTGCCGATAATGGTTTTTTTACCTTCAATTATACTTGAAATACCATGTGCAACAACGTATTCAACCTGTGAGTGCATTTCCTCATGGTTAATATGTTCTTTTGCGGCCTCTTTAACAACGGCATTTGCCATTGAATGAGGATAATGCTCTTCAAGACATGCCGCAACCTTAAGAACTTCATCTCTGTCCATACCGCCGAAAGGAATAACCTCTGCAACGGTAGGTGAAGCATATGTAAGAGTACCTGTCTTGTCAAATACTATTGTATCTGCTTTTGCAACGGCCTCAAGATATTTTCCGCCTTTGACCGTAATCTTATATGTACCGCATTCACGCATTGCCGATAATACAGCAAGAGGCATTGAAAGCTTAAGCGCACATGAGAAGTCAACCATAAGTATTGAAAGTGCCTTTGTTGCATTTCTTGTTATAAGGTATGTAAGTGCTGTTCCGCCGAGGCTGTAAGGCACAAGCTTATCAGCAAGATTAATTGCACGGCTTTCAGTTGCCGATTTAAGCTTTTCAGAATTTTCAATCATAGAAACGATGTTATCATATCTGCTTGAGCCCTGCTGGCTTTCAACACATATTACACATTCGCCTTCCTCTACAACAGTACCGGCATATACATATGCACCGTTTGATTTCATAACTGCGATTGATTCGCCCGTAAGAGATGCCTGGTTTACAGATGCTTCTCCTTCAACAACCTTACCGTCAAGAGGAATAAGGTTGCCTGTATGTACAACAATAAGGTCGCCGGGACGTACCTGAGTAACAGGTACAAGTACCTCTGTATCGTCCTTTTTCAGCCATACTCTGTCAACATTGAGTGACATACATCTTGCAAGGTCATCTATCGATTTCTTTCTTGTCCATTCTTCAAGAAGCTCGCCTATTCCGAGAAGGAACATAACCGAACCGGCAGTCGAGAAATCCAATCTTGCTATTGACACACCGATTGATACGGCATCAAGCACCTCAACCTCAAGCTTTTTATTAAACAGACATTTAATGCCCTTCCATATGTATTTAACCGATTTAACAGCAGTATATGCAGCTATAATTGGTGCAGGAAGGAATATACTTCTTGCTGCTTTGAACAAAATCATATTTACGAGCTTGTCCTGATACATTCTGTTGAGCTCTCGTCCTGTGTTTTCCGGAACCTGTTTAATAAGCTCTTCGTCCTGTCCGTTATAGTTTTTCAGAGCAGCCAGAACCGCATTTTTGTCGTCATTATATAAAACCACAATATCGCATGTTCTTTCATATACTGTTGCCTGATGTACATTCTCTATACCGTTAAGATAATATGAAAGTACATCGGCTTCTTTAATTGTCATTCTTTTTTTATTATTGATATGAAGCCTTATTCTTCCCTTACTCTCATGGAGAATTGTGCATTTCATTGGTAATCAGTCCTTCTTTCTGAAAAAAAGAGCCGCCCACCCTGAGGTACACGACTCTTATATTATTCTGTTTTTTAAATTACTTTTCTTCTTCAGCTGTTTCTTCTGTTTCAGCTTCAGCTTCTTCTGTTTCTTCGTCGTCGATTACCTCATCAACATATTTTGTTTCGTTAATATCCTTAGCCTGAGCAAGAATATCGCCTGCATTTTCCTGAACCTTTGTTACAACGCTCATAACACATTCTTTGGCACGAAGAACAGCAGCAGTTGTCTGTGCATATACGTTCTTTGCATCTTTGCTTGTAAGTATTTTAATTCCGGCAGTTCCCATAAGAATACCGCTGATAAAGATAGTAGGTTTTTTCCAGTTTTTAATCATAGTTTTTTCCTCCTTAGCATAATTGTGTATATTGGTGATTCGCTGTTTTATGTCCATATTATTTTAAATTTATGTTTTATTGTTAAATCACCTTTAAATTGGTTTTAAAAATTTACACCCATATAATACACAATTTTCTTTCGTTTGACTATCCCTAAAAGTCAAAAAATATTTATTTTCGTTTTTTATCCTAATTTCGACATAAAAACCACTTGATTTTTATTAGTTTATGCTAACCTACCACTTTTTTATTAAAATCCTATTGCATTTTTATACAACTTTATTAGCTTATGCTAACCGCAATTTTACGAACTCCGCTCGGAGATTGATTTTTGTACTTTTTGTACACTGCCGAAAATCTGCTCGGGCTTTCATAACCGACCTTTGCGGCTATTTCGGACACACTCAGCTCCGTAGTTTTTAAAAGATACTCGGCTGTATTCATTCTGTATTCTCTCATATAGGAATCAACCGGTGCACCGTAAATATTTTTAAATATGCTCTTGAGTGCCGTCTGTGAAATATAGAACTTTCTTGCAAGCTCTTCCAATGTTATATGCCTGTCAAGATTATCTATAAGGTACTTCTTTGCTTTTCTTACGATTTCGACCTGATCCTTATAGAAATACATCTTATCCGAAACAAACTCATTTCCGCTGTATCCGTCAAGGAAAAGCAGAAGTTCAAGAACCTTTAATCTGCAATATCCTTCAACAGCAGCTTCCTTTACATTATATAAATCATAAAATATATATCCGGAAGCTTCATGCGAACGGATAACCATGCACTCCGTCTGGCACAGCCTTTCGGCAAGCTGTTTTACACTTATCGGATACCCGAATATCGAAGATGTAATATCATATACAGCCTTTTCTGCCGAACCTATCTCTATTTCAACCGATATTCCGTAATATCCGTCACCTTCGGGAACACTTATATACCTTTTATAATCGGAATACATAAGCATAATATCTCCTGCTTCTATACACACGCACTTTCCGTCATTTCTTGTGTATTCAAGCCTGCCCTTCATGCAGTGATATATTTCAAAATATCCTCTTCCTTTGCTTTTAAATTTATAGGAATGATTTTTTTCAGCCTCATTTACAATAATTTCAGTGCCCGGAAGGACGTTATAGCATAATTTATGTTCCAGCTGTCTGCTGAATACGTCCTTATTGTAGTTATAAAGCTCATATCTTTCCATTGCACACATCCTGTTAAACGCACCTCCTGCCGAATTAAATCCAAATTTTGTTAGTTTTTACTAACTTAGTTAGTTCAATCTAACTTTAAATCAAAAAAATAAAAACCATCTATTAGCTTTACCTAACGAATTTTAGCATTACTTTATTGACTTGTCAATAAATCTTAAACAAATATTCTTTCTATAATGGAAATATTTTTTAGCTTGTATACATAAATAATCTATGTAAATTTTCGCCGCCGGCTGATATAATAAATTTACCGTTTTATATTGATTTTATATTGATTATTCAATCAATGCTGATATAATACGATTACGTAAACAATATTTACATAATTCTGTCGATTTTATGAATATTAAAAATTTTGCTTTCTTTTATGGTATAAATAATAATGAGGTATTAACAAAATGAACATACGGTCATACAGACGTTTTATTATAATTTCAGCTGCAATACTTGCCTTTACCGGCTGTTCTTCAAAAAAGGATTCCGGTGAAGATGCCGTAACAGCGGTAATGTCCGAGCTTGAAACAACCGAAAGCTCTGCCGAGGTATGCAGCAGTTATACGGTAACAGACAAAAAAATATCAATTCTGTTCAACGGCATACCGGATAAAGACATATTGCCGCAGCTTATGCAGACACTTTCTGACGGAGGAATTTCCGCTTTATTCTTTGCCGACAGCTCTGATGCCGAAAAGCGTTCGGACGATATTGCGGAAATAATAAATTCCGGCTTTGACATCGGTATTATGCTAAAAAACACAGATGTCAAAAAAGCCGTTGAGGAAATTTATAACACAAAGCAGTCATTTTCTTCGCTGAATTATGAGCCTAAATACATAATGTCGGCCGATGGAGAATATTCCGAAGAATTGCTTAAGGCTGCCGCATTGAGCGGCATAGATGGAGCCGTTTCTCCGGTATGTACAATAAAAGCTGACGGTCTTTCATCTAAAGAAGATGCGGTTATGCTTCTGCACAGAACCGCCAAAGGATCAATAATTTCTTTAGATATTGCCAACGAAAATAAGGATTCTGCCGCAGACAGCCTTATAAGCACAGTCGGCTTTCTGTCCGAAGCTATTGCCGAAAAGGGCTTTTCTGCCGTTTCTGTTGCAGACCTGAAGGACAGCCAAAGCAGTACCGAAGTAATCAAAATTGATGAAAACGACAAACGCTTTGACATAAACAGCTATGAAAAGTATGTAACCGACAAACCTTTCGGCATACAGGAAAGCGAGGCAAAGGCCGAGGATTATTTCAATAATACCGTTTTTGTCGGCGATTCAATATCTGTTAAGCTGAGAATGTACGTCGAATATATGAGAAAAATAAACGGCTCGTTTATGGGAAACGCCCAGTTCCTTACAACACAGGGCTTGAGTGCCGGAAACGCTTTATGGGAGCTTACCGACGAATCAAAGCACCCATATTACAACGGCGAGCATATGCTCATACAGGACGCAATAGCCAAAATGGACGTTGACAAGGTTTACATAATGCTTGGAATAAACGACATACCGTCATACAGCCTTGACCGCTATCTGGAAAACTATCAGACGTTAATATCATTAATAAAAGAACAGTCGCCTAATGTTGAAATATATATCCAGTCCATAACTCCCTGCATAGCAAGCAGAACAAAAATACCAACCAATAAGGAGATATTCACCTTTGACCTTGCTCTTGCAAAATTCTGCGAAGAAAACGGTTATAACTTCGTTGACGTCGCATATGCTATGAGAGATGAAAACGGAAATCTTCCGGACTCATACTGCTATGATGCTGACACAATGGGACTGCATTTCACAAACGACGCATGCCAGAAATGGATAGACTTTTTACTTACACATACAAAACAGGAGGAATAAATCATGAAAAAAAGAATATTACTCGCAGGAATCATCGCCTGCTTTACATTAATTGCAGCAGGCTGCTCTTCATCATCAAGCAATGAACCGACAGCAAAGGACGTTAATCTTAATGACGTATACACAAAAATCACCGAAACGGTAACTCTTCCCGACGACATGAGCGAAATATCCGAAAGCGAGCTTACATCTCTTTACGGAATAGATATGGACGAGGTAAAGCAGTATGCCGGAGCAATAACAATGACGAGCGTTTCAAGCGATGAAATTATTATGCTCGAAGCAACAGACAGCAATGCGGCCGCTGATTTAAAGGAAAAGGTAGACAACAGATACGAAGCAAAGCTCAATGAAATGCGTGATTATCTTCCCGATGAATTCGAAAAAATATCCGCTTGCAGTGTATATTCCGAAGGAAACTATGTTGCTATGTTTATTTCCGATGATTCGGCAACAATGACAGAAATTTTCACAGAAGCAATAGGCAAATAACTTTTTAACCGAATAAATATCTGTTATAATAATATCCCGAACCGAGCCTTTCGGTTTGGGATAATTTTTAGCAAAAATAAAACGGCAGACAGGAGAATATTCTATGGTTTTCAGCTCCACAATATTTCTTTTCATATATCTCCCCATTGCATTAATGCTTTATTACATAACTCCGTTCAAATGGCGTAATCTGGTCCTTCTCATAGAAAATCTTGTTTTCTACGGCTGGGGCGAACCTGTTTATGTTTTTCTTATGCTTGCGTCGGTTGCGGTGGATTATTTTCTTGCATTAATGATTGAACGCTCACACAGCAAAGGCGATAAGGGCAAAAAATGGCTTATAATATCCGTTATAATAAATATAGGGCTTCTTGTGTTTTTTAAATACCTTACATTTATATGTGACACATTAAACGCCCTATTCTCTCTGAACATAGCTTTAAAAATGAATATAGTAATGCCCATAGGCATATCCTTCTACACCTTTCAGAAAATGTCCTATGTAATAGACGTTTACAGAAACGACTGCAAGGCACAGCACAGCTTTACTGCCTTCGGCACATATGTCAGCCTGTTTCCGCAGCTTATTGCCGGCCCAATCGTTAAATATCGTGATGTTGCTGAGCAGATGGAAACACGAAACACATCGGTTGACAAGTTTTCCGACGGTGTATGTGTGTTTGTAGTCGGTCTTTGTAAAAAAGTATTACTTGCAAACAGTATCGGTATTCTTTGGGACACGCTCTATAACAGCGGAAATCTTTCCGTTCTCGGTGCATGGCTTGCCGTTGCCGCTTTCACCTTCCAGATTTACTTCGACTTTTCCGGATATTCGGACATGGCAATCGGCTTGGGAAAAATGCTCGGCTTTGAGTTTAAAGAGAATTTCGATTATCCGTACATATCAAAATCAGCAACGGAATTCTGGCGTCGCTGGCATATATCCCTTTCCACATGGTTTCGTGAATATGTTTATATTCCTCTCGGCGGCAACCGAAAAGGCAAGCTCCGTTGGTATATAAACATACTTATCGTCTGGGCGGCAACCGGTCTTTGGCACGGTGCAAGCTGGAACTTTATTGCATGGGGATTATTCTATGCCTTCTGGCTCATAATCGAAAAGCTGTTTTTGCTCAAACACCTTGAAAAAGGCAGAATACTTCCGCACATATATGCAATACTCATTGCAATGCTCGGCTGGGCATTATTCGCCTGCAACTCATTGTCGGAAGGCTTAACGCTTATCGGCTCAATGTTCGGAATAGGCGTATCGGCATTGGCTTCGCAGTCGGATATATTTTATCTTGTGAGCTATATGCCGTTGTTTGTGATACTTATAATCGCATCATCACCTTTAGTTAAAAACGCTTTCTTACGCATTTCGGAAAAGAGCCGCAATGTGCTAACACTGATTTTATGCTTATTCGGTCTGATATTATGCACAGCGTCCATAATAAGCTCCGGTTATAATCCGTTTTTGTATTTCAGATTTTGAGGCAGGTGAAAAACTAAATGAAGAAATTCTCAAAAATATTAACAGGAATATTCATCGCATGGATTGCGGTATTCATGCTTGCCATAATAGCATTGCCTGATAAAAGCTTTTCGGAAACCGAAAACCGATATTTGGCACAAAAGCCCGAATTTTCATTATCGGCATTAAAAAGCGGCAAATTCGCAAAGGATTTCGAAAGCTATATAAACGATCAGTTTGCCGGAAGAAACCTCTTTGTAAAGCTCAACACTCTTTCCGAATATATCCTGGGCCAGAGAGAAATAAACAACGTATTTATCGGCAAAGACGGAACTCTCATGGGTGCACCTGTGTCCGAGGAAAGCATCGGGAATATGCAGAATACCGTTTCGGCAATAAACAGCTTTGCCGAAAAAACCAATGTACCTGTATATTTTGCACTTATACCGAGTGCCTACGACATATGCACCGAAGAACACAGAAACAGCTTTCCGTCATCAGATGAAAAGTCAATTATACAAAGCCTGTACGAAATTTCCGATGCGGAATGTATAGATATTTATAACGCACTCAGTTCTCACAGCAATGAATATATTTATTACAAAACCGACCACCATTGGACAAGCCTCGGTGCTTACTACGGTTACAGAACGATAGCCGATACAATGAATTTAGAGGCGAAAGATATTTCCGAAATGTCCGACACAACGGTAAACGGCGATTTTTACGGAACACTATATTCCAAAGTACCTCTGTTCTGGCTTAAAGGTGACGAAATACATACCTATGTTTCCGACAGCGGAGTAAGCGTAAAATCCTTCAACGGAAAGGACTGGTCGGACTCAAAACTTTATTTTGACGAAAATCTCAACATAAAGGATAAGTACACCTATTTCTTAGGTCAGAACGAACCGTTGATAGTCATAAACACAGAAAATACCGACAAACCTAAGCTTTTAATTATCCGAGATTCTTACAGCGATTCTCTTGCTCCGTTTCTGACACAGAATTTTTCGGAAATACATTTACTGGATCCAAGATATTACAAGTTATCTGTTGCGGATTATGTTGCGGATAACAATATAGACAGCGTAATTATATGCTACAGTCTGTCAAATTTTTCAGAGGATAAAAATTTATCACTTGTTTTGTCACGATGATTTTAATATCTCATACAAATAAAACCTTGAACCGATTGGATTTTTTAGCTCGAATGGTCCGATTTTTGCGTATAGCGGAAATCGGATTATTTTTTTATTGACAACTAAATAAAATTTTAATAATATCACCGTTAGGGTGTCCTAACCTAAATTTATTAAAAATATTATTAAATTTACAAAGGAGTAGCTATGAAATCACAACACAGAAGAAAACAAGTTGCCATGGCTGCCGTTGCAGCTATGCTTTCAATGAGCACCGCCTGCCCTACCGTTACAGCTATGGCAGAAAGCAACAACATTGAAAATCTCGACGAAAATAATGATGTTATCAACGGCGAAAACGAAGTCAATGACGAAGAAGAAGTTAATGACAAAGTTGACAAGGACGTTGATAATGAAATCGACAACGAAGAAGAAATCAATGATGAAAACAATTCAGACGATTTAGACGAGTCTATCGACGATATTTCCTATGAAGACAAATTGGATTTACAGGACGCTGATATTGCACTTTATGCAGTTGATGATGTATTCGAAGTCGGTTCACTCACATATAAAGTTTTATCCGATGACACAGTACAGGTCGGAGATGGCGATACAGCCATGACCGGTCTTTCCGGAAGTGTAACGATTCCTTCAACCGTTAAATACGGCGGAACAACCTACAAGGTTACAGCAATCGGTGACAGAGCATTCCTCAGATGTTCGGATATTACATCTCTCGAAATTCCCGACACTGTAACAACAATCGGAGAGCTTGCTCTTGCCGACATCGGCGTAAACACAATCACAATTCCCGATTCGGTTGAAACACTCGGAGATAACGTGCTTTCCGGTGCAACAATGACAAGCGTAACACTTTCTTCAAAGCTTACAACAATCCCTGACAGAGCATTCAATAGTTGCCCTAACCTCAGAGAAGTTACTATTCCCGACAGTGTTACAAAAATTGAAACATATGCCTTCAACAGCTGCAGCTCACTTACAACGATAACAATACCTAAAAACGTAGAATACATCGGAAAACAGGCTTTCTGGGGCTCTGCTCTTACAGAAGTGACAATCGAAGGAAACAGCCTTACGGAAATTGATGACCTTGCTTTTGCTTTCTGTGAATCACTTAAGACCATCAACATTCCGTCATCAATCGAAACAATCGGAGAACAGGCTTTCCAGCATTGCGGAGTTCTTAAAACAACAGGACTTGAAACCGGCACAAGCAATCTTACAAGCATAGGAACCGAAGCTTTTTCATCAACTATGATTAAGTCAATTTCAATTCCGGCAACATGCACCGATATAAATAAAAATGCTTTCACAAGATGCTCAAAGCTCCAGGAAATCAATGTTGATGAAGAAAACAGCAAATATTCAAGCGAAGACGGTATTCTTTATGACAAAAACAAAGAAACTCTTTATTTATATCCGGCCGCAAAAACAGGTTCTTCCTACACAACTCCGGACGGCTTAAAAACAATCGGTGCTTACGCATTTGAAGAAAACCAGCGTTTAAGAGATGTTACAATCAACGACGGAGTTGAAACAATCGAACGTTCAGCCTTCCAGGGTGCAGGCGTTGAAACGGTCATTATGCCCGACTCGGTAACATCAATAGGCGAATTAGCTTTCTACAACAGCAAATCATTATCGGAAATTACTCTTTCCAAAAACTTAAAAGAAATTCCGGACTATGTTTTCTATAACTGCTCATCACTTTCGGAGGTTGAAATTCCGGCTTCTGTTAAGAAAATCGGTTCCAACATACTCTCAGGCTGCGAAAGCCTCGAAAAGGTAACAATAAAGTCACCTGAGCTTACATCAATCAGCTCATCAGCCTTCAGCGGTACTCCCGACGATGTTAAATTTGATGTCGAAACAAACGCAATCAAAAATATGCTTATTGACACATGTGGTGTATCGGCGGACAACATAACTTCGGCAGGAAAAGATCCCAAGCCGTCAATCGAGAACTTTACACTTGACGGAATATATTACAAGGTTCTTTCCGATCCGACAGACACTGCAAACGGAACGGTTCAGGTCGGAAGCGGATATTCAGGTTCATTTGAGGTAACATGGGGAATGGCCGATTTAGTAACAATTCCCGAAACAGTTACGGAAGAAACAACAGGAAATACATACACAGTCGTTGCTATCGGAGAAAATGCTTTTGCTTCAGCTTGGAATGCAGCTTGGGAAGATATGATGTCTTCAAGAGTTAAAAATATCTCTATTCCCAAAACCGTTACAACAATAGGCAAAAATGCTTTCTCCGAAGCAAATAAGCTTGAAACAATAACCTTTGCGGAAGGCAGCCAGCTTACATCCATCGGAGAACATGCTTTTGATACATGCTCGACCCTTAAATCAATAACACTTCCCGACGGATTTAAAACAATCGGAGAAGCAGCTTTCGCTGAATGCAAGGCTCTCAAAACGTTTGTAGTAGGAAACGCACTTGAAGAAATCGGCACAGAAGCCTTCAAGCGTTCAGGTCTTGAATCAATCAACCTTCCCGCAACATTAAAGACAATCGGCACAGATGCTTTCTACGAATGCAACAGCCTTAAAGCAATAAATGTTTCCGGAACAGGAGCATACACAAGCGAAGACGGCGTTCTTTTATCAGACAGAGGCAAAACTCTCTTAGTTTACCCTGCTGCAAAGACAACAACAGAATACACTGTTCCCGATTCGGTAGAAGCAATCGCAGACAAGGCATTCTACGGAAACACAAGAATTATCGAACTCAACACAGGTAAGAATACAAAGACAATAGGCAAAAATGCTTTCGGAAACATGAGTGCTCTCACAACATTAACTATGGAAAACTCCGTTGAATCCTTAGGAGAGATGGCATTCTATTTCAGCAGCTGGAGCAGCTCAAGTAAGCTTGAATCGGTTACTCTTTCCGAAAAGCTTAAATCTCTTCCGGAGTATTGTTTCCGCGGCTGCAACTCATTGGAGGAATTAACAATTCCTAAGAGCGTTGAGCTTATCGACAGCGATTCGATTCCTTCATCGGTTGAAAATGTAACAATCAAATCAACAGGCGAAACAAGCGAAAGCTTAGTTGTAAAATCAGCCAACACATCTGCTAAATACAGAGTTGCTACAGAATCCGTTAAAGCAAAGCTTGTTGAATGCGGAGTTCCCGAAGCAAACATAACAGTTGACGATACTCTTCTTGAGGACGGCGTTAAAGAGCCTTCATTCACAAAGAACGGTATTTCATACACAGTTACGGCAGATCCTACCGAAACAGAACCCGGTGTGGTTTCTATCGAAAGCGTTGACAAAACAGTTGTTGACAAAGCTGGAGATTACACAATAGCCGGAACAGTAAGAAACAACGGTTATGATTATGTAGTAAAAGAAATCAAAGCAAGTGCTTTCAACGGTTGTGACAACATTGAATCAATCACAGTTCCAAACACGGTTGAAAAGCTCGGAGTAAATGCTATTGCCGGAAACTTAAACCTTAAATCAATTACATTTGAGACCGGCAGCAAGCTTACAACAATCGAAAACGGTGCTCTTTCCGACAACGGAAAGCTTGAAGCAATCACAATCCCCGCAAGCGTTAAAAATATCGGTGATTACATACTCGGTTGGAATTACAGCTTAGCAACAGTTGAATTCGAAGAAGGAACAACTCTCGACAACATCGGCAAGGGAATGTTCTTCAGAGATGAGGCTCTCGCTTCAATTACTCTTCCTTCAACAGTAACAGTTATAAACGACGAAGCTTTCTATAACTGCAAGGCCTTAATTGAAATTGATTTAAGCAACATTGATGAAATCGGTGCATATGCTTTCTATAATTGTGCATCACTCAAGGAAGCAATATTATCAAATGATGTAACAGAATTAAACGATGCTGCATTCTATGGCTGCTCATCACTTGAGAAAGTAAAATTAAGTGAAAAGCTTACTAAGCTTGGCGACCTTATCAGCGAGGACGCAGAAGAAGATGTTAAGGGCGTATTTTCCGGCTGCACTTCACTCAAGGAAATCGTTATTCCTAAGGGAGTAAACACCATCGGCAAGAACACATTCAACGGCTGCGAAAATCTCAGAAGAGCTATAATCGAAACAAGCTCACTTAAGAAGGTTGGAGCAAACGCTTTCAACGATGTGTCACCCGAAGCAGTATTCGTTGTTAAAAACAATGCTGCAAAGGACGAGCTTATAAGCGGTGGAAACATCAGCAAGGATAAAATAATCGTAACAGATGAGCTTGAAAGCATTCTTAAAAAAGCCGAAAACGCTAAGAAATCAAGCTACACAACAGATAAATACGAAACTCTTGTAAACGAAATCAACAATGCAAAAAATATTCTTGCAAGCCTTGATACAGTTACACCGGAAAAGTTCAACAATGCGGTTGATTCATTAACAACAGCATTCAACGACAAAAAGAAGGACAACAACAGCGGTAGCCACGGCGGCAGTTACACACTTGACAACATAACAGGTGAAAATAAGAACAACAATAACAACAAGCCTTCAACAGAAGAGCCTGACAATGCATACGATCCTAAGGATGCTTCAAACTATGTAGACATCATTAACCACTATGCTTATACATATGTTAAGGACGCTATCGAAGAAGGTCTTATAAAGGGCGACACAGCAACAGCTTTCAATCCCGATAGAGCACTCTCAAGACAGGAGGCAGTTTATATGCTCTATATGCTTGACGGTGCGGATTACAGCGGAAACTCTGTATTCACAGACGTTTACAACAACAATCCTTATGCAGACGCTATTATGTGGGCATATGAAAACGGCATTGTAAGCGGTATCGGCGACGGTTTATTTGCTCCGACAGCAAACGTAACCCGTGAGCAGATGGCAGCCTTCATATACAGATACTTCACATTCAAGGGCATTGATGCATCAGACAGAGCCGCAGTTACAGGCTTCAACGATTATTCATCAATCTCCGAATATGCTATTGATAATATCTCATGGGCAGTTGCAAAGGGAATCTACAAAGGAAGAACGGACAACACAATCGCTCCTAAGGATAACATCACAAAGGCTGAGACTGCAATAACAGCACAGAACATTAAAGGCATTCTTTAATAAATAAGCTATAATACAAAAAGTAAGGCTTCCGACGAAATCGTCGGAAGCCTTTTTGCCAGCTGAAAAATAATCAAAGCTTATTCATTATATATTTTCCGTATTTTGTTTTTTCAAGCTCCTTGCCAAGCTTATGGAGCTCATCTCTTGAAATCCAGCCATTATCATATGAGCATTCCTCGATACAAGCCACATATTTGCCTGTTTCTGCCTGGATTTTTCTTATTACCTCTCCGCCTGCAAGAAGGCTGTCCTCTGTTCCGGCATCAAGCCAGACAAAATCCTTTCCGAGAGTTACAACATTAAGATCGCCAAGCTTTAAATATTCGTTGTTTACCGATGTTATTTCAAGCTCGCCTCTTGCCGAAGGCTGAACATTTTTTGCAATCTCTACAACTCTGTTGTCATAGAAATAAAGTCCGGGAACAATATAGTTTGACTTAGGATTTTCCGGCTTTTCCTCAATGCTTATTGCCTTTCCGTTTTCATCAAACTCAACAACGCCGAAGGCTCTCGGATCATCCACATAAACACCGAATATTGTTGCTCCTGTTATATTTTTCTGTGCCTTATCAAGGCAATCCTTAAGTCCGTCGCCATAGAATACGTTGTCACCGAGCACAAGGCATACGGAATCGTCACCTATAAATTCTTCTCCAACAATAAACGCATCGGCAATTCCCCTTTGAACAAACTGCTCCTTGTAGCTTATATTCATTCCCAATGTACTTCCGTCGCCGAAAAGTCTTTCAAACTGGTCAAGATCATTTGGCGGTACTATTATAAGAACGTCCCTTATGCCTGCCTGCTGAAGCGCCGCAAGCGGATAGTATATCATCGGTTTATCATAGATAGGAAGCAACGGTTTGCAAACTGGCTTAGTCATAGGGTATAATCTTGTTCCTTTTCCTGCCGCTAATATTATTCCTTTCAAAATTCATCTCTCCTCAAATCGTATATCTTTAATGTATAACCTATATATTGATTGTACATTGTTTCATTTGCATATATAAAAGCACTATTACCGAGTATATTTTATCATTTTACGACATATGCGTCAATAAATACTTATCTTACAAAAGACATTTATACCATTTTCCGGTTTAAATCATACAATAATTTTAACCAATCCGCTTGGCTCTGCATATATACCTTTTACGAAGTTTTTTATAAATATATTTTCCTGCAATACGATATCTATCAGCTTATTTACATCTATCAGGTATTCATTTACAATATTTTTTGTCTTTTCCAAATTATTATATTGATATTTATTTTTTTCGATAATTATGTCTATTTCATACAGCCTTTCTTTGAGCTCATGCATCTCTATTATATCGTTTTCATACATATTAATAAGCTTGGCTCTCTGTCTTTTCAGCTTAGATATGTCTGCTTCATTATTTATATTACTCTGTTTTTCTGTCTGTCGTATTACCTCTGCCCTTACCATGTCCATAAAAGCATCTTTATCAGAAATATTACATATTATATATTCCTTTATTGCCGTCATAAGCTCCTTCTCGTCTATACGCAGACTATTTTTGCAAAAGCACTTTCCTCTTGTGTTCGCTCCTCCACATGTCCATTTTATGTATTTTCCGTTGTTTCTGGATATTCTTCTGAAGCTATAACCGCATTCACCACATATTATTAATGTACTGAAAGCATATTTATATGAAGCTTTTTTATTTTTTCTGCCGTATTTAATGCCGTTAGTCCTCATCATTCGTGCGGCTTTTTCAAACTGCTCATCGGAAATAATTTTCAGTGTATCGTTTTCTTTTATATGCCATTGGCTTTTATCTTTTCTGATTCGTCTGCCTGTCAGAAAATCCTTGACCTCTTCTCTGCCATTTATTATCACTCCATTATATATCGAATTTGTCAATATCCTTCCTATGGCATTTTGGCTCCACAAACAGCCTCTTCTTGTACGTAAGTCTTCATTATTAAGGCACTCGGCTATTGCACCGGTGCCGTAACCAAGCTCGGTATACATATCAAAAATTCTCTTTACAATTTTTGTTTCTTTATCATTAACTTCAAGATTGAATAAATCTCCGGCAATTTTATTATAGCCATATACAACATTCGGGACTTTGCCGTTTTCTGCATTTTTAGCCTTCCCGAATTTAACCCTTTTTGAAAGGTTTGCACTTTCTTCCTGTGCAATAAGTGCAAGTATACCGAGCGTAAATTCTCCGTCCTCGGTAGAAAGATTGGAATTTACAAAACGGCACTGTATTCCCAAAACCTTAAGCTCTCTTATGCTTTGGAGAAAATCAACGGCATTTCTCGCAAAACGGGAAATATCCTTAACAAACAAAATATCAAAACATCCGTTTTCAGCCTCTTTCATCATAAGCTTAAATGCTGTTCTGTTTTTCAGCTTTGTTCCGCTTATTCCTTCATCGGCATATATCTTATACAAAACATATCCGTTTCTACGTACATAATCCTCAAAAAAGCTTTTCTGGTTTTCAAGGCTCGAAAGCTGTTCATCCTTATCGGTAGAAACCCGGCAATAGGCTGCGGCTCGCAATACTGTCATAAAAATCACCGCCGGTTAAAAATGTCTTTTTCGTTACTGCCGTATGAACGGTACTTTTGCTTATGCCGAACTTTTTCGCCGTTTCTCTCACTGTTGATTTTGAACTGATAATAAAATTTGCAACCTCTACTGCTCTTTGTTCTATATAACTTTTCAAAATAACACTCCTGTTTTAATATATTTCAGTTATTTATATGAAAAACGATATCTAAATATTCGGACAGACAGATACACCCATACATCTGTTTATATCGCTGTTGCAATTTAAAGTTTTAAAATATATCATAAAAATATATCCGTCAATTTGTTATAAATTCCTATACTAAGCAGCATTATTTGAACAATCTATATTTTTTCACAGCAAAAAGCCATTAAAAGCGCAAAAATCTATACATTTTTTAACCGTTCTATGACAATTTAGCGATTGAAAGCTTTAAATAAGCGTTGTATAATAAGCTTAACCGTTTGTGAGGCAAACGGAGCAAATTTTTTTATTTTTTAGGAGGAAATTATTATGAAGAGATTTTTAGCGGCAGTTGTTGCTGTTACTACTGCTCTTGCTCTTACAGCATGCGGAAGCAGTTCAACAAACACAACAACAGATGACAAATCAGCAGAAAGCACAGACGATACAACATATAAAATCGGTGTTCTCCAGCTTACACAGCATGCAGCACTCGACAAAGCAAACGAAGGCTTTATCGCTGCTCTTGACGAATCAGGCATTAAATACGAAGTTGACCAGCAGAACGCATCAGGCGAACAGTCAGCATGCCAGACAATCGCTGAAAAGCTTGTAAACGACGGAAACGACCTTATCTATGCAATCGCTACACCTGCAGCTCAGGCTGTTGCCGGTGTTACATCAGAAATTCCCATCGTTCTTTCAGCCGTAACTGACCCTGCGGAAAGCGGTCTTGTTGCTTCTAACGATGCACCCGGCGGAAACGTAACAGGTACATCAGACCTTACACCCGTAAAAGAACAGATCGAACTTCTTAAACAGATTCTTCCCGATGCTAAAACAGTAGGTATCCTCTTCTGCTCATCAGAATCTAACTCAGAAATTCAGGCTGCTATGGCAAGAGAAGCTTGCGAAGCAAACGGTCTTGAACACATCGATTTCACAGTTTCATCTTCAAACGAAATCCAGACAGTTGTTGAATCAATGGTTGGCAAAGTAGACGTTATCTATGCTCCTACTGACAACACAATCGCTGCCGGTATGCCTACAGTAAGCATGATTGCAACAGACAACGGTCTTCCTATCATCTGCGGCGAACAGGGTATGGTTGATGCAGGCGGTCTTGCTACATACGGAATTGACTACTATCAGCTTGGCTACATGGCTGGCCAGATGGCAGTAGAAATCCTCAGAGACGGTGCAGATCCTGCAACAATGCCTATCGGATATCTTTCAGCAGATCAGTGCGAACTTTCTGTTAACGATGAAACAGCAGCCGCTTTAGGTATTGACGTTTCAGGTCTTAAAAAATAAGAAGTAAAAACTATTAATTACAGAAGCTGTGTCCGGCACAAAGCCGAGGCACAGCCTTCTGTGCGTTTAAAAACAGTCTGTCAGGTATAAGGTGTATACAGAAAAAGGTATACTTCTTATACCTGATAAACTATCAATCAGGTATGAAAAACAAAGAAAATAAAAGGTTATAAAAATGGGGGTTATTTAATGAACGGTTTACTTACATCCCTTATGGGTGCTACTGCACAGGGCGTTTTATGGGGCATCATGGCGCTCGGTGTATACATTACTTATAAGCTTCTTAAAATATCCGACCTTACGGTTGACGGAAGCTTTGCTCTCGGCGGCTGTGTATGTGCAGTCCTTATTTTAGGCGGCATGAGTCCGGCTTTAGCCACTCTTATTGCTATAATTGCCGGTCTTGCGGCAGGTGCCGTTACCGGTATTCTTCACACGGTATTCAATATTCCGGCTATACTTTCCGGTATACTTACACAGATTTCTCTTTGGTCAATTAACTTAAGAATAATGAGCGGCAAAAGCAACCTTCCGCTTCTTAACTCCGGAACAATAATCAGCTTTTTCGTAGGCCGTTCCGGAAGCTCAACTATTGAATCGGCATCAAGCTTTGCAAAGGCTCTCGGTATGACACAGTCAACAGCGTCACTTATTATCGGTATTGTTATTGCTGTTGTAATAGTAGCTATTTTATATTGGTTCTTCGGCACAGAAATCGGAAGTGCCTTAAGAGCAACAGGTAATAACGAGGCAATGATTAGAGCTCTTGGCGTAAACACAAACCATACCAAACTTCTTGCTCTTATGATTTCAAATGCCCTTGTTTCATTCTCCGGCGCTCTCGTTGCACAGAGCCAGAAATATGCCGATGTCGGCATGGGAACAGGTGCAATCGTTGTTGCTCTTGCCTCTATCGTAATCGGTGAAGTTTTCTTCAAATATGCAAGAAACTTTGCATTAAAGCTTACTTCGGCAGTTGTCGGTGCAATCGTATATTTCATAATTCGTGCCGTAGTTCTCCGTCTTGGTATGAATGCTAACGACATGAAACTTCTCTCTGCTATAATCGTTGCCGTTTCACTCTGTATCCCTGTTGTAACACAGCGTATAAAAGAGAAGCAGGCATATTCGGAAGAAGGAGGCGAAGACTAATGCTTAATATTGTAAACGTAAGAAAAACCTTCAACAAAGGTACCATAAATGAAAAGAAAGCATTACGCGGTGTAAATCTTCATCTTGATGAAGGTGACTTTGTTACTATAATCGGAGGAAACGGTGCCGGTAAATCAACAACGCTTAACATGATAGCCGGTGTTTATCCCATTGATTCGGGAAAAATAGAAATCGACGGCATTAATATTTCAAGAGAGCCTGAATACAAACGTGCCAAATACATCGGCCGTGTGTTCCAGGATCCTATGCTCGGAACAGCCGCCGATATGGAAATACAGGAAAATCTTGCTCTTGCACTCAGAAGAGGCCAAAAAAGAGGTCTTAGCTGGGGCATAAAATCAGAAGAAAAGGAAATATATCACGAACAGCTCAAAAGGCTCGGTCTTGGTCTTGAGGACAGAATGTCAAGCAAGGTAGGACTTCTTTCCGGCGGTCAGCGTCAGGCACTTACTCTGCTCATGGCTACTCTTAAAAAGCCTAAGCTTCTTCTTCTTGACGAGCATACAGCGGCTCTTGACCCTAAAACAGCCGCAAAGGTTCTTGAACTTACAAACGAAATGGTAACCGGCGAACATCTTACTGCACTCATGGTAACACATAACATGAAAGATGCTATTGCAATCGGAAACCGACTTATAATGATGAACAACGGCAAAATAATATATGATGTTGCCGGAGATGAAAAGAAAAACCTTACGGTTGATGACCTTCTCGTTAAATTCAGCGAAGCGGCAGGCGAAGAGCTTTCAAACGACCGTATGATGCTTGCAAAATAAATTAACCGCAAAATTAATGGCATATGGGTGTCAAACCCATATGCCTTATTAGTTGTCGACAAAGTCGACAACTAAGTCGAAATCTTGTCATGACTTTTGCTTTGCAAAAGTTGCTACGCAACCGCACCTTCTTGTGCGGTCAGCGATTTCGACTTGTTTAAACAGAGGCATGAATAGCTCATTCCATCGGCTAAAGCCTTGAAACTATTGACCATGCAAGTATGCACCCCGAAGAAAACGGGGCGGTCGCAGACCGTTTTGCGTAGCAAAATGCTTTGACCACAGTATGGTGGCAAAGCCACTTTCGCTTACGAAAGTCATGACTATTGTTTCCTAATACCTTCCGCTGTACAAAATAACTTTATCTAAAATTTAAAAGCTGCTAATGCAATTTTCATAACTGCCAGTGCCACAGAAACACCTTCCACCGTTCTTTCCGTTTGAATATCCGTTATCGGTTCAATATTCATTGTTTCAAATATCTGTCGGCTTATTTCCGATTGACAACAACCTGCAACAGCTATATTTTTAACCTTAGGCTCTATTGCATATGCCATAAACGCCGCAACGGCAGATATATCATCATCAATCATAACCGGCATATCGCAAAGCACTCCTCCGAGAAACAGTCCGGACATTGCCGCAATTTCAAAGCTTCCTACTGTGCTCAATATCCTGTTTACCGACTTAAAGCTATATTTCGATACAATTTCTTTTGCACAATCTGATACAGCATTATACCCTGTCAAAGCATACAGCACAGCCTCCATCGGAATATTTCCGCCGCTGTTTATCGATGATGCACCGATAATTTTATAATCTCCGATTTTTAACGACTTAACCATTTCTATGCCGCTTCTTACCGCAAATGCCATACTTTCGTCGGACATTGCCGGTTTATACATTATATTTTCCGTACCGTCAGCCGTCTTTCTGTCTATGAGCCATTCACTCATTGCTTTGTCCCTTATGCCTGCATTCAATGTGAATACGTCTGCATCAGCCGCTTTTGCCATTCGGCTGTACTCCGATTCGCCTCCGGCTGTTTTTACCGCAATTTCCGCTATACTGCTGTCGGCTATTCCGTTGTCGGCACACATAATAACAACTGCCGATTTAGAAATATCAGCCTTGTCTTTTTTCTGTATATATGCAATTTTATCCAACGTTTTATATATATTTATAAACTTCATTTTCAATACCTCTCAAGTTTATTATTCCTAAAATATTAGTATAAAAAATTATCTGTGTAAAACATTGACACTTTGTCTCATAGGGTGCTACAATTCATAAGCACGTCAAATATTTTAACGGAGAAATTTAAAATGCGAAAACAGTTTTATAAATATGTTATTCCATCTGTTCTTGCCTTCGCCTTATCCGGCGTATATGCAATAGTAGACGGATTTTTTATCGGAAACAGTGTCGGCGACATCGGTCTTGCCGCAATAAACATAGCCTATCCCATAACCGCATTAATTCAGTCTATCGGAACAGGAATCGGCATCGGAGGTTCGGTCGAGCTTTCGGTAAATATCGGAAAAAATGATGTAAAGGCTCAAAAAAGCTATTTTACAGCAACAATATTTATGCTTATATTAGCAAGCATAATCTGCACTGCAATACTGCATTTTGCCTCACCGACACTTTTAACCGCTTTCGGTGCGGAAGGTGAGCTCCATACCTCAGCTATGGCTTATTTAAGCATAATAGTATTGGGTTCAGTATTTCAGATAATGGGTACGGGACTTGTTCCGCTCATAAGAAATGTAGTTACATCATCAGCTGCAATGCTCGCCATGCTTGTCGGTTTTGCAACAAATATAATACTTGACTATACACTTATATATATTTATTCCTTCGGCATTGCCGGTGCAGCAATCGCTTCAATAACCGGACAGGGACTTACAATGGCAATATGTATAGGAATACTTGCAAAAAAATCAAACTATTTTTCGGTAACGGCAATAGATAGCTTAAGCGGATTTATAGATCTTGTAAAACATATAATTGCTGTCGGACTTTCGCCATTTGGCCTTACATTTTCACCGAATATAACGCTTATAGTAATAAATAAAAGCGCAATAGTAAATGGCGGAGATGTTGCCGTATCATGCTATGCGGTCATTGCTTATATTCTTTGTGTTGTACAGCTTCTTTTACAGGGTGTCGGTGACGGCTGTCAGCCCATACTGAGCCGTTATTACGGAGAAGGCAATACAAAATCTCTAAAGATTAACCGAGGTATAGCCTACCGATTTACATTCGTACTTTCATTGGTATGTACCGTAATTACCATTCTTCTGCGTAATTATATACCGGTGCTTTTCGGAACATCGGAAAGCGTTGCAGAGGCCTGTGCAAATGCCTTTCCGATATTCTCTGCCGGATTGATATTCTTTGGCTTCACAAGAGTTACAACATCATATTTTTATGCAACACAACATTCTCTTCCGGCTTATGTGCTCATATACGGCGAGCCTGTTCTGTTGTTTATTATATTGTTGTTTATACCTCATATTTTCGGAATAAACGGCGTATGGGCGGCAACACCGATTGTCCAGGTAATTATGGCCTGCTTAAGCCTTATAATTTCTAATAGAAAGAAATACAAAATATAAAACAATTCCTCTGCCGCAATGACAGAGGAATATTTTTTGCTTATTTGGATTATTTATAATATTTTTCAAGTCTTTCTATTAACGGCTGTTTTTCTTCCTTCGGCATAAATGATGCTTTTACGGAATTTATGTTCATCTTGATAAGATCATTATATTCAAAGCCCATCTGATTAAGGCATCTGTCATATTCCTTATCAAGGTTTATATCCGACAATATCATGTTGTCGGTATTTATGGTTATATTCATACCCATATCAAAAAGCTTTTTCGCCGGATGCTCCTCATAGCTCGGCTGTGACTGACACTGTATATTGCTTGTCGGACATATTTCAAGAGTAACGCCTTCTTTAATGGCGCTTTTGCAAAGCTCTTTATCATCAAATATATGATGTCCATGTCCTATTCTTTTAGATCCGAAATCCATTGCATCTCTTACGGTATCAGACCCCTGGCTGTCACCGGCATGACATGTGAACGGTATGCCAAGCTCCTTTGCCAAATCAAATATAGGGTGGAAATTTTTAAGCGGCACAATGCCTTCCGCACCGGCAAGATCTATTCCGCAAATGCCTTTTCCGAGATAATCCTTTGCAAGTCTTACCGTTTCGAGATTTTCCTCCATATTTGCGGTTTCCGGGCCAACGCTCATTGTACAGCATATAACACCGATTTTAATTGACGGACATTTTTCCATTCCTTTATTCACACCATCTATAACAGCTTCTATGGCGTCCTTCTGTGTAAGTCCGTTTCTTGTATGCAGCTGTGGTGCAAAACGAATTTCGGCATATACAAGTCCCTGTGATGCGAGAAGCTCAACAAGCTCCATTGCAGTTCTTGATATTGCCGCACTGTCCTGCATTATCTGAAGCGGCATTTCAAATCTTTCAAGATAATCGTTTACACTTCGACAGTCGGCAGTAACTATGATAAATTTTTTAAAATCTTCTATATTGTCGGCAGGAAGTTTAATATTTCTCTCTTTTGCCATTTCCCATGCAGACTCCGGAAGCATTGAGCCGTCAAGATGTAAATGTAAATCAAGCTTAGGAAAATCATATTTCATAATAAAATCACTCCTATTAAAACAGGCCGATTTCAAACGAAACCGACCTGTGAATTATAAATATATTAGTCAAATAATGTAGAAATTGAAATACCCTCATGGATACGATTAATTGCATCGGCAAAAATAGGTGCAACCGAAAGCTCTTTAATCTTAGAAATCTTCTTTTCGGGAGGAAGCTGTATTGTGTTAAGCACAACAAGCTCATTGATAGGAGAATCCTGAATTCTGTCGATTGCAGGGCCTGATAATACAGCATGAGTACAGCAAGCGTCTACCTCGATAGCTCCTCTTTCAACAAGTGCTCTTGCGGCATTGCAGATTGTTCCGGCTGTATCGATCATGTCGTCAACAAGGATTACTCTCTTGCCGTCTACGTTACCGATAATATTCATAATTTCGCTGACATTTGCTTTAGGTCTTCTCTTATCTATAATAGCGATAGGAATGTCAACTCTTGTTGCAAAGCCTCTTGTTCTGCCTACGCTTCCGAGGTCAGGTGAAACTGCAACAAATTCATCAAGCTGGTCAGCATATTTTTCACGATAGTAATTTGTAAGTATGGGATTTCCCTGAAGATGATCCACAGGAATATCAAAGAAGCCCTGAATCTGAGCACAATGTAAATCCATTGTAAGGACTCTGTCTGCTCCGGCTGTTGTTATAAGATTAGCTACGAGCTTAGCACTGATTGGATCTCTTGCTCTTGCCTTTCTATCCTGTCTTGCATAGCCATAGTAAGGAATAACAGCTGTAATTCTTCCGGCTGATGCTCTTCTCATTGCATCAATCATAATAAGTAATTCCATAAGGCTGTCATTAACAGGCTGTGATGTAGACTGGATAATATAAACATCCGCACCACGGATTGTCTCGTTAATTTTTACGGAAATTTCACCGTCACTGAACTGTGTAACCTCTGCCTCTCCAAGTGAAAGGAAAAGATTCTTTGCTATTGCCTTTGCAAGTTCAGGGTTTGAGTTGCAGGAAAAAACTTTAATATTGCTTCTGCCTGTGTACATCATTTCAATTTGTCCCCCTATTCGGTAATCAGTCATTTTCGGCTTCACATAGCCATTCCACTATATATGGTACAACACAATATATCAAAATTCAACATAAAAACTATTCAAATTTTTACTTTAATATACCACAAAATTTTACTTTTTAACCCAACCTGTCTTATTTATCTGCCTTTCTCTGGCAATAGCGAGACAATTTTCCGGTACTTCATCCGTTATGGTTGAGCCTGCGGCTATATATGCTCCCTTTCCCACTTTGACAGGTGCAACAAGATTTGTGTTACAGCCGATGAATACATCGTCACCAATAACCGTTCTGAATTTCTTGTTTCCGTCATAGTTTACCGTAACCGTTCCGCAGCCGAAGTTAATTCTTTCTCCGACATCGGAATCACCGATATATGTCAGATGGGATACCTTTGTTCCGTCACCGACATTTGAGTTCTTAACCTCAACAAAGTCACCGATTTTTACATTCTTTCCTATTGCACAGTTGGGACGGATATAGGCATAAGGACCTACTGTTGTATTATCATCCACAGAAGACTCGATAGCTGTTGAATACTGGAATTTAACGCCGTTTCCGAGCTTTGTATCGGTAAGTCTTGAATCCGGACCGACAACACAATCCTCTCCGATAACAGTTTTTCCTTCGATAACAACTCCGGGCAAAAGCACAGTGTCACATCCTATTACCGCATCGGCATCGATATATGTTCTTGAAGGATCAATTATTGTAACACCGTTTTCCATATGGTATCTGTTAATTCTGTTTCTCATAACAGCCTCTGCCTCTGCAAGCTGCACTCTTGAGTTTACTCCGGCAAATTCGTCCGCATCGTCAACGACCATAGCGTTTACCTTTCCGCCGTCGGAAAGAATTATCTCCAATGTATCGGGAAGATAATATTCCTTCTGTGCATTGTCGTTTTTCAACAACGAAAGGCCTTTTTTAAGAGCTGTTCCCTTAAAGCAGTAAATTCCTGTATTTATTTCTTTTACGAGTTTTTCCTCATCTGTTGCGTCCTTATGTTCAACATTTTTAACAAAAAGTCCGTTTTCATCTCTTATTATGTGTCCATAACCGGTCGGATTATCCACAATAGCAGAAATAATTGTTATACTGTTATCCTCTTTTCTGTGATAATCGAGCATTTTTTTGATTGTTTCGGCAGTAATTAGCGGTGTATCACCGTAAAAAACAATAATATCGGCATTATCTTCGATGAAATCCCCTGCCTGCATAACAGCATGGCCTGTTCCGAGTTGTTCTCTCTGTACGGCAAATTTAACATTTCTGTCCTTTAAGGCTTCTTTCACCTGTTCACCGCCATGACCGATAACAACGCAAATATCATCGGCACCGGAGTCTCTTGCAGTATCAATAACCCAGTCAACCATTGTTTTCCCCTGAACCTTGTGAAGAACCTTAGGAAGTTTAGACTTCATTCTTTTGCCTTCGCCGGCGGCAAGGATTACAGCTTTAAGTTTATTCATAAAAATCTCTCCATTTGCTCAAAATTAAATTTTTAAATCCGTTTCTAACGCTATTATATTTTTTTATTAACGAATTGTCAAAAATAATTATTATATACACGTAAAAAGCGGCATCTGGTTATCAGACACCGCCTAATTACTTATTCCATGTTGTGTTCTCTTTCAAAAGCCTCTTCTTCAAGGAGTGCGGCTTCGTATTTTTCAAGCACAAGTTTCTGTATTTTGTTTCTTGTTTCCGCATTTATGGGATGAGCAACATCTCTGAACTCTCCGTCTGCTGTTCTTCTGCTCGGCATAGCAATGAAAAGACCTTCTTCTCTTTCGATTACCTTTATATCATGGATAACGATTTCGTTATCAAATGTAACCGAAACAACTGCTTTCATTTTTCCTTCCTTATTTACCTTTCTGACTCTTATATCTGTTACTTCCATTCTGCCCTTTCCTTTCTGAATACCAATGATGTTATATCATCTGTATTTTATTTCAGTTATTCTGATGTTATTCTGGTTTTTATTCTCTCCTTGTATATCTAATAATAACACAAATTTTACTAAATCAGTAGTCTTTTATTATATTACATCATTTTTCTTTACAACTAATGGCGTATCCGCAAGACCTATAACACTTTTTCCTTCGGTGACAACAACATTTTTATCAAGAATTGCATTTTCAACAACACAGTCGTTGCCGATATAACAGCCTTCCATAAGTATGGAATTTTTAATTACCGCTCTGTCGCCTATAAATGTTCTTCTAAAAAGCACCGAATGCTCAACTCTGCCGTTTACTATTGTTCCGCTGCCTATAAGCGAATCCTCAACATCGGCATTCATATTGTATTTTGCAGGAGGCTCGTCCTTCGGCTTTGTATCGATATACGGCTCCTGCTTTGTGAACAAATCTCTTACGTCTTTATCAAGAAAGTCCATATTTGTTCTATAATATTCGCTTATGCTTGCTCCGGCACTTCTCCAGTAGCCGTCAAATTCATAGCCGTATATTTTGAGCTTCTTTCTGAGTCGTATAACAATATCTCTTACAAAATCATATCTGCCCTCTGCAATTATTGTTTCAAGCAGATCTATGAGCATTTCTCTGCCTATGACATATGTTCCGAGCGATACGCTGTGTCCGACAGGCTCAAGCGGCTTTTCCTCAAAATCAATAACACGCTTGTCCTCGTCCATCTGCATAACGCCGTATTTGGACAAATCTTCATTTTCTATATTTTTATATACTATTGTTAAGTCTGCACCTTTTGCCACATGATATTCTATAACCTTCTTGAAATTCATTTTGTAAACCGAATCTCCGGAGGCAATAACAACATAAGGCTCATTACTTCTCTGCAAAAAGGTAAGATTCTGATAAATTGAATCCGCAGTTCCTCTGAACCATGATGAATTATCCATGCTTGTATAAGGTGAAAAAACGAAAAGTCCGCCTTTTTTTCTTCCTAAGTCCCACCATTTTGATGAAACAAGGTGGTCATGGAGCGATCTTGAATTATACTGTGTAATAACCGCAATTTTTCCTATTCCGGAGGCTGTCATGCTTGTAAGCGGAAAGTCTATGGCTCTGTAACTGCCGCCGACAGGCATAGCTGCTGCCGCTCTGAATGCCGTTAAATCGCCGAGACGCATTTCACTGTTTCCTCCGGCTAAAATAATACCGACTGCTTTCATAATCTGCTCTCCTCCTTAATAACGGATTTTCCGCTTGCAACAACACCGTTCGGATAGTCCTCGACAGAGGTTTTTCCGTATATAACGCAGTTCTTGCCTATATGCACGCCGTCGGGTATAACGGAATTTTCTCCGACAACGGTTATTCCCGTATTATAGATATTGGGCTTAAGCTCGTTGGGAATGTTTTCGCCTTCACCGAGAACAGCACCCTTTCCTATAATGTTGTTTCTATCGATTATACATCTGTCAACAACAGCACCTTCTTCGATAACAACATTTTCCATAAGTATTGAATCTCTTACGACCGCACCTTTTTTGATAAGCACATCAGGACCAAGTACCGAAGAATGAACCTCTCCGTAAACCTCACAGCCTTCCGATGCAATGGACTGCTGGAGCTTTGCTCCTCTGCCAACATACTGAGGCGGCTGATTATCGGTTTTGGTATATATTTTCCAGAATTTATCATAGAAATTGAATTCGGGAACTGTTTTTATAAGCTCCATATTTGCCTGCCAATAGGATTCTATTGTTCCGACGTCCTTCCAGTAGTCATTAAATCTGTAAGCATATAATGTTTCTCCGTCGGCAAGCATTTTAGGAATAATGTGCATACCGAAGTCACTGTTTGAATGCACCTTATTATCCTCTATAAGTGCCTCTCTGAGCTTTTTCCATGTGAATATGTAAATACCCATTGATGCGAGATTGCTCTTTGGATTCGCCGGTTTTTCTTCAAATTCATATATTTTATCATCATCGAGAGTATTCATAATTCCGAAACGGCTTGCCTCTTCAAAGGGAACCTCAAGAACAGCTATTGTAGCTGTGCAGTTATTGGCCTTATGGAACTCAAGCATTTTTGAATAGTCCATTTTATAGATATGGTCACCGGAAAGAATAAGCACATATTCCGGATCATATCTGTCGATATATTCAAGGTTATGATAAATGGCATTGGCCGTTCCCATGAACCAGTCGCCCATTTCCTCTCCACCCTTAACATGTGGAGCAAGTATAGTAACACCGCCGCTTTTTCTGTCCAAGTCCCATGGAATACCTATGCCGATATGCTGATTTAACATCAGAGGCTGGTATTGTGTCAGTACGCCTACCGTATCAATACCCGAGTTAATACAGTTGCTGAGCGGAAAATCAATTATACGATATTTTCCGCCGTATCTTACTGCCGGTTTTGCTGTGTTTTTAGTAAGAATTCCAAGTCTGCTTCCCTGTCCTCCGGCAAGCAGAAGTGCCATTATTTCCTTCTTTTCCAAATATACCGCCTCCTTAATGTAATTCCAACGGTGATAAACTTCATAATATTATTTCTGTAACAATATTACATATTTAATTTATCTATTAATTTTACCATATATAACATAAATAAAAAATAGTATTATTTCACCAAAATATATTTATATATTTTAATAAGCCTTTTTTTAATTTCTTTTAATGCAACAGAGTAGATTTTATTTGCTTATTGTAGTATACTTTCTTTAAATATCAATCTGAAAAAAATCGTATAGAGGAAGTCTTAAATATGAATATTAATTTATCAAACAACAATCAGCATATACATTTCATAGGCATTGGCGGCATCAGTATGTCAGGTCTTGCCGAAATACTCAATTACGAAGGCTTTACAATAACCGGTTCGGATATAAAAGAATCCGGAATTACCGACAGCCTTAGAGCACAGGGCATTAAAGTAAGCATAGGACAGAAGGCAGAAAACATAGAGGACGGAACAGATCTTGTTGTTTACACCGCCGCTGTTAAGCACGACAATCCCGAAATGCTTGCGGCAGAAGCAAAGGGTATAACCGTAATCGAGCGTGCTACACTTTTAGGTGCAATAATGGACAGATACAAAAACAGTATCGCCGTTTCCGGAACACACGGAAAAACAACAACAACATCTATGATCTCCGAAATAATAATGGCCGCTAAGCTTGATCCGACAATCACAGTCGGCGGAATACTTCAGTCCATAAACGGAAATATCCGTCTTGGTTCATCGGATTATTTCATTGCCGAGGCCTGCGAATATTTCGACAGCTTTCTTCATTTCAAGCCTTATGTAGGAGTAATACTTACAGTAGACGCAGACCATCTTGATTATTTCAAAAATCTCGAAAACATAAGACACTCGTTCCATAAGTTTGCCGGAAATATTGCCGACAACGGAACTCTTGTTATAAACACAGCTGTTGATAACTATAAGGAATTAACAGACGGAATAAAGGCAAAGGTAGTAACATACAGCAGTACAGACAGCAATGCTGATGTTTCGGCAACCAACCTTACCGTAACCGAAAAGGGTGCATATCATTTTGATATAGTAAGAAACAGAAAACCCGAATGCCATGTTGCACTCAAGGTTCCCGGAAAACACAATGTTGACAACGCTCTTGCCGCATTTGCCGCCGCAAAAGCTTTTGATGTCGATAACAGTGCCATTGTTGCCGGACTTGAAAGCTACACAGGCACGGACAGACGTTTCCAGTACAAGGGAAAATTCAACGGCGTAACCGTAATTGACGATTATGCACATCACCCGACAGAAATAAAGGCTACTCTTGCTGCCGCAAAGAACATTGAGAAAAATAAGCTCTGGTGTATATTCCAGCCTCACACATATTCAAGAACCTATAACCTTATCAACGAGTTTTCAACAGCCTTTGAAAATGCGGACAAAATAATCGTTGCCGATATTTATGCCGCAAGAGAAAAGGATACAGGCCTTATAAACTCAAAACAGCTTGCCGAGCATATAAGAGCCAACGGAAAGGACGCCGAATATGTAGGCGATTTCGAGGCCATTAAGGATTATGTACGCAAAAACTGTTCGGAAGGCGATTTGTTGATAACTATGGGTGCCGGAGATGTCTATTTAATAGGCGAAGCACTGGTTGAGGACTAAGTTATCCACAGTGTCCACAAAGTTATTAACAGGTTTTACACACATTTTCCAACTGTCAATAATTTTTCAGAAAAAAAATAATTTCGTCATAACGTAGAAAATACCTCTTCTCAGACAACACAGAAGAGGTATTTTTATTAAATTCAACAATAAATTTCAGCATATTTCATTAAAATATTCTTTGTCTTATACTTAACATATATATTCCGCAATTTGAGCTGTTTTTTGCCTATAAACATATCCACAGGACTATCAACAGCGTTTTTAACAGCTTATTTTTCTTTTTACGACATCATATATGCTCCAGAATATCAATGTAACCGCATAACAAAGCACAAATCTTGCCAAAAGCATTGCCTTTGCGGAATATATTCCGAAATAATTCAGCAGATAATTACAATAGTACAGCACAAGACAGTGTGAAAGATATATATTATAGCTCTGCCTGTTTACAACAGACAAAACCGTTTTATCCACAATTCCGCTGAATTTTATACCCAACATAAACACAAGCATTATTGCAAAAATGCAGTAAGCAATGTGTATATATTCCATAACGGGGATAATTCCTACGGTATTGTTTATATATAGTCCAAAAGAATCCGCAAACGCAAAAATTAAAAATGTTATCAACAATTTTCCTTTATTTTTATCTAACATGTGGATAAACCTTTCATAATTTCTGCCGGCTGTACAGCCCCATATCCAGTAAAAAATATATTTTAAAAATATTCTGTCATTATACCGGAATCCGGACGCATATCGCCCAAACAGCACCATTATGCACATTGATATGACGCACAGCATCATGCCGTTGAAATTATCCGTTAATTTGAGCCACAGCGGCATTAACAGATAAAACTGGACTATTACAACAACAAAATAAAAATGGCTTATCATGTCACCTCTGACGATATAGGTGCATATTGTTTTTATTGAACCCGTTGACAAAATGAAATATCCAAGCGGTATAAGTGCCAGATAAAATATTATATTCCACAAAATATACGGTGCTATAACCGTTTTAACTCTTGATTTCATAAATGACGGATACTTAAAACCGCTGTTTTGTTTTCCGCAATATCTCATCGAATATTTCAATGCACTGATAAAAATAAAGCCCTGAACAACAAAAGAGGCAAGTCTGGACGGCATAAGCACCGCCGCATACCAGACACTTGTCTTGTCCAGGGTAGAAATCGAATAGGATAAAATATGTATAAGCATAACGAGCAGACACAATAAAATGTTTATAAAGTCTATTTCCTTTCGCTTTTCCATAGCTTTCTCCCTATCCGTAATATTATTTATGGTATGGTTCGTTTTTCATTATTTTTATGGCTCTGTATATCTGTTCAAGAAGAACAACTCGCATCATCTGATGCGGAAATGTCATTTTTGAAAAGCTTAATTTATAATCGGCTCTCTCCATCACCTCGGAGCTTAAACCGAGTGAACCGCCTATCACAAATGCAATGTTTCCGTCACCTCTTACCATTCTTTCATTAAGAAAGCCGGAAAGCTCCTCTGAGGTAAGCATTTTTCCTTCTATGGCAAGTGCAATAACGTACATATCGCTTTTTATATTTTTTAGTATTCTTTCGCCTTCGCTCTTTTTTACTATCTGTGCCTCTGCCACACTGAGGTTTTCCGGTGCTTTTTCATCGGCAACCTCAATTATATTGAGCTTAATATATTTTCCCAGTCTTTTGGAATATTCATCTATGGCAAGCTGCCAGTATTTTTCCTTAAGTCTGCCGACACCTATAACAGTAACCTTCATAATATCAACCGCCTTACAGCTCAACGGCAAGGCTGTTGCTGTATCTTGCCGCCATATCAAGCTTGAAATATGTACCGACCTTCACACCGTTTTTCTCAAGTATTTTTTCAACGGTTTCATAAGCAAGATGAGGCTCATTGTTTTCATTGCTCAAATGCCCGAGAAAAGCAAATTTTGTTTTTCCGCTCATCAGCTCGCTGAGTGTTTCTCCTGCCGCAACATTGGAAAGATGTCCTTTATCGCCCAATATACGTTTTTTGAGCGGCCACGGATAGCTTCCGTTTTTGAGCATTTCTATATCATGGTTAGCCTCAAGAAGAAGAACGTCCGATTCATATACATTTTCCTTTATTGTATCGGTTATATGCCCTATGTCCGTTGCCACAGTCATTTTTTTATTCTCGGCAAACACCGAATATGCCACAGGCTCGATTGTGTCATGCGGTATTTCAAAAGGTTTTACGCATATGTCGTTTATAACGCACTGCTCGTCCTTATAGACATAGCGTATGTTCTTATGAGAAAATTCTCCTACGGTTGAGCCTATACCTTCCCATGTTCCCGGAGTTGCATAAACCGGTATATCATATTTTCTTGAAAGCACTCCGACGCCTTTTATATGGTCGATATGCTCATGCGTAACAAAAATAGCGTCAAGATCTGCCGGATTAACATGAAGCTCGTTAAGATGCTCGACAATCTGCTTGCAGCTTACTCCTGCATCAATAAGAATGTGGGTATGCTTCGTACCAATGTAAGTACTGTTCCCACTGCTTCCGCTAACAAGAGGACAAAACTTTACATCCATAACAAAACACACCCACCCAACTTAATCTTCATTAACACGCTTAATATCTGCTCCGATATTTGAAAGCTTTTCTTCTATATCTTCGTAGCCACGGTCAATATATTTTATATTATCTATCTCCGTAACTCCTTCTGCCGAAAGACCGGCAACAACCATTGCCGCACCGGCTCTTAAGTCCGTTGCAGAAACCTTTGCACCCTTAAGTCTTTCAACACCCTGAATCATGGCAACTCTCGATTCAACGGTAATTCTTGCACCGAGCTGTCTTAATTCGTCAACATACTGGTATCTGTTATCCCATACGTTTTCCGTAACAACGCTTATTCCGTGACAGCCGCTCAAAAGTGCCGTCATCTGCGGCTGTAAATCCGTAGGGAAACCGGGATAACTCATAGTCTTTATATTAGCTCCTTCAAGCTGTCCAGATGAAATAACCCTGATACTGTCATCATTTTTTTCTATTTCTACACCCATCTCCGCAAGCTTAGCCGTAAGCGAATCCATATGCTTGGGAATGATATTTTTTACGGTAACATCTCCGCCTGCCATTGCGGCTGCAATCATATATGTTCCGGCCTCAATCTGATCCGGAATAATTGTATACTCCGCACCATGAAGCTCTTTTACGCCACGTATTCTTATGATGTCCGTACCGGCACCCTTTATGTTTGCTCCCATCATGTTAAGGAAGTTTGCCGTATCAACAACATGCGGTTCTTTCGCCGCGTTTTCGATTATAGTTGTTCCTTCCGCCATTGATGCCGCAAGCATAATATTAATTGTTGCTCCGACGCTGACCTGATCCATATAAATCTGTGCACCCTTAAGGTGTTCTGCCGAAAGAGTAACAATTCCGTTGGATACATTGACCTTTGCTCCCAAAAGCTTAAAGCCTTTTAAATGAAGGTCTATCGGACGTGTTCCGAAGTTACAGCCGCCGGGCATTGCAACCTCTGCTTTTTTATATTTTCCGAGCAAAGCTCCGAGAAGATAATATGAAGCACGTATTTTTCTTACTTCCTCAAATACAGCAGAAGTGTTTATATTTCCGCTGCTATCAATCTTAAGTGTATGCTTATCCACATATTCGCAGACAGCTCCCATTTTGTTAAGCGTTGAACGCAGGCTTGCGACGTCCTCAATATTAGGCAGATTTTCAATTATACATACTCCGCCCGACATAATAGCCGCAGGAATTATGGCAACAGCCGCATTCTTTGCACCGCTGATAAAAACATCTCCGTTAAGACGTTTACCACCGGTAATAACCAACTTTTCCATATAAGCAAAAAGCCTCCCAAATATATCTAACAACACAGCCGTAAAGAAAATCAATACAGCTGCCCATAATTAATCTATTTTATAATGTTGTATTATAACACCAAAATTTTATGTAGGAAAGCTTTTTTTGCTCATTTACCTGCTTTTATACTAAAAAAAGTATCTATATCGCATATTTTAAGGCTATTGTTTAAATAACCGTACATAAATCAGATAATATCATTAAAAAATCAATCTGCAATTATAAAGCAGTGGATTATTTAACCCAAAAAGTATATAATCATTTTAATTACCTATTTTTTCGGAGGACGGTTTTTATGATAAAAAACATTGCACTAAAGCTGCAATATGACGGAACAAATTACAGCGGATGGCAAAAACAGGGCAACACAGGAAACACAATTCAAAATAAGTTTGAAAAAATATTATTCAAAATGCTTGGCGAAGAAATCGAAGTTCATGGCTCAGGACGCACAGACGCAGGAGTTCATGCTTACGGACAGGTTGCCAATTTCAAGATAAAAACCGATATGACCGCCGAAGAGATAATGGACAACATAAACAAATTTCTTCCGGGCGACATAGGTATTATATCCGCATGGGAGGCCGAACCGAGATTTCACAGCCGTCTTAATGCAATAAAAAAGACCTATCGATATAAAATACTGACCGGAAAAATTCCTGCCGTGTTTACCGAAAAATACGCTTACAGACATACCGACAGCCTTAATATCGAACTTATGCGTTCGGCCTCGGAATATCTTATCGGGAAGCATGATTTTAAAAGCTTTACCGATAACAAAAAAGGGAACAAATCCACTGTCCGAACAATAGAAAGCATTGAAATTTTCCAAAGCGGAAATGAAATAAACATCGACTTTACCGGCGACGGCTTTTTATACCACATGGTCAGAATATTAAGCGGAACACTGATAAAAGTCGGTGAAGGCGAGCTTTCTCCCGAAAGCATTACACAAATAATCGAAGACAAAAACAGAAACTCTTCCGGACCTCTTGCACCGGCAAAAGGACTTATGCTTATGGAAGTATTCTATAAATAATGTGCACCACGTTTTACACAAGAAAGGAGCAAAATTACATGACCTATGATGAAATCTACAAATCAAAGCTTATGACAGCCGATGAAGCCATAAAGGCTCACATAAAAAACGGTGACAAGCTGTTTTTAGGCGGTCTTGACATTGCAAAGGAAACATTCACAACACTTCTCAACAAAATAAAGGAAGGCGAATACAGCGGCATTTCAGCCTATGGCAATCTTATTCTCAATGATATAGGCCTTGATGATGAACGTCTTACACCGGATAAATTCAGATACTATGCTTATTTTTATGGCGGATATGAGCGTTCAGGTGCAAAATACGGTTCGGTAACAAATGTTCCTCTTCATCTCAACCAGTTTGAAGAATATATGAAATTTGTAAGTCCCGATGTTGCCGTTATACCTATGTCACCGCCTGACGAACAGGGCTTCTGCAACATAGGACCTGCCGGATACATTCCGGCCGGCATAGTTAATTCAAAGAAAATCATAGCCGAAATAAATAAAAACATTCCGAGAGTATGCGGTTCAAGGCACGATTTCCACGTAAGCGAAATTTCTGCTTTTGTTGAGCACAACGAACCTATCGACATTCCTCCGTCAGGGGAATCTTCCGAAACAGATAAAAAGATTGCATCATACATACTTGAGCAGATACCCGACGGTGCATGTATTCAGCTCGGTATAGGCGGAACAGCCAACGCTGTCGGCTACGGTCTTATTGACAAAAAGCATCTCGGTGTCCACAGCGAAATGTACGGAGATTCAATGGCATATCTCCAGAAGCTCGGCGTAATAGACAACAGCCAAAAAACCTTTATGCCCGGCCGCTCCGTATGCGGTTTTACAATGGCAACAAGAGAAACTCTCGATTACATAGACAAAAATCCGAGAGTATATTATGAACCTTATCAGTACGTAAACGATGTAAAAAACATCGCCGCAAACGACAATATGATTTCAATAAACACAGGTCTTTCAATGGATCTTACCGGACAGCTCTGCTCCGAAAGCATAGGTTTCCGTCAGTTCTCAGGCTCCGGCGGACAGGTTGACTATATCCGCGGTGCAACATTATCAAAGGGCGGAAAATCCTTCATAGCCATGTCATCTGTTGCAAACACCAAAAACGGCCCTGTTTCAAAAATCTGCTTAAGTCTTGCACCCGGCAGTATTGTAACGACACTTCGTGCCGAAATCATGTATGTCGTAACTGAATACGGCTGTGTAAACTTACGTTTCTGCGACGTACCTACAAGAGCAAAACGCTTAATCAGCATCGCACATCCGGATTTCAGAGATGAACTTACATTTGAAGCAAAGAAAAACGGTTTAATTTATTAACCCACATCAAAAAATAATGCCGCCGACTATTAATTATAATAATCGGCGGCATTTATACTTTATATTAATATATAAACATTGTTTTTTCTCCATACGGACTAAAACCTGCAAGCTCTGAAATTTCCGTAAGATTACATTTCACATTTCCGTCATCATCAATATTTTTAACATGGACAAGAACTCTTCCGTATAACTCAAATGTTTCGGCCTGTTCAACCGGCTTAATGCTCCTTATGCCAAAACTCTCCTGCTTATATTTTGATATTTTCGTTATGTAAATTAAATTATTTGTTTTCTTCAGCAAAAGCTGATTTCCGGCAACAGAAAAAATATACTGTCCGCTGTCATCTTTTTCATCATCGATGTTATCTGAATTGAATACATCTTTCCAAGGGTTATTTTCATCCGGATCTGTCGGATCCCATCCTCTGAGTTCTTCGTTATCGACATCTATATTTATCGGAATAGGTTTTTCAAGAGGCTCTTTTTTACTGCTTGCGTACATCCTAACAACTGTTCCTTCCGGACAATTATCGTATATCCACTTTACGTCCTTAACGGTTAATCTTATACATCCCATTGATGCAACTGTTCCGAGTTTATTATATTCCTCATACTCCAAATCGTCTTTATTCGGCGTAAAATAAGGAACAGAATGGAACAAAATATGTCCCGTTATTCTTGTGGCATATTGTCCCCATACATTTCCGAAAAGATTTCTCCATTCATATTTTTCGGATATTTGGAATGTACCGTGCGGTGTATCCGTTCCGACCGAGCAGACAAAGGCTTTGTACGGTTCATAGGAATTGTCATTATTTTTACGGTAGACAATGACTATATTCTGTTCACAGTTCACATCTATTCTGTATTTGTCCATATCATCATCTTGTGCATAAACCGTAAATACCGAAGTAATAAGCATAATTACAGCAATTAAAGCTGTTATAATTTTTTTCATATGTTTTTCCTTTTCATCAAATACTGCATAAATTTTATTTTTCGACACATATGTTAGCATTATACATTACTTCGACATTAAATTCCACATAATGATTATATATTATCGGATATAAACAAATATTCAATGTACAAACTCCATATGGAAATAATGGAATATAGATATATATACATCAGATGCTCATGAGCTTCTGGAAAAAGCAAATGAAATTTGTTGAGGTAAACCAATGATATATGCGGCATTTTTATGTGATGACAACTTCAAAATACATAAGGTAATACACTGTATTCCGGAGCTTGCATTAAGCGAAAACAAACTGCTGACCGAATATATTTCAAATCCGGAGGTTCTTCACTTTTCAGAAGAATCATAACCACTAGTGAACTAGTGGTTTGCTCAGACCCTAGAAGGGTCAGTACTTGCTGACCCCTCAAAGGGGCTTTGAAATTTGCCATCTCATCACTGTTACAGACTGCCACTTTAAGTGGCTTTTACTTTTGTCCTCTTTATCTCTTGCTACCCGTGAACGGGTCTATGTATTCTTTTAGCGATATTTGATCCTTCATGTAGTCCTCTTCCAGTTGATTTTTTATATATTCCTTTATCATCTTTTCATTCTTTCCTACTGTATCTGCGTAATATCCTCTGCACCAGAAACTTCTGTTTCCGTATTTATACTTTAAATTTGCATGCCTATCAAATATCATTAACGAGCTTTTTCCTTTCAAAAATCCTACAAACTGAGCTACACTCAAACTGGGTGGTATCTCTACCAGCATGTGGATATGATCCGGACATGCCTGTGCTTCCACTATAGTTACCTTTTTCTGTTCGCATAATTTTCTCAAAATTACTTCTATATCTGCTTTAAGTTTTCCATATACTTCTAACCTTCTGTATTTGGGTGCAAATACAATATGATATTTACATCTCCATTTTGAATGTGATAAACTTTTAATGTCATTCATGACAAAACCTCCTTTGATTTATGAAGACGGTTGGGGAACCTCTTCCATTATATCAAAGGAGGTCTACTTCTATAAGTATCTTATTCCACCAGCATAGCTGGTGGTTGCTTCATGCTTAAGCGCACAAAATAATACCCGACTGACAATAATATCAATCGGGTATTATTTTAATTTTACTGTTTTTAAACACACATATCCACTATTTCTGAATTCGATGCGTTCTTTTTTACACTCTCAATTCCGTTTTTACAGCTTGCTTTTGCTTTATATCCTTCGGAAGAAATAACGGTCTGGCCATTTTTTGCTCTCAGTACAAATCTGAATAAGCCGTCCTCATCTTTAAATATTTCAAACTTCGGGTTTATTTCTTTTTCTGATTTTCTGCAAGTTTTATCCTCTACCGATGCAACAGGAGCATTTCTGACAACGCTTGAAATGCCTTTCATACATGATGCTTTTGAATTATACTTAGCTGATGCCGCAATTACCTCTCTGTTTCCGGCAGCAAGAAAAAACTGTATACCTTCATCAAGTTTTTTAATAATAAATCTGCCCACCAGACCAACCCCCTAAAAGATACAAAATAAATCATATATTTATATTAATAATATACTATATATTCTTTTTAGTCAATCCATATAATTATAAGAACTATACAAAGTAAACAATATTCATTAAATAATATATAATGTTTTATAATATAAACATAAAAACCACTCAAAAACACCAATCAAGCGGTATTTTTAAGTGGTTTTTTAACGCAATTTATTCAAAAAACATGACTTTATCGGTCTTCTCGGAAGTATGACAAGCCAAGGCTCTTAGGTGCCTGACTGTCCTTCTTTTCTCTTACACTCGAAATAACAAGAACGACAATAGTTACTACATACGGAAGCATTTTGAATATCTCCTGCATAGCATCGCCAAAGGGAACATATGCAAAAAGTATATAAAGACCACCGAAAAGTATACATCCCCATATAGCTCTTGCCGGTTTCCAAAGAGCAAGAATAACAAGCGCAATAGCAAGCCATCCACGGTCACCAAATCCGTTGTTCTGCCATGTACCGCCAAGGTATTCCATTACGAAATAAAGTCCTCCAAGGCCGCTTATAACCGCACCTGTACAGGTTGCAACATATTTATATCTTATTACGTTTATTCCGGCTGCATCGGCAGCGGCAGGATCTTCTCCGACAGCTCTGAGGTTAAGACCTTTTCTTGTTTTAAACAGGAACCATGAAAGGAATATTGCAAGAACTATAGAAAAATATGTAAGAAAACCATATGAAAATACTATATCACTTACAACGCCGAGCTTTGTGCTTAAAAACGGTATTTTCGTTCTGAATGTCTGTCCTGTAATGTATACACTGACCTGACCGGCTGAACCGGCAATTCTTGAAAGCGAACCGCCAAGAAAGTTACCGAAACCGACACCAAATGTTGTAAGAGCAAGACCTGTTACATTCTGATTTACTCTGAGTGTTATTGTTAAAAAGCTGTATATAAGTCCACCGATAAGAGCAAACAGCATTGATACAACAAGTGCACATATAACGCCTACCCAGCCGTTGGGAGAAGCGGCACTCTGTTCATATGCGAATGCACCTACAAGACCGCCTATACCGCCCATATACATAATTCCCGGAATACCAAGATTAAGGTTTCCGCTTCGTTCTGTCATAATTTCTCCGGTAGCACCGTACAGAATAGGAATACCCTGAGTAACGGCTTTCTGAATAAATGTTACCGTAAATATTTTTTTAAGAATAATCAGTATAATATTCATATCTTAAGCCTCCTCATGCTTTCCTCTGAAAACGACACGGTAATTTAAAAAGAATTCACAGCCGATAAGGAAGAACAGTACTATACCTGTCATAACCTCCGATGCTGATTCATTAAGTCCATACTGGCTGGCAATCTGCACTGCTCCGTTATCAAGAAATACAAGGAAGAAGGAAATCAGAAGCATTATATACGGATTGAACTTAGCAAGCCATGAAACGATAATCGCAGTGAAGCCTCGTCCTCCGGCAGTATTGGTAGAAATAGTATGGCTTGAACCGCTTACAAGAAGGAAGCCCGTAAGTCCGCATAATGCACCGGAAATTGCCATTGTTCTTATAATAACCTTTTTAACATTTATTCCGGCATATCTTGCTGTATTTTCGCTTTCACCTACAACGGCTATTTCATAGCCATGCTTTGTCTTTTTGAGATAATAAGCCATAACAACCATAAGTATAATAACGAGTATTACATTTATGCTGTAATTGAACTGTCCGAAAATGTTTCCTAAAAACGATGTTGAAATCCAGCCGTTTCTTGTTTCCTGGTTTATTGTTCCGATTGTACCACTACCCTTTACGGCCTCCCATACAATACAAAAATATGATGTAAGCTGTATAGCGATGTAGTTCATCATAAGAGTGAACAATGTTTCGTTTGTATTATACTGTGCCTTGAATATAGCAGGAATAATTCCCCATACCATACCGGCAACTATACTTACAACAATCATAACGGCAAAAAGTCCCGGGCCATTCATTGTTGCTCCCATATATCTCATTACCGCTGCTGTTGCAATACCTCCGACAAGTATCTGTCCTTCTGCACCAATGTTCCAGAATTTCATTTTGAACGCCGGTGTTATAGCAAGTGAAACCGCAAGAAGTATCATAGTATCACGAAGTGTGTTCCAGACACGTCTGTTGGTTCCCATTGCACCTTCGATCATGCCGTAATAAACCTTTATAGGATTTGTCTTTGTGAGTACAAATATAAATATACCGCAGACAACAAGCGCCAGAAGAATGGCCACAACTCTTACTATCACAGCCATTTTCTTTGAAATGGTACTGTTCTTGGTTCGCTTGACAATACGCATTAAAGGCTCTTTTTTTAAATTATCTTTAGCCATATTACATTACCTCCGTTGAATGCTTAGTCATCATAAGACCAATCTGCTCTTTTGTCGTAGTTCGCGCATCAACAATACCGCTGACGCTTCCGCCGCAAAGAACCAGTATTCTGTCCGCAAGTTCAAGCAAAACGTCCAAATCTTCGCCTACATAAATAACAGCAACGCCCTTTTCCTTCTGCTCATTTATAAGATTGTATATGATATATGATGTGTTTATATCCAGTCCACGAACCGCATATGCCGTCATAAGCACTGCCGGAGCATTTGATATTTCTCGTCCGACAAGCACCTTCTGTACGTTACCGCCGGAAAGGCGTCTTATAGGCGTTGAAATGCTCGGAGTAACTACCTTAAGCTCATCGACAATCTTTTCTGTTTTCTGTCTTGGTTTCTTACGATTGACAGCTATTCCTTTGCCGTCCATATAGCTTCTTAGCATTACATTATCGGCAAGGTCCATATTTCCGACAAGTCCCATACCGAGTCTATCCTCCGGAACAAATGAAAGTGCAACGCCGACATTTCGTATTTCGGTAGATGTTTTTCCGACAAGCTCTATATCGCCCTTATCATCATGGAAAACTATACTTCCTTCCTGTATATTCTGAAGACCTGCAACTGCCTCAAGAAGTTCCTTCTGTCCGCTTCCGGCTATACCGGCTATGCCGAGTATCTCTCCTGCATTTGCCTCAAAGGATACATTCTTAAGCGTTGTGACTCCCGCTTTATCCACACAGGTAAGGTTTTTAATAGAAAGCTTTTTATGTACATTAACAGGAGGCTTTCTTCCTATATTAAGGCTTACCTTTTCACCTACCATCATTTCCGTAAGGGAAAGCTCAGTAGCCTCTTTTGTTAAAACCGTTCCTATATATTCGCCCTTTCTGAGTACCGCAACTCGGTCGGAAAGTGACAATACCTCATGCAGTTTATGTGTAATGATTATGATTGCTTTTCCGTCATTACGCATATTTCGGAGTACGTCAAACAGTCTGTCGGTTTCCTGAGGTGTAAGAACTGCGGTCGGTTCATCAAGAATAAGTATATTAGCTCCTCTGTAGAGCATTTTTATAATTTCTACGGTCTGCTTTTCCGATACGGACATATCATAAATTTTCTTTGTCGGATCAAGCTCAAAGCCATATTTTTTTATAAGCTCGTTTATTTTTTCAACAACGGCGTTCATCTGTATCACTTCCTTACCGGGAAGTCCGAGAATAATGTTTTCTGCCGCAGTAAAGGTTTCAATAAGCTTAAAGTGCTGGTGAATCATACCTATTCCCAGTTCATAAGCATCCTTCGGACTTGTTATGGATACTTCTTTGCCGTCAATAAATATCTGCCCGTCATCAGGAAAATAAATTCCCGAAAGCATATTCATAAGGGTTGTCTTGCCGCTTCCGTTTTCACCCAAAAGAGAAAGAATTTCACCCTTTCTTACCTCAAGTGTAATATTTTTATTTGCAAATACGTCGCCAAAGCGTTTGCATATATTTTTTAGTTCTATTGCATTATTTGTGTCCAAAAATATACCTCCTTCTTGCTCTTTTCAATTAAAACGGAACAAGGGCAGGGCTGCCCTTGTTTGTAGACCACCCTGCCCTGAATTGTTGAACCAAATTTTAAAATTAGTATACTGTGTTGAGCTCTGTAATACCGTCAACGATAAACTGGAATGAAGGAGCAGAAGCAAGCTCTGATTCCATGAAGTATCCGTCAGGGCTGATATATTCTACACCGTTGTATCCATCAATATTTGCTGTTGATGTGATTGTTTCACCGTTTACAGTCCATTTTGATGTATCGAATACCTTGAGTGAGCCATCATCGATTGCTGCCCATGTTTCGTCAACCTTTTCCTTTGTACCTTCAGCTACTGCTACTTCGTTAAGGTCTGTAATCCATACAGCACCGTCTTCATGTCCGCGGCACCAGTCTGTTTCGAATGATTCGCCGTTGATAACTGACTGTGTAGCATATGTGTAGTAAGGACCCCATTTGATTGAAGCTGATGTAAGTGCATAGTTAGGAGCTGCTTCCATCATTGATACGTTGTAACCAACGTCATAAACCTTTGCTGCCTCACAAGCTGAAGCTGCACCTGTTGTATCTGCATGCTGGCTGATAAGAACGCAACCATCAGCGATAAGAGCTTCTGCTGTTTCTTTTTCAAGAGCCTGATTAGCCCATGAGCCTGTGTATTTAACTTCCATTGTTACGTTAGGGCAGATTGATCTTACGCCGAGGAAGTAAGCTGTGAAGCCTGAAATAACCTCTGCATATGAATAAGCACCTACATAACCGATTTTAACATCTGTATCAGCGCCGTAAAGCTCTGCAAGTTTCATACCGGCAACAACACCTGATACATAACGTGACTGGTAAACAGATGTGAAATAGTTGTGCATATTTGAAAGACCTGATGAAGCTGCTTTGTAGCCCGTTGCATGGCAGAACTGAACATCAGGATATTCCTGAGCTGCCTGGATTATATAATCCTCATGACCAAAGCTGTTTGAGAAGATTATGTTGCATCCCTGCTCTGCAAGGTCAACTGCTGCATCATAACACTGTTCATTTTCTGGTATGTTCCATTTGTAAACAATCTGATCATCAGAAAGACCGAGTGCTTCCTGCATTTCCTTTGCACCGATAACATGAGCGTATGTATAGCCCTCATTTTCGTCACCGATAAAGATAAAGCCTACCTTGATGTCACTTGCTGCTTCTGTTGTTGCTGCATCTTTAGTATCATCAGCCTTTGTTGATGAATTGCTGCTGCCGCATCCTGCAACGCCAAGCACCATAGCAACAGATAAAAGAACTGCTAAAAATTTCCTCATTCCTAAATCCTCCTTTTATTCGTATGCTGTTTTTTTACAACTGCCAAACCAAGCCCTTCATACTTAATTTGACAAACTTGTATATTAATTATAATCCACCGGATTATATAAAGTCAATTATTAATACTACTAAGAGATTACAAATTATCTTACACTTTTTGTCTGATTTAGACATCGTCCAATGAAATTTGTACAATTTTATTTCGAGAAAGTTTCAGCAACCTTTTTAAGCTCATCTGATATTTTTATGTGCTGAGGACAGATACTCTCACATGTACGACAGCTTACACATTCTGATGCCTGTTTTCCGAACATTGTCACCCAGTTTTTATAACGATCCTTTTCCTGTTCATAATTATTGTTTGTCTGATAATTATTGTATACAACAAAGTTATAAGGAATTCCAACGCCTTTGGGGCATGGCAGACAGTATGAACAGCCTGTACAGGGAATTGTGTCATAAGATGCAAATATCTCCTGTGCTTTCTCGATGACTTTTTCATCTGCCGGGCTAAACATTCCAGCATGAGAACGTGATGCAAATTCAATATTCTGCTTAATCTGCTCCTCTGAACCCATACCGCTTAATACAACAGATACTTCAGGTCTGTTCCAGAGATAATCAAGTCCCCATTCAACAGCCGATTTTCCTGTTCCGTCGAATACCTTCTGAACGGCAGCCGGAACATTCGCAAGATAACCGCCTCTTAAAGGCTCCATTATTGACACAGCAAGTCCTTTATCTGCGGCATATTTAAGTCCTTCAAGTCCTGCCTGGTATTTTGTATCAATATAGTTAAGCTGAATCTGGCAGAAATCCCAGTCAAAGCTGTCACAGATTTTTTTGAATACATCAAGCTTGTCATGGAATGAAAAACCGATATATTTTATTTTTCCGGCATCTCTTGCCGCCTTAATTTTGTCGAGAACACCGTATCTGAGAACCTTCTTTTCAAATGATATTGCATTTAATGAATGAAGAAGATACATATCTATATGGTCTGTCTGTAAGCGTGAAAGCTGTTTTTCGAGTATAGAATCGAAATCCTCCGGGCCTTTGAACATCCATACCGGTGCCTTTGTTGCAAGATAAACCTTGTCACGATAGCCGTCAAGGAGTGCCTTTCCGGTTATCTTCTCACTGTTTCCGCCATGATAGTTAAATGCAGTGTCAACATAGTTAAGTCCGTTGTCTATTGCCTCACGTACTATTCTTATTGCCTCTGCTTCATTAACATTTCCTTCATTATCCGACGGAAGTCGCATCATTCCGAAACCGATAGGCGAAACCTTAACGCCTGTTTTTCCAAACTCTCTGTATTGCATAATTATTTTCCTCCCTGATATAAGTGATGTATATATAAATATATCATAAAACCGGGCTAAACTAAATTGGATAAATTCAATAAAAAAAGCATTATGTGTTTTGTACCGGCCTCTAATAATTAGATTTTTTGTCTAATTTTTTGTAAGATACAAAAACCGCATAATACTTTTTCGTTTCATTATTTTATGAGAGCTATTGTATTCCATACCTCATCATTTTTATCAACAGCATTTGACGAAAGCCATTTATTATATTCACTGTTGAAATAATCCTGTTTCATAACATCGGTATAATATTCCAAACCATAATCCTTAACCGCATCGTCATTTACAGGCTCGGTTGAATCTACATTTGTTTTATATGCCGACAATACTTCGTCCTTATGCTCGCTGTAATATGCTTCAAAATCTTTTTCGTTGACACTGTAATCTCCGGTTATTTCCTCATACATTATGTTATAAAGCATATTTTCTTCAAAAACGCTTTCGTAAAGCGATATATCCGCACCTATTTTACTGCGTATATCGTCCGAAAGACCGTCATACATTTCTTCTGCTCTTTCTTCCGCCTGATTTTTCATGCTGTCATCAAGAGTTACGCCTCTTTTTTCTGCCTCTTCAACGGCAAACTTGACAAGCTGTATTGAATTAAGCGTATTGTCTATGGCTACGCTTTCCGCTGTTCTTCCGTCAAAGTCGGTTTCCCATATATCCGTACCGCCGAGCTGTTCAAAACTTTTCTGTGTTTCATAAAGATATATATTAAATTCTTCTTTGGAAACATCGGTTTCGCCTATTGAAAAAGCATATTCCGTTGTATCTTCCTGTTTAATATCTGTTTTGCTTTGTGACGAACAGCCGGAAAAAGCCATAACTGCCGCCGCCATTATTATAATAAAAGTCTTTTTCACCTGTTTTCCTCCTTAGGTCAAGAGCATTATTATATAATAATACTCAAAAACAGATTAATTTCAACTTTTCTGCAGCTCATTTATGAAATTTTTAATATATTCCATGGAATTAAGTCCGCTTTTTGGCGATGTCTTTATAGTGACATATGGCTCGGCAGACGCAGTAAACAGATATGGGCTGTTCTTCTGCGTAAGCAGTCCGGTGAGAACCTCCGTATTTATGTCGGCATTTGCTCTGAATGTCACAACTATATTTTTATTCTTTTCCGATATAGCGGTTATATCCAGATTATGTGCATCGTTTTTAATAAGTGCAACATCAAGTAATGTCTGAACACTTTTCGGAATGTTTCCGAATCTGTCCTCTATTTCCTCCTGAACATCATTAAAGCTGTCTATGCTGTTTATAAGTGATATTTTCTTATAAATTTCAAGTCTTTGCTCTTCATTTTGAATATAATAATCCGGAATAAAAGCGTTTACATTCAGATCTATTGTCGTTTCAAAGTTTTCCGTATGCTCTTCGCCCTTCAGCTTTGAAACGGCCTCCTCAAGAAGCTTGCAGTACATATCATAACCGACGGTTTCCATATGTCCATGCTGTTCAGCACCAAGCAGAGAACCTGCACCTCTTATTTCAAGGTCACGCATTGCTATTTTAAAGCCCGAACCGAACTCAGTAAACTCTCTTATCGTCTGCAAACGCTTTTCCGCCGTTTCCTGCAAAACCTTGTTTTTTCTGTACATAAAGTAAGCATACGATGTTCTGTTGCTTCTGCCGACTCGTCCTCTGAGCTGATAAAGCTGGGAAAGTCCCATTCTGTCGGCGTCCTGTATTATTATCGTATTTACATTCGGAATATCCAGACCTGTTTCGATTATTGTTGTGCATACCAAAACATCTATTTCGCCTTCAATGAAATCCGTCATAATGCCTTCAAGCTCACGCTCACTCATTCTTCCGTGTGCGTACTGCACTCTTGCCTCCGGAACAAGCTTGGATATTTTTGCCGCCGTTTCAAATATATTGTCTATTCTGTTATGCAGATAATATACCTGTCCGCCTCTCGATATTTCCCTGTGTATCGCATCTCTTACAGATTGCTCATTACTTTCCATAACAAATGTCTGAACCGGAAGTCTTTCCATAGGAGGCTCTTCAAGAAGGCTCATGTCCCTTATGCCCGAAAGACTCATATGCAGAGTTCTCGGAATAGGCGTTGCCGTAAGCGTAAGCACATTTACGTTTTCCTTTATTGCTTTAAGTCTTTCCTTATGAGCTACGCCGAAACGCTGTTCCTCATCAACAATAATAAGTCCCAAATCCTTAAACTTAACATCTTTTGACAATAATCTGTGTGTTCCTATAACTATATCCGTAAGGCCTGCCTCAAGATTCTTGATTGTTGCCTTCTGCTCCTTTGCCGTTCTGAAACGGTTGAGAAGCTCTATATGCACAGGATAATGTCCCATTCTTTTAATGAAGGTCATAAAATGCTGTTGTGCGAGAATTGTTGTCGGCACAAGATATGCCACCTGTTTTCCGTCCTGTACGGTTTTAAAAGCGGCTCTTATGGCAACCTCGGTTTTTCCGTAACCGACATCACCGCAGACAAGTCTGTCCATAACTTTTCCGCTTTCCATATCACGCTTTATGTCTTCTACGGCACTAAGCTGGTCATCGGTTTCGGTGAAATCAAAGCTTTCCTCAAATTCTCTCTGCCATGACGTATCGGGGGAATATCTGTAACCTTCTGCCGCCTCTCGTTTTGCATAAACCTTTATCAAATCCTCCGCAAGAATAGCAACCGCCGTTCTTACCTTGGATTTCATTTTGTTCCAGTCCTGGCCGCCAAGCTTGCTGAGCTTTGGTCTTGCTCCGTCACTGCCTATATATTTCTGCACCATATCCATCTGGTTTACAGGCACAAAAAGATTACTTCCGCCGTTATAGGATATTTTAAGATAATCCTTGTTTATTCCGTCAACGGTTATTTTTTCAAGGCCTCTGTAAACACCGATACCATGGCTTTCGTGAACAACATAATCACCTATCTTAAGGTCGGTAAAGCTTTCGATTGCCTTGCCCTTCTTTGCACGCTTGCGTTTGCGTTTTACCGCCATTTCTCCGGTTATCTCGCTCAAGGAAAAAACGGCAAATTTAATATCGGGATATTCAAAGCCCTTTGAAATTTTTCCTCGGCAGACATATATACTGCCTGCAACCGGCTCAAATTCCTTATCGTAATCAATAAGAGCCGCCTCTATTTCGGCATCTCGCATTTCGGAAACTATTCTTTCACATCTGTTTTCGCCGCCTCCAAAAACAATAACACGATAATTTTCACTCTTAAGATACTTAATTTCATCATAGAACATATCCAGCTTTCCATTGAAGGAAAGTGAAGATTTAACCTTAAAATTCACTATTGCCTTTATTTTAAAGTCGGTTATGCTCTGCGTTACCGCGCACAAAAGCACCTCTCGGAATTTAGAAGAAAAGCTGTAAATATCGTCAATTCCGTATATCGGCTCTGCCTGTTTGGGAAGTATATAACCGTTTTCAAGTCTTTCCTTCATGCTCTCCGCAAATTCGGAATACTGCGTTTCCGCATGGCTTTTTATCTTTTTAGGCTCGTCATAAAAAACAAGCGTATTTTTCGGAATATAATCAAAAAAGCTTTCGGTTGCAATGTCAAAGTAGCCTGTACAGCTGTTTCCGCCGGCGGCTCCGTTTCTGAGCTTATCGACAATTTCGCCTATTGTGTTCCTTATGTTTTCGGCAGCCTCAAAGCGTTCCTTCTTTTCGTAGTTTTTCGCCGCTTTATTCATATCGGCTTCCATAAGGTCGGCAGCCTTCAAAAGCATACCGCTGTCTGCAAGTATCTCCTTTACCGGGAATATTCTTGCCGTTTCGATATTTGCCTGTGATCTCTGGCTCATTACATCAAAGGTCTTTATCAGATCGACCTCATCGTCCCAGAACTCTATTCTTACGGGCATATCATGCACAGGCGAAAATATATCGACTATTCCGCCTCTTACCGCAAACTGACCTACACCTTCAACACTTTCACTGCGTTCATAGCCCATATAAACAAGCTTTTTAATAAGCTCATTCGGTTCTATAACATCTCCTGCCGAAAGCTCAATTATATTTTTTTCAAGCAGTTCTTTAGGCATAAGCTTTTCAAAAAGTGCCTCTGCCGTTGCCGTAACAAATCTTGCCTCGCCCTTTATGCACTTATCCATTGCCATAAAACGCTGTCTTGTTATATCGCTTGAATGGACATCGGCACTGTAAAAAATAAAATCCTTTGCCGGCAGATATACGGCCCTGTCATCAAAAAACTCCATATTTTCATGGATTTCCTTTGCCGAGGTTTCGCTGTCCGTTATTATAAGCGCACCGCAGTCAAGCTCCTCGCACAGGGAATATATAAGCTGTGTTTTCTGCACGTCAATAACTCCTGTTGCCAAAACAGGAGTATTTTTCGATTTTATATTTTCAAGCATATACCGATAATCCGCAATCTCTTCAAGCGGTTTTATAAACCACTTCACCGGACATCACCTCTTATCTGTTTTCGTTGCCGTCATTGTTTTCTTCTTCGTTTTTGTTTTTCTTTTCCGGCTTTTCTTCCTTAACCTTTTTGTTGAACTTATTCATTGCATCTCTCATTTTTCCGTCAAGCATCATTTCGACCGCTTCTGCCGCCTTATCTATGCCGGCCTCTATGAGAGGCTCTTCGTCCTTGTTGAATTTTGCAAGAACATAGTCCGCAAGATCCCAGCCGTTTGGCTTTTCGCCTATACCGACCTTAACTCTTGCAAAGCCGTCTGTTCCCATATGGGATATTATATTTTTAATGCCGTTATGTCCTCCGGCACTTCCTTTTTCCCTTAAGCGTATCATGCTCATGGGAAGACTTATGTCGTCAAACACAACAATAAGATTTTCAATAGGCACTTTATAAAAGCTCATAACCTCTTTTACGCTTTCACCGCTTAAGTTCATATATGTCTGCGGTTTTACAAGAAAGACCTTTTTTCCGTTTATCATTCCGTCGCCGGTAAAAGCCTTATGCTTAAACTTGGTTACATCTATATTGTATTTGTCCGCAAGCTTATCTATTACCCTGAAGCCGACATTATGCTTTGTCTGCTCATATTCTCTTCCCGGATTTCCGAGTCCTACTATTATATACATATCGTTTCCTCTCTTATTAAATGTTCCTTCAAAAAAGCTTCTGAATGCCACACCAGCCATAACGCTTATTACAACAACCGAAATAATTATTTTTAATATTTCCATCAGGCATTATCCCTAATATACTTTTCAATATCTTCCTTTGCGGCTTTAAACGAGCCCTGAACCATATCGCCTTTTCCGCCGCCTCTGCCGTTGAGAGCTTTATTTGCCTCTTTTATGAACGGCATCATTTCTTTATTTTTTCCGCCGATTGCGTATTTATATCCTTCTTCCTCATTTCCGCAGAGAACCGCCGCAAAGTCGGCTCTTTCCATAAGCAGTTCACAGAACTGGCGTAATTCAAAGGATTCTAAATTATCCTCAAACATAACAACGCAATCGGTATTTTCTTTGACTGCCTCGGCTTTGAGTGCAAAAAGCTGTTTTTTGACAGCAACAAGCTGTTCCTTTATAAAATTTCTTTCATTAATAAGTCTTTCGACCGCAATATCGGTTTCGTTGGGCTTTGCCGAAAGCATATTTGAAATATTATATATTATTTTATTCTTAGCCACATAATCCTCATATGCCTGTTTTCCGGCAAGCATGAAAATTCTTGTGCCACCCTTATAATTCTGATGAGAAAGTATTTTAATTATTCCTATCTCTCCTGTTTTAACAACATGAAGTCCACAGCAGGCACATATGTCATATTCTCCGAACTGAACAATTCTCACCGCACCTTCAAGAGCTTTTTTGCTTCTGTATTCCAGCTTTTCAAGCTCCTCCGGTGTAGGATAAAATATATTTACGGCAAAATTTTTATAAACAGCCCCGTTTGCCTCTTTTTCAATTTCATCAATAGACTCCTTAGGTACTACTCCGTTAAAATCTATTGTTATAAATTCACTGCCCATGTGAAAGCCAACATTATCGTAGCCGAATTTATGATGTATAATACCCGAAACAATATGCTCACCGGAATGCTGCTGCATAAGACGTACTCGCCTTTCCATATCGACAACGCCTTTTATTTCCGTGCCTTCTTCCACAGGCTCGGATATATAATGCACAATATCATCACCGTCTTCATGCACATCAAAAACCTTTATTCCGTTTATTGTTCCGTTATCTGCCGGCTGTCCGCCGCCTTCCGGATAAAAAAGCGTTCTATCCAGAACAACGTCATATCTGTCACCGTTTTTGTTACAGCTTAAAACCCTGGCATTAAATTCACTTTTATAAACATCATTATAAAAAAGCTTTTCAGTCATATAATTTTCCACCTTTTATCCATAAATAGCACACTGCCTGTGTTCTTGCCGAAAAAGTTTTCTCCGCAAGCAATGTTTTAACTTCTTCTTTTGTGTATAATCCTGCCGTTATATCCTCATCATCAAAGGTACATTCGGATATATTTCCTTTGGATTTGCAAAATACAACAACAGTTTTTTCATCAGTTATGCCGGTACAGGAATATGCAGGCCTTAAAACATCCGTTATTTCCGATATTTCCATGCTGGTTTCTTCCTTAAGCTCTCTTGCGGCAGTCTGCTCTACGGTTTCGTCCGCATCGGAAAGTCCTGCTGGAAAAGCATAGACATATTCATTTACGCCCATTCTGAATTCTCTGACAAGGAGAATTTTTTCTTCTTCACCGTCATTTGTAAACGCCGCAATTATAACTCCGGCTGTCTTTTTTCCTACATCGTTGACGTCTTTGTATTTTTCACGGCTTACCATTTCATAAACCTTGTCATTTCCGGCTTTATTTATATAGGTAAGCTCGTAATTATTGAGATAATTTCCGCTTTTGGTCATTCTAAAATTTTTAAGCTTCATTAAATTAACCACCTGCTTTATATTTCTTCAACAAACAAAACTCCCGGAATATCCGAAATATGCTTAAGCGATTCGCCATGCTTCATAGTTCTGTCTTGAACCTCAAGCACCAATACAAGCGAATTTACATTATCGACAGAATTATTCAGCTGTTCAATATCGTTTATGTGCCAGCCGTTATCTCTTATACATCTTATAATACGGCTGAAAAGCACCTTTGAATCATATTCGATATAAACCGTAAGGTCTGCCGAGGTTTTTATATATTTTTCATCAAGCTTTTCAAGACACGAAAGTATAATAAAAAGCAATATAGACATTATTACAGCCGCCTCATAAAAACCGATTCCGACAGCCAGACCCATACATGCAGACGCCCAAAGACCTGCCGCAGAAGTAAGTCCTCGGATATGCTTTTTTCCGGTAACAAGTATTGTTCCTGCGCCGAGAAAGCCTATTCCGCTTATTACCTGTGCTCCCATTCGTCCCATATCACCATTATAATCCAGAAACTCACAAATATATTGGTTTATCATCATAACAGATGCCGCTCCTACGCAAACAAGCAGATGCGTTCTGAAACCGGCGGCATGATGCCTTTTTCCTCTGCTCAAGCCTATCAATCCACTGCACAAAACCGCAAGAATGAACCTGAGTATTATAGACTGCATACATATTTCTCTCAAGTAATCGGGTATTAAATTCATTAAAACACCTCCTGCTTTAGTATACTTATCTCGTCTTGATTTTGCAACAAAATAAAAACAGTACGTCTGATCTGCCGCACTGTCATAAATTCTATTAATATCTTTAATTTATTGACTTCTGAATATCTCCGTTATACAATATAAATAACAAAGAAACAGCTTAGGCTGTTCCAATAGCAGGTTTTTATTTTTTAACCGCTACGGGCCAACGTGGCGGTTATTTTTTATGTACGGAAATTAAAATGCTAATGATAGTTAAAATTATCATTATAATCTCAAAATCGCTCATAACATCCCCCATTTCGAGGGTGGAACAACCGCCGCAGTTTCTCTGTCTGTTTTATATTAACATAATTTAAGTCTGTTTACCGTATACAATGTGGCTAAATTTAACAATAAAAACAATGCAGACTTAAATTATATATTCAAATCTGCATTATCACAATTTATTTATCCGATTATTTAAGCATTTCAGCCGCCATAACAACGTGCTTTGCGAGCACCGATGTAGTCACCGCACCGACTCCGCCGGGTACGGGAGTTATGTTTTCAACAATAGGCTCAACATTTTCAAAATCAACATCGCCGCACATATTGCCGTTTTCATCTACATTTATACCGACATCAATAACTGTCATGCCTTCCTTTACGAAATCAGCCTTAACCATTTTAGGCACACCGACTGCCGCAACAAGTATATCTGCCTGTTTTGCTTCTTCGGCAAGCTGTTTTGTTCTGCTGTGGCAATAGGTTACTGTCGCATTTCTTCCGAGAAGAAGCATTCCAAGCGGTTTTCCGACAACAAGCGAACGTCCTATAACAACGCATTTCTTTCCTGTGTAATCCGTTCCCATGTAATCAAGAGTTTCCATAACAGCCTCTGCCGTACAAGGCGCATATCCTGTTTTATCTCCGACAAAAACCTTATAAAGATTTACCGCACTGAGAGCGTCAACGTCCTTAATCGGATTGATAAGCTCTTTAATCGGCTCAATATCAAGCTGTTTGGGAAGCGGCTGGAGAAGAAGTATTCCATGAACATTTTTATCATCGTTTACTTCAACAAACTTCTTTTCAAATTCCGCTTGACCGATGTTTTTATCAAGCACAACCGACATACATTTTATGCCGCATTTATCCATTCTTTTCACTGCACCTCGTTCATAGGCAATTTCGCTTCCGTCCTCACCGACACGGATAATTGCAAGACAAGGCTCTGTGCCTTCGGCCTTAAGCTTTTCGGCTCTTTTCTTTGTTTCGGCACTGACTGCCTCAGCAACCTGTGCGCCCTTTATTATCGACATTTAAGTGTCTCCTTTATTTTATCGAATACCGCATCCGACTTTTCGGCAACGGTTTTGTTTAATTCATCCGCATGTGCGTTATATTTTTCGGCAGTTTCTCTATCGTTCATGGATTTTGTGTTTATATACACATTCATTGAAGCACCGAGCACTGCCGTGCGGACAAATTCAACTCCGACAGCAACATCGCTTATAGCCATAACACTGCCTTTAACAGCAAGCTCTTCAAGAATAAGGCATATTTCAAGGCCTTTTTCCATTATCTCCAAAGGAACCGAGCAGGCTGTAAGCAATGCCTCTGCCATAACCTTTTCTTTTTCGGCTTTCTCCTCATCGGTTGATGAAGGAAGTGAATATGCCGCCGCAAGAGGTTTAAAGCACTCTGCGTCCTTTTCTATAAGCACAAGCATTTCATCTCTAAGCTTTTCAAGCTTAAGCATATACTCTTTAACGTCAGCCTCGACAGCCGCATACTTTTTCTTTCCTACGGTAAGATTACCTACCATCATACCGAGAGAGGCTGCTGCCGCTCCGCCCATTGCCGATGCTCCGCCGCCGCCGGGAACAGGTGCTCCCGACGAAAGCTCTTCAAACCAATCTTTATTTATTACAGTCATTTTTACACCGTCCGTTATCAGAATAATCCGCTGATCTTGCCGTTTGCATCGACGTCAACCTTTTCAGCGGCAGGTACCTTGGGAAGGCCCGGCATAGTCATAACATCGCCTGTAAGAACAACAATGAAACCTGCTCCGGCTGAAACCTTCATATTTCTTACTGTTATACGGAAGCCTGTCGGTCTGCCCATCTTTGTAGCATCATCAGAGAATGAATACTGTGTTTTTGCCATACATACGGGATATTTTCCGAATCCGAGTTCTTCGAGTCTTGCCATTTCTTTTCTTGCGGCAGGTGTAAAGTCTGTTCCTTCACCGCCATAAACCTTAGTTACAATGGCATTTATCTTTTCTTCGATTGACATATCATCGTCATATGCAAATCTGAAATTGTTTTCTGCTGTTTCCGCAAGTCTTACTACTTCTTTAGCAAGTTCAACGCCGCCTTCGCTGCCTTTGCCCCATACTTCAGAAAGAGCTACGTTTACGCCAAGCTCCTTGCATTTTGTTTCAATAAGCTTAAGCTCTTCTTCATCATCATTGGGGAATCTGTTGATTGCAACAACAGCCGGAAGTCCGTAAACCTGTGTAATGTTTTCGATATGCTTAAGAAGGTTGGGAATACCCTTTTCAAGTGCTTCAAGATTTTTTGCTCCGAGCTCTGTCTTAGGAACTCCGCCGTGCATCTTAAGTGCCTTTACAGTAGCAACGATTACAACCGCATCAGGTCTTAAGCCGGCCTTACGGCATTTAATATCAAGGAATTTTTCAGCACCGAGGTCAGCACCGAAGCCTGCCTCTGTTACAACATAATCGCCAAGCTTAAGTGCAAGCTTTGTTGCTGTTATGCTGTTGCAGCCGTGAGCAATATTTGCGAAGGGGCCACCATGTATTAAAGCGGGATTATGCTCAAGTGTCTGAACGATATTGGGCTTAATTGCATCCTTAAGAAGAGCCGCCATAGCTCCCTGTGCATTAAGCTGTCCGGCTGTAACAGGTTTATCATCTCTTGTGTAGCCTACAATTATTTTTGAAAGTCTTTCCTTAAGGTCTGTTATATCCTTTGAAAGACAAAGGATAGCCATAATTTCGGAAGCAACGGTAATATCAAAGCCGTCTTCTCTGGGAATACCGTTTACTCTGCTGCCGATACCGCAGACAATACTTCTGAGCTGTCTGTCGTTCATATCTACGCAGCGTTTCCATGTGATTTTTCTTACATCAAGTCCAAGTGCATTGCCCTGGAAAATATGGTTATCTATCATAGCCGCAAGAAGGTTGTTTGCCGCACCGATTGCATGGAAATCACCTGTGAAATGAAGGTTAATATCCTCCATGGGCACAACCTGTGCATATCCGCCGCCGGCAGCACCGCCCTTAACACCGAAAACAGGTCCGAGTGAAGGCTCTCTGAGTGCAATAACGGTTTTTTTGCCGATTCTGTTAAGTGCATCGCCAAGGCCGACAACAGTTGTTGTCTTTCCTTCTCCGGCAGGAGTAGGTGTAATAGCTGTTACAAGAATAAGCTTTGCTTTATCCTCTTTTTTGCTTAATTCGGTATAATCAAGCTTTGCTTTATAATTTCCGTAAAGCTCAAGGTCTTTTCTTGTAAGACCGATTTTTGCGGCAACCTCTTCAATGGGAAGAAGTTCTGTTTCCTGTGCAATTTCAATATCGCTTTTATACTCTGACATAAACAATTCTCCTTTATCCTTATAATATATTAGCCCCGGGATTCTCTAAAATCTCAGGGCTTATTACCGTATTTAGGCTTCCAACTTTCTTACGCTGCATACACATTTGAGAACAGCATACATTAAAATCGTGTTTATTGGATACATAATTACATTTCTTATTATTCTGGGAAGAGCAATAAGACTGGTTCCATACATCATATTAAGCCAGATCGGTGTAAGAGTGAGATTACATACAAGCATTACTATAAGTGATGTAAACATTATTCTCTTAACTGTAAGTGGCTTTTTGTAAAGCAAAATTCCATAAATAAAGCCCATAATAAATGCACTGAGCGTAAATCCGGGGAAGAACGCTCCGTTAGGGCTTACAATAAATCCAAGCGTATCTCCTACTGCACCGGCAATTCCCCCAATAACAGGACCGAACATCATTCCACATACAGCCAGTGCAAGATATGCAAAGCCTATTTCAAGCGTTGTGCTTAGTTTAAATGTAAAAAATGATAATATGGTATACAGTGCAACAAGCATTGCTGCACCCGTCAATGTTTTGGGGCTGCTAAGTTTCTCACCTTTCAGTTTGTCTTTCAAGCCAATTTCCTTCATGACGTTTCCTTTCTACAATTATGTTTGTTTTAATTTAGTTTTAGGTTACTTTTAAAAAAATCCTCCCTTGTAATGTAATGATGTATATATATGTATAAAAACCATATATATAAAATTAACATAGATAATTCATTCTGTAAAGTTTATAATTATATGTACTGCTTTCTAAGCATCAATCGCAAATATATTTAATCAAAAATTGTTACAAATCGAAATGAAAATATATCTATTTATTACTTTCGTAACGCTCTTTTCCGAGGTCTATATTATATTTTTCTATCTTTTTATACAACAAACTCTTGTGAATACCAAGCTCATTTGCCGTTTCCCTACAATTCCAGCCGTTTTTACACAGCTCCTCCATTATAATGCTTTTTTCATACTCGTTCACGTATTCTTTGAGATTTTTTCTGCTGCCGGTCAAAGTATTTTTGTCATTTTCCGACATTTTTATTTTGTGCGGAAGATCAACAATCTTTATTCTGAATGAGTCACATACGGCATATGCACTTTTTATTACGTTATCCAACTCTCGTATATTACCCGGCCATGAATAATTTCTCAGGCAGTCCAGAACTTCCTTCGAAAGCACTATTCTTGTTTTATATTCATTGTTCAAATTATCGAGAAAGTGCTTTGCCAAAAGCGGTATATCGGATTTTCGGTTTCTGAGCGGAGGCATTTCTATATTTATTACATTAAGCCTGTAATACAAATCCTCTCTGAATTCGCCGTTTTTTATCATTTCTTCAATATTTTCTCTCGCCGCCGTTATTGTTCTTACATCAATCTTTACCGTTTTGCTTCTGTCCGCTCTTTCCATTTCTCCGTTTTGAAGAACATTAAGCAGCTTTGCCTGTACATTAAGCGGCATATCGCCTATTTCATCAATAAACAGAGTACCTCCGTCAGCAAGCTCCATTTTTCCTTTTCTGCCGTCGATGTATCCGAACAGCTCTGCCTCCAGCATTTCCGGTGACATTGTTGCACAGTTAACGCTTACCATGGGTTTATCGTTTCTTGCACTGGCATTATGTATTGCAGACGCAAAGGTTTCCTTTCCTGTTCCCGTTTCACCTGTAAGAAATATCGGAAAAGAGGTTTTTGCGGCCTTCAGGCCCTGTCTTTTGACTGCCTCAAACTCATCGCTGTTTCCTATTGCCTGTTCAAAATATTTTCTTTCGTTCTGTATTCTAAAATATTCGTTTTTATAAAATTCAAGCTCATTATATTTTTCCGTAAGCTTTTCGGCAGACTCAACAGTCTGTATTCTGAACTTCACCTGTGCAACAGCTCCGATAACATTTCCGTTTTCGTCACAGGCGGCTCCTCTGTTGACAATAGTCAGCATGTCCTGTGAAAAGCCCGTATCTTCGCCGATTTTTATTATCTGTCCCTGTTCTCTTCCCTTTATTTCAATTAGCTTTTTGAGATTTGTTGTTTTCAGTATTTCTTCGACCGGTTTACCTATGATTTCTTCCTTAGCCTTTTTGATAAAACGGCAGTACTGTTCATTCATTTCTATTATTATCCCGTTTTTATCAACTATAAGAAAACCATCATCGGTCATCTTGAGTATTTCATCCAATATATATTTGCAATCTCTATCTTCCATGGCAGACGGCTCCTCTACATTAATGCTTTAATTATATCATTAATATCGGACATTAGGCAGAAATTTGCAAAAAAATAAAACGGCAAACGTATTGCCGTTTTCAGTATCAACAAAGTCGAAATCGCTGACCGCACAAGAAGGTGCGGTTGCAATGACAAAATTTCGACTTAAATAATTATATTTCGCCTGTTACCGATCTGTCATTTTCGGTTGAAAAACCATATCCGAATATAAGTGTATCGTCTTCGTCAGAACCATAGGGTGTATTGTTGAATGCAGTTATTCCGACACCCTTTTTATATGTTCTTTCCTCTGTATAGGTGTTGTTTTTATAACCTGCCATAGGTATTTCGGTTCTTGTTGTAAAGCTGTCATCTGTAACATTGATTATTGTTGTTGTGCCAATATAGCCCTTTCCGTCAATATCAACTCTTTGTTCCCAGCTGTTGTCAACCTGAATATCACCCTTAAGAACTATAAAATCGGGAATTATAGAATACACATTTCTTGAGCTTGAGGCATTTGTATCGCTGTTTTCAACACTCTCTATAACCGAGTTATCCTCTACAATATAAACAGCCTTAAAAACTCGTTCTCCTTCACTTCCCATTCCGTCGCACATTGCACCGTCATAGCTGTACGTTACACTGCCGGTTTCCTTATTTTCACTTTTTCCGGAATATTTAATTTCAAAACCGGCCTCTGCATAGCCGTTATACAGTCTGTATTTTGAATCTGTCGGAAAATACTCCGCTACTGTTTCCGCATAAGCAGCATCGTTATTCTGCTCGGTGTCCTGCTGTATTTCATTGTTTGTATTATTGTCCGCATTATTTGAATTTCCGTTTGATTTGCAGCCTGCCACGGAAAAAAGCATAACCGCACATACGGATATATAAAGTAATTTCTTCACGTTATTCCTTCCTTTCGGTATTTCAAATTAAACCTCTTATGTATACGTTTATTATATACTTTTAAAATAATCTATACAACCGATATGTCTTTTAATTCGATTAAAATAGTTATACAAATTTCTTAAAAATCAAAAGTCTTTGGCAGGGATAAATTAAATCGGGATTTTCTATTTTATTTATTTTTACAATATCCTCAACCGTTGTATGGTACTTTTTCGCTATATTCCAGAGTGTATCACCCTTCTTAACAGTATATATAACCGCACCGCCTTTAAGCTGACACGGCTGTTCATTTTCGCTTTCGGTCACAGCCGTTATTATACTCCCGTTTTTCATATCGGTGGCAACCGCATCAAAGCTTACGGTAAGTCTTATTTCCACCTCTTTTTCCGAAAGCATTGAAAAACTCAGATCCTCTGCAACGGCATTTATATCAAGCTGTGAATTTTCATCAAGTCCCTTTATTTCTATTTCCTGATTGAACGGCAGTATTGTTTCTATAACATCAAGCGGTCTTTCATCGTCTTTTGCTATATACATTACATTTATTTCCGCGATTCCTTCCGCCTGAGCCTTATCCTCGGTACAGGAGGCTTTTATTCCTCTCAAACTGCACCAAGCCTTAACTACCTGCATTATATCAGGCTGAGAGTCTTCGGCTGTCATAACGGTACGATATACTCCCTGTGCCATATTTTTTCCGACAACATCGGTATAGCTTATATCCTCACGCTGTATTTCAATGGGTATCGACAGCGAATATGCGTCCTCAAGTATATTTTTATCCTCATGCGAAAATTCCTTGACCGTTATTTCAACAGGTATATCAACAGAAATAATTCTCGGTTCTCCGTTTTCATCAGCCATTATATCCACCGATACCTTTTTAATCTGCAATCTCGGCATATATAATGCGTTTTCACTGCCTTCGATTTCCGCAGAACCGTTGAACGGAACAATAAACTCTGCCGACTCTGCGGCATTATTCTCCGAATCGGAAATATAAAGCACATTTATTTTTATTTCTCCGCTGACGGCAAGGCTGTTTCCGTTTGGTCGCATATCCCTACGCTGTATAGCCGCCGACACTTCGAGTATCTGTATAATATCGGGCTTTATGGAAGGTATCGCAAGCTCTTCATGTATATTAAACTCTTCTGTTTTACGCTCCTTTATTCCTCCTGTGCCGATAGAACCGTATTGGCACTGAACTGCATTGTTTCCGCTTATATCAGTAACGGCATAAACCGTATTTTTCTTATTCCATACAGCCTTTATAGCCGTAACAACTCTTACGCTTATTTTTCTGTCATTAACCATTCTGTAATCCGTATGTACAAGCTCGGCAGAAACGTCAACATCGGATTCTTCGGTTATATCCTCCGACATTATGTAATCATCAAAGGTAAGCTCAGATTTCATGGAGCTTAACGGATACTGTGTTTTTCTTCCGTAATACAGCACATTACAGCATATCCGTCCTGCAAAATTTATACGTCCCTGTTCAGCTCTCACTCTGTCGATAATTACGTCTTCCTCTGTTTTTAGTATCTGATAAATGTCGGGGTTAATGTCCGGAACAATCATTTCACCTTCCGTCATTATCTGTATTGTTTCTCCTTTGCCTCTGCTGTCAAATTTTAATATATCTGTATTGGTATCTAACGACATAAAAAACCTCCCAAGTATAATCTATTATAATATAGTCACCGGGAGGCTTTTTATGACTGCTTATTCAAATATTGTTATTTTATTAAGAGGAAAGAACCGCATTATAACCTTTCCGAAAACGTCATCTCTGTCTACCGTTCCGAAATATCTGCTGTCTGTACTTTTCTCTCTGTTATCGCCCATAACAAAAATCTGGTCATTGTCAATATTCAATTTTATATCTCCGTATGTACTGCCTGCTATATAATCCTCGTCAAGCATTTCTCCGTTTACATAAACATTGCCATCTGCTATCTCGATATAATCTCCGCCGACAGCTATAACTCTTTTGACCATATTTTCATCAAAATCCTCTGCATCAAAAACAACTATATCGCCTCTTCCAAAGCTGTCAGTCCATGCTGAAAATCTTGATATAAAAGCTCTGTCTTTATTTTCAAGCGAAGGCTGCATTGATGTTCCGTTTATGCTGACAGGCCAGAGAAAAACAAACAAAACCAAAAGTATAATCACAGCCTCAACTATGGACTGTACCCATTCCCTGAGCATAAAAACCTCCAAAACCCAAAAGAGGAAAAGCCTATGGAAAATACCATCAGCCTTTCCTCTCATAATAATTATGACAATGTTACACTTACATATACCGGTTCATCACTGACGAGCATAACTCCGTCCGGAAGCACTATCTGCACCGGTACATTCTCATAGGTACCTTCGCTGTAACCGCTCAAATCAACATAAGCCTTAACATCATCGGCACTTATATCGTTTACATCGCTTTGTGTGCCGCTTACGGAGAACACAATATTTCCACTTTCTATCTGGGCTATCATGCCTTCCGGAGTTGTTCCGTTATCGGAAATATTATCTGTCGGTATAGTAATTGTTTTCTGAATATCCTTTTCCATAATTATTGTAACCGTAACATAACCGGTTGAATTACTGCTTCCGACAACTCTTACTCCGTCAGGAAGATAATCTTCCAGCTTAAACTCTCTTATTATGTTATTAGATGCACCGCTTATATCTATTTCGGGAAGCTCTATACTTCTTATTGACCTCAACGCACTTTCATCGCCGGCAACATCAATATTATCCGGAGCAGTGTATATTCCGGAAATACTGTATCCCGAAGCCGGAGTTCCCTGAACATGCTCGTTTATATTCACATTTTTCATATCATCAAGACTTATCTTGATTGATACCTCGGAAACACTGAATGTTACATCATTTATAGGAACACCGTTTTCATCGTACGCAACCGGTGGTGCAGTTATTACAAGATCATCGGAAACATTATCTGTTTTTACCGTTGCTTTAACCGAAGCAATCTTTCCGACTATGCTTTTTGCACCGTATACGGTTACCGTTCCCGGAGAAGCAACCGCATTTATAAGCTCGCCTGTATTGGAGCTGCCTTCCTGTGTATATTCTACAACAGGCTCAACCTCAAAGTCCTGATTTACATAAGGCTGTATATCAACCGTTACGCTCTGGAGCGATTTTGAAAGTATTTCAAAGCTGTTGTTCACAACACTGGGAATTACTATGCTTACGGGAACGGAAACAGGATTTCCGTCATAGGAATATATTACGTTTTCAAGATCAACTATCGCCTGCACTCTTGTATTGCTCTTTGAAAGAGTGTCCAATGCAAGCCTCTGTCCTCTCAGTCTTACCGTAACTCTGGTAGATGTAAGCTCATCATTATTTACAACCACATAACCTCTCTCGAAAAGCGATTCCTTGTTCTGAAGCTGTATAGCCGCCGTATATGTTCTTGTTTCAAGAGGATTTTCGGTGTTGATTACAGTAAACCACAAGCCTATTGCAATAATGAGGGAAAGCAGTTTCCAGCCGATATCCTTGGTAAACTTACTTTTGTTCATCATCAGATCGCCTGCCTTTCCACTGTATTATTTTTTTTCGTACTCCCGTCGTTTCCATTTTGGAGGTCGTGAGCATTTTTCTCAGCTCATCGGGAGTAATATTTCTATATAAAGTACCGCCCCTTGCCAAAGAAATATATCCTGTTTCTTCGGATACAACAACTATATCGGCATCGGAAACCTCACTTGCTCCGATAGCTGCCCTGTGTCTTGTTCCCAGCTCCATGCTCACCTTATTATCTGTAAGGGGAAGGAAGCATGCCGCAGCAGCAACTCTACCGTTTTTGATAACAACCGCACCGTCATGCAGCGGTGTATTATGTTCAAATATATTTATAAGGAGCTGACTTGTAACAATACCGTCAATCTGTATACCTGTACGTATATGATCGCCCAGAGGAACAAGACGCTCAATAAGAATAAGCGCACCTGTTTTTACACTGCCCATTTTTTCTGCCGCAGTAACAACTTCCTCTATTATCTGCTCCTCAAATTTGCTGTCCATATCCTGCGATTCAAATTTAAACAAGCCTTTTATCATTCGTCCGTTACCGAGCTGTTCAAGGGCTTTACGCATTTCCGGCTGGAAAAGTATTACGAAAGCAATAATACCTACCGAAATAGTTTTTGATAAAAGCCAGTGTATAGTATTCAACTGGAGCATTGTCGCAACCGCATAAAGCAGAAAGATAACAACGATACCTTTAAACAATGTCCACGCTCTTGTTTCCTTTACCCATGTAATTATTTTATAGACTATATAGGCAACTATTAAAATATCAATTATGTCAACTATGCTCATTTCGGGCTTAGTCATATTTGCAAAATTCAACGTTCTTAAAATTGAGCTAAGACTCTGGTCCTCCATCCTATCACCTCCGTCAGACGCAAAATAACATTCTAAATTAAGTATAACATATTAGTCTTTATATGAGAATATTTTATATTTTATTTTTTTCTTAAAATTAAGGCAAAAGCCGTATACAATATACTGCATACGGCAATTAAAATCAATTATTCGGTTTATATTAAAATACTGTTCCTATGACATAGCTTACAAACGGAAGAGTCACCATCGATGCAACTGTCGTTACAAAAATAGCACCTATCGCATAATCTCCGTCTGCGCCGTTGGCATTTGCAAACATGGCAACAGATGACATACACGGAAGTCCGGCAAGAATAGGAAGCGTTATTTTTATTTCTTCACTTATAAACGACATATTTCTTATAATCAGATAAAGCAAAACGGGAAATACAATCATTTTAAGCAAAAGAATAACATAGTACTCTGCTTTCTTAACAAACTGCTTTATTTCAACATAACAAAACAGGCCGCCTATATAAATCATTGAAAGCGGAGTTGTTGTTGCTCCTATTTTCGTAAGTGTGGAATCAATAACAGTCGGCAGCTTTACTCCGGCAAATATTCCGACAATACCCAAAAGTATTCCGACAATCGCCGGATTTATCATCTTTTTAACAGTCTGTGCAATGCTTCCCTTTGTCTTTTTAGCCTCCGGTGTAGTAAGCTGCATTCCTACCGTCCAAAGAAGACCCTGATCGGCGATTGTAAATATAGCAATATAAAGCATACCTCTTTCCGGAAAGATGGACACAATAAGCGGTATTCCGATAAAACCGACGTTTCCGAACATCATAAGCGCCTTATAAAGCTGCTTATTGTCGCCCTTCATTTTAAATATTCTGCTGACAACCGTTCCAACGCAGAACATAAATCCAAACATACATAACGCAATCAACAGCATAGGCAGAGTTTCTATTACCTCTCTTGCTGTTGCTCCATTTAGTGTATTTGTGAATATCATAATAGGCAAAGACAGCTTCATAATAAATCTCGATATGTACTCAAGAGCTTCTCTATTCATAACCTTGGTTTTAATACCTATTATTCCGACAAGTACATATATGGCAAGCATAACCATCTGTATAAGTATAATTGAAAATAAATCCATAAAAGCACCTCATTTCTTTATATAAATTTTACTATCGCAAAATTTCGTTTGTAATAAGCAAAATAAAAGAACTTAAAAACCAAAATGCACATATGCTTGTACAATACGTATATTGATATTGTAAAAATAATTATTTTATATAAATACAACTCTCTTTTTTTCATTAAGCTATACATTTTTATACCAACGCACTTTAACGCCAAAAACCTTAAATTTCCGATAAATCAAGGTTTAAGAGCCGTTCAAAAAAATCTTCACTTAATAAAATTCATAATAATGTGTATAAAAGCCGGAAATATATGTGTAATTTTTCGGTCAAAAAACAAAATGTATATTGTGATTTTTTTAATTAATTGATGAAAACGATATTTTGTTTTATAATAGAATTGTTAATATGAACTAAACAGCAACCGCTGTTAATTTTTAAAATGGAGGAATTATTATGGCAAGAAATGTAATTTTAGACGTTGACACAGGTTCAGATGACGCTTGTGCAATAATGCTTGCAGCTCTCTCAGAAGAACTCAATGTACTCGGTGTATGTGCGGTAAACGGAAACAGACCTCTTTCCGATACACTTACAAACACACTTAAGATTATCGAACTTCTTAAGATGGAAGATAAAATTCCCGTTGTTAAGGGTGCAGCTCAGCCGCTTGTACGTGACCTTCTTGCAGGAAGAAACAAAAATCCAAAGACTGCTGAAATCCAGCTTGATGAAAACGGAGAAGAAATCTGCTACCATCCTAAAAAATTCAACCTTCCCGAGCCTGTATTAAAGCCTGTTGATGAAAACTTCGTAACATGGTACATAAACACAATCAAGAACAGTCCTGAAAAGGTTACTATCGTACCCGTAGGACCTCTTACAAACATTGCTATCGTTCTTCGTGCAGAACCTTCATTAGTTGACAACATCGAAGAAATCGTTATCATGGGTGGCGGACATGATGTAAGAAACTCAACTGCTGCCGCAGAATTCAATATCTGGAAGGATCCCGAAGCTGCTGAAATCGTTTTAAACAGCGGTGCAAAAATAACTCTTGTTCCTCTTGACGCAACACATGCAGCATCTACAAGACTCAGCGAAGCACAGCAGTATCGTGATTTACATACATCTGTCGGCGATCTTTTTGCAGAGCTTATCGAAATCCGTACAAGAGCATACAACATTCTTCAGCCTCTTGCAGAGCCCGATTTATGCCCTATACATGACGCTCTCTGCGTTGCATATCTCTTAAATCCGGCAGTTCTTAAGAACGTAATCCATACAAGAGTTGATGTTGATATGGGCGGTGGTTTTGCCGACGGTATGACTATCGTTGATACTCGTCATATCCATAACCTTCCCGATAACTGCTATGTTGCACTTGATGCAGACAGAGATTTATTCAACAAAATATTATTTGAGAAGATTGCAACATTCAAAGATTGATAATTATTCGCCCTTCCGTATAAACGGAAGGGCTTTTTTTCGGCAAAAAACAGCTCTTTGAGTAATCTCAAAGAGCTGTAAACATATCAGATTTTATTCTGCTGTTTCTTCGGGTTTTGTTGCCATTGCTGTTGCTTCGCCTTCAACAACAATTTTTCCGTCCTGGTTTTTAACGATTGTGCTCATAACAATCATTCTCTTTTCGGGAATAATTTTTGTAACCTCAGCCTCTGCTGTAATTGTGTCACCAAAGTATACGGGTGCCGTAAACTTAAGTGTCTGTCCGCAATAAATTGCATCTGCACCGGGAATAAGCATACCTACGATTGTTGAGAAAAATGATGCTGTAAGCATACCGTGAGCTATTCTTTTTCCGAAACGTGTTGTTTTTGCATACTCTGCATTAACATGAACAGGATTAATATCACCGATAATGCCGGCATATGTATATACATCTGCTGCTTCGATAGTTTTTGTTACGCTTGCCTTCTGTCCAAGATGAATTTCTCCGATACTGTAACCGCTCATATTTAAGCTGTTAGGATCAAGTTTGCTGCTCATTACTATCACTCCTCTTTTTCGATATATATTAATATTAACTTTTCTCATATTTATTGTAATTAAATTATATCAAACGTATTTTTTGTTGTCCATTAAATAAATGCACAAAATATATATTTATGGTATAATGTGTAACGTGTAAAAAAATTGTGTCTTTACATAAGAACAATATTGTTTAATTTTTAATTCGCATAATTTAAATAACTATTTTTTATATAACAAAATTAATAAATAACACAAAAGGAGTATAATTTATGGAACCGCTTTTTTCTAATACATGTATATATACAATGAGTATATTGCAGGAAATGAACCGAGCATTGGTATCGGTCGGATACAGAATATACTGTGTTGTTGCCGCAACATTGTTTTTCGTTCTCGGCCTTGTGTATAACCGCACCGGTCAGATGGTCTATTCCGCAATATTTTATGCCGCCTGTGCATTCATGCTCTACATGGTTTCAACAAAGGCATCATCAACGGCAAAGAAGATATACAAAAACTATCAGAAACAGTACGGCAGTAATCTTGAAACTCACCTGTTTTTCTATGAAAACGAAATAATCGGCTCAACAAAACAGATTAAAGGTGCCGTAAAAACCTACTACACAGATGTTACAACCGTAACCGAAACCGCAAACCTTTATCTTCTCAAAATAAAATCCAAAAGCGTTATTGTTGCCGCTAAAAACGGTTTTATAGCCGACAATTCAGAAGAATTCAGAGGCTTTTTAATCGAGAAATGTGTTAATGCCAAATTCAAATGATAAGGAGTAAATAAGTCATGTTTCATAAAATATCCGAAAATGTTTATTATACCGACCACGAAGAAGCTACCGACAGACCTGCAATGGGCTATATAAAGGGCGATAAATATTCTCTTATGGTTGAATCGGGAAACTCAAAGGCAAATGTAAACCTGTTTTTAAAGCATCTTAAGGAAAACGGATTAAAAGAGCCAGATTTTGTCGCAATAAGCCATTCACACTGGGACCACAGCTACGGCTTGTCATATCTCAATGCCGTATCCGTTGCCTGCGACAAAACAAATGCTCTTCTCCGAGAAATGGCTGAATGGAAATGGTCAGAAAATATGCTCACCGAATATGTTGCAGAGGACAAAATTCCTTTATTCTGTGAACCACACATAAGATTGGAATATCCGGATTTAAGTGAAATAAAGGTTAAACCTGCCGATATTGAATTTAAGTCAGAAATGACAATAGATTTAGGTAATCAGCTCTGTATACTTAAAAATGTTGTAAGCCCCCATACAGATGATTGCGTTATTGTATATGTACCCAACGAAAAAGTTGTATTTCTCGGTGACAGTATATATGAAGAGCTTGTAAGAGATCAATGGATAGGTCACAGTGACAAGCTAAGCCAATTAATAGCCGAGCTTGAAAAGCTTGATTTCACCATTGCTGTCGAAGGCCACTTTGCACCAAAAACAAAGGGCGAGCTTTTAACAGCCTTAAGAGAAAAGCTTTAATTATACGGAGGAACTATGATAAACCAGTTTTCAAGAACAGAGCTTCTTATAGGAAGTGAAAATATTAATAAGCTTAAAAACTCGACCGTTGCCGTTTTCGGTATCGGCGGAGTCGGCGGCTTTGTTGCAGAGGCGCTTGCAAGAGCGGGAATCGGTCATCTTGTGCTTATTGATAACGATACCGTCAGCCTTACAAATATAAACCGTCAGATAGTTGCCCTTCATTCCACAATCGGCAAATATAAAACAGAGGTAATGCGTGACAGAATAGCCGACATAAATCCAGATGCAATCGTAGAAGTACACAACTGTTTTTATCTTCCTGAAAACAAAAGCGATTTTGATTTCTCGAAATATGATTATGTTGTTGATGCGGTTGATACCGTTGCCGCAAAGCTTTCTATAATAGAAGAGGCAAAAAGATGTAATGTTCCGGTAATAAGCAGTATGGGTGCAGGAAACAAGCTCAATCCAACAATGTTTGAGGTCGCCGACATATCAAAAACATCGGTCTGTCCGCTTGCAAAGGTTATGCGGTATGAACTGAAAAAGCGTGGAATTAAAAATGTCAAAGTAGTTTATTCCAAAGAGCCGGCAATAAAAGCATCCGTTCCGGAAGGCTATGATGAAAGCACCTCAAAGCGTTCTGTACCCGGAAGTATTTCTTTTGTGCCTTCGGTAGCCGGACTTATTGTTGCTGGCGAGGTTATAAAAGACATTTCCGGAATTAATTGATTTAGGAGAATAACAATGGCAAGAGAGCTTACAAGATGTCAGCAGATAGAACGAAGCATAAACAAAAAATACAGAAAAGAGCTTTGGCGTCCGTTCACCGAAGCTGTTAAAAAATATGAGCTTATACAGGAAGGTGACCGCATAGCGGTCTGCATATCAGGTGGAAAGGATTCCATGCTGCTTGCAAAAATGATGCAGATGCTCCAGAGAATAAGCGATTATCCATTTGAGGTAAAATATATAGCAATGGATCCAGGATATAATGCGGCAAACAGACAGAAAATTCTTGATAATGCCAAAATACTCAATATACCGCTTACTATATTTGATACGGATATCTTCGATGTGGCAAACAATACGGACAGAAATCCGTGCTACTTATGTGCAAGAATGAGGAGAGGTCATTTATACAGCAAGGCAAAGGAATGCGGCTGTAACAAGATTGCACTGGGACACCATTTCAGCGATGTAATAGAAACAACGCTTATGGGAATGCTTTACGGAGCACAGATACAGGGAATGCGTCCAAAGCTCCACAGTACAAATTTTGAAGGAATGGAATTAATAAGACCGTTATACTGTGTACATGAGGATTCCATCATTGCATGGCGAAACTATAATGAGCTTGAATTTCTTCAGTGTGCCTGCAAATTTACCGAAAGCATAACTGTGGATAACAAGGAAAGCAAGTCAAAAAGAAAAGAAACAAAAGAGCTTATAAAACAGCTTAAAATCAACAATCCGCTCATAGAAACAAACATTTTCAACAGTATACATGATGTAAATGTTGATACACTCGTTGGATATAAAACAAAAGGCGTTGAGCACAGCTTCTTAGATGAATATAAGCTTTAAAAAATACCGCAGAAAATTTTCTGCGGTATTTTTGTTACCTTGGTTTCCATGAACTCTTTGAGAAAAGTACAAGTATAGGGAATATTTCCAGACGCCCCGCAAGCATATCCGCAATGAGCACAAGCTTTGAAAGAACGCTGTATATCGAGAAATTGCAGGTCGGGCCGACAGCATCAAGACCGGGACCTATATTGTTAAAGCATGAAAGAACTGCCGAAAAGTTGGTTGTAATGCTGAAACCATCCAACGACACGATTATAAAGCTTGCGATTATTATAACCACGTATGCCGCAAGATAAGCATCCGCATTTCTGAGAACACGCTCATCAACTCTTCTTCCGTTGTTTCTTACAACCTGAACCTGATTAGGTCTTAATGCCTGATGAATGTTACGGCGAAGACTCTTTAATATGAGCAATGCACGACCGCATTTAATTCCACCGCCGGTACTTCCGGCACAGGCTCCAACAACCATAAGACACAATATAATAGCCTTTGAAAAGCTCGGCCACAAATCAAAATCCGTTGTGGCAAAGCCTGTTGTTGTTATTATACTTGATACTTGGAATGCCGCATGACGTATTGTTTCTTCAAGGGTAGGATACAAGCCTCTTATATTTAAGGATATTAATATGATACTTACCAAAACAATTCCGAAGTACATACGGATTTCTTCGTCCTTAATTACGCTCTTAAAATGTCTGAGCATTACAAGATAATAACAGCTGAAATTTACGCCGAATAAAAGCATAAACACTGTACAAACATTCTGTATATACGGACTGTAACTTGCCATACTGTCGTTTTTAATACCAAATCCACCTGTTCCGGCTGCTCCGAAAGCAGTGCATATTGCTTCAAAAAACGGCATTTTTCCTAACACAAGGAACAATATATTCAACAGCGTAATAATAACATAGAGAATATAAAGTATTTTTGCCGTATCTTTAATATGCGGCACAAGCTTTCCTATATCCGGTCCGGGGCTTTCCGCACGAAGAAGATGCATTGTAAAGCCGATGCCCTTTTCTCCTCCGGGGCTGAAGGCAAGAAGAAACACAAGTACTCCCATGCCACCTACCCAATGGGTAAAGCTTCGCCAATAGAGAATGCCTCTTGAAAGCTTTTCCACCTCAGGAAGTATAGATGCTCCCGTTGTTGTAAAGCCGGAAACTGTTTCAAAAAGTGCATCTACAAAAAAAGGTATTTCACCGGAAATAACAAACGGAAGACAACCCATTATACTGAGAACAATCCATGAAAGTCCTACACAAATAAGGCCTTCTCTTGCATAAAACTTAAGCTGTGCATTGCGGCTAATCAAGCCCATAACAGCCGATACAGCCAGAGTAATCAAAATTCCGCATACAAAACCGAAAACGGCATCTCCTACGCCGTCAACTGCACTTATAATCAAAGCCGGCAGCATAAATGCCGCCTCCATAAGAAGAATACGGCTCATAAACCGTGCAATCATTTTATAATTCATAGTCTTATTCCTCAAAAACGTCGTTAAACTTATTTATAAGATTCTGTCTGCTGGTAACAACAATAACCGTATCGCCCGGCTGGAATATTGAGTCACCGCTCAATATCTCGGTTTTAGTGGCATATACAATACTTGCTATCAGGACATTGCGTTTTAACTTAAGATTTTTAAGCGGTTCACCGCAATGCTTTGTGTTTTCGTCAACAAGGAATTCCAAAGCCTCGACCTGGTTATCCGCAATGGTATGTACGCTTAAAGCCGCACCGGTCTGGTTACGCAACGCTCTTACATAACGTATTATAGTGTTACAGCAGAGCTGCATGGGATTTACTGTACTTCCCAGCGGCAGACGGTTAAGCATCGGACTGCTTTCGAGATGTGCAAGCTTTGTGACAACCTTTGGCACATCACGTGTAGACGCATACATGGATATAACCATATTCTGCTCATCAAGTCCCGTAAGAGATACAATAGCGTCACTGCTGAATATTCCTTCGCTGTCAAGAAGGCTCTGTCTGCTGGCGTCACCATGGACAATAGTTGCCTCCGGAAGCTTTTCCGATAAATACTCGCAACGGGCAAAGTCCTTTTCTATTATTGTTACATCCATTCTGCTCTTTATGAGCTTTTGTGTAAGATAATAGCTTATTCTTCCGCCACCGCATATAAGAACCTTTTTAACCTCTCGTCTGATAAGACCGAGATTTTCGAGAAGTATACTGATGTTGTCGATTGAAGCTGTTACAAAAATTCTGTCGTTTTCCTGTAATATAAAGTTGCCATTCGGTGTAACCGCAGTACCACCTCTGAGTACCGCACAAATAAGCACCTTACAGCCTGTTATTGAATGAAGGGAACTTAATGGCTGATTGCAAAGCTTGCTGTTTTCATCAATACGGAGCTCCACAATTTCTACCCTTCCCTTTGCAAATGTATCACGGCGTAAAAACCCGGGATATTTAAGCAGGCTTTCTATTTCCTTAGCCGCCTGTCGTTCCGGATTTACTGTCATATTAAGAGCAAACATTTCATGCATTTTGTATACCTGTTCGCTGTAATCCGGGTTACGTATACGGGCGATGGTATGAAGATCGGGATTTAAAACATGTGCCGTAACACAGCACAAAAGATTTGTTTCATCCTGATTGGTAACCGCTATGAGTAGATCTGTACTTTCCACATTTGCTTTCAAAAGAACGTCCATAGACGCACAGTTGCCCTGGATAGTCATAATATCATAGTCATTAGCAATTGATTCAAGCACTGTGGCATTGGAATCAATTACGGTAATTGAATATCCCTCAGACGAAAGCTGGCGTGTAAGAGAAGAACCCATTTTGCCGTTGCCTGCAATAATAATGTTCACTATTTATCCTCCTCGAAAAATCTTTTTTAAGGTTAAATTATGCTGATTGCATAAATCATTATAACAGTTTTTTTAGAAAAAACAATCATATAAATCCCAAATGTAAAGTCTTTGTAAATTAGAAAAATATACAATTATGCCAAACAGATTTACTGTCTGAATTTATGAAAAATGCCTTCATTCTTTTTGTTGAATGAAGGCATTTCACTTTTAATATAATTATTTAATTTTCGGCTTCTTTCGGCGCTTTATTCCATTTTCCCGTACGATAGAAGATTATGGATACAACCGTTGCTATCGACCAGCCAATAGGCCATGCCATCCATATACCCGATGTGCCGAAACCGGTGCCTGAAAGTATTTTGGCAAGCAAAACTCTTAATATCATATCGGTAAATGTCGCAATCATAAATTTCTTCATCATTCCGGCGCCTCTGAGGACACCATCGGCAACAAGTTTAGCTGATATTACAAAATAGAAGGGAGTTATTATTTTTATAAACTGCAATGCCGTATCCATTGCCGGGCCTGTAGGGCTTTCCATGAACAGATATACAAGGTATCTGCCTCCGACAAGATAAAGTATTACAACAGGAATACAGAGCAGCCATATGAGCTTTAAGCCTGCCGCAAAGCCTTCTTTAACTCGTCCGAGTTTTCCTGCTCCTACATTCTGTGCGGTATAGTTGGACATACCGTTTCCAAGTGTTGTAAACGAGGTTATAACAAGGTTATTTAATTTAACCGATGCCGCATATCCGGCGATAACGCTTGCACCAAATGAGTTGATTATACTTTGTATTATTATGTTCGCAACAGAAACGAAACTCTGCTGAAGAATACTGGGAATTGCTATTATTGATATGTTTTTCAATATAGTCCAAGAGAATTTCTGTATTCTTCCTTCTGTTTCAACTTTGGCAAGTCTGCGTAAAACGAATACAACCGCAAGTATACAGCTTACGCCCTGACAAAGGAATGTTGCCCATGCAACACCTGCAACGCCCATATTTAAAGCTTTTACAAACAAAATATCCACAACTATATTCGAAGTTGACGAAGCGGCAAGGAAAATAAACGGTGTTTTGGAATCGCCCATTGCCGAAAAAACTCCGGTTGATACATTATAATAAAACATAAATGGCAACCCAAATATGTATATATCGAGATAAAGCTTTGAATCGGCAATTATTTCCGGCGGTGTATTTATCAGATTAAGCAATGAATCACACAAAGTAAGTCCGCAAAGCATAAGCACTCCGCATAAAACCGCAGAAGCGATAAGCGTAGTATATACTGCTGTTTTCATTGTTTTAAAATCTTTTGCTCCGAAAAGCTGGGAAACTATGACTGAACAACCTATATTGCAACCAAAAGCAAATGCAATGAATATAAGCGTTATTTCATAACTATTTCCTACTGCTGCAAGAGCATTTTCACCAATAAATTTTCCGGCAACAAGGCTGTCCGCTATATTATAAAGCTGCTGGAACAAAATACTTCCGACCAAAGGCAGGCAGAACTGCCAGAGTATCGTACTCGGCTTACCTACCGTCAAATCTTTATTCATTATTATTACCCCCTATTTTTGTTGAGCCTCACATATTTTAGCATTGACCAATCATAAATACAAATATATAATTTATATAAAAATAATAACTTTTAGTTATGAAAGGCTTATCATGGAACTTACACAGATTAAATACTTCAAAACAACAGCCGAATTACAACATATAACAAAAGCCGCAGAGATTCTTCATATCGCACAGCCGGCATTAACCAAATCAATACACAAGCTTGAACATGAGCTCGGTGTTCCGTTATTTGCCCCAAAAGGGCGAAACATAGCTCTTACCGAATACGGAAAATATCTTTACGAGAGGATTATAGAGCCATTGAATGTATTTGAAACACTGCCATCCGAAATAAAAATGCTTGCAGACCAAAACCGCTCCGCAGTAAGATTAAACGTATTAGCGGCATCAACATTTGTCACTCAGTGCATAATTGAATACCAAAGAAAAAATCCCAACGTATCATTTTCAGTCGTGCAGAACGAGAAAACGGATTTATGGGACGTAAGCATAGGAAACTATAATAAAAATGATGAGAAAACGCATGGTTCTTCAATAACGGTAACGGAAAGAATAATGCTTGCCGTACCAGAAAACAGCAAATGGACGGATAAAAAAGGCGTTATACTGTCCGAGCTTGGCTCGGAAGGCTTTATAAGCCTTGCCGGAACACGAAGATTCCGCATGTTATGCGATGATTTTTGCAGAAAGGCCGGCTTTGTTCCCAATGTTATATTTGAGAGCGACAATTATGCCGCAGTGCAAAACTTCATTGCATCGGGAAACGGCATAGGTTTCTGGCCGGAACATACATGGGGAACAACCGTAAACGGAGTTAAACTACTCCCGGTTATATCACCGGAATGCAGCAGAGAAATTATAATAGTAAAAAATTCTGACCGACTTTATGACGAGCAAAGTGCAGTGAATGATTTTTATGATTTTCTCACAGCACGTTTCATAAGTATGGTTTAAAATTTATGCTCCATATAGGTTTCACCGTTAGTAAGGTCTTTCCATTCAAGACCGTTATCGTTCATAACAATATAGCTATGCGGCGAATTCTGCTTCGGGATTGACACAGAGCCGGGATTTACATGGAGTATCCCGTCCTTTTCCGTATTTTCAGGTATATGTGTATGTCCGAAAAGAAGTATTGAATCCTTACGGATATTTTTAAAATTATCCAAATGATGTCCATGTGTTGCATATATCGTTTTATCGCCGACACATATTACGGCATAATCTGCCAATACTGGAAAATTCAAAACCATCTGGTCAACCTCTGCCTCACAGTTGCCTCTTACGCAGATTATATCATCGGAAACAAAATTAAGCATTTCAATAACCGCTTTAGGTGCATATTCTTTTGGCAGGTCGTTTCTCGGTCCATGATAGAGAAGGTCACCGAGAAGCAACAGCCTGTCCGCTTTTTCCTCTTTAAATTTTTCCATAAGCATTCTGCAATAAAAGGCAGAGCCATGTATATCTGACGCTATCAACCACTTCATTATTTATCTCCTTTAATTTATATGTGCAGTTTCTACTTTTTTAGCCTTGTGATAGTTTATTATAGCGATTATATCCGCACCGATTACAACCGCATCACATACAGTTGTTGAAAAGTCCTTTATTATGATTGCATATATAACCCATATAAGCTCATTAACCATTATGCTGTATCTCGTTCTGTACGGATCCTCGATATAATAACAGCACAAGGTATATTCAGCAGTAGCAATGACCGGCAAAAGACCAATAAAGCCCATATTATTGGTCATAACTCCCGATACAATAACCACAAGAGTGAGCAGATATGCAGTTCTTTTGGTGAACATATCCTTCATAATAAATATACAACGCAGACAACAGCAAACAAGCGTTGCTATTGCGGCATACGAACCAAAGAAATATGATGCCACACCGTATGTAAAGCAATTCAAAAGCTGTAAGCGAAATATCTTTTTTCTTTCCTTCGCATAACAGCTCATTCCGAGAAATACTGCCGATATAAAAGAAATTATGTTTCCGATTATCAAATTTGTCATTTTCTTATGTCCTTATCTTTTGAGTAAATATAATTTAAAAAGCCCTTTAAGCCTCTTTCAATGTCATTATAGGCAGTCACATACTCACCCGAATACCATGGATCATCTATATCACCCGGATTCTCGGTATAATCCAGCAAAAGATGAACTTTGTTTTCGGTATCATCGCCGATTATGCGTTTCAAGCCAATCAAATTATAGGCCTCCATTGCAATTATGTAATCATATTTATCATAATCCGATTTTTTGATTTGTACAGCTCTTTTTTCCGAACAATCAATTCCATGCTCGTTCAAAAGCTTTCTGCATGGCGGATATACGGGATTTCCATGTTCTTCATTGCTGACTGCCGCAGAGGCAATATAAAATTTGTCGGAAATACCTGCGTTAGATACCATTTTCTTAAATATAAATTCCGCCATTGGCGAACGACAGATGTTGCCGTGGCAGATGAATAATATTTTAATCATAATCTCTTATAACCTCTCATATCGCCTCAAGCCTTGATTTTACTGGCTTTGCGGCGTTTTTTCAAAATCATGCATCATCTCATAATTTCTCATAAAATCCCATATTTTTGAGGAAATGGGGGTACAACAGGGGTACAAATATCCAATCGTACCCCCGTACTTTTTGTAGTATTTAAGCCATTTAGATTGCCGCAACCCTCTTCATCTCCGCCTCTGCATCCTCGAATTTTACATGCGTGTAAGTGTTCAGAGTAACGCTGATATCTGAGTGGCCCATGATATACTGCAGGCTCTTTGGATTCATGCCACTCTTTGCCATCTTGGAGCAAAAGGTATGTCTGCATACATGGGGCGTAACTTTCGGCATCTGGACCTTGTAGATGCTGTTATACTTCTGAAGAATGTGCTGAAAGTACTTCTCCCAGTGGAGAGCCACCATTGGCATATTGTTTTTATCAAGATATAAGAAGCCGCTGTAGCTATCAATCATGGGTTCTACCTTTGGCTTTACTCTCTTTGCAATAATTGCCCTGAATGCCGCCTCCACTTCCTCAGACATTGGTATCTCTCGTACACCGCTTTCTGTCTTTGGTTCCTCGATCATATACTGCATTTTGGAACTGCGGATCAGCTGATGATCAACGATGATTTTGTGATGCTTAAAATCAATATTTTTTGTTGTAAGTCCTACAAATTCTGAGATTCGCAGTCCGGTATTGAATAGAATAAAGATGCCTTCATAATATCTGCTAAAATGCTTATCCTGTTTCACAAATTCAAGATATTTACGCTCCTGATCCCTGGAAATTGCTTCCCTTGTCACGCTGTCATTGACAATAACCGTAGCAAGTTCAAAATCAAAGGGATTTCTTCGAATCAGATCATCATCATAAGCCAACCGAAAAGCCGGTCTCAAAATCCCTCTGATGGTGTGAATCGTGCTGTAGCCCTTTCCCTGTCTTTGTTGCAGGGTAATCAACCAAAGTTTCGCGTCGGAAATCTTGATGGTATCGATACGCCTCTGACCAAAGGGATCCTTCTCCAGAAAGTTAATGGTTGTCTGATAGCCTGCTTTCGTAGACTCTCTCACACCAATCTTGGTTGCAGTATAGCGCCGAACCAACTCCAGTACCGTAAGGTTGCCACCATCTAAAGCAATATGCCCAAATTGGGTAGCTTGCAGTTCCTTCTCCTGTTCCCGAAGTGATTTACCCTGTCTCTTTCCATCCGGCATTCGATCATTCTTATCCAATCTCCAGCTATATAGATATCTTGCCTTTCCGGTGCCATCATAATATTTATAACGATAGCGACCATTTGACTGCTGATACTCGCCGTTATGTAGTACACGGCCTTTGTTATCCTTTCTTTTACTTGACATAATAGACACTCCTTTCCTAAAACAAAAGGACTGCCCTCGATAAATATGATTCTATCATAGAACAGTCCAAAAACACATCACTTTTTGATATTTTTGCCATTTCTCCATGGCAGAATTGTATCGTCCATTGACTTCTCGAAAACATAGCTTTCAGCGTTAGACACAACTGGCAGCATCTAAAAATCTTTCAAACAAAACTCTTTTGATTTTCACATGGCTTCCAATTTCCAAAATAAAATCTGCACCGGGATGTTCTGCAACAATCTGATAGAGTCTTGTCTCACCTATTCCAAAATACTTTGCAGCCTCCGGTACACTCAACGAGTAACGTTGCCATAAAGGGATTCCATCTTCATCCCTTTTCGAAGTTCCTCTCCCCGCTTTTATCAACACTGCATTTGCTTGATTGATTCTCTCCTGCAGATTCAGAATTGCCTGATAAGCCAAGGGAACAATAACAGGTATCGCTTTCGGTGTAATACTATTTTCCATATTCAAAATAATCTGATTCATCTCATCCTCCATCCTCTCTGTCACCGGAAACAAAGTCCGGCAACAGAGTCCATAAACTATTATTTCTTGTTATCCTATTACTATCTGCTTCGATAAAGCCCGTATTTTCAGCTATCAAATGGGATTTCCAACCGCATTCCCTCTACCGAAATAAATGTTTCAGCATTGTTTCCGGAGTTTGTTTCCACTCTCATCCATCCACGCTGTTTTCCGTAACCGGGGATGTTGCGTGGATTAGGATAAGGCTCCCATCCGGAAATAGTACCATTCATAATCAGTCCGATTTCTCTGGCCTCACTGTTTCTGGGCTTTCCCATTTCTTTCAAAGCTTCGTTATAAATCTGTTGAACGCAGACCACATCACAAGATATATGATCCAACCATTCCTGAATAAGACCTGTCCACGTATCCTCCTGCATAAATGGTCTTTGATACTCAATCAGGTTCTTCTCAATTTCGGGCGGTAGCTTTAATCTGACTTTTCCGCCACCATATAGCGTCATCATTTCCGCCCACATCTGCTCAATATACGCTCGTGATGTAGCTTCATCCTCCAGAATATGCACCTCGGCCTTAGAAGCATCACACATAATCGGTAAGAATCTTCTGTTTCCGCTCCGATCCAGTGGCAGAAAATTGACCACATTAGAGGTACCGACAAAGACACATTGTCTTGGGATGTCTTCCGCTCTGGTTCCATAGGGTTTTCGATAGTTATCATATTGTTTGCTAAGAAAAGCTTTGGTTGCTTCATTGTATTTGGTATTCAGTACTGCCAGCATCTCTGCCATCTCGCAAATCCAATGTCCCGCCAGATGCTCATAAACCTTATCATCATCCAATCTCTTGATATCATCGGTAAACCACCTGTCATTCAAGCACAAGAATCGTATAAAGGTAGACTTGCCAGCTCCCTGACCGCCAACAAGACAGAGCATATATTCAAACTTGCATCCGGGTTTGAAAATTCTGTTGATGGCTCCTAACATAAAAAGCTTCAAGCACTCATATTCATAATTGCTTCCTGATGTTCCCAGAAAATGCTTCAGTGCATACCTCACTCGCTCCACACCATCCCATTTAAGAGAAAGCAAATATTCTCTGACCGGGTGATACTCATTCTCTGTAGCCACAATCTGTATGGCATCCCGAAGTGCCTTATCATTTCGGAAATGATAATATTTTTCTACATAATGGCGAATATGAATATCATCCTTATCCGTTACATCCAGGTATGTTCTACTCCAAGGCATCTGCCCGGACAGCTCAATTCTGTCCCGAAACAGATTGTCTCGGATATTGCCTTTGAAAAGCTCATCATTTTCCAGAATGACCCTTGCATTTTCAATGGTGTTATACGGCCAGCCTTTCTCGGATTTGTCCAGCATCTGATCCACTAATTCCTGATTCGGTGTCATAAATTCTTTTTTCAATTCTCTCCAACTCCTTCGTTATTTCTTCAATTTTTTGTTTCAATTCATCCTCAGTTGCCTCAAACATGCAGTAGTCATACAAATAGTCCACATAGACAAGCTCCTTTGCCGCCATAACAAAAAGAGGACTCCATTCAGAATCCTCTCTGTCCTTCGGTGCATGTTCCATTTTCATTTCTCTCAATCGTTTATGCAGTCTTGAAAGATGCGCAAACAATTCCCGCTTCTTCTCTCCCCATATCTGGTATTCATTTCTTTTTGCAGCAATCGGTTTCCGTACACCTTCCGAATATCCGGTATTGTCATAAGTAAGACCAAAATCTGAAGCAATCTTTTCCGCAGCTTCTTTCAGACTTAGTCCATAATAATTTGCCACAAAATCAACGGCATCGCCTTTCGCTCCGCAGCCGAAACAGAAATATCGACGGTCCACTTTCATGCTGGGATACTTATCATTATGAAATGGACAACATATCATTTTGCTTCGGTTTGGCTGAAAGCCTGCCATCAACACCACATCTATGGCTTTCACATATGTTCTCACGGTTTCAAACAAATTCATCGTATTGGTTCCTCCTTTCTTCTTGACTGTACACTACGAATTGCATCATCAATATACTTATTGATATCACGAAGCGACTTCGTCTCCGATGACAGTTTCTTATACTTTTCATATACTTCCTGATAAGAATCCTGAAGGGAAGCAACTTCTGATTTCCATTCACTTACATCCACCTTGTCAATCTTCTTCTCCTCAAACAGGATACGCTTTGCAATGTGATACCTTCGAAGCACCTCATCATTTTCAGATTTAATCTGCGCCTTTCGTTTCGCATTCTTTGTTGAACAAAGCTCCCGTAGAATAGGCTGCGCTTCCCGGTACCATTCCCCGTAACGAATCATATCCTTAAGTTCCTTCATTCTGGCAGACTTCACTTTCATAGATTCATTCAAATCATGAATGTCACTCTGCTTTTCAGAAAGAAAGCTTTTAAAATCCTCCAAGGTAACTATATGATTCGCCATCAGGTAATTGATCACAGTGGCATGCATCTTAAGATTCGTTGCTTTTGCCTTCTGCCTGCCTCGTGAAAATGTATCTGCTGTTTCATTTCTCTTTGCGAAGTAAGAATTTATATAGTCTGCAAGATCCGGCTGTTTCGCTTCCGCTTCTTTTTCTGCAATCAGTCGCATAAGCTCTGCAATATTTGACAGAATATCCTTCACCTGCTTTGAAAGCATTAGGATTCCCTTATTGATTTCTTTGATCCAGCGATTCAGGCTCCCTTTTTCTGTGACAATTTCCTTAGCTTCCATATTTCGTACATGAGGGCCTTCGTGCACCTGCGGAATCAAATCAATTCCTTGTTCCGCATAACTGCGATGGTCAATCTGATCCTTAATTCCACGCTTCCCAAATTCTTCATTTACCAAATCTGCCCAGGCCTTTCTCCACTCATCCAGCACTTCCGGTCTATTCCAGTCTGTCGTTGGCACCGCATTGTATTTCTGCTTTCCTTTTCCATCCAGAATCGGATTCCCATCTGCATCAAAGAGGTATTCCCGCTTTTGCTTTTCTCCCCAAGTTCCATCCTCTCTCATGGGTCGAACGGGACACATCACATGAATATGGGGATTTGGAATCCCTTCGCCCTTGTCCGGGTCATGAACTGCCATGTCTACAATCATGCCCTTTGCCACAAAGTTCTCCATAACAAACTTCCTGGCTATTGCAATGTTTTCTTCTGTTGTGAATTCATTCTGAAGTGCAATATCAAAGCTATATGCCAGCTGTGCTTTCGGATGCTTTTCAACTTCCTCCACTGCATTCCACAAAAACTCTCTATTATAGAAAGACTCCGGAACATAATCCGGAGCCATAATTTCAGCACAAATCACACCGCCCTTGGCTGTGTAATCTGCAATCTTTCCGTAATAATGATCTTCCAATCTTGCACCGGCTCGGTAAGCGGCAGCCTCCACAGAGGACTGCCCTCTGCTTCGTAAGACTCGTGCCACATGGAAATGATAAAGTGCCATCAGTCCATCACTTCCTTCCTGACCAGATTAATCGCTACCTCAAGTTCCTTGGTAAATCTTGCAACATCAATCTTACTTAAAGCCTCGCTCAACTCCTTTTCCGATAAGTCTTTGATTACCGGAAAATACTTTTCAAAAATCGCTCCGCAGACAATCAGTCTGTGACTACGCTCCTTTCGGCTATAACTTTCACGATAGGAAAACTGATTTTTCTTTCGTTGAAGCTGGTGCTCTGCTTGAAGCTTTTCTCGTTTTGCTTTCTCCAGTTCATCTCGTAGTTTATTAAGATTCTTGTTTTCTACCATCTGTGTTCCTCCCATTTTTTTGATATTTCATAGGTTCCTTGTCATCTCCCCAAATCAATTCCTGGCAGGTAACCTCTGGGTTCTTTAGCCTCATAGACTGTTTTGGACTGTGCCGTTATCACGTTCTTGGCTCGCTCCCTGTCTTGCAGATCATCGCTTAGCTTCCCCGAAACGGTAGTGATTTGGAATGCTCATTCATTTGTCATGAACTGATTTTCTCAAAATCACAGGCCTAATCCCGTATATCCAAAAGGTAGGAAATACTACCTCAAAGTAAAAAAATCCACGCTTTTGGAAATAGCGCTTTCATTCGAACAATTGTTCTTCTATAATATGAATACATGACTTGTTAGCAAAACTTTATTGGATTAATTGGGGGAATGTATTTTTGAAATGCAAATTATCGATACAGGAAAAATTAAAAGATTTAAGAATTGAAAGGGGCTTGTCTCTACAGGAACTGTCAGAACAGACTGGGCTATCCAGAGCTGCTCTTGGCAACTATGAAACAGATGACTATAAGGAAATCACACACAAAGCCATTGTCATTCTGGCTGATTTTTATGGAGTAACTTCAGATTACTTACTGGGACTTACAGAGAATCGGGAGCAACATCCTTTCGCTGTAGATGAATTGGGATTGGATGATAGTACTGTAGATTTGTTGAAAAGTGGCAAACTGAATGTGCGCTTAATCTGTGAAATGATCAAGCATCCGGAATTTATCAATTTCCTTTCCGATCTGGAAATCTATGTTGACAATCTGGCCGGAATGCAGATTCGTAATATGAACACAATGATTGAACAGACCAGACTTCGCTTACAAAATAATGGAGTTCCCGATAGCGATCATTATATGAAAACATTGGAAGCAGCATCCATCAACGAAGACGATTATTTTAATAATCTGCTTGGAAATGATATTGCCAAAATTGCCAAAGACCTAAGAGATGCTCATGGGAAAGATACAGATACCGGCGAACAAATTACACCGGTTGAAGATATGTTGGGGACATTTGATGAGCTACGAAAAGCGGATAATGCCACTCAGGCGCAGATGGTTATGTACAGCAAGCTTTTCAAAATCAACTTTGCAAAAATGGATCCTTATGAGTTTAAGACTTTCACAGATATCCTGCAGCGCTACTCCGATCTCTGCAAACCTGTGAAGGGTAACGGACGTGGAAAAAAGAAAAAGTAATCACAAGCCACAGGGCTTGTCCGGGATTTATCCCGCAATTCCTTTTCGCATGAGAAAAGGCGCACCCATACCTGCCTATAGGTAGGTATAGAAGTGCGCCCTTAGGTGCTAAGGGATTCTTTTGAGTACTTCTACAATATCCTGCTAAAAGACCAGCTAAAAGGGATGTTAAATTGACTATTGATAATATTTATCAAATATTCCCGTTCCGTGACATGGTATTTTAGTTAACAATGAGTATAATATGATAAATGTATGTTTGTGAAAATCAATTTTCACGACTAAAACTATTCCGTCTCCGCTTCATCACCGAGATCTGCATCTTCTGGAAGTTCAGCAAGTTTCTCTTTTATCTTTTCCATCAGTGTAACAATACATCCATATACCCGATTAGCATCCTTATCCTCTTGGATGCAATTCTCTATTTCAATGTCTTCAAAATCCTTATCTTCACCGTAAAATGCCTGATAAAAATCTTTTACATTAAATTGCAAATCTGTCTTGCAGATTTCAAATATATTTTCTTCATCTTCAAAACAAGCATATCCTGCCTCTGTCTGCTTAAACTGAATGGTTCTTCTCATATCGTTTCCATCTCCTTCTTAAAGTGTCAAGTCCACCCTCAATGTGATTCGAAATAATATCAAGGATACTATAATTATCATCCTTATATTCCAAAGCACCTGATTGAACGATAAACTTATCATCCTCTCTTCCGATAAAGATAACATTATCAACATCCAGATTCACTATGAACTGAGGATTATGCGTTACAATAATTACCTGTCGGTTCTCTCCCATAACCTTAAATCGATCTAGCAGATATTCATGTATAGATTTCTGAGAAATATTATCCTCCGGCTGGTCAATAATGTAAGTACCAACATGACTCGTCTCATAAGATAAAATATCGAAATACATTTTTGAATTAAATCCGGACGAAAGTTCCTGTGTACGATCTGTACCAGCCTGCGTAATAGTAAACTTATTATCAAAATCTGTATCAAGCTGATCATCTATCGCTTTGATTAATGCTGGAAGTACCTCAGACGTTGATTCATTATAACCTGAAAATGCTTCTGCCAATTCTTCCTGAGACATCTCCAAAACAGATTTTCTTATATTCTTCCTCATCAGTGAAGAAAATAGACCTTTAATATATTCTTCATCAATTACTGTGATGCCAAGTCTACTATTAAATTCGTAATCATAAACACGCTCAGTAAGAATTTCTATTGTTTCTTTTTCAATATTAAAATCTGGAGTCTGATTTTTTCTCCTTCTTGAAATCAATTCAACTATTGCATCTGCAGCAGCATCAACATTCTCATTATATGTAGATAATTTCTTATGCGAATCTGATACTGATGCCTGGTACTGCTGCTTAAACTTATTAATCGCAGCTTGGAATAAAGCGATTTTTTTATTTTCAAACTCTGCTGCCTTCTTTTTCTGTGTATAGCGCATTGCCATACTATCAAGCTCTTCAACAATATAATCTAGTTGCTTTTGATCCTCTGGATCCAGCCACTGACTATCCATTATTGTTTCAAGCTTCTCCACTACGTTATCAAGATCTCTACTGATTACGTTATATCTTTCTACACGCTTGTTATTCTTCGCTACCGCCCCAACAAATATTAAACTTTCAGCCTGTACGACATCTTCGTCAAATATTCTGAATCTGCCCAACTGAGCTTCCATAGTATCAAGCGCAAACTTTTCTTCAAGATAATCATATATTTTCTTGAGTTTTCGTTGTACTTTCTCCCTATATGCATCTGGTTTAATTGCTACCGGATAATATGGCTTTAGAAAATCATCTGATTTCAGTTTTTCTTGCTCAAACTTATCGCGAATTTCTCCCTGCATATCAAATGCAAAAATCTCTGCAGCTGGAATCTCTGTCATGATTTCAATATTATTTCTTTTCAGATACTTCTTATATCCGTCAACCAATTTCTTCTTTATCAATCCCTCCTGCTGCTTCTTATATCCTGTCAGCTCGTGTAGTAACAGGGACTTTCCGATTGAATTATCACCAATTATTACATTTATGCCTCTTGACAACGGAATACTATAAGCAACGCCATCAATCGTCATCTCAATGGATTTTGTATAAACCTGTGTCGGATTAAAAAAGCTATTTACCGTCTTGATTCTCCTATGATCCGTAATAGCCATAACCAAACCACGAAAATTCGGAATACATTTTATATACGAATAAACAAATTCTGTTTTGTCCTTTGCGTTTTCTCTTGGATAATACTGCCAATCATGACAATCCGATCCTGTAATGAATCGAACATTGTCAGTCATATTATTCATATTAAGAAAGCTCTTGTTAAATACTTCATTCCTTCTATTTTTGAACTCAAACGCTTCAAAAAAATCGGTATAAACAAACTCGCTGAAACGTTCTTCCCCAACCGTCTTCGCATCATTTTTATATGGATGTGTCGTAGAAAGGGTACTCTTCTGATGCGCAATCAGAACCGTATCCATATCTATACTTTTAAGGATTTCTAGAAATTTCTCCTCAGAGAAAGCCTGAGCGCTGTCATATGCAACATTTCCATTTTCATCAACCAAATATGAAGAGATTTCTTTAATCTTTTCTTCATCCTTATCCTCAAAAATAGCAATGACATGGACAACAGTACCACCATTTTCCCCTTGAAATTCAACTGAAAATTCAACACCTGGAAAAACTTTAATAATTGACGAATCTTCATCGGATTCATACTTCTTCAATGCACTATACATATCATAATCAAATACATCATGGTCGGTTATAGCACACATCTGAACACCATTCTCATTCAGTTTATTAGCCAAAATAGGAATATTCTCTAAAGTATTGAAGGCAACTTTCCCTTTATCTTTTCCTCGTGAGCTCACGGAATGGATATGTAAATCAATTTTATATCCTGAGTCTACTACCTTCATAATTCTTCTGTTCCTCCTTAATTCTCACTCTTCGGAACCGGTATATACACCATCTTCAGAGGAATCATATCCTTATACTTATCATCCAATGAATCATAATACTTCAATATCAAATCCACGAGTTCCGATCCATTAATTCCTTTAATAATCGGTGTTTTTTCCAGATACTCTTGCGCCTTCTTAGTATAATGAGATAAGGTTACAAACAAACCATAGTCGCCTTCTGTCATTGCGCCTTTCAATGACTGGATGGTTATTTCTTTAATATCACTATCCTGGCTCTTTACCTGCACAAGAATTCTCGGTGGCAATTCATCCTTATATGCAGTGATATCAATTCCACTATCCCCGCCTTGAGGAGAAAGCTTTGTACGGTATCCCATTGCCTGAAGAAGATTTGCTATAAACTCTTCCAACGCATATCCCTTCAGATTACGGCTAAGTTCCTTTAAGACATAATCTTTTGTACTTTCAATAATATCCTCTGCGGTTGCTCCTATAGTGTCATCATCGGTATTATCTAAAGCTGCCTTAAATCCCTTGTCCAAAGCGGAAAGATACTCGTCAGCATAATTCTTTACCATGAACAAACTCATCGCAGAGCCAATCTCATATAGAGCTCCCTGTGTGAATGATGTTCTCGGTAAATGCTTTAACCACTTTACTTTTCTCTGCTGAACATACTCTTTTTCAGAATCCACATAAGTATATTCTCCTTCTACAACTCCAATATTAACCATACGGTCAACCTTTGATGGAAATACAACATAATCTCCAATCTTGATTTCATGAATGAATCTGTAAAGCATTCCTGCGCTTGTTGGAATTGCCCCAGGCTTATCATTCGGATAAATCTGAGCATAACGTTCCTTAAATGCTTCTCTTGTGGCTGTGACCTTACTCAAATCACCAAAGTCAGGCCACCCAATCGCTATTACATTATTCTTCAAAAATAAATTATCATCTAAAGTATGAATACCCCAGACTTTTTTCTCTTCCATAATAACCCACCTCAAATTACATCGACTGTGATTTTAAATAGCTCAACAATACTTTTTATTCCGGAGATTCGACACTCTTAGCTGTTTCTGCAATTCCTGGAAACTCTCAAGTGCTGACTGCAGGTTTTCAATAATATCATTTGCAAGTTCATCCGGTGCCGGAAGATTATCCAAATCCGCAAGAGATTTATCCTTTATCCAAAAGATATCAAGGCTTGTCTTATCACGGTTTAGAACCTGGTCATCCTTTCCGCCTACAATAAATTTACGCCAGCGTCCATCCGGATTTTCTTCAGACCATGTTTCCTTGCGCAAATGACGATTTTCCGGATTGTAGCAGGTAATAAAATCTTCAAGGTCTGCATATGTCATTGGATGCTGTTTCAGAGTGAAATGTACATTGGTTCTGAAATCATATATCCAAATTTCTTTGGTCTGTTTTTCTGGACTTGCCGGACGCTTATCAAAGAAAATGACATTTGCTTTTACCCCCGGCTTGTAGAATATTCCAGTTGGAAGCCTTAATATAGTGTGTAAATCGGTTGTTTCCAAAAGCTTCTGACGGACTATTTCTCCTGCTCCACCTTCAAAAAGAACATTATCAGGAACAACAACAGCTGCTTTTCCTGTGGATTTCAGTATTGTATTAATGTGCTGAACAAAATTTAACTGCTTGTTGGAACTGGTAGTCCAGAAATCCTGTCTATTGTATACAAGATCCTCTTCTTCCTGCTCATCATCCTCATTGGTAAATGTGATAGATGATTTCTTTCCAAACGGTGGATTTGTAAGCACATAATCCACACGATATCCCGGATCAGAAAGCAGAGCATCACCCAGTGTAATTGGGATCTCCCCATAAATATCACCGATGTTATGTAGATACAGATTCATTAGCGCTGTCTTAAATGTTGCCGGAACAATCTCGTTACCATGAAAGGTCTCATTCTTCAAAAACTCCTTCTGGCTTCTGTCAAGGGAATATTTCTTTGGATCAGCGAGAAAAGTCTGCGCGGCAAGGAAGAAACCACCACTTCCACAACAAGGATCCGCAATTGTCTTTCCCGGTTCTGGTCTTAAACATTCGACCATTGCCTGAATAAGCGGTCTCGGCGTAAAATACTGACCTGCTCCGCTTTTAATATCTTCTGCGTTTTTCTGCAGCAATCCTTCATAAATCTCACCCTTTACATCAGAAGACATGGCAACCCACTTTTCTTTGTCAATCATCTGAACAACTCTGTAAAGGATTGCAACATTATTAATTTTATTAATAGCGCCTTTAAATATCTGACCAAGAATCCCCGGCTGCTCTCCAAGTTTTTCAAGCGCAGCCTTATATTGATTTTCAAGTTCCGCTCCGGTAAGTCCATTCATATCGGACCATGTATATCCCACTGGAATTCCTGTCTCACGTTTATATGGTGGTTTGGAATACTCATCCGACATCTTTAAAAAAATAAGATATGTAAGTTGTTCCAGGTAATCTCCATAAGAAACACCATCATCCCTTAATGGGTTACAGAGCGCCCATACTTTTGATACTATTGCGCTTGTTTGTTCAGACATTCTGTGTATCCTCTTTTTTTGAAACATCTAAAGCAACAATAGCGCGCTTTAGCCCTTCAATCTCTTTCTTTATATTTTTTAATTCTTTAACCATAGGATCATCGCTTGTTGAAGAAAAAAATGTAGCATAGTTTTCTAAATCAATGTAAATATCACTTTCATATTTACCACTTTCATCCTGATATGATAGCTTTCCTGTCACAGGTTTCATATTAGGATTTCCCCGAAGTTCATTACTAGCTATATACAAATCATAGTGCTGCCCAACACCAATGATACATTCTTTCTGTCTTTGCTTAAACAATATATCCTTAAATCCCTGTTCAGGTAAACTACTAATAAAGTCCTCATCTAACACTATTTTTACATGCTGTGCTGTCAGTTTTCCATGATTAATAAACCGCACGATATACCAAGTACGTCGTTCATAACAAAATTCCACTTCTATATGAGGCCGATTCTCTTCTGCATACTGCCTTTTTATTTCAGCCAACTCTTCTTTTGATGCTTTGGCCGATTTTATATTTGCCCGGCAAATAAATATTGTAGCTATAACATATACAAGTGTGATTATAACCATTAACCAGTCCGTTATTGTTGGCATCATACCAGTTTCCCTTCAAATGCTTCTTTTAATATGCTTTGACGCATTGCTTCCGCCTGTTTCTGAATAACATCAATTGAATTTTTTATATTGTCACAAGCAGAGAGGCGAGCATCAATCTGATTTACTGTCATCATTGCTTCTTCATTATCTACAATTGGAACAAACGTATCACGAATGTCATCCAATCCAAGTCCTAATTTTCCACCGCCTCGTTTGTTCTTCAACAAATCTTTTTGTCCATAATCACTTTTTAAGTACCATGCCATGAACTTACCTTGCATAGAATTATTAAATCTAATCATTGCGATATGTTGATTTATATATGCTTCTTGAATATTTTCAGGTATCAATGCAATACTTCCCAAATCAGCTGTTATGGATACTAGAACATCATTTCCTTTTAATCGGCTTCTCTTACCCTCTGCATTTTCAGGCAATTTCACATGTTGAATATTGTCATCCTTTAAGGTAATTCCGTCCCTCGTCAAATCTGTAATACGTATAAATCTCGCTCCTGATCCATCATAATACTTTGCCCATCCACGTGAACCGCTAGTAACAAAGTTGCTTATTTCTCTTATTCTCTTTTTCTTCGTGAATTTACCAAACGCCTCTTTCAACACCGCCTGCCGATATACTACCAGCTGCTCCTTCGTCTTGTTCAGCGTTTCTACCGCATTATCCAGAGAAGAGAAAAGTTCTTCAATTCGCAAAACAACTTCTTTTTGTTTTTCAAGTGAAGGAACTACAAGTTTTGACTTTTTCAATATCTCAACATTTAGATGCGGCGTTCCCGTTCCTTTTTTTGCGTATTTAAAAGTGTATATTTGCTTTGAATAAAATATCTCAAATATTCTGTGTCTAAACCATCAGCATATATCTTGGATAATGTGGATCCTACTACTCCCTTAATTGCGCGCCCCGTAAGACCGGATCTTGATCCATCACAAACTATAAGTAAATCTCCGTCTTTACATAATAGACTTTTTTCAACAGTAGCATAATTATCTACAATTCCTCTTTCAAAAGCCTTTATATCTACATACGGCAAAAAACCTTCAGTCATAGTAGTCTGCTGCGCCAATGGTTTTTTCCCTTTTTCCATATGTAAAATTGAACCAAGTTCGATTAATTCCAAACTTCATTCCTCCTTATGCTACAAGTTCTTTATTCATTTCCATCAAAATCTTTTCATATCCATCACCAAAAGCATCATAAAATGCGGCTAATCCTCCACGCCTGTCAAAAGGTGTGAGATCAAGATCTGACGGTTCTATCGAAAGCGATGTAATGATATGTTCTTTAATCAATCTTAACCATTCCATCTGTTCTTCTGAAAAATGGACAGCGCCGGCATTCTTCCGCAATGTCCATTGCATAAAGTTATAATTTACTCTGTCTGCAAAGGGCAAAAGATTTTCTGTATATCCCATTTCAAAACGTATAATAGATATCAGATCTGTTAACTGTGCCATGGTTCCGGTCTTAACACGTTCTGGTTTCTTTACCGCATAACTTTCCTACAGTCTTTCCAACGTAATACCCTTAGCTTTGAGTTTTTCATAAAGAGCCTTCAAACCTTCAATCACCATCGGTCTATCTTTGTATGCTTGGTCATAGATAATACGAAGCGCAATGATTTCGTTCTTATTTTCTTCTATAAATTCACGGAACGACTTTATCATTGCATCCGCTTTTTCCTCACGGTGTGAATCAAATCCAGCATATATAACATGGTCAAGATTAATGTTATCAATTATCTGGTCATGGCTCCTACGTACATTTTCAATGAAATCCCTTTTCTCCGGATCATGGAACGGCTCAATTGCCGCCTTAATCAACTCAGTCTTCGCAGCATTAAGCTGTTCCTCTGTTGGATTTTCTGTACATGAATCCCGCTTTGCTTTTTCTTCAATAACATCTACATCAAAAGCATTTAGCAAGTTTTCAGATAATCTATCTGCAGATTCTCCCACAGTTCTTTCAAACATTTTTCTTTCAGATGGTGTCATCTGCGCATTCAGTCTTATGATTCTGTTAGCCAAAGAAGTCAAGGTATCTTCATCCTTTGCTCCAAGAGCAACATTCATCATAAGTTCCTTCAAAGAAATCGTAGGCTTGCGTTCAAGCGGTCTGGTATCGGATTTCTTGGATTTTGTAACACCCACTGCATCTACAATTACAAAATGATCTTTATTTTCAGTTGCGGAAGGCGTTACTTTCTGAAGGTCATCCACAGAAAGTGTTCTGGTACCGCACCCCTTCATCTGTTCGAAGTAGTTTCTGCTTCTGACATCACGCATAAATATGAGACACTCTATAGGTTTAACATCGGTTCCTGTTGCAATCATATCAACCGTAACAGCTATCCTTGGATAATAATCATTTCTGAACGCAGTTAAGACAGTCTCCGGTTTTTCCGCAGAATACGTTATTTTCTTACAGAAATCATTACCTTCACCAAATTCTTCCCTAACAATCTGAATGATGTCATCCGCATGACTGTCGGTTTTTGCAAAGATAAGTGTTTTAGGCACTTCTTTACGGTTAGGGAATAATACCGTAAACAGGTTTTCCTTGAATGTCCGTATAACAGTCCTTATCTGACTTGGATTCACAACATCTCTATCAAGCTTACTCTTTTTTGCACCGGAATAATCCTCATCCTCGTCCATATGCTGCCAACGCATAGTTCTTGAAAGACGATCTCTGTACTCTATAAGCTGTCTCATCAATCTGGCGCCATTTTTTGTAACATCCGTTTCGATCAGGAATATATCTTCTCCTACATTGACGCCATCCACGATTGCCTGTTCTCTTGTATATTCACTGACAACATTTTCATCAAAAAAAGCAAATGTACGCTTATCAGGTGTTGCTGTGAGTCCGATTATAAAAGCATCGAAATATGTCAGCACTTGACTCCAGACGTTATAGATGGATCTATGACATTCATCAACTATGATGCAATCAAAGAATTCCGGCGGATATTTCTCGTTATATACAACCTCTTTTGGCGCTTTTGATTCTGCTGTAACATACTCTTCAAAAGGTACTTCTTCTGCCCCTTCATCAAGTTCCTCACCCTTAAGGATTGAATACATTCTCTGAATTGTACTTACACAAATCTGAATATCTTCGGGTATATAAGAATCCTTAAGTCTTCTTACTCCGTAAAGCTGTGAGAAATTCCTTGGATCATCATTAGGAGTATATGCCAAGAATTCTCTTTCAGCCTGTTCGCCCAAACTCTTCGTATCCACAAGGAACAATATCCTTTTCATCTTGCCATATTTAAGCAATCTATATGCTACTGTTATGGCCGTGAAAGTCTTTCCTGCACCCGTTGCCATTTGGACAAGTGCTTTGGTCTGTTTTCCGCAAACGATGTATCCAAGTTATTAATGGCTTTTATCTGGCACTTTCGAAATCCTGTACCATCAAAAGTTGGAAAGTGTTTCATATTATTACGGATTGTATCCGGCGCCGAAAGAATCCTTTTTAATGTTTCCGGTCTGAAGAATGAAAATACCGTTCTGGAGCGATATTTAACATCCTTATAGTCTGTAAAGCGAATTAATTTATCTGTAGCCTCGTAGGCAAATCTGATTTCATAATCCTGCTGAACCCACTTAAAAGTACTATTCGCATATCTGGAAGACTGTTCTTCAACTATAGTGATTTTTTCGCCCAACTCGGTCTTTTTAGCCTCGATTACTCCAACAGGCTTCCCTTCTACAAAAAGTGCATAATCAACCGGTCCGGTGCTGGTGGGAAATTCTCGCACTGCAACTCCCAGCGAAGCGGTAAGATTCAATTTGCTCATATCCTGAATAGTCCACCCCGACTGTTCAAGTTTCCCATCTATTACCAAACGGGCTTGTTCCTCTGGTTGCATAAACAGCACTTCCTTTCCTAATTCTTTAGACATGAACGACATTATTTAACGACAACCCACATTCCATCACGCTTAGATCCTATACGTTCTATTTTTCCTTTTTTTTGAAGACTAACAAAAGTACGCTCAATAGTACGTTTTGTAACTCCTATCTCTGTCGCAATCATATCGGCAGTTCTATCCGGATCTTCGATTAGCAATCCCAAAACTGCCTTTTCCGTTTTATTCAAACCGACATTCAAACCGACATTCAAACCGACGTTTTTGTTGCTTAATTCCAACACCTTTTTATCAAAAGGTATCTTACACTTTATATAATTATCTGTGATTTCAAAAACTTCCTTACCATATTTTTTGATAATAGTCGGAACACCGTGACCGGTATGTTCTGTCAAACCCATATTCAAAAAGACTCTCATCAATGTAGAGTTTCTTGGATGACTGATTCCTTCATAGAAGTCTTCTATTGCCATCCCATTTGGAAGTCCTCCATGTGATAATATTTCCATGCGATCACTAAAGACAGATATCTGCGGCTCTGTAATCGTCCAGTCGTTATGAACCAACGCATTTAGTACCGCCTCGTTTACGGCATCATAATCAAAAAGATATCTGTCCTTTCTTGGCCTAACTGTAGTATCAGAAATACATATATTTTCTGCCGACAATCTTGCTTTTATTTTTTCATAAACCGACAAGATGCATCCATATCCATAATCATTTCTCTCGGATATGGCTGCCTTATCGACACCGCTAAATTTTACAAAAATAAATGGAATATTGTTTTTATCCGCCAAGAGTTCGGCTAAAAGATTATATTCTCCATCTTTATTGCGAAGATTAAAATTCGCCTCTATCGAGGAGTCCTCAACATGAAATCCTTTTTCCGAATAATATATTTTAAGTTCTCTAAATGAAAGGTCAGTACGAGAGGCTCTTTTCTTTATCATGTATTCTTCATCATAGAAATTTTTCTCATAACGAACTCTAATCTGCTCTGCAGTCATTTCCTTACAGGTAGTACCGATTCGAATTACACATCCGTTTGAAGAAAAACCATACTTTTTCTGACAATAGATATTCCTTGTCCCCTTTGAAATGAATAAAACTATGAGAGTCTTTCCAGAATCAAATTTAAGTTCTGTTCGAATTTCTTCCTGAGGGTTAGGTTCTATCTGCATAGTGATAACATCAGATATTTTTTTCAACGTTTCATCAATTTTATCAACACCTATAACATTGCCATTATCGTCAACACCTATAATAACCTGACCACCATCAGCATTAAGAAATGCCACAATCTCCTTGCATATCGTATCTGTGTATTTTTCTTTTAATTCGACTTTTTCAGATTCTACATACTGGCTCATATACGATATCCTCTTTCTCAAGCAAACTAATTTTTACTAAAGTATATCATTTTGACGACATTATTTCAATATAAACCGACATTCAAACCGACATTTTTATGCAAACTAAAAGAAGTCCCCGAAGGAACTCCTTTTACCACAAACGTAATGTGAATTGGTGAATTCCACTTTTTATGTTTTCACTTGCTATACAGATTTAAAAACAGTTTTTCCGTTTTTATTTCTCATTTCATATCAGTTCACTGCTGTATTCTCAATTTTTCAACAGATTTTTCGTTTTTAGTTTCGGTACCGTTTCAATCTTTTATCCCTGTTTCCCCATAACCTCTATCTTCTCATATTCCCCGGTTTCGGAATCAATAATAATCATCGCAGACTCTCCAATCTGTCTTCCGTCTCTATAGGTAGAGAACACATCTGTCGATATGATACTGTCTTTTTCAAATATCTTCTCCACTGGAGTATGCCCTACCACCTGTTTGTATGTATCTGCTCTGAATATCTCTCTGGTCTCATACTGTGGTCTGAACCATAAGGGTGATTCATCATTCCAGAGATAATCATAGGGAGCATCGTTCACCGCTGCAATAACATCATCTATATCAGCAAACAACAGATCCGCGTTTAGCCATTTCAAAAAATCAGTAGTAAGCCCACCATGTGAGAAAAGCACATTGTCAATCCGATGGATTATGTTTATCTGTACCGGACTCTTAAGGCTGTTCTCAAGCTCTTCAAGCTTTGACATTACCGTCCTCTCGGCATAGGGAGAATATCCGGTCTCAAGTCTTCCCCACGGGTAGCTGACATCATGATTGCCATAGCACCAGAGAGTATCCGGATAGTCCACAGCAAATGCAATTGCCCGGTCAAACGTTTCTTTATATCGCTCTATCTGAAATTCCATATTCCAGTCATCTGGCATATCCATAAGACATACGGCCCGATCCGCCTTACCGTCTTTTATGATTTTCTCTGCCCTGTCAAATATCCATGTTTTCAGATGAATATCAGGTATTACAAGTACTTTCATAATTCCTCCAATAGTTCCTCAATACTCATTTCTATTCTTTCGTCTTCGTTACCTTTGAATGTACATGCAAGTGAAACAGGATCAACACGCCCTTCTTTTGCAAAATAAAAAGGACTATATTTCCATAATTGTACCTTCAAGCAATCGTCTGGGTCTTCAGATCTGGCATCCACAATTTCCAACTGATCAACAACTTCCTCGCCCTTGTAGATTGCACGTTCCTCTATTCTTGGTGGATTCAATTCTGACTCCTGGCTAAGAGCGGTTTCACCTGCGCTAAATGATTCAAAAGTTGCTTCATATCGCATAATTGTAATTTCTTTTTGAACCGGATTAATCAAATATGCTTTTGCATTTTCATAATACTCTTTCCGTGAGTAATTTCTCTTAATAGCAATCTCTGTTCCTGATTTCATCTGCCGGATGAGTCCCATTTCCTCTAATTGCGCTGTTGCTCTTGTAATGGACGTCTTGGTAAGATTCAGCTTGTTCGCAACTTCACTTTTTAACACAGATTCCTCATCATCCATATATAAAAGTTCCAAGAACACCATCTGCGTTGCCGGCATCATCTTATCCGCCTTGACATGCTGCTTGCGATACACATCCTGCAATACGATTCCCATAAATGGTAGGAATACATTTCCCGGCAGATCCACAAACGGAACTCCGCTTTTTACCAGAGCATTTCTCATGGATACGCTGTTTAACGCTACTTCATATGCTACAGGGCACTGCAATACTTCCTCATACTTTGCTTTCTGCTTTTTCATTGCAGCAACACTTAGCTCCGTTTCCTTCATAACATCTATTATGGCAAAGTTAACACCATATATTTCAACCATCATAATATCACGCATAGTCATAAAAATCGGCAATGGTAATTTATTCTTGTATTCTGCTATTTTTACTTTGCAACCGAAATACTGCTCTAATTGCTTTTTCATATGTCATCTCCTTGTAACATATTTTTATGTATAATAACATATTTTTGTTACCTTTCAACATTTTATGTTATTTCATTGTAATCAGCTTTATTTCTATACATGTTTAGGTAAGGTATCTTTCCAATAAAATCTCCACAATAAAAGAGTTTATAGTCCCTGACCGCATAAATTTCTGCATAAGAAAAGCCCGGAAGAATTACTCCCTCAAGGCTTACTCCCATATCAACAGACACTTTACTTTATGTATTTCAAATCTCCATTCTGCAACATCTGAAATTTTTCATCATACATTTCATCAAATACTTGCTGAATTGGCACACCATCTCGTTGATGACCAGATATAGACCAAACCTTATATTCCGTCTGATTTTTCAAGAATGCAGCTAGATGATCGTAATATTCCTGCATTTCAGATTTTTTCTTTCCCATCTTCATCAGCTTATAGAAAACACCTAATATACTAATACAATGAACCGGTGTTTCTAAACTTGCGATACTCTGTCTTGCTTTGAAATCATCTGAGCAAAATACATACACTCGATTGCTATGCATAATTTCCATCATTTGAATTAACACATAGATCTTTTTCTCACCCAAACCCATTTTATGTGGAACATTATCATCACATTCCTTTAATGCCGCCAAAAATGCCTCAACATCGTTCAAGTTCTCCATCTCATTCAACGAACCGTAGTACTGTTTATAAAAATTGGCATTAAAAGTATCGCAACTCGTTTCTAGTAATTCTAAATATATGCTTGTTGCTTCTTCTCCATATAACTTTCCTAATTCACTTACAATCTCTCGATCCGTATACAATTTCACTTTTCCAGCTTTAACTTTCTCTTCAAGCCAAGGATTTGGATCCGGATTCAGTTCATGTCTGCTCAGTTCTTTTTTTATCATTTCATGGCAGAAAAATTCATACTCCGCAAATTCAATGACAAAGTCTGTCAGTGTATGATTTTTTGCGTTTCTTGCCAAATGTGATTTATACAAAAAGTCAGTATCCAGCAAGGCATATTTTTTATCTATTCCCATAGGCACTACCTCACTGTTTTCTTAAGTTCTTCATAATTTCAGTTAATCTGCTCTTATCACTTGACAACCGCTCATCACGAACTGCATCCATCTGCTCAACATCATACATCAATTCTGATAAACTTCCAAATCTGACAAAATCCTTATGTATTTCCTGCCAACGTGCAGCTTTTCCCGTAAGTTCCATTTGTTTGCTAATCTCTTCTTCGGTGACCTGCAAAAGTTTCTTTGCATCTTTTGCATCAATCTTATCTTCCTCCAAAAGGCGAATTACTGCCGCCTTATATGGAATTGCAAAAATGTCCATTATCTTAAGAATAGTTTGCACAGAAATATTTTTATATGATAAATTGTACACATCTGTTTGTTCATCAAGTCGTTCCTTTGGAGCCAATAAAATAGCAGCAAAAGCATTTGCTTCCATATCCTCAATCTCTTTTGCTTCTTCATCTATAATACTAGATGCCAAAATTGATCCAGATTGTAACAATTCAGAATCATGTTCTTCAAAATAACAATAAATATGATACAGTTCATGTGCTGCAGCAAATATCTGCTTTGATAATGGCAAAGCGGAATTAATCATAACAAACATACGTCCCTTGCGAATAAAAGTACATGCACACAAATCCGTATCCTCAATAGGATATCTTAGCATATCAAATGGCATATCATGGCGTGCCACATAATTCTCCAACACATTGAAGATATCATCCTGAATAATATTGTTTTTATTATAGAGTGAATTGAAACTTGTTGCACATTCACTTATTTTTATATATTTCTTTCTGTCTTTAACAAAAAGACTATTATCCAAAACTCGGCACATAATTCTAAGCCTCCCACGGTTTCATCATTTCCTCTGCATTCTCACGGGTGCGCGCATAAAAACAAATAAGATTTGCAATCTCATCTGCAATTTCAAGTCCATCTCTTGCTTCCTGGGTTTCCACCTTACCCATAAATGCCTTTATGGCATTAGTTTCTTGAAATACCTCTGGACACTTAACCAGATTCTCCATGGAAGTGCCAAGATACTCTGAAATCTTCTGTAGCTCAATTGCATTGATCATCCTGCCACCGGTAAGCATCTTGCTTATAACCTGCTTAGACACACCAAGATAGTCTGCAAGGTCAATCTGCTTTTTTCCATTCTGTTTCATAATATTCATTATATTGTTACTAATAATCTCGCTTGCCTTTACCATCACTGTTACCTCCAACATAATTCAAAGCAGTAGTCTCCCTTATACACTTTTATTGTATTCTTAGCGCCGCAGAAAGTCAACGTTTTCTTAACAATCTCATTTTGTTTCTCTTTATCTTGTCCTCATTTTAGCAACTCTTTTTATCTTATAGCACTACACACTTTTCGACCGGATCCTCGGCTATCCAGGGAATAGACCAAAAGCATACGGTCCACAAAATCAATAAACTTCTCAAACATTTCGGAACATTTCGACGACATTTCGACTTCACATGAATACTGTAATTAGAATTAGCATATTTACGCTATTTTACTCTGAATACCGAGAATGCACCGAGAAAAAGATTACAAAAGACTTTTGGGTAACATTTCGGTGCATCGTAATGTTCATAACCTCAACTTTCATTTCACGACTACACACGCAACAGTTCCATATAAACAAACCGACACTTAACCGACATTCAAACCGACATTCAAACCGACATTTCTATGTAAGTGAAAAAAAGTTCCCGCAGGAACTTCTTTCACCACAAATCATATTCATTTTTATCGAGGGCAGTCCGGTTAATAAATCAGTGAAATATCAAAATAGGGGTACAATGGGGGTACAAATACCATTCTCATTCCCCCAAAGCCTTGATTTTAAGCCACTTCAGGCAAAAGCACGGTTTCTTCCGTGGCAGATGAAAAGTACTCTAATCATAAAATTCTCCTGTTCTGAAATGCCCTGTAATGCCGAGTTTTGCGTTGGTTTATCGGCTTTTCATGGCATCGTATTTTTCTTGTTTATAACTACACTTTTTGCAAAACAACGCAAAACGGAGCAAATCAATACCTTTTGTAGTAGTCAAATCGTAGTCAGTCAGAGGGGGCAGACTACGGATGGGGGTGCATTATTTAACAAAAGAGTGTAGCAATTTGATCCCACTTTACTGCATTATTTATTTTCACTTTCCAACATTGCACGCATTGTTTCTGATTTGTCATCATGAAATTTGTATGGCTTAAACCTACAATAATTGTAATATCTTATATCTACCCAATTATATATAGTTTATCAAATCCTGTTTTATTGCATCAAAGGATTTCCAAAAATCAGCTTTATCATATTCTCTCCCCAATGTTAATTTTGCCGCATAAAATTCAAAGCTATAATCCCCAAGAATTTTTCGTAATCCCTCATCATATATCCCATTAATATTTAAAATGTATTGCTGACTATCTATTTGTTTAAGGAATTTTTCAATCCCCTCTATGCTATCCATCAGTTGTTCAGTAAAGAACTGCATTAATTCCGCTTGTCTGTTATCATCACATTCTGCAAATTTGCTTTTTGTTATCTCATACCATTCAATCCAAGTATGTTTTTCCTGACGATAATCTTCGTCTTTAAAAGCAACACTACACAAACGTGCCCAAGTTTCAACATACCAGCTTATTTGAAATTTTAAATCCATATACACTAGTAGCTTTATCGTTTTGTTCTTTAATATTTCCAATTTCAATTAGCAGCGCAACAATTGTAGATGCCACGCACCCAAATGCCAAGTTCTTAACTATATCCGAAATAAGACTATCAGTATTGTCATAACATATAACTGCAATAATCATTATTAATACAGATATTCCACCAATTAAACCATACATTTTCCAATTCATTTTATACGGACTATTAATATGTCTTTTCAATTTCTATTTTCTCTCTATTTATTTTATTGCATTTTTAGCAAACCTTTTTCTCGTTTTCTACAACATTCTGTGATATCACCCTCTTATAAATACTTCTTGAATGCCTTCTTCATCTTCATGCAGACATCCATGATATAATCAAACTGCTGTGGCCATGTGGCACGATTATCAAACGTCACTTCTTTTTCAATAATAATACGACTTGCCTTTTTTTCTGGCAGTTCTCTCCAATCAAGTACCAATCCCATCACTGATTCAATCTCATCTTTATGTAAAAGCAAATTTCTGAAAAGTTCCTTATCATCCTTTATGTGCAATTCAACATCAATCGCATTTCTTTTTTGGATTTGAGATACTGAGATATAACAAGCTGATGATCCAATACTAAAATCCATCCAATGATGATCTATCGTTGGTTTTCTCTTATTAAATGCTTTGTTAAATTCTGCGTTCTGAAAGGCATAATCATTGAACGCCTGCCAATATTCCAGTCTCTGCTGCTGTGTTGGATTTGTAGCAGTTGTCTTCTTAATCTCCTTCGTCCAATCATTTGGTCTTTCCACTACTGTAAATGATGGAGCAATATCAGAATCTCCTATCTGGAACAGCTTTATTTCACACAAGAAGAAACCTATCTTATCATCCGTATGGTTATTAAGCCACTCAACTGCTGCCTTGTGTTCCTCTCGTGCATGTTTTACTACCCAGATAACCACATCTGCGTCTTTCCCGGATGCATAAGTAATCAGTTTGCCAAGATGGTCATGATCCGTGTCTTCTAATTGATTTTCAATGATAATCTTTCTATCGGTTCCTGTTTCAGATGCATAAATATCAACATTGAAATCTCCAACGGATGATTCTGTCTCATCAACTGTAATATCAAGACCAACAGCATCTGCAAGCAGGTCAACATTCTCTGCTACCCAAGGGGTAAAGTTCAAAGCCTCATGTGACCACACACTTCTTAAATCAGTTATTTCCTTTAATGTACCCAAGTTTATCATTATGCCTTATCCTCCAATCATAAAAGCATCCTACGATATCTCAGATGCCATTAACAGCCAACTATGTATAACAAAATGTTTTTACTTTGTTTTCAATTTACATTATATCAGCCAAGGCATATTTTCACCAGTCAAAAAGGCACCCGAAATACACCACACGGTTTTAAATAAAAAAAGGTTCTAAACTTTACTTTGGGGTAATGTTTAGAACCTTTCTAATTTTAGCAAATAAAGATAGGCATAAACACATCCATAAGATATAATTAAATCACCACAAAATAATAAATCAAGGAGAATGTTTATGCCTAATACTTATTTTATATCAAAGTTACTTGAAATAAAAGACCTAATTATTGATAATTTTCTTTCTTCTACTGATATTCATTTATACTTTCATCTTTAACAAAGGATTATGTTTCATAAGTCTGCTGTCAATTGACAGAAAAACAATCTTTCCTTCGGCAGTCTGATGAAACTGCATATAATCACCGAGCCAGCTCTCCAAACGACAATGCTCATCGTCATACAAACGCACGATTTTTCCGGCAAATTCGTCTCTGCTCTTAAAACCGCAGACATAGAATTCTCTCATATAATCACGTATATACTTGAAATTCTTAACCAGCTCGTTATATACCATTTTTTCACCACCTATCGTCCACTGTCATATGCGTTTTTTATTTTTCCAAAGCCTTTTCCTGATAATTAAATGTAGATTTCATCAACTTTTCAATATCTATAAGCTTTCCTATTGTTGCGCCGGCTTTGAGTTTATCCGATACATTGGTTTCTGTTTCCATCATTGCCTTAGTCTTTAAATATACTTTCTCAAGATCATCATAAGGAACCACCGCAACACCGTTTCCATCGATAAGTATAACATCAAGAGGCGAAACCTGTACCTTACCACAAGAGATAGGAACATTTATCGCACCATATCCGCTTATTTGACCAACATTGCAACAAGTTCCCTTTGCATACACAGGAAAACCAAGTTCTCTTATTTCTTCAATATCTCTGCATCCGCCATCTAATATACAGGCTGCAACACCCATATTAATAGCCGATAAACATAAATTTTCTCCCCAATATGCCGTATCTGTATATCCGTGACTGTCTACCGCAATTATATCGCCCTTCTGCGAATTCTCAATGGCATATATAACTGCCGAAATATCTCCTCCGACTGTTCTGGCTGTAACCGCACTTCCTGCAATACGTACAGGCTTACTTACAGCTTTGATTTCCAGTGACATACCATTTGCTCTTCCCATGCAGTCACAAGCTGCACAGGTTACAGAATCGAATCTGTCTATAAGCTCCTGAAATTTAAGTGCATACTCTCTTGATCGTTCTTTGTCTCTCATCATTTATTACAGCCTCCTTTTTATTTTAAAAAATATAACCTTATACACTCATTATATTTATATATAACCCAATTATCAACAATTTATATGCTATCTGTTTATACAAAAAAGACTGCGAATTCATTCATATCCGCAGTCTTTTTTATTACAGCAGCATAATTCCTGCTTTTTCGCATGCCTCAACTGTTTTATCGTCCCACATGCTTGAATGAACCTCACCGATATGTGCCGTTCCTATCAAAAGCATACAAAGTCTTGACTGTCCGATACCACCGCCGATAGTGAGCGGAAGCTCGCCGTTAAGGAGCATTTTGTGGAATGGAAGATTTCTTCTGTCATCACAACCTGCTATTGTGAGCTGTTTGTCAAGAGATTTTTCATCAACTCTGATACCCATTGAAGATACCTCAAAGGCTCTGCCGAGAACATCATTCCAGAAAAGAATATCTCCGTTAAGCTCCCAGTCGTCATAGTCTGGTGCTCTGCCATCATGTGGCTTACCTGACTTTAATGCACCGCCGATTTTCATAAGGAACACTGTTTTATGCTCTTTAACAATGGCATTTTCTCTTTCATGTGCGTCCATATCAGGATACATATCCTCAAGTTCCTGTGTTGTTATGAAGAAAACATCTCTGTTAAGCTTTGTTCCGAGTATAGGAAATTCATTGAGAAGCTGTCCGTGAGTATCACAGATAGCATTAACAATTCTCTTTACCGTATCCTTAAGATATTCAATATTTCTGTCTTCTCTGCGGATAATTTTTTCCCAGTCCCACTGGTCAACATATATTGAATGAATGTTGTCAAGCTCTTCATCACGTCTGATAGCGTTCATATCTGTGTAAAGACCTTTGCCTACATAGAAATTATATTTTTTAAGGGCAAATCTTTTCCACTTTGCAAGCGAATGGACAACCTGTCCTTCTTTGCCTGTTGCAGGCACATCAAAGCTTACCGGGCGTTCATAGCCGTTAAGGTTATCGTTAAGTCCCGATGCTTCGTCAACAAACAACGGAGCCGAAACTCTTTTAAGATTAAGCTGGCTGCTGAGATGATACTGGAAATTTTTCTTTATAAACTCAATAGCTCTCTGCATTTCATAAATTGTTAAAGGGCTTTTATATCCCTCAGGAATGTAAACACTGTTCATAATACACCTCATTATATTAAAGAATATCTTTTTGCTGATCCATAGAAACCATTTCGGTTATTTTTCTTATTTCATGGGCAACAATACACTTATTTGTAACGATACATATGATATCCATATCGTTTTTTCCTACAAATTCACCCTGGAATACCTTCTGCTGCATTGTTGTTATTCTTACAATCATGCCCTTTTTGAACACATTTCCACCGAAGCTCATTGTTTCTATCGGAAACATTTTTGAGCATCTGTCCATAATGGATTTTCTATCGGCATTTTTTATGTCCATTTCAAGCTCATCTTTTTTAAGTACATTGTTTCTGAAATTTCTGACTCTCATAATAAGATATGTTATAAGAAATGCAAGCACAGCCGCATAAAAATAATCATAACCGCTAAGCACCGCAAGCTTATCAAGCATAGCTGTCAACTCCTTTCCGTGATATTATGCTATTATACATCTTTTATGATATATTCTCAATCCACAGTTACAACAGTAAAATCATGTCCGCATGCCGGAATAATTTTTTCAAGCAGATCCTTTGTTTTTAGAACTATCGTTGCTGTATTGACACACGGATGCACGGCTATCTTTTCCATATTTACCACATCCGAATCAATCAACAGCTTTACATTATTATTTTTATCATTGATAAGTCCCAACGGGCTTACGCTGCCGGGCTTTATGTCAAGAAACTCAAGCATATGCTCATCATCGGCAAAGGTCATTCTCGGAACGCCTATCTGCTTTGAAACCTTTCCGGTATTGAATTTTTTAGAGCCTACCATTACAAGAAGATAAAACTCTGTACTGTGTCTTGTGCTCAAAAACAAATTTTTACATATTTCAAGACCTATCCTTTTATCAAGCTCCTCTGCCGCAGCTATCGTCATAAGAGGCTCGTGCTCATATCTTGTATACTCAACGCCGAGCTTATCAAGAAAATCGTAGGTTCTTTTTTCCTTATCTTCCATATTTACGCCTCAATCCTTATTAAGATAAGCATATATTTCTCTTTTGGAAACTCCTCGGTCCTTAGAAACCTTCTTCATTGCCTCTTTTTCGGTCATTCCTTCGGACATATATTTTTCCATATGCTCCTCTATTGTTATGCTATTCCAGTTATCAATTTCCTCCTGTCGCAGCTCCTGTTCATTTTTTCCGCCGACAACTATAACAAACTCGCCCTTCGGCGGATTTTCCTTATACCAGCTGAGCAGACCGCCGAGAGTATCGTGTCTTACCTCTTCATATCGTTTTGTTATCTCTCTTACAGTTGCCGCCTCACGGTCACCGGCTGTTTTTAAAAGCTGTGCTAATGTATCCGTAAGTCTGTGCGGTGCTTCATAAAACACCGTTGTTCTTGTTTCCTTTTCAAGATTTTTAAGCACAGCGGCTCTTTCCTTTTTATCAACGGGAAGAAAGCCTTCAAACACATATCTTCTTGCATCCATTCCCGAAAGCACAAGTGCCGATATTCCGGCAGACGCTCCCGGTGCTATTGTTACGGGTATGCCTTCCTCACGACAGCGTTTTGCCATATCTTCACCGGGATCCGATATTCCCGGCATACCGGCATCGGTAACGAGTGCAATATTTTCTCCTGCCTTAAGCTTTTCAATCAGCTGAGGGCCTTTTACGGCATAATTATGCTGATGATAGCTTGTCATAGGCGTTTTTATTTCAAAATGATTAAGCAGCTTAAGTGTATTTCTTGTGTCCTCAGCCGCAATTATATCAACGGTTTTGAGTATTTCAATAACTCTAAGCGTAATATCTCCGAGATTACCTATCGGTGTAGCACATAAATATAATGTTCCGCTCATATATCCACCTTACTCATAATATATCCTGTGTATTTCCTCTGTATAGCTTCCGTCTTTATTATAAACAATAAGCGGAGCCATAACCTTTGTCATCGGTCTGCCGTTTTTAACGGCCTCTATAAGCACCATAGTCGGTTCTCTGTCATAATATGAATGTACAAATCTGAGCGTTTTAGGCTCAAGCTTATATTTTCTAAGCGTAACGATAATATCCGCAAGCCTGTGCGGTCTGTGAACCATATACAATCTGCCCTGTGTAACCAGGAGTCTTGCCGAGGCATAAACAACGTCCTCAAGCGTACAGAGCACCTCATGTCTGGCAATGGTTTTCGGAGAAAAATCGTTTTGCAAACCGCCGCCTTCATTCATATACGGCGGATTTACGGTAACAACCTCAAAGCTTGAAGGTTTATACAGCTCATCAATATTTTTAATATCGCCTACATTTATCGTAATTTTGTCCTGAAGTCCGTTAAGCCTTACCGATCTTTCTGCCATTTCAGCACTTTCGGGCTGTATTTCAACGGCATTAAATGACAATGCCTTTGTTTTTGCCTCCATAAGTATAGGTATTATTCCCGTACCTGTACAAAGGTCAATAACTCTGTCACCTTTTTTCACCTTGGCAAAATCGCTTAATATAACCGCATCTATACCGAAGCAAAACCTCTTGGGATCCTGTATAATCATATATCCGTTTCTATGCAGATCGTCAACACGCTCATATTCTTTTATTTCAACAGAGTACTCCATAATTATTCAACCACATCTTTATTTTTAGCCGATTCTTCCTTTTTCTGTCTTTGTTTTTTTGACTTAATAACTGTTATTTCTTCAACGGAATAGAAATCTATTGTCGGAGGATCGTTTTCCTTCTTTCTTACTGCCGCCTTTACAACCTGCATAAGCACATTTGTGGAAAGTATCTCGCCTGTTCCGTCAACAGTACTTATTATATCGCCTACACTCGGCATCTTTTTATTGAGCTCCTCGTAAACGTCCTCTTCATATTTAAGGCAGCACATAAGTCTTCCGCAGATACCGGAAATCTTTGTAGGATTAAGTGACAAGCTCTGTTCCTTCGCCATTTTAATGCTTACAGGCTGAAAATCGCCGAGGAATGTGGCACAACAAAGCGGACGTCCGCAGATACCTATACCATTCATCATTTTTGCTTCATCACGGACACCTATCTGGCGAAGCTCAATTCTTGTTCTGAACACAGCCGCAAGCTCCTTAACAAGCTCACGGAAGTCAACTCTTTCATCAGATGTAAAATAAAATATAAGCTTATTATGGTCAAATGTTATTTCAACATCTATAAGCTTCATATCAAGACCATGCTTTGCTATTTTTTCCTCACATACCGAAAAAGCCTCTTTTTCTTTATTGCGGTTTTCGGCTTCGCATTCATCATCTTCCTTTGTTGCCACTCTTATTACCTTTTTAAGCGGCTGAACAACATCGTCATCGGCAACCATTGTGTTTGATTTTATCGCAGTACCATACTCTATTCCACGTACTGTTTCGACAATTACATGATTGCCTTCATTTATTTTAAGACCGTCCGGATCGAAATAATAGAGCTTTCCGGCTTTCTTAAATCTAACTCCTACTACTTCTATCATTAACTAACTCTCCTTTTATATTTATAAAAAGCATCTCAAGTGCAAACTGTGAGTTTACATTCTGTTTAAGATACTTCTTTGTTTTCATTATAAATTCGGGTACACCGCACAAGGCCTCATAGGAATTATTTCTTGCCTCATCAACAATTCTGTCTGTCATATCCTTTTCTATTATGCAATTTTTATCTTCGGTAATTTTATAAGCAAGAACATCTCTCTGCCAAAGATAAATCATATCCGTTATATCTGCCGCATCATTATTTGCCGCAAGCTCCTTAGCCGCCTCGGTCAAAACATAATACGGTGCATTTTTTATTCCCGAAAGCGTTTCGGTAACCTTTTGGCGCATAGCGGAAAACTCTTCGGACTCGGCAAAACGGATTGCCTTTCCTATGCTCCCCTGTGCGTATTCGGCAACCATATCTGCCTGTTTGTCCGCAAGCTTTCTTTCAAGCAGATAATTTTTTATTTTAAAGGCCGGAACCGGTTTGATATTAAACAACACACATCTCGACATTATTGTAGGCAGGAAAGCATATATGTTTTCCGCAAGAAGGAAGAACACCGCATATTCCGGAGGCTCCTCAAGTGTTTTAAGAAGTGCATTCTGTGCCTGCTGTGTCATTGTGTCGGCATTGGGCATTATATATATTTTATATCTATGGTTATAAGGCTTTATATTTACCGTTGATGTAACCTGTTCCCTTATATCGTCTACGGAAATGCCCTTGGTTTTGACCGGATAGACATATATAATATCCGGATTGTTTCCGCCGTCAAAGGTTCTGCACGATATACATTGGTCACAAGGTTCATCACCATCGGTTTCGCAAAGCAATGTTTTTGCAAAAGCATTGGCAAGCATTTTTTTGCCGCCACCTTCTTCTCCGGCAATTATATATGCGTGTGAAATCATTTTGTTTTTCAACACACGTCTTATACTCTTTATAATCTGTTCATTTCCGATTATGTCACTGAAATTATTCATAATATTTTCCTTTAAGCAGACCGTCGATTATCTCTATAACCTGTCTGTTTATATTTTCGACAGTATCATCGGCAGAAATGACTTTTATTCTGTCGGGATACTGACTGCAAAGCTTTTTATAGCCTTCGTATACCTTAACATGAAAATCAAGCTTTTCCGACTCAAGGCGGTCAAGCTCTTTCTCGTTTTTCTTTCTCAATATGCCTTTTTCCGGCGGCAAATCGAAAAACAATGTCAAATCCGGCATAATTCCGTTAAGAGCAAAACTGTTTATCTGCATTATATTATCCGTTCCAAGACCTCTTGCCGCACCCTGATATGCAATACTCGAATCAACAAAGCGGTCGCAGATAACAACTTTTCCCTTGTTTATTGCCGGAATTATTTTCTGCTGCACATGCTGTGCTCTTGCCGCTGCATAAAGCAGAGCCTCGGTCATATCCGTCATTTCTTTATTATTTATATCAAGTATTACATCTCTAATTTTTTCGCTTATTTCAGTGCCGCCCGGCTCTCTTGTGAAAACAACATCACAATTTTTTGTTCCGAGATAATCCATAAGCAGCTTTAATTGTGTACTTTTACCTGAACCGTCGGTTCCTTCGACAGTTATAAACTTTCCCTTCATCGGAATACACCTCAAATTTAACCTAATAATTAATTATATCACAAATCATCATGCTTCGATACAGATATATTTTCATACGTTACCATTTTATAGTTTAACATACATACACGCAAAAAGGAACCCTGCATATGCAGAGCTCCTTTAAGAAAGAATATTTTATTTTAATTATCTCTTCTTTAATGCTTCGATAAGCTTAGGAATGATAGTCTTAACGTCGCCTACGATACCAAGGTCTGATACATCGAAGATAGCTGCTCCGTCGTTCTTATTGATTGAAATAACAACTTCTGAGCTTTCCATACCTGCAACGTGCTGGATAGCACCTGAGATACCACAAGCAATGTAAAGGTTAGGTCTAACTGTCTTACCTGTCTGGCCTACCTGATATTCCTTACCGATCCAGCCAGCATCAACAACTGCTCTTGAAGCTGCAACTTCACCGCCAAGAAGGTCAGCAAGTTCTTTAAGAGTATTGAAGAATTCAGGTGAACCGATACCACGACCGCCTGATACAAGAACCTTAGCTTCTGTAACGTCAACGATCTTCTTTGTTTCCTTAACTTCTTCAATGATTTCAATATTCATATCAGCAGGTGTAAATTCTACCTTGAAAGGTACAACTTCGCCTTTTCTTGCTGTATCTGCTGCAAGTGCTGCCATAACGCCGGGACGTACAGTAGCCATCTGAGGTCTGTGGTTTTTGCAGACGATAGTAGCCATGATGTTACCACCGAATGCAGGACGTGTCATGTTAAGAAGCTTTGTGTCTTCAGCGATTTCAAGCTTTGTGCAGTCTGCTGTAAGACCTGTGTGAACTCTTGCTGATACACGGGGAGCAAGGTCACGGCCGATTGATGTAGCTCCGTAAAGAACTATTTCAGGATCGAATTCTTTAATGATAGCTGTGATTGCCTTTGCGTAAGGCTCTGTTGCATATTTTGCAAGCATAGGATCATCAACTACGATAACTTTATCAGCACCGTGCTGGATAAGTTCTTCTGCTTTAGCTGTTACACCGTCTCCTAAAAGAATTGCAACAACCTGTTCGTTAAGGTCCTTAGCAAGCTTTGTTGCTTCTCCAACAAGCTCGAATGCAACCTTCTGTATATTTCCGTCTCTCTGTTCTGCTAATACATAAACATCTTTGCTCATCTTAGTTCACCCCTCATCAAATAATATGTTTTTCTTCCATCTTAGCAATGATTGCCTTTACTGCATCGTCTGCTGAAGCATCTTTTAATACTTCACCGGCACCCTTAGCCTGTTTTGTAAAGGACTTAACAACATTTGTGGGAGATCCCTTAAGACCGATGTGTTCGGGATTAAGTTTATCCTTAAGTTCTTCAAAACCAAGAACCTTGATTTCTTTAGCATAAGCGTCGATTGTTCCGCCTACTGTCATATATCTGGGCTCAGCGATTTCTGAAAGAGCTGTGATAAGGCAAGGTGTTTTAACTCTGATCTTCTGGTATCTGTCTTCGAACTGTCTCTTAACGATGAGGCTGTCACCGTCTGCTGTAAGTTCTTCAGCATATGATACCTGAGGAATTCCAAGGTGCTCAGCGATCTGAGGACCAACCTGAGCTGTATCACCATCGATAGCCTGACGACCTGTGATGATTACATCATAGTCAAGTGTCTTGATACCAGCTGCGATGATTGTTGATGTAGCAAGTGTATCTGAACCACCGAATTCTCTGCCTGAGATGAGAACTGCATCGTCACAACCCATAGCAAGAGCTTCTCTTAATGCAACGTCTGCCTGAGGAGGTCCCATACATACTAATGTAACTGTACCGCCAACCTGCTCTTTAAGTCTTAAAGCAACCTCAATACCTGCTTTGTCATCAGGGTTGATGATACTGGGAACACCATCTCTGATAAGTGTATTTGTTTTAGGATCAAGTTTTACTTCCGCTGTATCCGGAACCTGTTTAATACATACAACTATTTTCATTGTTATTTTCCTCCCGAATTATTTAATCTTCATTGCTCCAGAGATAACCATCTTCTGAACTTCTGATGTACCTTCATAGATTTCTGTAATCTTAGCGTCTCTCATCATTCTTTCAACAGGATATTCTCTTGAGTAGCCATATCCACCAAATAACTGTACGCAAGTTCTTGTTGTTTCATTAGCTACATCTGAGCAAACGAGCTTAGCCATTGCAGCCGGAACTGAAATAGGATCGTGGTTGTCTTTTGCACAAGCTGCTCTCCAAACGAGAAGTCTTGCTGCGTCAACCTTAGCCTGAAGCTCTGCAAGTTTGAACTGTGTATTCTGGAACTGAGCAATTCTCTTACCGAACTGTTTTCTTTCGCCAACATATTTAACTGTTTCGTTGATAGCACCCTGAGCGATACCAAGAGCGATAGCAGCAACACCGATACGTCCGCCGTCAAGAGTCTGCATAGCGATCTTGAAGCCTTCGCCTTCTCTACCCATAAGGTTTTCAGCGGGAACGATTACGTTTTCAAATGCAAGCTCGCAGTTTGAAGCTGCTCTGATACCCATACGAGGAATGTCTTTACCGATTGTGAATCCGGGCATACCCTTTTCAAGAATGAAAGCTGAAATACCCTTTGTTCCCTTTGATTTGTCTGTCATGGCAAATACAAGGAAAATATCTGAGAAGCCAGAGTTTGTGATGAAAATCTTAGCTCCGTTTAATACGTAATGGTCGCCTTCCTTAACAGCAACTGTCTGCTGACCTGCTGCGTCTGTACCTGCGTTAGGCTCTGTAAGACCGAAGCAGCCATATTTCTTACCTGATGCAAGAGGTTTGTAGTATTTTTCCTTCTGCTCGGGTGTACCGAATCTGCCGATTGCTGTTGTACAAAGTGATGTATGTACTGAGCAAGCTGTAGCTGTACTTGCATCTACCTTAGCAAGCTCTTCAATGCAAAGAACATATGAAAGTGTGTCAGCACCTGCACCGCCGTCTTCCTTAGGGAAAGGAATGCTGAGCATACCGAACTTAGCCATCTTATCCATGATGCTAACATCATATTTTTCAGCCTCATCCATATCAGCTGCTTTAGGTTTTACCTCAGTTTCAGCGAACTTTCTGTAAAGCTGCTGCTGGAGTAAATGTTCTTTAGATAAATTAAAACCAACCATTTTTTAAGCCTCCTATTATAATTAAAATAAAATATTTTACATTATTTATTACTCATCTAATCAATTAATTCCTTCTCCGCAAAGTCGCTGTGCGGAGAAAGAACTATACATGAATAAAAGAGTGTCCGTTAAAAGAATGAGCGGGATATTTACAATATCTCATCTGCTTTATTCTTTACGGTAAACATTCTATCACATTTGTTATTTTTACGTCAATAGCTTTTGGGAAATTTGCAATATTTTTAACAATTCCGTTATAACTTTTTACTAAAACATATTTTCGTAGTCTGTTAATAATCACAATCTATATTTAAAATGGCAAATATAGTCTTATTTTTTATAAAATAATCATCATATTAAATATTATTCTATAATTTATGCCATTTTTATAGAGTCTCATTTTTTATACTTAATATTATTTTTTATACAAAATAATCTGTGCACATTGTATGCTATCACTTTGTATTTAGTTGAAACTAACTTTTTATATATATTTAATGTCAATATTGCAGAATATTTTCGTTAGTTTTATTGCAAACTTTTAATTTTTTTATTTATATAATATTAACAACTCATAGTAACCAAAAACCGCCTGCACAACTGTGCAGACGGCAAAAGGATAGAAATTTAAGGTTTCATTAACATTTTAACATTCCATTGTTAAATCTTCTTTGTCATCGAATGTCCACTGAACATCTTCTTCAAGAAGCTCAACCTTATCTTTTATTTCATTATATACTGCTTCCGAAACAAGGAGCTTGCTTATATGGAGTGTGTTCTCACATACAATAACTCTTGCTTCTTCGGGTTTAACCTTGCCGAGTGTCTTAAGAGCAACGGCAATGGTTTCTTTTTCTGTTGCAAAATGAGGCGGTACTTTTCCTCTTTCAAGATATGTTGTAGGAACAAGGTTAATATACATAGCCTCGTAATCAATCATATCCACAAGCTTCTGTGTTGTTAAGTCTGCAAGGCCGATTCCTACCGCATTGCCGTAAGAATTAGGTGAAAGTCTTAATATAGCAAGCTTATTGATTTTAGGTGTTTCGGGTTCGGGCACGCCTTTAACCATAATTCTGCCTATAACCTTTGTATCAACGCCTGTGCCGCTGAACATCTTGCCCATTTCCTTAACAATAAGAACATCAAGCTGATCTACAGGGAAATGGGGAACCTGCTGTTTTGCAATATTAAGAAGCTTTTTCTCTTCCTCAAGGAAATCTTCGGGCTTGAGAGCCTTAATCATATATGTTTCATCCATTGAGTTTTCGATTATTGCAAGACCTGCAAGATAAGGTGCTTTTTTAAGCGATACCTTGAAGGAAAGCGGAATGGTTTCTCCAAGGTTATAGCCATGCATAGCTGTTGCACCCTTTTCCTTACCAAGACCGACAGCACACATCTTAACAACGCCGCTTTCGTTTTCGGCAAGGAAGTCTGTATGAGGTTTAACTCTGTTTACAACAATAATTCCGGCTGCACCGTAAGCATTTTTATCAAAGTATACGGGAGCACCGTTTTCAGCATCTCCGAGATATACAGGCTCCATATCCGAACGGATTTCACAGCCCATTGTTTCTTCGCTTATGCCGTATTTTTCAAGAACATGAATCTGTCCGTCTGCTGTTGCTCCGCCATGGCTGCCCATTGCGGGAACAATGAAAGGCTTTCCGCCGTGATCCTTAACGTAATCAACGGCAGCCTTAACGATTTTATCAATATTGTTTATACCTCTTGAACCGGCACAAACTGCTATTTCACTGTCTTTTTTAATCTTTTCGCCAATCCCGATTGCATCAAGCTCGTCATAAACAGTCTTGTTGATGTCAGCGAGCTTTTCTGAATTTAAATGCTGACGAACCTTATACATCTTGGGATATGTAAAATTACTTTCAACATGATACATTGTAACTCACCTCATCAGCATTCAGCATATTTAACCTGTACAAGGTCTTTTGAATCATAGATTTCATAATCCTCGCATCCGGGGATAAGCTCGTCTGCTCTTGCAATGATTTCTTCGGGTGTAAGAAGCGGGAATTCTGAATGCATCCATTCTTTTGTGAAGCCGATGCTTGCAAGCTCTTCATATGCACGATCTGTGATATTATCGAAATCAATATCCTTATGGAGATATTTAGCTACTGTAAGAACTGCAGGTGAACCGCCGATTTCACGTCCGGGAACAAGACCGCATTCAAGAGCCTGGATAATATATTTAGCAAGTACAGGCTTTTCGGCGCAGATGATAGGAATATGTTTCTTAAGTGTCTTAGCATATTCTCCTGAACCGTGTGCTGTATCACCGCATCTATACTGTCTCTTAGGAACGATACGTCCGTATTCTTCAGCAACAACCATACCGATACCAACTGAGATAACCTCGCCTGTGTAGCCGAGAAGAACCTTGCCGCCTCTGAGGATTTCAAGCTGTCCGAGGATAGGGAGAAGGATTTCTTCCATTGTTACAATGTTCATCATCTCTGTTGCAGAGTTGTTGTTTGATGCACGGCCTGTTATAACTACGTTATGTACGGGAATAATCTTTTTCTTGTAATCGGGTCCCATGTAAAGTGTTCTGTCAGGATATTTTTCCTTCCATACCTTTAAGTGAGGCTCTCTCTTAACATCCTCGTCTGTGTAGTTAAGAGGAATCATTTCAAGGTAACCGAAGTCTTTGTTGATTCTGCCTCTATCCGATGCAGCCATTCTTATGATTGTACCTTCAACAACGATACCATCGCTTGTTGTTGTAACTGCATCAAGGTCGATAATGTTAAGTCCGGCAGGTCCGTCTATTGTCTTTGCAACTGCCTCAAAAGCTTCCTTGGGCTCAAGTCCGCATTCTTTTACATCTTTGTAATCAATTAATACTATGTTAAGAGGAATAAGCTTTCCGTTAAGCATTCCCTCCGGTATCATTCTATATTTTAACTGTGCCATAACAATTCCCTCCTTAAATAACTAAATCAATGATTTCCGATTGCAGGTCTTCTGTCGTCAACATTCTCGGGGTCACAATCGAGAAGATAAGCTTCTTCTGTTGGATGAAGAACATTGATAATTTCAAGAACTGCCTTTTGGCATACTCCTTCTTTATCAATACCCTTTACAATAACTGTCTGCATTGTTTCGGGTACACGAGGGATCATTATAAGTTCAAGTCTTTCTACATTGTCAAGAGCAGCTATTTCGCCTACCGCATGCTCTATACGACCTGTACGAAGGCTCTGCATTTTAGCTGATCTTAAGTTTTCAAGGCCCATAATGTTAATTTCTTTGGGTGTACTGCCCTTTGTTGCAGCCGCTACCTGCATCTTCTTGATGAATTCCGGTAACTTTGTGTGTAATAATTTCATATTATTCATCCTCTCTTCTTATAATAATATAAGGTTTCACTGTATATAATAAGCAAAATCCGTGCCAACTTTTAAAAATATAAAAAAATCAATATTTTACGCTGTTTTTCAATTTAATTAAATTGACATTTCCTGTTTTCAAAACAAAATAAGTCGTGATTTCAAGACATATGTCTTGAAATCACGACTTTCACTTCTTAATATTATATTTTTCTATTTTCGTATACAAAACAGAACGGTGTATTCCGAGCCTTTCTGCCGCTTTCTGCACCTTCCAGTCGCATTCCTCAAGGACATTTTTGATATAATCCTTTTCAAATTTATCCTTTGCGGTTCTTAAATCCGCCGAAGTGTCGGATTTAACGACCGAAGCCTTTTCCTCGGTCGGTGCAATTCTGTTTATTAATATATCCACATTTCCGTCCGTAATAACGTAACGTTCTATTTCGTTTCTCAGTTCTCTTATATTTCCGGGCCATGAATACTCATACAGCATTTTTATCTGGCTATCAGTAAACTGAACATTATGGTCATATTTCTGATTGTATTCCTTAAGATAATAGTTTGCCAATGCCCCTATATCATCCTGTCTTTCTCTCAACGGCGGAATATAAACCGGAATAATATTCAATCGGTAATACAGATCTTCTCTGAATGTACCATTATCAACCATCGCCTTAAGATTTTTGTTTGTTGCGGCAATAATACGCACATCCGTATAAATAATATTTGTGCTGCCTATTCGTTTAACTTCGCCCGAATCCAAAAACCTAAGCAGCTTTGCCTGCATAAGTGCGGAAAGATCGCCTATTTCATCAAGAAATACCGTTCCTCCGTTACCCATTTCAAATATGCCCTTATGTCCATTTTTATCCGCACCGGTAAATGAGCCTCTTTCATAACCGAAAAATTCCGACTCCATAAGCTCATTGGGAATAGCGCTACAGTTGACAGGAATAAAAATCTCATTTTTCCTCAAACTGTTGTTATGTATATAATTTGCAAGTACGTCCTTGCCTACGCCTGACTCACCATATAGTATTATAGAGCTGTCGGTCTTTGCCAGATAACTCATACTGTCAAATATGTTTTTCATCTGGTCATCGGCTGTTATTATAGGTCTGTACTTTTTGTTTGCCTGCTGAATGAACAAAAGCGTATCCTTTATTTCTTCATTCTTTTTCTTTTCTATACGCAGCTCATTTTGCAGTTCAGACATAAAGCTTTCATCATAGCTGAAAGCAATTATGTATTCCATTTTGCCGTCATCGTTATAGACAGGCTTTGCAACACAGTCTATTTTTGCACCGGAGCTTATTCCTATTTTGGTAAGTGATGCCTCTCCGGTTTCAAGAACATTTATTACGGCAGATCTGTCCAGCACACCTTCGGTAACAAGGTCATACACCGACATAGACAATGCCTTCTCCATAGTAAGACCGTATGACTTCACAAGCGTATCATTAACATACAATATTTTGCCGCTGACATCGGAAATCAATATGTTTCCGTAATAATAGTCAAGACATCTTTTCAGCATTTCAAGCGTTTTGCAGTTTTTATTTTCCACCTGCCGCATCTCCGTTTCATCTATGTGGTCAGTTAATCAGATTAAGTATTCTGTCAAGCTCACTTTCGTTTCTGGCTTTTTTGTTATCTTCATATAAATGATGTACCCTTATATATTCTTCAACCGAATCCGGAAGAAGATATTTTACGCTTAAACCGTCCTTTACGGCTTTTCTTATATATGACGAAGAAATATCCAATGCCGGAACTTCAATAAATTTTATTTCCGAACCGTCATTTTCAAACAGCTCCGTATATTTATTACGGTCTACCGAAGGATAACCCGGTCTTGTTACAGCGGCAAAGCCGCAGAGAGAAATCAACTTTCTGAAATTTCTCCAGCAGGTCATATCTCCGAGAACATCAGCACCAACTATAAAATATATTTCTGCATCATAATCACAGCGCTTTCTGAATTTCTCCATTGTGTCCGCCGTATAGGAAATGCCGTCAAATTCTGTTTCCAATGATGACGTGGAAAATCTTTCATTACTTTCTACAGCAATGCTTGTCATGGCAAAACGCATATCTCCGGAGGTAACAAACTTTTTATTTTTATAGCTTGTGTTTCCTGTCGGCATAAACACGACTATATCCAGCTTAAGCTTATCGCATACGGTCTGTGCCGCAATAAGATGTCCGTTATGTATAGGATCAAATGTGCCGCCCATTATGCCTATTCTTTTAAAGCCCTTATAATCGGTTCTTTCAATGCCTTTATATGCTGTTTCCGCAACGGTAACAATATTTTTTCTGTCTGCCGCAATGCCATAAGAGCCTTCTCCGCTGCCATCGGTCATAAGAATAAAAACATTTCCGTTTTCGCAAAGCTTATTATAAAGCGTTATGCTTTTTTCATAGCTTCCGTCGAATTCGTCGGCAAAGAAATCTATTATATTTCCGGCTTTTTCCTTTTCCTCTTCAAGGGCAAAAGCACCTTTTCCCGGCTTTACGCCGAAAACCATTCTGTTTTCGAAAAACACACTTTCCGTTGCCGAGCTTACTCCGTCGTTACAGCTTCCGAATATTCCGCCGGTTCTGCCTTCCGCATCATCAATGCCGACAGACGCACCGATACATATTATAGCTTCCTTTATATCCGACATACAGCCCTCTATTATTGTATGAAGTCTGTAATCAATGGTATATTCGGATTTATATTCACCAAAATCATATTCCTTAAGGCTGTTAAGTCTTTCAATGCACTCTGTAGTTTTTCCGTCCTTACAAAGACAGCTTACCGCAATCGGAACTTTATCCTTCGTGCAAAGAGAATATGTAAAAGATTCCATTCAAATCACCTTATGCTCCGTATTTAGCTTTAAGTGCCTCAAGCATACTTTTATTTATTTCTTCAAGATTATGGCTGTCCTTTTTATAGCTGTCCTTGAACGCCTTTATTGTAGCGGTTGCCTCTTCATAAGGGCCGGGAACATTGAACACAAGTGTATCACCAAGCTTGCCGATAACGAGCTTGCTCCACATATGTCCGTTCTTGCCGTAAAGAGCGCCTTCCTGTTTATCGCTCAATATCATATCGAGAGAAGAATGTGTATAATCCTTACCGAGAGTTGTGCTGAAACGGTGTCCGCCGCCTGAGCCGCCGATAAGCACGATAAGGTCATAGCCGTTTGCCGCACTTTCCTTTATTTTGTTGACAATAGCCTCCTCCTTATCGATAACGGGAGCAATTCTTACAACCTCTGCCGAGCCGTTAATGGCAAGAAGATTTTTCATTATTTCGGGAGCATCTGTGTCGAGCACGATACCTGCAGCAAGCTCATCGCCTGTCGGAATAATCATAGCCTTTGTAAACATCAGAGCCACCTCTCTTTCATACATTGTCCCTCTGAATATGAAGGAACGTCATTAATATCAACTGTCTTTATCTTATTAACAGAAGAAATCTGTGCAAGGTCGGTAAGAGTGATTCCGTCGGCAAGAGCAACAGCCTTAATTATGCCGTTTTCTTCCTTAAGAACGTCCTCCTCTTCGATTCCGTAAACGTCCATTTCAAGAGATGAACCTGTTACACCGATTATTCTTACCATGCTTTTAAGTTTATCTTTAAGAAGTGACTCAAGCTCCTGTATATTAAGGCCTTTTACGTCAACTCCCGTAATTTTTACTACTGTTTTGTCCACCTGGACAATAACTTTGTTATCATCTGCACCATTCATTGAAAATGTGCCTCCTTTTTTAATTGACTATATAAAAATAAAAGTATATTCTTATATTATCAGATTATACTTTTATTTACAATAATGCAATTCATCTGACTGAAAATCAGCAGTGAAAATAAAGGAGGATTAAACATGTATTGTATAAGAAACGTAACAGAAGATCTTTTCTGGATAGGTGCAAATGACCACCGTCTTGCACTTTTCGAAAATGCACATCCAATTCCCAACGGTGTGTCCTATAACTCTTATGTACTTCTTGATGAAAAAACAGTTTTATTTGATACGGTTGATTGGTCCATATGCCGTCAGTTCCTTGAAAATCTTGAACACGTATTAAACGGAAGACCTCTTGATTATATAGTAGTAAACCATTTTGAGCCCGACCACGGTGCATCACTTGAAGAGGTTATTCTCCGTCACCCGGAGGCAACAATAATCTGCTCAACAAAGGCTGTAAACATAATCAAGCAGTTCAACATAGCAGTTAATAAAGATTTTGACACTGTTAAGGAAGGCGACACAAGATGCTTCGGAAAGCACACAGTAGCATTTGTTGAAGCTCCCATGGTTCACTGGCCGGAAGTAATGGTTACATTCGACACAACAAACGGCATTCTTTTCTCTGCCGACGCTTTCGGTTCATTCGGCGCACTTGACGGAAAGCTTTTCAACGACGAAGTAAACTTCGACCGTGACTGGATTGATGACGCAAGAAGATACTATACAAATATTGTAGGAAAATACGGCGTATTCGTTCAGAAGCTCCTTACAAAGGTTTCAGGTCTTGATATAAAGATGATATGCCCTCTTCATGGCCCGGTATGGAGAAATAATTTAGAGTACTTTATAGATAAGCACGATAAATGGAGTAAATATGAGCCGGAAGAAAAAGGCGTTCTTATTGCTTATGCCTCAATGTACGGAAACACAGAAGCAGCCGCACAGTGCCTTGCAGCAAAGCTTGTTGAAAAAGGCTGCACAAACGTAAAGGTGTATGATGTTTCAAACACTCATGTATCACAGCTTATATCAGAATCTTTCAAATTAAGCAATATCGTTCTTGCCTCTGTAACCTATAACACAGGCTTATTCCCTGCAATGCTTGATTATCTTGAGGATATGAAGGCACTTGAGGTTCAGAACAGAACTATTGCATTAATGGAAAACGGCTCATGGGGACCGAGAGCCGCATCTCATATGACAAACTTTATAAACAACAATCTCAAGAACATGACCTTGCTTGAGCCTAAAGTAACTATCAAATCTGCCGGAAAGGATTCCGATGTGCAGAACATTGACGCACTTGCAGACGCAATAATCGAATCCATGAAATAAGATAAAACCGCTGTGACATTTCGGTCACAGCGGTTTTTTAATATCTGAAGCTGTCCATTTCTCTTATTATGAAATCAATGAAATATCTGCTGGCTATCGGCAATACATTTTTATTTTTGTAGGCTATTGCAATGGTTCTTTTTATTGCCGGCTTAATCTGCCTTACCGCAATATGATGCGGATGTCTGCTCAAAACAAGCTTCGGAAGAACTGATACTCCAAGATTTTGTTCAACCATAGACATAATCGTATAGTCATCAAATACAACAAACTGTATATTCGGCTCAATATTATTAGCCTTGAAATACTCCATAGGCTCGCTGACCTCGCCTTCGTCCAGAAGTATATAGGAATCCTTCGCAAGCTCCTCCATTGTTACCTCTGCCTTATGTGCAAGCGGATGGTTTATATTCACTACTGCCATCATTTCGTCGGTTTTTAACGGAACAACCGTAAGCCCATCCGTTGCCTCCGGTGTAACAAAACCGAAATCAACACTTCCGTCCTTTACCCAGTTGCTTATATTTGTATATTCTCCCTGCTTAATATCAAAATGCACCGAAGGATATGTTTCCTTAAATTTCTTAATAAGTCCCGGCAGCCAGTTGCTCGAAACGCTCGAAAAAGTGCCCATTCGTATTATTCCGCTTTCAAGGCCTCTCATTTCGTTTCTCTTTTCAATAAGCTCTCTGTGTGCATTATATACATTTTTTATATAAGGAAGAAATTCTTCGCCGTCCGGTGTAAGAGTTACGCCCTTTCTTGAACGTATTACAAGAGAAGTATCCAGCTCCTCCTCAAGATTTTTTATCATCTGGCTTACGGCAGACTGCGTATAGCCTAAATCTTCCGCCGTTTTTGTAAAGCTTCCGTTTTCCGTTATTTTAACAAATGCCTCATATCGAATCATAATGCACCTCATAAAAGTTAAATAAGTTTTTCTAATGATACTATTATATATATTCGTTTTACTTATGTCAATTTAAGTGTTATACTTCAATCTATCCTAAAAAGAATACATAATAATCAAAGGAGTTTTATAAATATGCAGGACAAGAAACAATTATTTTTTAAAGGAATGCATCACGGAATACCCGTTGCACTCGGATATTTAGCGGTATCGTTCACACTGGGAATAGCCGCAAAAAGAGCAGGTTTTACACCGATTCAGGCAATGCTTATGTCACTTACAAGCAATGCCTCCGCAAGTGAATTTTCAGCAATCAACCTTATTAAAAACGGCGGTGCATATATAGAAATAGCTCTTACAACACTTATCCTTAACTTAAGATATATCCTTATGTCCTGTGCATTGTCCCAGAAGCTCGGTTCAAAAACAGGTATCGGCCACCGCCTTGTTATGTCATTCGATATTACAGACGAAATATTTGCATTATCCGTATGCCAGAGAAACGGACTTTCACCTTACTACACATACGGAATTATTGCCGCTGCACTGCCTTGCTGGGCAATGGGAACATTTCTCGGAACACTCAGCGGAAGTATTCTTCCCGCAAGTGTTATGAGTGCAATGAATGTAGCACTTTATTGTATGTTTATCGCAATAGTTCTTCCTCCGGCAAAGGAAAACAAAATTGTCGGATTTCTTGTAATCATATCAATGGCGGCAAGCACATTATTTACATATCTTCCGGGACTCAAACAGCTTTCTTCCGGAACAATGATAATAATTCTTACTGTTGTGATTTCGCTGGCAGCCGCTGTTTTATTCCCTATCGAAGAAAAGGACGATAAAAAGGCTGTCGAAAAGGAGGCTTCTGTAAGCTGTGAAAGCAGGTAATATATATTTATACATATTAATAATGGCTGTGGTTACATATCTTATAAGAATGCTCCCGATGTTACTCGTTAAAAAAGAAATAACAAACGTAACGGTTCGTTCCTTTCTTTATTATGTGCCATATGTAACGCTGTCGCTTATGACTTTTCCGGCAATACTTTCAGCAACGGACAGCATATGGTCGGCTCTTGCGGCATTTGTGGTTGCTGTGATAATAGCATACAAAGGCGGCAGTCTTATAAAGGTAACAATATTTGCATGCCTTACAGTTTTTGTACTTGAAATGTTTTTATAACTACATAAATATTTAACTTCCATGAAATGCCTGCAAATTGTTTCATGGATAAAGCCGACGGAAAACCTCTCTTCTGTCGGCTTTCTTTATAGTTTACGGACAAAAATCCTTATTACCATCCATATGTTTTTAATTGAATTGGAATAAGTATTGTGCTATTCTATTGTTAATATTAAGGCTATAAAAACAAGGAGGAATTTATAATGAAAGCAAGCGTTGCAATTCAGGTATTACCCGGTGTTGAAAAAGATAAAATATGTCCCATCGTTGACAAATGTATTGAATACATAAAGGCTCAGGGACTTAAGACATTCGTTTCACCCTTCGAAACAACAATCGAAGGCGAGCTTGACCAGCTTATCGACATTGTTAAGCAGTGCCAGTATATCGCCATCGAAGCAGGTGCTCCCAGCGTAATGAGCTATGTTAAGATTGACTTCAATCCTACCGACGGAGTTCTTACAATCAACGAAAAGACAGACAAATATCTTGCAGGCAACAACGAAAAAGAATGGGAATAATGAAGAATATAATATTTGATATGGACGGAACACTTCTCGATTCAATGGGAATGTGGGAAAATCTCGGAACAATTTATCTCAAAAGCAAAAACATAACACCGCCCGATGATATAAAAGAGATTATAGAAGCAAAAACTCTCGATGAGGCCGCCGAATATTTCATAAACGAGCTTCATCTCGAAGGAACAGTAAAACAGGTTGTCGGCGAAATCGTCGGCATTATCCGTGACAAATATTTCAATGAGCTTGGAATGAAGCCGGGCATGAAGGAGCTTGTGCTTTCGGAATATGCAGACGGATCCAAAATGTGTATACTTACCACAACCGCAAGAGAGCTTGCCGTTGCCGCACTCAAGCGAAACGGTATACTTCATTGCTTTACAGATGTATACACTCCGGAACAGCTCAAGCTTTCCAAGCGTACGCCGGAAATATTTTTGAAAACCTGTGAAATAATGGGCTTTGAGCCATCCGAAACCTATGTTTACGAGGACGCTCTTTATGCCGCAAAAAGCGCAAAAGCCGCCGGCTGTAAGCTTGTTGCCGTATACGACAATATGCAGAGAAACGACTGGTCAGAAATTGAGTCTCTTGCAGATGAAATAATAAAGGATTAAAATTAAAACGGAGCGAATACTTAATAATCCGGTATTCACTCCGCTTTTTGTTTACTTTAATTCGTTAACCAGCTTATCATATGTTTCCTTCAACTGCGGCAAAACACTTCCTCCGTAAGGCATAACATATACATCCTTGTCCTTTATATCAATATGTTTCATAAGCTCATTAATGTCACTGTATGCCGTAACACCCATTGCCTTTACCTCTTCCGGATCAAGCTCGGAAAGAAGAACTACATTACCCTTTCTTATTGCCTCACAAGCGGCATAAAAAATATAACCGGCTATTGTGAAATCCTTTCTGAGGCTTTCATCAAGATGTCCTTCCCTAAGCGGTATAATCCAATCAAAGAAATCCTTTGCTCCACTGCCTTCACTGCACTGTGCAAACAATACGAGTGTACCGCCTTTTTTCATAGCATTTACGGCATTCAAAAGGCTTTTAACCGACTGATAGAAATTTAAGTCTTTCGGAAATCCTCCACAGCTGGCAAACACAACGTCTGCTTCATAATTTATCGGAAGTCCGTAGGATTTCTGTATATACATACAGCTTTCTTTCCATGCCATATCAAAATCACCGCAGAAAAGAGCGCTATGCTTTGATGCGGAATTTACGCATATACTTATTCCGAAAACAGGATTTACCATTCTGCCTGCCTGTTCCATATCATCATTAATGGGATTTTTGATGAGCTTGCCACTGCCTATAAGTACATTGGATTTCTTCTCATTGGGATCAAGTGCCATTGAATGATTCATTTTTATTGTCTGTCTGCCTGCTATTCCGGGAATAATGCTCTTTCTGCCGCCGCCATATCCTGCCATGATATGATGAACGGTTCCGCTTATTACAATAACTTTTCTTCCGACTGCGTAGCGATTTACATATACATCTGTGCCATATGTTGTCTTTCCTACATTCACAAGGTTTTGTGCATCACAGTCATGGTCAACAACCTTGACATTATTATAAACATATTCGCTTGCAAGTGTTTTAAGCTCGTCCTGTGTATTTTTTCTGTGTGTTCCGAGCGCAACAACAACCACAATGTTTTCAAAAGCTGCACCTATTTCATCGTGCAGATATTTAACCAGCAGCTCACAGATTACATCCTGATGCATCCAAAAGCGTGTTAAATCGCTTATTACAATCGTTATTTTATCATCGGCATTAATAAGCTTATTAAGAGGTTTTGTGCCTATAACGCCATCTGTAACACAATTAATAAACTCCTTTTTAATATCCGATATTTCTCTCATAGGGTTTTCAAGAAGCATTTCTACGCTTTTTGCGCCTTTAACAGGTATTTCAACCGAACCTTTTCCGTATTTCAGATTTATAGTTTCCATATTTTATGTCCTTTCTATTATGTCTGCAACCAAAGTATATGTATTATTTTAACACTTTAAACAGTTTAACGCAATAAAGTCTGCTTTTTAAATAAAAAGCTATGATACCTAAATATCATAGCTTAAACAATTTATACTTCTTTATCAAAGCATACCAACGCTTTTTTAATTCTGTGGTCCTTTATCTCCGTAACTTTCACATTAAGCGGAGGAAGGCTTATTTCAAATGTTGTTCCGTCATCGGGAATAGTTCCGTAATTTCCGAATATATATCCACCGAATGTGTCATACTCATCAACAGGCAATTCAATATGAAGTGCTTCTGCAACCTCTTCAAGATCTGCACCGCCCTGTATCTTCCATGTCTGTGAATCGATTTTTTCGATTTCTGGTTCTTCCTCATCGGGTGTAGGTTCTTCATCGAGGTCACCGACAATCTGCTCAATAAGGTCATTCATTGTTACAATGCCATTCATTCCGCCATATTCGTCAAGAACAACCGCAAAATAATTATGTGATTTCTTCATCTGTCTGAAAAGCACATCGGCATGAATGCTTTCCGGAATGAAATATGCCGGCTTAACAGCTTCTTTCATTATAACCTCTTTTGGCTCATTCATAAGCCTGAAGAAGTCCTTAACATTAAGCACACCGATTACATTATCGACTGTTTCATTACATACCGGGTATCTTGAATGACGGCTTTCGTGTATTGTTTCAGCCCATTCGTCAAGTGTTTCATCTGCCCAGAGAAGGGATATATCCGTTCTGTGAGTTGCAAATTCGTCAACAGTCAAATCATCAAACTCAAAAACATTATTAATCATTACCTGTTCATCAACATCAATTACACCCTTCTGGCCGCCTTCATCGACCATAAGACGGATTTCCTCTTCGCTTACGTCCTCTTCGTCCGCATTGGGATCAAGACCGATAAGTCTTAAAACAGCATTTGTGGAAACAGTAAGCAGCCATACTATCGGTGCGAATATTTTGGACACAACGGTAATCATATTCGCCATACCGAGAGCCATGCTTTCTGTTTTCTTCATAGCAAGTCTTTTAGGCACAAGCTCACCGAAAATAAGCGTAAAGTACGAAAGAATTATTGTGATAACAATAACCGCAATAGAATTAAGCGTTGCACGAGGAATGCTTACACCTGCGGCAACAAGCATATCCGCAAGCTTTCCGGCAAAGTTATCTGCGGCAAAGGCACTGGCAAGAAAGCCCGACAGTGTTATGGCAACCTGTATGGTCGCAAGGAATTTTGCCGGCTCCGCTGTGAGCTTTTTAAGCTTTCCGGCTCGTTTATCGCCCTGCTCCTCAAGCTTTGAAAGCTTTGCCTCATTTACGGAAATAACCGCAATTTCGGCAGAAGCAAACACCGCATTAAGAAATATAAGAATGATCTGTAATATCAAAGATTTCAATTTTATCCTCCTAAAAAACACAAAACAAAAACTTTAAAAAATCGCAAAAAGGCACACCTGTATTTACAAAGCTATAAAACCATAAATACCGGTATGCCGTTTATACTATTATTAAGTTTAAACAATCGACAATTATCGTCGCCGCAACTATCACCGCTACAGTCGTCCATTGTCTAACCAATCCTCCTCAAAAAACAATAATTATAATTAACACTAAGTATTGCTATTAATCCTATCATAAAAACATAATAAGGTCAATATCAATTATAATACTTTTACAAAGACCTTGGGGCTTTGCCCCAAACCCTACAAAACTTTGATAAGCTATATTCTACGAATGTAGCTATGGAAAATAATACCAATAATAATATGTACATCAAAAAGCGGTCTGCTCAAATGCAAACCGCTCAAATTTTTTATGAATTTCTGAATCTTGAAAGGAAATCCTTTGTTTTGTATTCTTTGGGATTTTCGAATATATCCTGCGGTGTTCCTTCTTCGCAGATAACGCCATCAGCCATAAATACGACATGGCTCGATACATCTCTTGCGAACGCCATCTCATGGGTAACGATTATCATTGTGAAGCCTTCCTCTGCAAGAGTTCTTATAACCGCAAGAACCTCGCCGACCATCTGAGGGTCAAGTGCCGATGTAGGTTCATCAAAAAGAATAACCTCCGGCTGCATTGCAAGCGCTCTCGCAATGGCAACTCTCTGCTTCTGACCACCGGAAAGCTGTCTTGGCTTTGCGTTTACATAGGGTGCCATTCCAACCTTTTCGAGATATTTCATGGCAAGCTCTTTTGCCTCTTCCTTGCTCTTTTTAAGTACCTTTACAACGCCGACCATACAGTTTTCAAGTACAGTCATATTGCTGAAAAGATTAAAGCTCTGGAACACCATTCCAACCTTCGCACGATATGCGGACTGGTTGAAATTCTTTCCCGTAATGCCTTTTCCATGATAAAGTATTTCGCCGCTTGTAGGTGTTTCAAGAAGATTGATACATCTTAAAAGTGTTGACTTACCGGAACCGGAAGCACCGATTATACAGGTAACATCGCCTGTATCAACTCTGAAATCAATATCCTTAAGAACAGCGTTGGTTCCGAAGGTTTTGCTTAAATGCTTTATCTCAAATACATGATTATCTGCCATCTAACTTACCTTCCTTCCCTGCTGTCGCTGTTTAAATCGCCGACCATATTTTTATCATTGAATTTATACATACCGCTTGTGTGTGCAAGCGTATCTGTTGTTGCAAGATCAAAGTTATCCGGTCCGTCCATTTTGTTTTCCCAGACACGGAGTATTCTTGAGCAGGCAAATGTAAGCACAAAGTATATTACCATTGCTATTGTGAAAGCTTCAAAGTAAGTATACAATGCTCCGGCTACACCCTTTGTTGTATAGAAGAGCTCAACGATACCGATTACCGAAAGTACACATGTATCCTTGATATTGATAATAAGGTTGTTGCCGATCTGAGGCATAATGTTTCTTAATGCCTGAGGAAGTATGACATTTATCATTGTCTGGAAATGTGTCATACCGATAGCCTTGGCACCTTCAGTCTGACCGGGATCTATTGAAAGAATACCTCCACGGACTGTTTCTGCCATATAAGCACCTGTGTTTATAGAAACTATAAAGAAGGCTGCCTGCCACATACCCATGTTTATGTTAAAGAGAGCTGCAGAGCCGAAGTATATGAACATCGCCTGCGCCATCATAGGTGTTCCTCGGAATACCTCCACATAAACATTAAGTATAAATTTAACTATGCCTATAAGTACCCATTTTATCGGGTTTTTCTTTCTGTCTGTGGGAATTGTCTGAACTATACCGACAGCAAATCCGATTATACATCCGATAAAGGTGGAAACCAAAGCAATAAGCATTGTATTCCCAGCTCCACGCAGAAAGGATTCGCCGTTTCGTTCCAGTATATAAGCAACTCTTCCCCAAAATGTTGCGGGCATATTAGCACTCTCCTTTCCGCATAAGTTTTGAGAATAGATTTATCTTTTAAAAATTATTCGCTAAGGGGCTGAACAGCGATAGCATCGTTCATCATGTTTGTGTAATCTTCGGGTGTCATTTCTGCAAGAACGCTGTTGATTTTATCCTTAAGCTCTGTATTGCCCTTCTGGATTGAGATACCGATGTTGATTTCTTCATCTGATACCTGGAAAGCTCCGTCTGTGCCTGAGAAGTCAAGAAGTTTGAAATCAGGATATGCAACGCAGGCAGCGAGACCTGTAGGCTGGTCTGTTACAACGATGTCACATTTATCTGCATCAAGTGCAACGAGCATAGCAGGTGCTGATTCCTGTGCAGGAAGAATGTTTGCATCGGGAATCTGAGGAAGACATGTATCATACCATACTGTATTCTGCTGTGAAGTACATGTTGCTCCGGCAAGATCCGCAACGCTTGCTGCGTTTGCATAAGGGCCGTCTGCCTTAACAAGTGTAATGATTGAAGCATAGTAGTAAGGCTCTGTGAAGTCTACCATTTCAAGTCTGTCTGATGTGATTGACTGGCCTGCGATAACACAGTCAACTGTTCCTGACTGAACAGCGGGTACAAGTGAATCCCAGTCAAGCTTAACGATTTCAAGATCCATGCCAAGCTCTTCTGCGATATGCTTAGCCATCATAACGTCATAGCCGTAAGCATAGTCCGGGCTGTCCTTAATCTGAACTGCGCCGTTTGAATCATCGGGCTGTGTCCAGTTATAAGGAGCATAACCACATTCCATAGCTACTGTAAGTACGTTGTCGTTTAATACTCCCGAAGCATCTGATGATGAATCTGAATCGCTTGATGACGAGCTGCTGCTTGATGATGAGCAGCCTGCAAATGAGAGCATACATGCCATAGCAAGTGCTGCTGCTGATAATAATTTTTTCTTCATAATACACATACCTTCCTTTGTAGATAAATAAAATATTTACATAATTAAAAAATGCCCAATCTCAACTCAGGTGAAGATTCGGCATATAAAAACCACAGTCACAATTAAATGATAGCTCTCCACATAAGTGACAGTCCGCTGCATATTTTACAGCCGGCCCAGCCTGCAAACCTCGGGCAGAAATTATACAAGCTTCGGCAAAAAACCCTTTCCTCTGTGCCGACCGCCCGTCTTACGCACAAAATACTGATGTTTTCTGCACCTCTACCATATTCCGTATTCAAAACAAGAATATATACAGTTGAATACTAACACCTATTGGCTTCAAAGTCAATATAAATCATAAAACTTTGTAATATTTACGGCTATTTTACAAAAATTTTCTACCTATACTATATATTATCAGTCCATACACCTCTCAAAAGCTCCGCACCTGTTTTAATTTTATCCACAGAAAGCGTTGCATAACCGATAAGCACTGTACTTTTATATTTATCGGGAACCTTATCCACAAAGTATTTCGACAGAGGATAGACCTTAACTCCGACATTTTCCGCAAGCCTTACCATGTCTGCCTCCGATGTTCCGTTTGTCAGCTTTACTGCCATATGATGCCCGGCGTTTTCGCCGTTGAGCTTTACAGCACTGCCGAATTTTTTAAGCTCCGCAAGCAGTACCGTTCTTTTTTCACCGTAAAGCTTTCTCATACGGTTAAGGTGTCTTTCGTAATAGCCTTCGGTTATAAATTCTGTAACCATATTCTGCTCGAGAACGGAAACCGCAGAGCTGAATTTTCTGTATTTTTCGTTATAGCGTTTAAGCAGCTCGTTTGGCAAAACCATATAGCTTATTCTGACCGACGGAGCAATGGTTTTTGAAAGCGTTCCGAGATATATAACCCTTCCTTTTCTGTCTATGCTCTGAACCGACGGAATAAGCTTTGAATTATATCTGAATTCGCTGTCATAATCGTCCTCAATTATATACCTGTTTTCCGTTTCATATGCCCAGTTCATAAGCTTTACCCGTCTTCCGGCAGGCATTGTTATACCAAGCGGAAACTGATGTGACGGAGTTACATACACAATAATACTATCCTCTTCCGGCAGCATATCCGCTCTCATTCCCTTATCGTCTACAGGTATGGATATTATCTCATGTCCAAGGCTCTTAAACAATGAATATGCTTCATAGTATACGGGATTTTCCATGGCAATTTTACTTTTTATTCCTATAATTCCGCTTATGATATTGAGCAGATTATCGACTCCGGCACCTATTATAACCTGATTTACGGAGCAGTTTACACCTCTTGAGGCATATATATGTCCGGCTACGGCTTTTCTCAGCTTATAATCGCCTTCCGGCGGCGCACTTTTCAATATATCCGGATTATATTCATTAAAACAGTTTTTCATAAGCTTTCGCCATGTGTTATAAGGAAAGTTATCGCCGTCAACGCCGTCTGTCGCAAAATCCACGATTATATTATTTCCTTTGTTATATTCATTATCCGGTTCATTTTCTATTTTAGGTTTATTATCTATATTAAGTCTGTCTATTTTGCAGACAAAATATCCTCTTTTTGCCTCTGCCTCTATAAAGCCCTCCGAAACAAGCTGAGAATATGCCGTTTCCACCGTATTCACGCTCACACTGAGCCTTTCCGCCATTTTTCTTTTTGAAAGCAGCTTTGTTCCGGCCTTAAGCTTTCCGGACTGAATATCGTCCTTAAGCTGTGAATATATCTGAAAATAAAGTGAACCGAGATTATTCTTATCCTCTAACGCTATCATAAAGCCTCCATCTGGTACTATAAAAAAATCATAAACTGGTTGTTTTAATACGGTCAGTTTGATAGTATTATAATCCACATAATTGAACCGGTCAATAAGTATAAAATCATATAACTTATGGAGGTAATTCAAAATGAACAACTCAGCAGCAGCAAATACATCATCGGCAAAGCAGGTAGCAATAAACGGTATTTCCATTGCTCTTGTATTTATAGCAACAGGATTTATAAACCTTAGACTTCCCATTATAGCAAACGGCGGCCTTATCCATCTCGGAAATGTTCCTCTTTTCCTTGCGGCAATCATTTTCGGCAAGAAAACAGGCGCTATTTCAGGTGCTGTCGGAATGGCTCTTTTCGATCTTTTCTCCGGCTGGACACTTTGGGCCCCGTTCACATTTGTAATAGTCGGAATAATGGGTTGGGTAGTAGGAAAAATTACAGAGGATAAAAGCCACAACACAATTTTATGGTATGTAATCGCAATTCTTGCGGCTCTTGCAATCAAAATTGTAGGCTATTATATAGCAGAAGGAATTATATACGGCAACTGGGTTGCTCCCGCAGCAAGTATCCCCGGAAACATTGTACAGATTCTTACAGCAGCCGTTATTGTTCTTCCGCTTGCAAAACCTCTTAAGAAACAGCTTTCAGCAATAACAAGGAGTTGAAATATTAGATGTATAAAATAATGACACCGGGACCTACACAGGTCAAGGACAACGTACGTGCGGCAAGAAGCCTTATAACAACAAATCCGGACATAGACACAAGCTTTACGGAATACTATAAGCATACATGCGATATGCTCGGAGAAATAATCCATTCGACAGGAAATATATATATTCTTTCCGGCGAAGGCATACTCGGTCTTGAGGCAGCCTGTGCTTCTCTTACGGAGGCCGGCGACAGAGTTCTTATAATCGACAACGGAATTTACGGCAAAGGCTTTGGCGATTTTGTAAAAATATACGGCGGAACACCTGTATATTACACAAAGGACTACACAGAGCCCATCGACGTAACAGAGCTTAAGGCATATCTTGACACCGACAGCGATTTTAAATATGCAACGGTTGTCCACTGTGATACACCAAGCGGAATGCTCAATGATGTTGAGGCTATATGTCCTCTTCTTAAGGAATACGGAATAATGACGGTTGTTGACACCGTATCGGCATCATTCGGCGTACCTCTTAATGTAGATGCGGCAAAAATAGATGTTTGCTGTATGGGTTCACAGAAGGCACTCTCGGCACCTCCGGGACTTACAATGCTTTCTGTAAGCGACGATGCCATTAAAGCAATGGAAAACCGAAAAACACCTATCGCTTCTTTCTATTGCAACATACTTACATTTAAAAATTATTATAAAGACAAATGGTTCCCTTATACAATGCCTATAAGCGACATAATCGGTCTTAACAAAGCAATATCAAATGTACTGCATGACAAGACCATATTAAAAAGACATCATATAATCGGACAGGCTGTAAGAAAAGCCGTAACTGCGGCAGGACTTACACTCTATGCAAAGGGCGGATATTCCGATACGGTATCCGTAATAAATGTTCCCGAAGGCCTTACCGATACACAGATACTCGACACAATGAGAGATGATTATAACATTCTCATTGCCGGCTGTTTCGATATTCTTGCCGGAAAGGTATTCAGAATAGGTCATATGGGCGAAAATGCAAATATAAGAGATGTTGCCGAAACACTTTCGGCTCTTGACAAAACATTCAAGAAGCTTAATTATCACCTTAACTGCTCTATGGCAGATGTATTTATTGATGAAATAAACAAATTTGAATAAAAAATATACGGCTGTTTTAATTAAAACAGCCGCCTCTTTCACTTCAAGCCAATCACAAAAGATTGGCTTTTTAATTAATATATTGTGGAAATTTGTTCATACTTAAATAATAATGAACAATATAGCTAAACTTAAAATGCAATAGCCTTTTATATTTTTATGCACGAAGACTATTAATGTATCTTGTCAAAAATGTTTTATTGTCTTTTGAGGCTTGCATATTATCTGAATAGTATACAATAATTCTTTTAAGCATTTCCGTTCTGATTTTATCTTGTAAAATTACGTCATATTTTTTAAGTTCTTCATCAAAAACCGCTTCTTCTGCCATATAGTTTTTCAATATTTTAACATACTCATTATAATTAACTCCCATTAAACATTCTCCTACTTTATATTTGTGAACATATAATATAAATACACCTTATTTAATTTAAACATCTTATTACAATTAAAAGTTCCTCCCGATTTAACTTATTTTATTCTATTTTATATGTTTTTATAATAAATTCGGTAAATTGATCGAACACAAGCCTTTCTGTTTCGGAACTGTTGAATTTATCACGTTTATAAAGCTCCTCCATGCGTTTGGCTCTCTTTACCGCAAATTTGTGAGGAACATTACAAAGCTCCTCTATTTCCTCTGCCGAATGTACTTTAAGTCCGTACAAAACAGTTGCCGGCATGAGTAAATCTCTTGCAAATATATATGCCTCATAGTCGGTTACGGACATATTTTTCTTTCCTTTTGACTTACGTTCGTAAGGCTTTCCCGTCAGATAATGCCCCATAATACAATGGCCGAGCTGTATTGCCATTTCGTATCTCACAAACGACTTGGCATTGCTTCCATCAACAAATATCTGCTTTTTGCCGTTATAAAATCTCGAAAAGCCACTGCCTTTGGCATTTTCCTCCGATATAAGTCCGTTTTTAACGGCAGTATCGTATGAATATATCTCTATATTGTAGGCATCGGCAACCATTTTAAGATTTACCGGAAGACAGCTTACACCGCTTTCAAGTAAAGCCTTCCATGCCATATCCCGTCCGTTTTTATATTTATCATATATATCCATACAGCCACCCCATTTATTATTCGGCAACAGATTCCATTCCTATAAGTGCCGCACCTATCGCTCCGCATAACTGTGCATCCTCTGATATAAAAAGCTTTTCTCCAAGCTTTTCTTCTATAGCGGCAACAATGCCTCTGTTTTTGGCAACTCCGCCGGTCATAATATATCCGCTTTCTCCGCCGACACGTTTAACAAGCGAAACCGTTTTTCCGGCAACGGATTTATTAAGTCCATGTATTATATCCTCCGTAGGCGTATCCTGTGCAACAAGCGAAACCACCTCCGACTCGGCAAATACGGTACACATATTTGAAATCGTTACATCACTCTTCCATTTTAAACCGAGTTCACCCATTTCATCAAGAGAAAGCTCCATCGTTCTTGCCATCATATCAAGAAAACGTCCTGTTCCTGCCGCACATTTATCGTTCATAACAAAGCTGACAACAGCTCCGCTGTCATCGATTCGGATTACCTTGGAATCCTGTCCGCCTATGTCTATTACCGTTCTTGCCGAAGGATCAAGAAAATGTGCACCCTTTGCATGACAGGTTATTTCTGTTACGGACGAATTTCCGAAGCCTATGTTTTCTCTTCCGTAGCCGGTCGTAACAACCATAGTAAGCTCGTCCTCGGTGAGCCCTGCCTGTTCAAGAGCCTGTGAAAGAGCCTTTTTTGCTCCGTTGGTAGCACCCGAACCGGTAGCAACTATCGCTTTTCCTATTATATTTTTATCCTTATCCATAATTACGGCATCGGTGCTTGTTGAACCGCTGTCTATTCCTGCCGAATAAAGCTTTCCGTCTGTATGCATTTTTATTTTCTCCTCATTCTTTACCGCTCCGATGGTTTCCGCAAAAGCCTCAAGTCTTGTCGAAAGCTGACCTTCACTCTGGCTTGTGCAGTCGGTTTCTATCTTCAGAATCGGTGTATCGGTATTGCTCTTTACTCCCATATATTCAAAGCTGTAATAATCACAGAATTTCATTGTGTGATATATAATTCCGACTGCTCCGTCGGCAAGTCTTTTCCTCTTTTTATTATCGAGCATTCTCATACAAGGTGTCTGGTCGAGCAGTTTTTCCGCATAATAACCTATGAATTCATTTATATCAGTATATTTTTTATCCGGCTTAGGCAAATATCTGTTGCCTGTACAGGTATCATCATGTATGGGAAGTCCGAATTTTTCATCAACAGCATTATAAAGGAACTTACCGCCATGGGCACCCATAAGGCTTATATATTTTTCATTTTCCGGTTTTGTTTCTTCCTTAAAAGCATTCACAGCCAAATCGGCGTCAAATTTATTTCCGCTGTAAGCCGAATAAGCGTCCGCAAGCTTTTTGAGTGCTTTTGAAAAAAGCTTTACCTCGGCACTTCCGTTTTTATGCGGCAATTCAAGCAGATATAAAAACTTCATTTTTCCGCTTGCTGCAAGAATATCATAAACTCTTCGTATTACATCACAGCAGTCAACAAGTATAAGCTCGGTTATATTTTTTGAATACACCTCTTCTATGACAGCCTTTCCGTAGCCGCACATATTAGGGTGTCCGAGGCTGTCTGCCGTATCGAAATTATCGGGAAGCGGCTCCATTTTTGCACATTTGCCGCCCAATGCCTCTATAAGCTCAATGGGCGTATATTTACAGACATAATATATCATTTCTTCATATCCTCCAGCATTTCAATAAAAGCATCAAGTCTTGTAAGCACCTGTCCGTCGCTTGTGTTGCTTCGGTCTGCACCGTCGCCGTTTAATATAAGTGTTGGAAAACCTGCTTTTTCAAGCGCCTTTTTGGCATTAACTGCCGCCCCCATTGTCTGTTTACAGCCCCAATGGCAGAAATAAATAACGCCGTCAATATCCATAAGCTTCGACATTTCAATAGCTTTATTTATTCTGTTATCTGACGAACCGTTAAATCTGCTCATTACAATTCTTCTTGCCATGCTTTCATAGGGTTTTTCCGGATCGGTTTCCACAATATTTTCAAAATTCATATCACAGGCAATTATCTGGCATTTTTCATTGAAATTAAGTCTTTCTCTCAGTGGCTCTTGAAAATACGGAATGGTGTGCATCCAGAGAAGTCTTATTCCTTTTTTGGGCGGTGCTTTTTTCAGATCGTCCACAAGCATACCTGAATATTTAAGCATTTCCTCCGTTCCCAAAAGCGGATGTGTCATAAACACCTCATACATTTCGCTTGTTATATCGTTAAGACTGCACACATTCTTTTTAAGACGGAAGCTTTCGTCCATATTTTTAAGCGACTGTGCAGTTCTTGAAACTGCCGCCTTAAGCCTGGATTCATCAAGAGTTTTTCCTGTCTGTTCCTCGATAAACTTAACCATATCCCTAAGCTGGTCTGCGACATATTCGACGCTTTCTTCGCTCTGTTCCGGCGGAATATCAATATAAAACTGAGGAACATCAAAATATTCCGACAATGCTCTGAATGTGAGATTATTTGCATCACAGGCTATTGATGTATTTATAATAAATTTTGGCTTCGGAAGAACACCGCTGAATGCCGCACCCATTATGGTTTTATGATACGAGCAATAGGTTTCCGCAATTCCGGCTGCCTCTGCCGCCTCTATAAAACCTTTTTCGGCGTATGCTCCGGTTATATAGCCGGAAAAGCCTTCCGCAAAAAACGGAGTAATACCAAATGACTGCAATATTTCGCAAGGAAGAAAAATACTTATAAGTGCTGCATTTTCAACATTTTTAAGCGAATCAATATGTGCCTTCATGCAAACCTGTGCAAGATATTTTCTTGCCGGCGAAAGCTCCTTGTCCGGTGAATATTTAAGCTTTAAATTAAAAGCACTGAATCCGAAAATAAGCTCTTTTCTCGCTCTGTCCGGGTGGTTCAGCATTTCCTTATTTACATATTGTCCGAATTTTGTTATTATGTCAGCCATTTGTATCTCCTTATGTCTGTATCTGTAATAAAAACTTTGCTACCTATTATAATTGAATAAATTTATGTTATAAATAGACAATTACAAAAATCTGTTTACGTCTGATACCACAAAAGCCTCCGCAGTTCATTACGGAGGCTTTCTGTATTTATATGATATTCAAATTACTTTTCAAGCTTTGCAAGCTCAACAGCGATTTTACTTGCAGCCTTAGCATTGTTATATGCAAGCTGAAGGTTTGATGCAAATGAAACGCCTTCTGTCATATCTTTGATATGGCTGAGAAGGAAAGGTGTTGTGTCTTTACCGTGGATACCCTGTTCCTTAGCAAGTTCAAGAGCCTTAACGATAACCTTTTCCATTTCGTCATAGTCAAGAGCATATTCATCAGGAATAGGATTGCCGATTACGAAGCCGCCCTTAAGACCGAGATCCCATTTTGTCTTAGCAATCTTAGCGATTTCTGCTTCTGTTTCTGCTCTGTAATCAAGTTTGAAGCCGCTTGTCTTGCAGTAGAATGCAGGGAATTCGTCTGTTCTTAAGCCAAGTACGGGAACACCGAATGTTTCAAGATATTCAAGTGTAAGGCCAAGGTCAAGAAGTGATTTTGCACCTGCGCAAACAACTGCAACCTTTGTGTTAGCAAGCTCCTGAAGGTCTGCACTGATGTCCATTGTTTCCTGCGCACCTCTGTGAACACCGCCGATACCGCCTGTTGCGAAGATTTTGATTCCTGCCATTTCAGCAATCATCATTGTTGTAGCAACTGTTGTAGCACCTGTCTTGCCTGTTGCAAGATAAACAGCAACGTCACGACGTGAAACCTTACCTACGTTTTCAGCCTTGCACATGATGTCAAGCTCTTCTGATGTAAGACCTACCTTAAGCTTGCCGCCGATGATAGCTGTTGTTGCAGGGATAGCACCTTCTGCTCTTACGATTTCTTCTACTTTATGAGCGAACTCTACGTTCTGAGGAAAAGGCATACCATGGCTTAATATTGTGCTTTCAAGAGCAACAACGGGTTTACCTTCTTTGATTGCCTGTTCAATTTCGGGTGTGATTGATAAATAATCTTTCTGTGTCATATTTTTCTCTCCTTTAAAATATTTTCAATAAGTGAAACACTCATATTCGGGTTAATTGTTTTTTCATGTGAAATCGCCGCAATTCCGGCCGCAAGACCGTAGTCAAGGGTTTTATCCAATGTGAACGCATTTATATAGCTGTATATAACAGCTGCCATAAACGCATCACCGGCACCGGTTGCATTAACCATATGTTCAACAGGTGCAAGCTTTCTTTCGATATGCTTGCCCTCTCTATCCATATAAAGACAGCCGTCTGCGCCAAGACTGATAAAAATTCTCTTCAGTCCCTTATCAAGTATCTTTTCGGCAGCCTTATAAAGATCCTTTTTGCTTTTGATTTTCATACCGCTTAATATTTCTGTTTCAAGTATATTAGGCTTTGCGGTATGGAACTTACCTATAAAGTCAACTATTGTTTCGGCATATGCACATGAAACCGGATCGACAAAAACAGGTATTGTATCTGAATAAAGGTTAAGTATTTCCTCCATTACATCAGGATGAAGAGCAGGGTCGCAGGTGATAAGTCTGCTTCCTTTTATAATGCTTGATTTTGAATGAATAAAATCAACTGTCATTTCCTGAAGTACCGACATATCAGACAGAGCAACAAACATATCTCCGTTTTCATCAAGAACCGATATATATGTAGATGAAGCATGATCCTCAACCTTAAGTATGTGACTTATGTCAATTCCGGCAGAAATACATTCGTTTCTTATTTTATCCGCATAAACGTCGTTTCCGACAGCGGTTATAAGCTTTACATTTCCGCCCAGTCTTGCGAAGTTTTCCGATACGTTTCTTGTAACGCCTCCGGCAGAGGTATTCATATGTCCCGGATTACTGTCATGTAAATTTATTGCTTTTTTGGATTTTCCATGCACATCCACATTGGCAGCACCGATACCTACTATATAGTTACCGTTATTTATGATATAACCTCTTCCGATGAGGTAACCTTTTTTCTGAAGGTTTGCAATATGTACGGCAACCGAGCTTCTTGTTATGCCAAGCATTGACGCAAGCTCATTCTGTTCTATGGTAGGCTTTGTTTTTATTATTTCAAGTATTTCATGTTCCCTCGGAGTCACTTTTTCACCACCAATATAAATATTTAAACTCTAAGCTTGTGTTTATTATATCATCAGTTGTTTAATCCGTCAACATATTTTTAGATAATTTAATATTCAATTCGGTTAAAATTAAAAATAACAGGCAATCGAATTTGACAACTGCCTGTTTGTATTTAAGGTTTGATTTATTTATTACATTATTGATTATTATATATTGATTTTTGCTACATATTTTTCTTTATACAGGTTATGTTATATATGGTAAAATATACATAACGTCTGATTTTCCTATATTATTTTACAAAATGTATAAATTTAATAAATTTTCCTCTTCTGATTTGTTAATTCACTATTAAAATATTTAATTACCGCAATAAAGTTTTTAAAGTACTTTATATCTTATATAGCCCTTTTCATAATATGCCTGAATTTCTCCGCATTCCTCAAGATACTGCACATAAGGCTTTACCATTCCGTGAAGGTCAAAGAAATAATATCTGTTCCCTACCTTTATATTCATCAAAGTCAAGACTGCGGCAGCAATATCATCAAAGCACATTCCGTCCTCAATATAGCCATGGATTATTTCTGCTCTGCTCTTAAGATATTCAATATTTGCCTCTACCTCATCGGCTATACTTTCGCTGTTGCAAATACCTCTGTGCGAAATTATGTATTTATCACATTTCATTGCGGCGATTTTTCTCTTTGACTCAAAATCAACGGCAAAATTGCAGGCATAAGGTATTTTTGCCTTAACTATTTCGTCCTTTGACATAAGGGCATCTCCTGCCATCATAACATTATCGGGAGTTATAATGGATATATGCGAAGGGCTGTGTCCCGGAGTATGCACAATCTCAAAATCCGCACCCAAAATATTTATCTTTTTCTCCCAAGGCGTTATAAAAACATCAACCCGGCTTGTCATTTTAACAAGAGCGTCCTTCACCTCTTCATAGGCAACACCGGTATGCTGTATTCTCATCGACTCAACACTCCTACAATTATAAGCTTCAGAGCCATACATATATATTTTACAGTCATATTTTCCTGCTAATATATTATTATTTCCTATATGGTCAAGGTGTCCGTGTGTCGCAATTATTGCCTTTACATTAAGCTGAAAACCGTCAAGAACGTGCATAATGCACTTTGTTTCCGGTCTGCCATATGCAAGTCCGGTATCTATCATAACAATATCATGTTCATTAAGTCTGTATACCGCCATAAGAGTTGCACCGGTATCAATACACCACGTATTTCCTTTTACGCAATAAAAGTTATCCATATATTAATCCTCCGAATATTTCGATATATTTAGATAATATAACACTTTTCGTCATATTTTTTCAAGTGCCACGAAATCTCTGGCTTTCGTGCTATTTTTACATATTTTTGCTCATTTAGCATAATTATTTTGTATTATAACTTATTAAATTAAAGTATTGCATTTAATCATGTATTAATGTATACTAATTTCGTAAATCACATGGACATTTGTTCATAGTATAAACACAAAAACATAATATTGGAGGAAGAAAGTATGAAGAAATTTTTATCAATCGCTTTATCTGCATGCCTCGTTATGGGTGCACTTGCAGGATGCGGAAGCAGCAGCTCAAGTTCTACATCATCAGGAAATGACGCATCAGCTTCCGGTGACAATGTAATTAAAATCGGTGTATTCGAGCCTCAGACAGGTGAAAACGGAGGCGGCGGTCTTCAGGAGGTTTATGGTATCCGTTACGCTAACCAGGTTTATCCTACAGTTGAGGTCGGCGGAACAGAATACACAATTCAGCTTGTAGAAGTTGACAACAAATCAGATAAGACAGAAGCGGTTACAGCAGCTCAGAAGCTTGTTTCAGAAGGCGTTGTTACTGTTCTCGGTTCATATGGCTCAGGCGTTTCAATCGCTGCCGGTGATATTTTTGCAGAAGCAGGAATTCCCGCAATCGGCTGCTCATGTACAAACCCTCAGGTTACAAGCGGCAACGAATGGTACTTCCGTACATGCTTCCTTGATCCTTTCCAGGGTACTGTAATGGCTAACTATGCTATCCAGAATGGCTATCAGAAAGCAGCTGTTATTACACAGCTCGGTGATGACTATTCATCAGGTCTTGGTTCATTCTTCAAATCAGCTTTCGAAAAGCTCGGCGGAACAATCGTTGCCGAAGAACAGTTCCAGACAAACCAGTCAGACTTTAAGGCTATCCTTACAAATATCAAATCAGCTAACCCTGATATTATCTTTGCTCCTTCATCAATCACAACTGCTCCTCTTATCATCAAGCAGGCTCGTGAAATGGGTATCACAGCAGTAATCGCTGCCGGAGATACATGGGAAAACGCAACAATCATTGAAAATGCGGGTGCTGACGCAGAAGGCACAGTATTCTCAACATTCTATGATGAAGCTGCTCCCGCAAACGATGAAGCTGCAGCTTTCGTTGACGGTTTCAAAGCTTACCTTACAAGCATTGGTGAATCAGACATTATCCCTGCAGTTTCAGCTCTCGGATATGATGCTTACATCACAGCCGTTCAGGCTATCAAAGATGCTGATTCAGTTGATCCCGCAGCAATCAAAGATGCTCTCAAGAACGTACATGTAGAAGGCGTTACAGGTGACATCACATTTGATGAAAACGGCGATGCTAATAAGGATATGGCTTACATCAAGACTATCAAAGACGGCCAGATCGTATTCTTAACAACAACATCAATCGATGAGTAATAAATAAGTGAATTTTAAGTGGGGAGAGTCTTCTCTCCCCACTAATTTTTTTAAAATCAGTTTAAATTTTTAAGTAAGAAAGAGAACAACCAACAGGGGGCTTTATTTATGAGTATATCAACAATAATTCAGCACTGTCTGACAGGCATTTCTCTGGGTGGTGCTTACGCACTTATCGCCATTGGTTATACAATGGTTTACGGTATATTGCGACTGATTAACTTCGCACATGGTGATATATTCATGATGGCAGGTTATTTTATGATTTTCGCAATGGCAAGCTTTCCTTGGTATATTGCTATACCGATAACGCTTTTGGCAACAGTTGCCCTTGGCGTAGTTATCGAAAAAGTTGCCTATAAGCCGTTACGTACAGCTCCGAGAATGTCTATTATGATTTCGGCAATCGGTGTTTCATATCTGCTTCAGAATCTTGCAACATATCTTTTCACAGCTCTTCCTAAGGGCTATCCCGAAATACCCGTACTCAAAAAAATATATCAGTTCGGCGATGTATCCGCATCTCTCGTTACATTCATAACTCCGGTGCTTACAATCGTCCTCGTTATCATACTTATGCAGCTTATAAATCATACAAAAATGGGTATGGCTATGCGTGCCGTTTCAAAAGATTATGACACAGCACAGATAATGGGTATCAAAATAAACAATGTAATAAGCTACACATTCGTTATCGGCTCGCTTCTTGCCGGTATCGGTTCAATACTTTATTTCACAGACCGTATGACCGTTTATCCTTACAGCGGCTCTCTTCCCGGTCTTAAGTGCTTCGTAGCTGCCGTTCTCGGCGGTATCGGAAGTATTCCGGGCGCAGTTGTCGGCGGATTTATACTCGGTGTCGGTGAAACAATACTTACTGCCGCAGGATATTCAACATTCAGCGACGCATTTACATTCGTACTTCTTATAATAATGCTTTTATTCAGACCGACAGGTATATTCGGCGAAAAAGCAACAGACAAGGTTTGAGGTGATTACTATGAAAAATATACAGACAGTTTCACCAAACAAAAAAAGAAATTTGGTTCTATCAATCGTTGCACTTGCTGTAATTGTTGCCATACTTTTCTATCTTGACGCAAACAAGGCACAGCACAGCTATGCAATATCAATTATCGAAAGAAGCCTTATATACGCCGTTGTAGCCGTATCAATGAACCTTCTTACCGGATTTACAGGTCTTTTCTCTCTCGGTCAGGCAGGCTTTATGGCTATCGGTGCATATACAGTTGCCATATTAACAATTCCCGTTGATGTACGTCCCAGTGTATACTACATGAGCGGTATAAGCCCGATAATAGCAAATCTTCATATGCCGTTCTGGGCTGCTCTTATACTCGGCGGTGTTTTAGCGGCAGTTGTTGCAGCACTTATCGGTATTCCCGTACTCCGTCTTAAGAGCGACTATCTTGCAATCGCAACACTCGGCTTTGCCGAAATCATCAGAGCGCTTCTTGCTTGTCCTCAGATGGACAGAATAACAAACGGTTCTTACGGACTTAAAAACATCCCCGGATTTTCCTCTATATTCACTCCGTTTATAATTTCGGTAATATGTATAGGAATAATGCTTTTGATAATAAATTCATCATACGGACGTGCTTTTAAAGCTATAAGAGAAAACGAGATAGCAGCCGAGGCAATGGGTGTAAACTTATTCAAACACAAAGAGCTTGCTTTTATATTAAGCTCATTCTTCACAGGTATTGCAGGCGGACTTCTTGCGGTATTCATGCGTTCAATCGAGGCAAAGACATTCCAGGTATCACTTACATATAACATACTTCTTATGGTTGTTATCGGCGGTATCGGTTCGATAACAGGAAGTATAATTGGTGCATTCCTTGTAAACTGCGGACAGGAATGGCTCCGTTTCTTCGATACACCGCTTACAATCGCCGGTGTACAGATTCCTCTTTTCCGTACAGGCTTCCGTATGGTTATATTCTCAATACTCCTTATGGTTGTCGTTCTTTTCTACCGTAAAGGTATCATGGGAACATCAGAATTCTCATGGGACGGTCTGGGACGGCTGATACGAAGTATACCGGGGCGGTTCGGAAAAAAACAAAAAGTAAATGCTGAAGAAAGTGGAGGCGATAAATAATGAGCGAAAACGTACTCCATGTAGAAAACGTAACAATGCAGTTCGGCGGTGTTGTTGCCGTAAATAATCTTTCTCTTGATGTAAATAAAAACGAAATCGTTGCTCTTATAGGCCCCAATGGTGCCGGAAAAACAACAGCTTTCAACTGCATCACAGGCGTATATGAGCCGACAAACGGTCTTGTAGCCTTCAACGGAGAAACAATACTCGAAAACCATCCTCAGGGAAAAATGGTTTCAATGTACAAGGGCGAAAATGCAGACAAATACAAACACATAATGCGTAAAACACCCGACCAGATTACGAAGCTTGGTGTTGCACGTACATTCCAGAACATTCGTCTGTTCTCAAACCTTACGGTTTTTGAAAATGTACTTATAGCAAAGCATATGAGAGCAAAGCAGAATATTTTTTCCGCTACTTTCCGTCTTAACATGAAGGAAGAAAACAGAATGCGTAAGGAAGCTATGGAGCTTCTCGATATGCAGAACATGCTTCATCTTAAGGACGAAATTGCTTCTTCTCTTCCCTACGGTCTTCAAAGAAGAGTTGAGATAGCCAGAGCTCTTGCAACCGATCCCAAGCTTCTTCTGCTTGACGAACCGGCTGCCGGTATGAATCCTCAGGAAACACTTGAGCTTACCGATTTTATCAAAGAAATAAAAGAAAATTACAATCTTTCGGTATTTATGATTGAGCATCATATGGATCTTGTAATGCAGATTTCAGACCGTATTTATGTTCTCGACTTCGGAAAAACAATCGCAAGCGGAACACCGGAAGAAATTCAGAACAATCCTCGTGTTATTGAGGCATATCTGGGGGTGAGCGACGATGCTGAAAATTGATAATCTTTCTGTAAACTACGGCGGTATCAAAGCTGTACGAAACGTATCCTTTGAGGTTCCCGACGGAAAAATAGTTACTCTTATCGGTGCAAACGGTGCCGGAAAATCGACTATCCTCCGTACAATAACAGGACTTGTACATGCGGCTTCCGGCTCAATAACATATGACGGAGAAGAGCTTACAAAGCTCCCTACACATACTATCGTTACAAAGGGCATTACACTTGTTCCCGAAGGACGTCATGTATTTCCCGATATGACCGTTCTTGAAAACCTCAAAATCGGTGCATATTTAAGAAAAGATAATCTCAATGACGATATTGAATGGGTATATTCACTTTTCCCCAGACTTAAGGAAAGAAACTGGCAGCAGGCCGGTACACTTTCCGGCGGTGAACAGCAGATGCTTGCTGTCGGACGAGCACTTATGAGCCGTCCCAAGCTTATTATGATGGACGAACCTTCACTCGGTCTTGCTCCCATCATAGTTAAGGAAATATTCAATATTATACAGGAAATCAATAAACGAGGCGTTACAATACTTCTTATCGAGCAGAACGCAAACATGGCACTTCATATTGCCGACCTTGCATATGTTCTTGAAACAGGAACCATTGCTCTTCACGGCACAGGCCAAGAGCTGCTTGCAAATGAAAAGGTTAAGGAGTTATATCTCGGAAAAGGCAAATAAAAAATTAAGGGCTTGTTCAAATCAAATGAACAAGCCTTATTTCATATCTAAACTATGTAGCAAAGACACGCAATATCCTTAAGTATTCTGTTCTGTTATAAATTCTCTTATGGCATTCTCGACTGCATCAACCTCATACTTAAATTCCGATGCTGACACTCTCAATGCGCCATGTGCAAGTATAATAAGCTGTTCAAGCCCATCCGAGGTTGCAACTCGAACTCTATAATCCCTACCGAGCTGATTTGTTGTTTTTTCGATATACATATCGGCTGTTTCCGCCTCTTTTGTATATACGATTGTTATATTATGATATTTCTCGATTTCGCCGACATTGCCCTTAACCTTATATGCGTCAAAAACAAGTATCAGATTGCACTGTCTTACGCCCTGATAATTGCACATAATATTAATCAATCTTTGTCTTGCCGCATCAAGATTATCCCTTGCAAGCTCCTTCAGCTCGTCCCATGCAAAAATTATATTATATCCGTCCACAAGCAGATATTCCGGTCCGTTGGATATATAATCCGTTTTAAGCTTTTTAGCCGCCTCTTTACTTTTTGCCGAATCCATTGCAGTCCTTAAATCTCGCTTAACCGGGCCATAGGTTTTTTCAAATATCTGCATAAGCTCCTTATCATCGGCAAGTCCTGCACAATAATCGGATATTCGTTTTCTTGTTTCGGCATTAATCGGTTCCTTTTTTACCGGACTCCAACCGCTGTCAACGTGCATATGTTCACGCACTTCATTCCACTTTACGATAACACCGGCTCCATGTGAACAGAAAACCGAATCTGCCGGATTATACATATCACTGTCGCTGTCATAGCCGATTTCTTCTATCACCTTATCGGCATTATGACATGGTTCATAGCCCTTAAATACACAGGATATTCTTCCCTTGCCTCTTGTATATTCGATTACCGATTTATGATAATCCCTTATCTCGGAAACAGGTGCACTGCCTTTCAGCACAGAAACCGCACCGGAGGTTTCCGGCGGCGAAAATGTACCGTTCATTTTCTGTATATCGGACATTGCTCTGCCAATATTGTCGGTCGGAACGGTTATCACAAAGCTGTACCAAGGCTCAAGAAGTATGCTTTCCGCAGATTTTAAGCCCTGTCTTACGGCTCTGTAGGTTGCCTGTCGGAAGTCTCCGCCTTCCGTATGCTTATTATGAGCTTTTCCGGCAAGCAGTGTTATTTTCATATCTGTTATAGGCGAGCCTGTCAGAACGCCGATATGCTGTTTTTCCTCAAGATGAGTCAATATAAGTCTTTGCCAGTTTTTATCAAGCATATCTTCTTTGCATCGTGTAAAAAACTTAAGTCCGCTGCCACGCTTTCCAGGCTCCAGAAGAAGATGCACTTCGGCATAATGTCTTAACGGCTCATAATGACCTATGCCTTCGACTGCATCGGCTATTGTTTCCTTATATACTATACTGCCCTGTCCAAAGCTGACCGAAATATTAAATCTGTCATAAATAAGCTTTTTAAGCACCTCGGTCTGTATCTCGCCCATAAGGCGTATATGGATCTCCTGGAGCTGCTCATTCCAGACTATATTAAGCTCCGGCTCTTCCTCCTCAAGCTGTCTGAGCTTTGATAAAACGGTATGTATATCCGTTCCGTCTTCAATTTCGAGCTTATAGGTCAAAACAGACTCCAAATACGGTGCTTCGGCATCAAGCTCAAAGCCAAGACCTTCTCCGGCATATGTTTTTGTAAGACCTGTTACGGCACAGACCGTTCCGGCAACAGCCTCATCGGGAGCCGCAAACTTTGAACCGGAATATATCCTTATCTGGTTTATTTTTTCCGACCATTTATCTCCGTTTCTGTCGAAACCGGAAAGCATAGCCTTAACCTTAAGACTTCCGCCTGTTATTTTTATATGGGTAAGCCTGTTTTTCTGTTCATCTTCGGTTATTTTAAACACTCTTGCTCCGAAAATATCGCCGTATTCCGGCTCAACGGTATATTTATCGAGGCAGTCCATAAATTCCTTTACGCCGTCCATTTTGAGTGCAGAGCCGAAACAGCATGGATATATTTTTCTGCTTTTTATTGCCGAGGCAAGCATTTGCGTATCTATATTTCCGTTTTCCAAAAAGCTTTCGAGCATTTCTTCATCATAGACAGCCGCATTTTCATAAAATTCCGGTGTATTATCGGAGGTAAAATCTATACAGCTTTCCGAAAGGTGTTCCTTGAGCTCCTTAAGCACGGCAGACTTATCCGCACCGTCAATATCCATCTTATTGACGAATATAAAAGTCGGTATTTCATAATGCGTAAGAAGCTTCCAAAGCGTTTCCGTATGGCTCTGGACGCCGTCGGTTCCGCTTATAACAAGCACAGCATAATCCATGGCCTTAAAGGTTCTCTCGGTTTCCGGCGAAAAGTCCACATGTCCCGGAGTATCCAGCAATGTTATATGCGTGTCCTTATAGTCGATTATAGCCTGTTTTGAAAATATGGTTATTCCTCGGCTTCGTTCAAGCTCATATGAATCAAGAAACGTATCTCCATGATCGACACGGCCTAATTTTTTTATTTGTCCCGCACAATAGAGCATCCCTTCCGAAAGCGTTGTTTTTCCGGAGTCTACATGTGCAATTATTCCTATCGCAAGCTGTTTCATAATATCGTTCCTAACTGTAAACATAATCAAATAATAAATATATTTTAGCCCGTTTGGATATGTTCTGCAAGGAGATAATATAACTACATGATTTTCTTTAAAAGCTCGGCCTGTTTAATACGGCTCAATTCGTCATAATCCCATTCATGCTCATCATAATTTGTAAAACGTGTAGGCTTTATTTTGGAACTATTGTTCACAAATTTATCCGGTTTGCCTTTATTATTTAAACAAAATATATCTTTCCATCCATTTATCATCGACTGCTCAAGTATTTTAATTTTCTCATCAACACTGTCTGTCATTGAATCAAGCTTATTTATAAGCAACTCTATCGAATGATCAGTCATATGTGAATTTATATTATCACGATAATTAATATAATCCATCAAAGTTTTATTTAACTCTATATCATCATAAAATTTTTTATTTCCTATGTAATCAATTTCTTTTGTTTTTATATCATTTACTTTTTTCTTATTTTCTTTTATTTTATTTACAGTATTAATCTCGGATTTATCGGAATTAATCCCGGATTTATCAAAAGATTCATTATCAGTATCATTTGGAAATTTAATAAACTTTAATGTATCTTCTTTGCTCAGCTTCCATATTTCAGGATTAACAATCAATCCTCTTTTTCTGCATTTAATTGCCTCCTGATAGCGTTCCTGAACACCTACAGATGTTAAATAGACTATATTATCCGCAATAATTTTTATAATCAACGCTCTGTCTATTAAAAAATCCAATACGTTTCTGATAAAATCTTCCTTTAAATGCAAATCGTCCATTAAATTATATTCACTGTCTTCGTCCCAAACTAAATAATAACCCTTATTTCGATATATTTCCGTTAATAAATATATGTAAAGCATTATTCCATCTCCGCCATATCTCGCTTTAACAGATTTAATCTTTTTATTATTAAAAAAATCCACATCAAATGGGAAATACATAAGTCCTTCTTTTATAGGTCTCGCCATCACTTTCACTCCTCGCTTATTTTATGCAATATAATATTTAATTTAAATAAAATAACTTTCATATAAGTACTTAATACTAATTATTATCTTAAATATATATTACACCAAAAAAGCCTCTAAGATTTATCAAGGATTTATCACAGATTTATCATCGTATTTTCCGTTTTTTAAAAATTTCAACATGAAGTTTTTATTGAATTTACGGGATTTTTTAACCTATTATTTTAAAATTTCAAAGATTAAAATTTGATTAAAATAAATTATTTTTAAATTATTCCACAATTTGTAAAATGACAAAATCTATTCAATTAAGTTAATTTAAATACCTAAAATCAATAATATCCAAAACTTAGATTATTAATCAGTTAATGTATAAATTCAATATTTATACGCAATTTTTAAATATATATACATATTCTAAAAATACCGATTTTATGAGTACTTGAATTTTAAGTAATCAAATGCTATGCTTATAATATAAAATTTTCTGGAAAATATGGAATATACTATAAGGAGATAATTTATGAAATTTAAAGTATTTACACTTTCAGTATTAATATCAGCATTAATTTCAACATCTGCTTTTGCAGCTATAAACATTACAGTTGACAACAAACCGCTTACAACTGATGTTTCACCGGTCATAATTGATGGCAGAACGCTGGTACCGGTCAGAAGTATTTTTGAAGAGCTCGGTGCAGATGTTATCTGGAACAACGAAACAAAAACCGTTTCTGCCACTAAAGACTCAACAAATATTGAAATAACACTTGGCTCAAACAATGCCTATGTAAACAATAACGCCGTTATTCTTGATGTCCCTGCACAATCTGTAAACGGCAGAACTATGGTTCCTGCCCGTTTTGTTGCCGAAGCTCTCGGATGTAATGTTAATTGGGATTCAGCCAATCAGCTTATACAGATAAGTTCTTCAAAATCAACGAACAACAACAATAATGTCAAAAATGAAAACTCAAACAATAATTCTGCGAAAAATACTGAACAGGTACAGGCAAACGACTCTGGCCATCCCGAAAACGCAATTAATACAAACGAAAAAACCGTGTACATTACAGCCAATGGTAAAAAATATCATAGCAATCCTAATTGCAGTAATATGAAATCTCCAAAAGCTATAACATTATCTAAGGCAGAAAGCAGCGGATATACACCATGTAAAAAGTGCTACTGAAAATTTAATTAATAACAGAAAAATAAAATAGATATTTACGAGCCACTTTGTTTGCTTTGACAAAGTGGCTTGTATAAGAGTTTTTTAAGATAAAAATAATATTTCAAATTGAAAATTTGTAAAAAAATAAACCTTGAAAAATCAAGGTTTTTAATACGGAGAAGGAGGGATTTGAACCCTCGCGCCGCGCAAACGACCTACACCCTTAGCAGGGGCGCCTCTTCAGCCACTTGAGTACTTCTCCATAGCCTACTGCCTATCTATAGTATCATAAAAACAGAGGCGTGTCAAACATTTTATTAAAATTTTTATTATTTTTTTCCGTATTTATTTATCCAGAATTCCTCTTCATCCTCTTTTTTGGTTTTCTGGTTAATATAATCAACAGCAAAGCATAATATAAAAGGTATAAGCACTGTTAATATTTGTACTTTATAAGTGTCGTTGCCATTTATATACATATATTTTATAAATTTCAATACCTGTATATTAAATGCACTTGCCAAAAGCTGTTCAATTATAAATAAAACTGCAAATATCAATACGGGAAATCTGAATTTATATTTATTTTCGTTTTTTTCGGAGATATTCAGCATATATCTGTTTATTACCTCGGCTACGGCACTTTCGTTATGGGTATTTTTTGTTATATAATCAGCCACTTTTTTAAGCGGTTCAACCGCATTTCTTACAGCAACACCAAGTCCGGCGGCTTTCACCATGGAAATATCATTAAAGCTGTCGCCCATTGCTATTGTTTCCGACACATCAACGCCCATTTTATTCGCAAGCTCCACAAGTGCTTTACCCTTGGTAGCCTCAAATGCTGTAAATTCAAGATAATTCGGATTTGAAAAAAACACATTCATTTTCCCTTCAAGCTTTGGTACAAGCTCTTTTTCTATCTTAAGCAGCTTATCATTCGGGCCGTTAAGGAGCATTTTAGCAAGCTTTCCGTCATAATTCTTTACACTGTCAACAAGAATATAATCTGCATTCAGCTTTTGTATATACATATTTACTCTTTCGGTAACTTTTTCGACTATAAGCTTATCTCCACGGTATATCTGCACGTCAACACCATATTTTTCAGCTGTTTCATACACTATCCCGGCTATACTGTTATCAAAAAGCTTTTCCGAAACAAGCTGTGGCGGAAAGCCTTTATAAACCGCTCCGCCGTTTAAGCATATTATATAGCAATTATCCCAATCAATTTTGAACTGCTCCGCTATATGCTTTACGCTGAAAATGCCTCTGCCTGTGCATATTACTACCTTAACACCGATTTCCGAGGCTTTTCTGATAGCAAGCAGGTTTTCTTCGGAAATTGACAGATCGCTCGAAAGCAGTGTATCATCTAAATCCAAAAAAATCATTTTATAACTCATTTTTACCACCAATCTACCTATAATATAAGAGTTATTCACATTTAACTGTTGATAACCCAGTGTATTTGTGGATAACTCTATGATTTATGTTATTATTTTGTTTGTTTATCAACAGGTCGTGAATTTCTTTTGCGCTTTGTTCTTGCCGCCGCACTTTTATAAACCTCAACCTTGTTTTTTATTTCTTCCTCTTTTTCTTTTCTCTTCTTTGCTTTGAGCATTTTTGATGGCTTTTTAGCCGTAACAGTGTTTTTAACAGCCTGATATGCACTGTTTTTAGCCTTATCTATTGCCTCCTGCTCCTCTTTTGACAATATATATGTGCTAACACCAAGCTCAACAGGCTTTGCATAGGTGAATGTACCTGTTCGGCTATGGATACCGTTTATAACAACGCCTGTATTCTCGGCATCGAGTATCGCAATGGCGAAGCAGAGATTTCCGCCCATTTCCTCAAACGGATTATATCTCACAATACCGACCTTCTGGCAGCAGAACTGCATATTTTTCTCCATATCCTGAACTATTTCAAGCAGTTTGGAATATTTTTCGTCAATAGCATCTGCTTTTCCGACACAATCAATCAAAAGCTTTTCAAGATCAACAGCATTTTTATATTTTTTGTTTATTCCCATAAAGGCTTCATATCTTGACCTTGTTTTCTTGTTATTATACATATCTATAACAACAAGCACAATAAACACTATAAGCAGGGCAAGAATTACGGAAATCCACAAATCTAAATTTTGCGCAAAAAAGCTTGTGTTTGTTTCATTCATACTATATTACCCCATTATTCTTCAATTTTTGTTATTAATTCGAGAATTCTTTCCAAATCCGCATCGGAATAATATTCTATCTCTATTTTTCCTTTGTTTTTCTTACAATTAAGCTTAACCTTTGTTCCAAAGAGCTCCTTAAGATTTTTCTCTATGGATTTATAGCCTGTTGTATCAAAGTTTACCCTATTATCATTATTTACAGGTTTCTGATTATTATAATTTTTTACGAGAGCTTCCGTCGCTCTTACACTCAGACCGTTTTCTATGATTTTTTCGGCAATCTGGCACTGTGCGTCCTTATCCTCTATACCGAGAAGCGCTCTTGCGTGTCCGCCCGTTATCTCATTATTAAGCACAAACTGCTGTACTCTTTCGTCAAGATTAAGCAATCTGAGTGCATTTGTAACTGTAGGACGGCTTTTTCCGACTTTTTGTGCTACTTCCTCCTGGCTGAGTCCAAAAATATCAACAAGCTTTCTATATCCTCTTGCCTCTTCAATTAAATTAAGGTTTTCTCTCTGAAGATTTTCAACAAGAGCTATCTCATACGCCGAGGTTTCGTCCAGATCCTTTATTATTGCCGGAATCTTCTTCAAACCGGCTATTTTTGCGGCTCTCCAACGTCTTTCTCCGACAATTATTTTATAATAATCTCCGTCCTTAGCCAAAACAATAGGCTGAATGACGCCAAGCTGTTTCATTGACTCCGCAAGCTCCTCAAGAGCCGTTTCATCAAATATACGTCTGGGCTGTTCTCTGTTGGGACTAATTTTATCTATACTTATCTCTGTTACACCTTTTTCCTGTATGGAATCGACCTGCTGAGATATAACAGCCTCAAGACCTCTGCCTCTTGAGCCAAGTCCACCCTTTTTAGGTAACGCCATTATTTCCACTCCTTATCTATAACCATTTCTGCCAGAAGTCTATAGCTTTCGGCACCTTTGGATTTTGTATCATATATAGTTATCGGCAAGCCATAGCTCGGTGCTTCGCCAAGTCGTACGTTTCTCGGAATTATAGCACTGTACATATCCGGCTTTAATACCTTTTTAACCTCTTCAACAACCTCAATAGAAAGGTTTGTTCTGCTGTCATACATTGTAAACACAACACCTTCAATCTGGAGGTCTGCATTAAGATTATTCTGCACAAGGCCTATTGTATGGAAAAGCTGTTCCATGCCTTCAAGTGCAAAGTACTCGCACTGAACCGGTACAAGCACTGTATCAGCCGCAACAAGTGCATTTATTGTTACAATTCCCAATGACGGTGGACAATCAATAACAATAAAATCATAATTATTTTTTATTTTTGAAAGATTTTCCTTAACAATACTCTCTCTATCCTCTAACGACACAAGCTCGATTTCCGCACCTGACAAATTCATATTTGAAGGAACAATATCAACGTTTTCGGCAACCGTCTGCTGTATTGCATCAGATATAGATATTTCACCCAAAAGTACATTATATAATGTATTTTCAAGCTTATTTTTTTCTAAACCAAGTCCGCTCGTTGTGTTTCCCTGTGCATCGGCATCAATAACAAGCACTTTTTTGCCTGCTTCACCGAGACAAGCCGACAAATTAACAACTGTCGTTGTTTTTCCAACGCCGCCCTTCTGGTTTACAACCGCAATTACTCTTACTTTACTCATAATATACTGCCTCATTTCTTTAACTGCTTTTTATTATGATACCATAGTTTATAGCTAAAAAAAACAGAAATTTATATGTTTCACGTGAAACATTCAATTTTATATCATTTTTTAACATACAAAAGCCTATGTTTCACGTGAAACATAGGCTTAAAATTCGTTTATACTATTTAATTTCAATTACATCTGCTCAGGTGCGTCAATTCCGAGAATTGCAAGTCCTGATTTGATTACTGTTCTTACTGCATCAACAAGAGCAAGTCTTGCGTTCTTGACATTTTCATCATCAGCAAGAATAATATTATCATGATAGAACTTATTAAACGACTGCGCAACATCGACAAGATAACGTGCAATTACGGAAGGCTCATATCTGTTTGCGGCTTCCTTAATTTTATCATTAAATAAAGCTATTGTCTTGCAAACATCTGCCGCCGCATCGTCTGTAAGTACAGAATAATCAATGTTTTCTGCTTTTTTATCATATCCGGCTTTCTTAAGAACACTGCATGCTCTTGCATGAGTATACTGAACATAAGGGCCTGTTTCTCCATCGAAGTTTAACATTCTGTCCCATGAGAACACAATATCCTTAATACGTCCGTTATAAAGGTCATCGAAAATTACTGCACCGATACCAACCTGCTTTGCAACCTCTTCCTTATTGGGAAGGTCCGGATTTTTCTCATCAATAATTCCTGTTGTTTTCTTAACAGCCTCATTGAGAAGGTCTTCCATTAAAACAACCTTGCCTTTTCTTGTTGAAAGCTTGCCGTCTTCAAGGCTTACAAGACCAAAAGGAACATGAACCAAATCCTTTGCCCAGTCATAGCCCATCTTTTCAATTACCTTGAACCACTGTGCGAAGTGGAGATTCTGATCAATGGCTGTTACATATATACATTTATCGAAATCATATGTTTTCTTTCTATATAAAGCCGCTGTTATATCTCTTGTTGCATAAAGTGTTCCGCCGTCTGTTCTTAATATAAGGCATGGAGGCATTTTTGCATCTTCAAGATCAACAATCATAGCTCCGTTGCTCTCAATAAGAAGATTTTTAGCCTTAAGCTCTTCAACAACAGCGTCCATTTTGTCATTATAGAAGCTTTCGCCTGTATAATAATCGAATTTTACTCCGAGCTTTTCATATACTCTTTCAAATTCCTTTATCGAAATATCATAGAACCATTTCCAAAGAGAAATTGCCTCTTCGTCACCGTCCTGCATTTTAACGAACCATGCTCTCGCTCTGTCATTAAGTGAATCGTCTTTTTCAGCCTCTTCGTGGAATTTAACATATATTCTTGTAAGCTCACTGATACCTTTTTCTTCTACTGCCTCTTTACTGCCCCAAAGCTTATACGCCTCGATAAGCTTTCCGAACTGTGTTCCCCAGTCGCCGAGATGATTTATGCCAACGCATTTATAGCCAAGCTTTTCAAAAATATTATATAAAGCACTGCCGATAACTGTTGAACGGAGATGGCCTACATGGAAGGGCTTTGCAATATTAGGTGATGAATAGTCGATAACTATTGTTTTGCCTTCACCTTCGCTGCTTTCGCCATATTTAGCTCCGGCATTATTAACGCTTTCTATTACTGTTTTTGCATAACTGCTTTTATCTGTAAAGAAGTTAATATATGCGGCTACACATTCAATCTTTGTAAAGCTGTCAGAGCCTTCAAGCTTACCGCAAATATCAGCGGCAATTAAATTGGGAGCTTTTCTGAATTTCTTTGCAAGCTTAAAGCAAGGAAAAGCATAATCACCCATTTCTTTATTTGCAGGAACTTCAATCATTCCCAAAACTTCATCTATTTCCATATCCGCCGCTTTAGCGATAAGCTTTGCAACCTCATATTTAAAATCCATCAATTTCAATCCTTTCAATATTTGTTAAGCATAATAAATTTATCATATAGCCGAATAAAAATCAAACTATTAATGAATTTAATTTATCTACGAGCAAAATCAATATGACTAAGCCCAAAATATAAGCTCCGGCATAGCTCCAGAGATAGCCGTTCATTGAAAATATAAGCTTTGTGCCTATTCCACCGGCACTTACAAGACCTAGAACAGATGCTTCTCTTAAGTTTACATCAAAACGGTATATCGCAGACGCAAAAAACTTATTTTTTACCTCCGGAAGTATACAGTTGGTTATTGCCGCAGTATGAGAAACACCAATTGACTTAAGTGCATTCGCCGTTTTCATATCAAAGCTGTCCAATGTATTTATGTAAAGCTTTGTACACATTCCGATACTCAATATACCCAATGTCATAACTCCGGCAAAAGCTCCCGGTCCGGTTACTCTTATAAATATAAGTCCGTATATTACAGCCGGCATTGTTCTGATCGCAAGTATAAATATCTTCATTATTCCGGCAGAAAGCTTTCCGCTTATGTTTCGACTGCCCGGAAATGCAAACGGAACGGATATTACCGCACCGATAAATGTTCCTGTGGTCGCTATACATATTGTTTCCAGCATGAGATACGGAACACCGTTTTGTGATGTTGTGAAAATAAGCGACATATCCGGGTGAAGTATTCCGTATATAATGCCTTTAAATACCTTTATTCCCAAATCAGTTATCTGCGGAGCATCTATTGCCGCCATTGACAGCAACGCAACAGCGATAATAACTATAAATATAATTTTTTTATTTAAAACGGTTGTTTGAACACTTCCGTTTAATATTCTTCTTAAGTAACTGCTTATTGTTTCTATAATAAAAACAACTATAAACAGCATAATCAATATCATGCCGACCTTAGCATAATCGCCCCATGATATTTTTTCATTTAATATAAGTCCCAGACCGCCTGCACCTACATAACCGAGTATTGCCGCATGACGCACATTGCTTTCAAGCACATAAAGACAATTTGAAAGATATTCGGGAAATATATCAATAAACACAGTATTTGCAAAAGCCTTTGTTTTTCCTATTCCTGCGGAAACAAGTGCGTCCATAGTTTTATGCGACTGCTGTTCCGCATCCTTCCATGTAAGTCGTGCAATAATTCCGAAGGTATACAAGGCTATTGCAAAAGCTCCGGCAAAGGAGCCTATTCCGAAAATAAACGATACCGCAAGAGCAATTATTAAAACAGGTATCGCTCTCAATATATTTATTACCGCCTTCAATAAACCGCACAGCCATTTCGGTGCAACGGTGTTATAGGCACAAAACGGAGCAACAATCAATGCCAGAAGTGAACCGATAAAGGTTCCGGCAAATGACATTTTTATTGTTTCAAGCAAAGGAGATATTATTTTCCCCAAATAATTTATATCCGGCGGAAACATTTTTCCTATAATAACAAAAAACTGACTGCCACGGCTTATGAGCTTTGGTAAGCTGAAGCCGGTAAACCAAAACGAAAAAATAACAGCGGCGGCAATCAGAAATATTGTAATTTTGTTTCTATTCTCTGATTTAACCATTGCTGTTATCCCTTCTGTATATATCCTCTTTTATTTCAGCCGTTAAATTTTCCGGCTTTCCTTCATATATAATCCTTCCGCTGTTAAGTCCTATTATCCAGTCCGAATATTTAACAGCCTGTTCAAGATTATGGCTGTTCATAATGACTGTTATATTTTTTTCCTTTTGCAGGCTTTTCATAAGCTCCAGCACATCCTCCGCATTGGCCGGATCAAGCGATGCCACAGGCTCATCTGCAAGAAGAATATTTCCGCCCTGCATAATCGCCCTTGCTATTGCGGTTCTTTGCTGTTCACCGCCCGAAAGGCTGTCGGCAGGCTGATTTATTTTTTCAGCCATACCGACTCTTTCGAGTATTTCCGCAGCCTTGGCTTTTCTTTCCGTACCGAAAATACCGAATACTGCGGAAAACAAATTCATATCAGCAAGACAGGCATTAAGAACATTCTTAATGACAGTACTGCTCTTTACAAGACAGAAATCCTGAAATATCATACAAATATTTTTTTGAACCTCTCTTTTTTCCTTGCCCTTAAGAGAGGATATATTTTTTCCGTTAATTTCGACCTTTCCGCCATCAACGGAAATCATACCGTTAATCGACCTCAGAAGCGTTGATTTTCCGGCACCGCTGGGACCGATTACCGACACAAAGCAGCCTTCCGGTATTTTAACGGAAATGCCGTCAAGCGCATATTTTTTTCTGCCGTTAAGCGTATATTCTTTTTTTAAATCAGTAATTTCTATCACAATATCAAATCCTGTTATTCAGCGTTTACTATTAATTTTTCAGCTTCTCTTTCTCCGTCATAATCCGAAGGATCAGCCCATTCGTAACCCTTGTGTGAGAAAGTTTTATCAACTATTTCAAGACCTTTCTCTGTTTCACCAATTTCAATCATAGCCTCGCCGAAAGCCTGTTTAAATTCGTCTGTCATTATGGGAGAAGCCTTACTTACACATATTGTATCATTATAAATTCCTTTTGTCACGCCGAGTATATTTGTTTCTGTCCAGATAGGCTCTGTTCTTCCGAATTCGCTTGTCCACTGGTCAGCATATTTATACTGCATATGAGCAAAACCAACCATAATATCAGCCTGTTCCGAAGCAAGTCTTGCTATTGATGTGCTGTATGAATCGGCCTGAACAACATTGCTTAAATCACTGATTGTTTTGCCATAGTTATCATAAAGCCAGAGTGAAGGATAAATATATCCCGATGCAGATGATGCACTCATTACGGACCATGTTGCAGAATTAAGGTCGTCCCATGTAAGCTCTTCGCCGTTATTTACCTTAGTGGCAAGCTCCTGTCCCTTTGCACTGGGGCCTGCAATGATTATTGATTTATAGTATTTTGACATCTCATCTGTATATTTTCCTTCTGTTCCGTCATTCCAATCGGCCGGATTATCGGAATCCTTGCTGTATGCCGCACGAAGAGCGGTAAGAAGTACATCGCAGTCCTCATCATAAAGCACATATGTACCACCGGAAATAAAGCCTGCGTCGGCTGTTCCGGCACTTAATGCCTCTCCGACTGCCTCGTATGACGCACCTACTGTAAGATTAATATCCTTCACATCATAGCCCTTTTCAAGAAGCTTTTCCTGTAAAAGTCCTTTAAGAGGTTCTGTTTCGGCAAGCATTGTTTCCGATGCATCATAAGGTGCAAACGCAATGTTAAATTCATCAATAACCTGAGCATCTACGGCTGTGGTGTCAGAAGTCTGCTGATTATTTGATGATGAGCAGGCTGACATACCTATTGCACAGGTTACAGCAAGTACAACTGCCAATAATTTTTTCTTCATTTTTATTATCTCCTTCTGTTTTATAATCGAGTACAAAAAAAGGCACACGAAAAACTACACCCAAGGTGGTGTACCCCTTCATGTGACCTTCACACTCTGTTGATATTATATTAAATATATGTTAAAAAGTCAATTAAATACATGCTTTAAGCCGATTTTTCATGTAGGTTTACAATACCTGTGTTACAGCTAAAGAAATAAAAAACGAGGATAGGCTCTTTTGTGTTATATTTGAATCACCACAAAACAAAAAACAGAAAGGAGCTTCCTCGCATGACAAGTATA